>Ga0134128_10010060_pt1 | contig 11342 bp, 11 predicted proteins | sample KB31754_FD_96462 | JGI IMG/M metagenome (GOLD analysis project Ga0134128, IMG submission 96462) | Terrestrial soil microbial communities with excess Nitrogen fertilizer from Kellogg Biological Station, Michigan, USA - KB3-175-4 | ecosystem: Environmental > Terrestrial > Soil > Unclassified ...
ACGGCTTCAATTACCCGGAGTAGCTCAACGCCGGTGTCGAACTGACCGACACGATGGTCAAGCGCGGCTTCGGCGATCATGTCGCGCTGATCGGCAACGGTCGCCGCCGTACCTATAAAGAACTCTCCGACTGGACCAACCGTATCGCCCACGCGCTGGTCGAGGATTTCGGCATCAAGCCCGGCAACCGCATCCTCATTCGCTCGGCCAACAATCCCGCCATGGTCGCCTGCTGGCTCGGCGCCACCAAGGCCGGCGCGGTCGTCGTCAACACCATGCCGATGCTGCGCGCGGGCGAGTTGGCCAAAATCGTCGACAAGGCAGAAGTGGGGCTGGCATTGTGCGACACGCGGCTGATGGACGAGCTCGTCACCTGCGCCAAGACCTCGAAACATCTCAAGCAGGTGATTGGCTTCGACGGCACCGCCAATCACGATGCCGAGCTCGACCGCATCGCACTGTCCAAGTCCGTCACCTTCGACGCGGTCAAGACCGGCCGTGACGACGTGGCGCTGTTGGGTTTCACCTCCGGCACCACCGGTGAGCCGAAAGCAACCATGCATTTTCACCGCGATCTCCTCATCATTGCCGACGGCTATGCCAAGGAGATATTGAACGTCACGCCCGACGACATTTTTGTCGGTTCGCCGCCGCTCGCCTTTACCTTCGGGCTGGGCGGGCTCGCGGTGTTTCCGCTCCGGTTCGGCGCCACCGCGACGCTTCTGGAAAACGCCTCGCCCGCCAACATGATCGAGATCATCGAGACCTATAAGGCCACGATTTCGTTCACCGCGCCGACCGCCTACCGCGCCATGTTGGCGGCGATGCAACAGGGCGCCAATCTGTCATCGCTGCGCGCCGCTGTATCGGCGGGCGAGACGCTACCGGCGCCGGTATTCAAGGACTGGGTGGAGAAAACTGGCAAGCCCATTCTCGACGGCATCGGCTCGACCGAGATGCTGCACATTTTCATCTCCAATCGTTTCGGCGATGCGGCCCCTGCCTCGACCGGCAAGCCGGTGATCGGCTACGAGGCCAAGGTCGTGGGCGACGACATGAAGGAGAAGCCGCGCGGCGAGATCGGCAAGCTCGCCGTGCGCGGGCCGACAGGCTGCCGCTATCTCGCCGATAAGCGGCAGGAAGCTTATGTGCGGGACGGCTGGAACCTGACCGGCGACTCGTTCATTCAGGACGAGAACGGCTATTTCCATTTTGCCGCACGCAACGACGACATGATCATCTCGGCTGGCTACAACATCGCCGGTCCCGAGGTGGAAGCCGCGCTGCTCGCACATCCGGACGTGAAGGAATGCGCGGTAATCGGCGCGCCGGACGAAGGGCGCGGCCAGATCGTCGAAGCGCACGTCGTGCTGAAAGATGGCGTCATAGCTGGCGTCGACGAGATCAAACTCTTGCAAGATCATGTCAAGGCGACCATCGCGCCGTACAAATACCCGCGCTCGGTAAAATTCGCCGATACGCTGCCTAAGACGGCGACCGGCAAGATCCAGCGTTTCCGGCTCAAGCCCGGGGCGCAGTGAGCCATGGATATTAATGTCAGGCCCACATGAGCGAACCACACCAATTTCTTCATCCGCGCGGCTGGAAACAGCCGAAAGGCTTCGCCAACGGCATCGCCGCCGAGGGCCGGCTCGTGTTCCTCGCCGGCCAAGTCGGCTGGAATGCCGAGCAGATTTTCGAGAGCGACGATTTCGTCGCCCAGGTGCGTCAAGCGCTGGCGAATATCGTCGCGCTCGTCGCCGAAGCCGGCGGCAAACCGGAGCACATCACCCGTCTCACCTGGTTCGTACTGAGCAAGCAGGAGTATCTGTCGCGGCTGCGCGAATTGGGCGATGCCTACCGCGGGGTGATGGGCCGGCACTTCCCGACGATGACGCTGGTCCAGATCGGCGCACTCGTTGAGGACCGAGCGAAGGTCGAGATCGAAGCGACCGCCGTGGTGCCGCGATAAGGAACGGCCGTCGCCGCTCGCCGATGCAGCATCGCACGACACGCGCCGAAGCCGTTTTGCCGCAGAGGCGGATTGATCTGGATTCAATCTTACATAGCTGCAAAAATAGAAAAGTCGGCCAATCGAGGGGCATTGCGATGCTGAAAATGACGAACCTGCGCGGCATCCTGGCCGCCTGCTGTCTGGTGCTCGTGGCCGCAACTGGCGTCCGCGCCGAACCATTAAAAATCCGCCTCGGCTATGGCGTCGCCGCAGAAGAGCAGTTGTGGCTGCTCATCGCCAAGCCGACGATCGGCAGCCATTACGGCAAGGACTACACCATCGAAGGTACACGCTTCTCTGGCTCCGATAAGCGCGCGCAGGCATTCGAAGCCGGCGCCATCGACATCGAGTCATCGAGCGCCAACGGCGTCATTTTCGCCGCCGCCGAGGGCGTCAAAGGCAAGATCATCGCCTCAATCTCGCGCGAGAGCAAAAGGGGTTATTCGACCTCGTTCTATGCGCTCGCCACCTCGCCGATCAAAGCCGTGCACGACCTCAAGGGCAAGACGGTCGCCGTCAACGGCTTCGAAACCTCCGGCCATCTGTGGCTGAAAACGGCGCTCGAGAAAGCGGGCCTCGGCGAACACGACGTCACCATTGTGCCGATCCCGTTCCCCGCCATGGCGGAGGCGCTGCGCTCGGGCAAGATCGACGCCGGCGAATTTCCGCAGCCGTTCGATGCGCTGCTGCACAAGGATACCCAGGTTACCAAAATCTTCTCTGCCAAGGACGCCATCCCGACCGACGAAGAATTGATCGTGCTGGTCGCCAAGGATGATTACCTCAAGGCCCACGCGGTCGCGGTCAAAGCGTTCCTCACCGATCTCACAGCAGCGACCAAGTTCTATCTGGAAAAGACCAAGGAGGCGCGGCAGATCCTGCTCGACGCCAAGATGGTCCGCGTGCCCCCAGACGTGTTTCTTGCCATGGACGATTATTATCGCGACCCGGCGCTGCGCGCTGAAGCGAGCACGCTCGAACAGATGCAGGAATCCCAGTTCAATGCCGGTTTCCAGAAAAAGAAGGCCGACATCAAGCAGCTTGTCGACCTGAGCTATCTGCCAAACTAAGCCGCGCAAGGATTTCCGGACCATGGCGCTTCTGGAGGTGAAGGACCTCGATAAGACCTTCATCGCCGGCGAAAAACAGGTTCCGGCCATCGCCAAGCTCAATCTCGCGATCGACGCACACGAATTCGTCTCGATCGTTGGCCCGTCAGGCTGCGGCAAGAGTACGTTCCTACACATCGCCGGCGGCTTCGAGCGCCCGAGCGGTGGCAGCATCGCGCTCAACGGCAAGCCGGTCGGGCGGCCTGGTCCGGATCGCGGCATGATGTTTCAGGATCATTCGCTGTTTCCGTGGCTGACCGCGCTCGGCAACGTCGCCTGGCCGCTGGAAATGAAGGGCCTACCCAAGGCCGAGCGCCTCGCCAAGGCGCACGGTTACCTCGATATCGTGCATCTGTCGCGTTACGCCAACCTCTATCCGGCCGAACTCTCCGGCGGCATGAAGCAGCGCGTCGCGCTCGCCCGGCTGTTCGCGCTCGACCCGGAAGTCTTGCTGATGGACGAGCCCTTCGGCTCGGTCGATTCGCAGACGCGCGAGCTATTGCAGGAGGAATTGCAGGCGATCTGGCGGCGCGACCGCAAGACCGCGCTGTTCGTCACTCATGATATCGACGAGGCGATCTATCTCGGTACCCGCGTCCTGGTGATGACCGCACGCCCGGCGCGGGTCAAAGCCGACATCGCCGTGCAGGATGCGGAGCGTAGCGGCGACTGGCGCAAGTCCGCCGAATACCTCGATATGCGCGGAAAAATCTGGGATTTGCTGCGCGAGGAAGTGCTCAGGACCCGCGCGCTGGAGGAAGCGTGAGAATCCCGGTCTCCGTCCAGCATTGGATCGTCCCGGTCGCCGTGCTCGCCGCCTGGGAAGCCTTCGGCCGCACCGGTTTGCTGCCGCACTATCTGCCGGCGCCGTCCGTTATCGCTGCGGCGGTCGTTGAAACCACGCGCGATGGCGAACTGCCGCGTGCCATGGCGATCAGCCTGTTTCGCGTCAGCATCGGCTTTGTCTTGGGAGCGGGCTCAGGCATGCTGGTCGGCCTCGGTGCCGGCCTAGTGCCCGGCATAAGGAACTTCTTCGATCCACTGGTGGCGTTTCTGTTTGCAGTGCCGAAAATTGCCTTCCTGCCGATATTTCTCCTGCTGTTCGGCCTCGGCAACGAATCCAAGATCGCGATCGTCGCATTCTCGTGCTTCTTTCCGGTGTTCATCGCCTCGCGCCACGCCGTGCTGTCTGTGAGCCGGCATGTGATCTGGTCTGCGCAGAACATGGGCGCGCCGCCCTCAACCATGCTGTTTCGCGTCTTTCTCCCAGCCGCCGCGCCACAATTGTTCTCCGGCGCGCGGATCGGGCTCGCGCACTGCTTCGTGCTACTCTTCGCCGCCGAGTTGATGGGTTTGCAAGGTGGTCTGGGCGCGCTGATTGTCGATGGTGATAACGCCGCGCGGTTCGACCTGATGTTCGCCGCCATCGTCACCTTCGCACTACTCGGCTTTCTCGGGGACCGACTGCTGATGGCGATCCGCCATCTCGTGCTGCGCGGCCAGATCGTCGGCACGATGGAGCAATTGGTACGATGATGGCGAATGCTCTGCGCATTGCCGGACGCTATTATTCGATCCCGTTGCTACTGGTGGTGTGGCAGGCCGCGGTTGCCTCGGGCCTCATCGAATCTCGCCTGCTGCCGAGCGTCGGCCGAGTCTTCGTCGCGCTCGACCGTGACATCGGCGACGGCGTTCTGCCCTATCACACCGCGATCACCCTTTCCCGCGCCGCGCTCGGCTTTGCACTCGCCGCTATCGTGGGCGTGCCGTTCGCAGCCGCCATGGCGCGTTCGACGCTTGTCCGCAATCTGTTCGAGCCGATCTTCTTTTTCGGCTATCCGGTGCCGAAGATCGCACTGTTTCCGATCTTCACCTACATTTTCGGCATCGGTTCGCCGTCCAAGGTCGCGTTTGCGTTTCTCGAATGTCTCTACCCGATCGTGGTCACGGCGTATCTCGGCTTTCGCGCCATTCCGCTTCCGCTGATCTGGACCGCCGAGAACATGGGCGCGCGTCGCGCCACCCTGCTTCGCCGCGTCGTCTTACCGGCGGCGTTGCCTTCAATCTTTACTGGACTGCGCATCGCGCTGCCGATCTCGATCATCGTCATCGTGCTGACCGAGATGATCGGGGACTCTCGCGGGCTCGGCTATTACATCTCCGTCTCCAGCACGCGCTTCGAATTTGCCGATGTGTATGCCGCCATCCTGGTGATTGGTGCCTGCGGCTTTGTGCTCGACCGCGCCATGCTGTGGCTGCGCCACACCGTGTTGCACTGGGAGCCCGACGAGGAGACCGGCGCAGTGTTGTGAACGCCTTCATCCGGCCATCCGCGGAGCCGCAGCAGGCTCTTCAAATCCGTATAATCGCCCGCGCGAGGCACCGTGCGTAATGCAACGGCGCCAAGCCGCCTGAACGCAGCCTGTTATTACTGGATGAGATCGCAGAAGGCGACGACGTAGGGAGCCGCCCAAAACGTGATGGAAGCCAAGGCGATCCAACCGACGATTTGGTATTTCATGACACCCTCCGTCCTTATCGCGGTCCTTATCGCGTCGGCCGGTCACCCGCGGCCGTCTCTGCCGGGCAACGGCCTGGCAATTTGTTAGACGCGCGGAGGCGCCAAAAGGTTCGATTAACCTTAACGTCGGCGCGCCCGGGTGAATTCCCCTTTAGAAATAGCCACTTAGCTAGTCTCCCCCTGGACCCAAAAGCCCAAAATGGTTGCGGCCGGCTCTCGGGGAAGAGCCGGCCGCTACGCGCTGACCCGATAGGGGGGTGTCGGGGGGATTGGGGGATCGAGCCAGCAGTTATTTGTTAGTCGCGCCAGGTCCGCGGAAGGTTCAAAGCCCGGCAAAAATAATCGGCTGGACGCCAAAACCAGCGGCGCCCCACCCGGCCGAGCCATCGCCTCTCCTCCCGCGTGGAGCGATAGCGACCCCGCCCTACTCCGCAGCGAGCTTGCCGAGCGCACCGCCGTGGTCATAACCGGCCATCAGATCGTCGACGAGCTTGTTGAAGCCCGCCCAATCGGTCTCGCGGAAGGTGTGATTGCGCACGATGAAGGAGGCGCCGGCGTAGAACTTTTCGTATTGCAGATGACGGCCGGCGAATTCCGAGCCAACCATGTCCCAGGCGAGCTTGAACAGCTTCATGCGGGTGATGGCGTCGTTCTGCGGCGTCTGCCAGAAGGTCTGGAAGTCGCGGGCGAGGTCTTCGTTACGGAGCACCGAAATATTCGCCGGCATCTGAAACACGCCACCGCCCATCAGCTCGCGCAACTCGTCGATAAATTTCGTGTAGTTCTGCGTGCACCATTCGAGCGCGCCGTACATCATGCGGCGGTTGAAGCACACATAGCCGTTGCCCGGCCAATTCTCGAATGCGTTGATCTGGCCGTTGACCATGCCGGCGATCTGCGCCTCGTAAGCCGATACCCGGCCGAGTGTCTCGCGCACCGCCGGCACCTGATCGGCGCCGGTGGCGCCCGCGATCTTGCTGCACAGCCCGACCAGAAGCCGCATCTTCGCCCAGTACCGCACATTCGACTGGTGATTGCCGAAGCAATGGCTCGGCGTCTTGACGTAGATATCGCGCGACAGCAGCGCGTCGCCATGCACGAATACGCGTTCCCACGGCACCTTGACCTCGTTGCAGATCAGCATGCAGTCGGTTTCGTCGTAGCGGTAGGCGAGCGGCGAATCGAATTCCGATGTGCAGCCTAGTCCGAACGGCTGGCGCGACCACAATTGCAGGCCTGGCGCGTTGCAGGCAATGGCGCAGGTGATGGCCTCGTTTTTCTGGTCGGGCGCCAGCGGAATGACGTTACCGATCCAGATCTCGTTGGCGAAGGCGGCGCCGGTCGCCAGCATCTTCATGCCGGAAATGACCACACCGGCATCGTCCTCGCGCACGACCCGCAAGGTCGGCACCGGAATGTTCTGCCGCTGATAGAATTCCGGATTGCGCGCGGCCTGCGGCGGCACCACCGCGTAGACGACATAGAGATCGTTGTCGCGGGCGTAGCGGTAATAGGAAAGGAGATTGTCGGCGTGGGCGTGCGGCGCCTTCAGCTCGTCCGGCTTCATCGCCATGCCGGTAATGAAGGAGGCGACGTGGTCGGGCGAGCGCCCGAACAAGCCGTGGGTGAAATCGGCAATGCGGCGATGGCCTTCCATGCGCCGCTGCAGGTCGTCCCGCGAGCGCGCGCGCAGGAAATAGATCGCGTGCCGGCCCCCGTCCTCCTCGTAGGTCAGCGCGTCGCGGTTGGCCGGGTCTGCCTTGAGATCGTAGAGGCCGGCCACGGTCGCCGCGGCGTTGCGAAACGCCGGATGGGTCGTGACGTCGTCGACCCGCTCGCCGCCGATATAGATGGCACGGCCGTCGCGCAACGATTCGAAATGCTCTTTTCCCGTACGCAGCATGACGCTATGACAATCTTCGAATTGCCTCGGCGCCGCCCTTGCGTTCGCCTCGCAATGACGGGATTCAGTGCGGGCGTTACACGCGTGAGTCAAGGCCGATCAGGGATTTGCGAATGAGAAATTCGCGGCCATATAGTCTGAAAAATTCGTTCGCATGAGCCGCGCGCGCGCCGCCTACGACGACGTCGTGGTCGCCTGCCCCGTGACCGTGCCGTACGTGCGCTATTCGATCCGCGGCGCGCACTGGTTTCTCGCCGGCGCCCTGGCGCAGCTTCTGAAAACCGCAGGGCTGGCCAAGGACAAGCTCGACGGCCTGTGCGTCTCGAGCTTCACGCTGGCGCCCGACAGCGCGGTCGGCCTGACGCAGCATCTCGGGCTGACGTTGCGCTGGCTCGATCACATTCCGATGGGCGGCGCCTGCGGCGTCGTCGCGCTGCGCCGCGCGGCGCGCGCGGTGCAAGCAGGCGACGCCGACGCGGTCGCCTGTATCGCCGGCGACACCAACCACACCAACTCGTTCCGGCTCAATCTCGCGACCTTCAGTCAGTTCGCCCGCGACGCGGTCTATCCGTATGGCTCGGGCGGCGCGAATGCGAGCTTTGCTTTCCTCACCGCTTATTACATGCGTACTTACGGCGTGACGCGCGAGGATTTCGGCAAAATCTGCGTGGCGCAGCGCGCCAATGCGCTCCAGTTTCCGCTGGCACTGATGAAGAAGCCGCTGACGCTCGCCGAGTATCTCGATGCGCGCATGATCGCCGATCCGCTGCGGCTTTACGACTGCGTCATGCCGTGCGCGGGCGCCGACGCGTTTCTGGTACTGCGCCGCAGCGAGGCGGAAAGACGAGGCCTGCCCTACGCGCGCATCCTGGCGACGATCGAGCGGCACAATGCCTTTCCGGACGATGCGATCCAGTATCGCGGCGGCTGGGCGCTCGATCGCGACGAGCTTTACGCACAGGCCGGAGTCGGGCCCGAAGACATCAGCCTGCTTTCGACCTACGACGACTATCCGGTCATCACGCTGATGCAGATCGAGGATCTCGGCTTCTGCAACAAGGGCGAGGGCGCCGATTTTTTGCGCCGAGAGAGCTTAACGGCAGATGGCTCGTTTCCGCTCAACACCTCAGGCGGGCAATTATCGGTCGGCCAGGCGGGCGCGGCGGGCGGCTTTCTCGGTTTGGTCGAGGTCATCCGACAGGTCACCGGGCAGCCGCTCGGCGCCAAGGTGGCGGATGCGCGGCTTGGTCTCGCGAGCGGCTTCGGTATGATCAATTACGATCGCGGCCTGTGCAGCGGCGCCGCCATTCTGGCAGCGGGGAACCAAAGATGACACGCCCCTTGGTGCGACCGCCGCGCAAAAATCCGGTGCTGCGCACGCGCCTGCCGAATTTGCCGCCGGGGGTGCGAAGCCGCGTCGCGCTGGGCTTGACGGCGGCGGCGGCGCGCGGCCGCTTCGAGATGCAGGTCTGCCGCGACTGCGGCACCGTGCAATATCCGCCGCGCGAGGCCTGCCGTGTCTGCCTGTCGCACCGGCTCGACTGGCGGGCGCAGGATGGCACGGGCGAGCTTGTATCCGAAACGCTGCTCCATCACAGCAACGAGCTGTTCTATCGCGAGCGGATGCCGTGGCGGCTCGGCCTCATAAAGCTCGATTGCGGACCGCTGATCGTGGCGCATCTGCACGGCGATTGCGCGGCGGCGCCGACGCGGGTGCGTGTCTCGCTTCATCTCGATCGCGCCGGCCAGGCGGCGCTCGTCGCGCTTCCGGAAAAGGACACCCCGAACATGGCCGACGATCGGCAGCTTCGCGAAATGACCTGCGATCCGAAATTCCGCAAAATCCTGATCACCGACGCCAAGACGCCGCTCGGTCAGTCGCTAGTCGAGGCGGTCGTCGCCGCGGGCGCCGATCTGGTATGGGCCGGACACGCCGAGCCGTGGAAGAAGCCGCCGGACTTCGACCGACTGGCGTCGATCCCGCAGGTTTCGCTGGTGCCGCTGGACCTCACCAATTCGCGCGCAGTCAAAGGCCTTGCCGGCGAAATCGGCGGCCGCGTCGATATTCTGATCAACACCGCCGACTACCATCGCAATTTCGGCATCGCGGCGCGCGACGGCGTCGAGACCGCACGCGCCGAGATGGACATGAATTATTTCGGCCTGTTGCGGCTGGCGCAGGAATTTGCACCCGCGATGCGCGCGCGCGGCGCCGACGGACAATCGAGCGCGGTCGCTTGGGTCAATCTGTTGTCGGTCTTCGCGCTGTCGAATTTTCCGCCGCACGGTACCTATTCGGCTTCGAAGGCGGCCGCGCTGTCGCTCGCCCAATGTTTGCGCGCCGAGCTGGCGCCTGCCGGCGTCCGCGTCATCAACGTGTTTCCGGGACCGATCGACGACGAATGGAGCCAAACCTTGCCGCCGCCGAAGATCGCCCCTGCCCGACTCGCCGCCGACATCGTCGCGGCTTTGCGCAGCGGCGCCGAGGACGTTTTTCCCGGCGACATCGCCGAGGACTGGCTCGCCCGCTGGCGCGACAATCCGAAGGCGCTGGAACGCGAACTTGCAGCGCAGCAGATTTAAGGTCGGGCGATGAGCGAACACCTTCTGTCGCAGTTGATCGGCGCGCTGGCGGGCGGGCAGCTCCGCATCGTCGACCTGACGCAGACCTTGTCGCCGGATTTCCCGCAGATCGTGCTGCCGCCCGAGATGGGACAGGCCTGGCCGTTCCGCATCGAAGAAGCCTCGCGCTACGACGCGCGCGGGCCCGGCTGGTACTGGAACAATTTTTCTTGCAGCGAGCATACCGGTACGCATTTCGACGCGCCGATTCATTGGATTTCCGGCCGTCATTTGCCCGACAATTCGACCGACACGATTCCCGTGCAAAATTTCGTCGCGCCGGCCTGCGTACTCGACTGCACGCGCGAATCCGCCGCGGACGCCGACTTTCTGCTCACGGTAGGCTTCCTCAAAAACTGGGAGCGGCGTCACGGCCGAATTCCGCCGGGATCGTGGGTGCTGATGCGCACCGACTGGTCGAAGCGCACCGATCCGGTCGCCTACCAGAATATCGACGAGACCGGACAGCACACGCCGGGGCCGGACAGTGAGGCCGTGCAGTTTCTGGTCGACGAGCGCCAGGTTCTGGGCTTCGGCTCGGAAGCGATCGGCACCGACGCCGGGCAGGCGTTTCATCTCAAGCCGCCCTACCCCTGCCACTACTTCATGCACGGCTCCGGCCGTCTCGGCCTGCAATGTCTGACCAATCTCGATCTGTTGCCACCGACCGGCGCCGTCATCATCGCCGCGCCGCTCAAAATCAAGGAAGGCAGCGGCAGTCCGTTGCGCGTGCTGGCGCTGGTGCCGGACGTTTCTCTTGCCGCAAAACGGGGACGAGAAAAGCGCCCAAGCCGGATGAGCCGCAAACGTCGCCCGGCGAGCGCGAAGAAGAAACGCCGATGAACCCCGCCGACCTGGTGTCTGCATTTCCGCCCGGCGAGCGCACCGTACCGGCGATGTTGCAGAGGCAGGCGCAGCGTTACGGCAACCGGCCGTTATTCGTCGCCGGCGAGGTGAGTTGGTGCTTTGCCGAAGCCCCGGCCATCGCGGCCGGCTTTGCGGGTACGCTTGCTGCGGCGGGCATCCGGCCCGGCGACCGGGTGGCGCTGATGTGCGGCAACCGCGCCGAATTCATGGAGGCTTTTCTCGGCTGCGCCTGGCTCGGCGCCATCGCAGTGCCGCTCAACGTCGCGGCCCGCGGGCCGCAGCTTACGCACTACCTGCGAAACTCCG
>Ga0134128_10010061_pt1 | contig 11342 bp, 9 predicted proteins | sample KB31754_FD_96462 | JGI IMG/M metagenome (GOLD analysis project Ga0134128, IMG submission 96462) | Terrestrial soil microbial communities with excess Nitrogen fertilizer from Kellogg Biological Station, Michigan, USA - KB3-175-4 | ecosystem: Environmental > Terrestrial > Soil > Unclassified ...
AGGCCGCCGGTGATCGAGTTGCGGGTGGTGTCGTTGCCGCCGACGATCAGGAGGATGATGTTCCCGATGAACTCGAAGAACGGCATGTCCTTCGTGGACGCGCCGTGCGCCAGCATCGAGATCAGGTCATTCGCCGGCGCAGCATCCACCCGCTGGTCCCAGAGGGTCTTGAAATAGCCGCCCATGGCCATGAACTCGGCCTGCGCCTGCTCGCGCGTCATCGTCTCGCTGGTGTCGGTGACGGCCAAGTCCGACCAGTAGCGCAGCTTGTGGCGGTCCTCGAACGGGAAGTCGAACAGCGTCGCCAGCATCTGGATTGTGAGCTCGACCGCCACCTTCTCCACCCAGTCGAAGGGCTCGCCAACCGGCAGCTCGTCCAGGATCTTGGCCGCCCGCGAGCGGATCAGCGGGGCGAAGGTGATCAGGTTGTCGGACGACACGATGGGCTGGATGGTCTTCCTTTGCTCGTCGTGCTTCGGCGGGTCCATGGCGATGAAGCTCGGCATCTCCATGTCGCCCTCTTGGGGGTCGTAGATCGAGATGGCGCGCTCTGAGGAGAACACGTCGTGGTGGGTCTCCACCTCCACGATGTCGTCGAACCGGGTGACCGACCAGTAGGGGCCGAATTCGCTTTGCCCGCACCAGTGCACCGGGTCCTCGCGGCGCAGGCGCTCGAAGAACGGCCAGATGGTGTCGGTGACGAAGCGGTCCTGGTCGCTGACGTCGATCTGCTCCAGCGGCGTGGCGTAGGCCTCCGCGCGGGCGGCCTGCAAGGCGGCGGTGGCGGCGTGGAACGTGGCGGCGTCGTCGGCCATGGCCCTGGCCCTCCTGGTGAGCTGCGGCGCAAGCTGAGACCTGCGCCGGCGATCTGGCAAGGCCGTTCGGCCGCCAGCGTGCGTCGGCGGATCGGGGAGGCTGTGGTTCTTGTTGAACCACCGACCCACGCAAACAGGCGCGAGCGCGCCCTGCGGAACCGCGAGGCGGCTGGTCCAGCCAGGCCGGGCCGCGGCGATTGGAAGAACGGCGCGCTGCGCGCGCAGGGCGTGTTCGCGCCTGTTCGTGCGGGCTCGTGGCTGGAGTCTTCCCGCCTTCTGCGCGCGGGCCAAACGGCTATCGAAATGCCGCCGCATTTGTATCGGAACACGATGCTTGTGCGGCATCCGGCAGATGGAGCGGGCGGATGAGGATCTGGGTCGTTTCGGCGGTGGGCATGGCGGCGGCATGGGCCATGGCCGGCGCGGCGCAGGCCGCGGCCCCCCTGGCGTTCAACGGCGTCGAGCTGGGGACCAGCAAGGCGGCCTGGCTGGCGCTGAAGACGCCGGCCTCGGCCTCGGCGCACGCGCGCCGCGCCTGCTCCGACGAGGCCGCCGGCGCGGCGGCCGGACTGACGGCGCAGGGGCTGGGCAAGGGCGCGGTCGTCTGCGCGGTGGTCGACACCTACGGGCGCCTGCGCCTGCCGGTGACCTTCACCTGGGAGCGGCGCTATCCCATGGACCACGTCAGCTACGTCTTCACGGCCGGGCGGCTGAGCCAGATCCGCGCGGTGCTGCCGGCCGATGCCTTCGATGCGGTGGTGGCCGACTTCAAGCGGTCGTACGGGGCGCCGTCGAAGGACATCCGCGACCAGGTGAAGAGCGAGATCGGCAAGCTGCCGCGCGCGACCCTGCGCTGGGCGACGCCCGCCGGCTCGATCGAGCTGGTCGATCCCTCGACGCCGGGCAAGCTGTCGGTGCGGCTGACCGCGCGCTAAGCGGCCATGCGGGCCTTGAACACCCCGTCGGGCAGGCGCCCGGCGCGGGTGGGGTGGATGAAGAAGTAGTCCTTCCAGGCAGCGCCTTCGAGGGCGGCCTCGCGCTCCTCCAGGCGGTGGCCGTTCAGCGCGAACATGCGGTAGCCGCGGGCGCGGAACAGCTCGACCACCTCGGCCGCGGTGCCGCCGAAGCGGGCCTCCAGCATCTGCGGGTGGATCTCGATCAGCACGTGCGGGCGGTCGCGGTCGAGCACGCCCAGCGCGCCCTTCAGCGCCTTCAGCTCGGCGCCCTCGATATCCATGCGGATGAAGTCGACCCTGGCGATGGCGTGGGCTTCGCAGAAGGCGTCGATGGTGGTGACCGGCGTGGCCTGCAGCTCGCGCCCGGTGTCCTCCAGGTCGGGGCGCAGCTTGCCCTGCGGCTCCTGCTCGGCCACGAAGGCATAGGCTCGGCCCATGCGCCCGGTGACCTTGCGCGGGGTGACCAGCAAGAGCTCGCCCGGCGCATCGGACACCGCGGCGCGCACCGGGGTCACCTGGTCCTTGATGCCGTGCCAGGCGAGCGTGGTCTTCAGCACCTCGATCTGGAACGCAGAGGGCTCGATGGCGTAGATCTTCGAGCGCGGCGCGACCCGGGTCATCACGTAGGAGTGGCGCCCGTCGCTGGCGCCGACGTGCAGGCAGGTGGGCGCGCCGGAGAGCAGGTCGGCCAGGTAGGGCGTCTCGGGCTCGTGCTTCTTCCAGGCGAGGTTGCGCCGCCAGGCCCGGAACGCATGGCTGAGCACGCGCAAGCTCGGCATGCCTTGTCCTCTTCCTTCCGCCCCCGAAAGCCCGTCTTAGGCCGCGTCCCTGGCGACCGTCATCATGTAGTTCACGTCGGCGTCGTGGCTCTGGGACCAGCGGCCGGTCAAGGCATCGAACACCACCCCGAACGGCCCGTCCACCGTGACGGTTTCGCCGGCCAGGGCCTGGCGCAGCTCCTCGGGCTTCAGGAACTTGGCCCAGTCGTGCGTGCCGACCGGCAGCCAGCGCAGCAGGTATTCGGCGCCGAGCTTGGCGAGCGCGAAGGCCTTCAGCGTGCGGTTCAGCGTGGCCACCACCATCAGCCCGCCGGGCGCCAGCAGCGCCGCGCAGGTGCGCAGGAACTGGCCCGGGTCGGCGACGTGTTCGATGACCTCCATGTTGAGGATCACGTCGAAGGGGGGCTCGCCCGCGGCCAGCAGGGCTTCGGCGGTGGCGGCGCGGTAGTCGATGGCCACGCCGACCTCGTCGGCGTGGGCCCGGGCCGTGGCGATGTTGCGCTCGGACGCATCGACGCCGGTGACCTGGAAGCCCAGGCGCGTCATGGGCTCCGAGAGCAGGCCGCCGCCGCAGCCGATGTCCAGGAGGCGCAGGCCTTCGAAGGGGCGCCGCGCCGCGGCGTCGCGGCCGAAGCGGTGCAGCGCCTGGTCGCGGATGAAGGTGAGGCGGACCGGATTGAACCTGTGCAGCGGCGCGAACTTGCCCTTCGGGTCCCACCACTCGGCGGCCAGCTTGCCGAACCGCTCGACCTCGGCCGGATCGATGGAGGAGGAGGTGGTGGTCATCGCCTCAGCGTATCAGCACGATCTCCACCCCCAGGTCCAGATCGGCCCAGGCGCGGTCGGCGGTGAGCACGGGCAGGCCCATCTTCTCGGCCAGGGCCAAACAGGCCCGGTCTCCGATCGACAGACCGCGCCGGGGCGTCGACCGCCGCATGAGCCCGGCCCGGATCGCCATCGGCTCATCCAGCGGCACGACCTTGCACGGCAGATCGTCGAGCGTCTCCAAGGCCGCTGCGTCGCTCGCGCCATCGTTGATCAGCCTCTGGGCGATCTCGGCGAGATTCACGGCAGAGAGGTAGGCCCCTCGAAGTTGTCCGACGACCTGATCCGCCCCGGGCTCACCGCGCAGTTGGGCGATGACCGCAGAGGCGTCCAGGACAACCTCAGTCATCCCGATCCTCCCGCGCGACCTCGGCGCGCCGCTCGGCGATCAGTGCCGCCACGAGGTCCCGGCGAGGGTTGATGCCCAGGCGTTGGAAGCTGGCGCGCGCCCGCCCCCACGCGGCGCTGGTGCTGAACAGCTTGACGCCGTCTTCCTGCGGCTCGGCGATGATGACCGAGCCGGGGCCGACCTCGAGAGCCGCGAGCAGCTCCGGCGGCAAGCGCACGACGCCGGCGGGTTCGACGGAAAGACGATAGCTACGCTTGAAGTCTTGTGGCGATTCTGCAAACCCGGATTGCGCCTCGACCTTCTGCCCGCCCCTCGGTTTCAGCTTGTCGCCCTCCAGGACGTTTCGGACGTGCTGGTACCGCTTTCCCAAGAGCCGAGCGATTTCAGCCCTCGGGTAGCCGACCCCGGCGAGGGCGCGAATCTTGTCCGAGACCGTCATGTCGGACTCCACGATGCGGGCGACGTCGAGGTTGTCCATTCGCAGCTCCTTGGTAGGTAGTTAGGTAGTTTGCGGGCATGCGCGGGTCAAGGTCGTTGTGCGATGTTAGGGCCGCCGCTATGACGGCGCGCTCTTGGCGAGGGGGTCCTGGCGCTCACGTGTCCCGGCTGGTGATGAAATTCGGCGGCACGAGCGTGGCCGACCTGGAGCGCATCCGCCGGGTGGCCCGCCTGGTCGGCGCCGAGGTCGAGGCGGGGCATCGCGTGGCCGTGGTGGTCTCGGCCATGGCCGGCAAGACCAACGAGCTGGTGGCCTGGACCGACGGGGCGGGCGCGGCCGCCCAGGGGCTGGCTCTCTCGGACGACGAATACGACGTGGTTGTGGCCTCCGGCGAGCAGGTGACCGCCGGGCTCCTGTCGATGACGCTGCGCAACATGGGCCTGCCGGCCCGCTCGTGGCTGGGCTGGCAGGTGCCGATCGTGGCGGACGACGCGCACGGCCGCGCGCGCATCGACGACATCCCGCCCGAGAAGCTGAACGCGGCGATGGACGCCGGTGAGGTGGCGGTGATCGCCGGCTTCCAGGGCGTCACCCGCGACGGGCGCATCGCCACCCTGGGCCGCGGCGGCTCCGACACCAGCGCGGTGGCGGTGGCCGCCGCCATCGGCGCAGTGCGCTGCGACATCTACACCGACGTGGACGGGGTCTACACCACCGACCCCAGGATCGAGGCCAAGGCCCGCCGGCTGGCCAAGATCTCCTACGAGGAGATGCTGGAGATGGCTTCGCTGGGCGCCAAGGTGCTGCAGACCCGCTCGGTGGAGATGGCCATGGCCCACTCGGTGCCGGTGCGCGTGCTGTCGAGCTTCGTGGAGCCGGGGGAAGCGCGCGGCCCGGACGGCGAACCCATGGGCACCCTGGTGTGCGACGAGGAGGAGATCTTGGAAAAGCGGATCGTGAGCGGGGTCGCCTACAGCCGCGACGAGGCGAAGATCAGCCTCTTCGGCCTGCCCGACCATCCGGGCGTCTCATCGAGCATCTTCGGCGCCCTGGCCGACGCCAACGTCAACGTGGACATGATCGTGCAGAGCCACTCGCGCCGCGCCGACACCGCCAACATGGAGTTCACGGTCGGCAAGCGCGACGCGGCCCGCGCCGTGGAGATCGTGCGCGCCGCCCAGGGCGAAATCGGCTTCGACGACGTGGCGGTGAACGAGGACGTGGCCAAGGTCTCGGTGATCGGGGTCGGCATGCGCAGCCACACCGGCGTCGCCAAGACCATGTTCAGCGCGCTGGCCGAAAAGGGCGTCAACATCCAGGTGATCTCCACCTCGGAGATCAAGATCAGCGTGCTGATCGACGCGGCGTACACCGAGCTCGCCGTCCGCGCCCTGCACGCGGCCTATGGGTTGGATCAGCTGTAGTCCGCCGGCCTCCGCGGCAGCGGAGGCGTTCGATTCAATGGCCACGAAGGACACGAAAGGGCGGGGCGGGCGCTTTCGTGTCCTTTCGTGTACTTCGTGGCCGAATTGTCGGAGCCTCCGCTCCGCAAAGTCTCGACGGTCAGAGGTCGAAGTCGAACATCACGTCGTCGGGGTTGGGGCGGACGCCGCCGGCCGAGGCGTTGAGGGCCGGGGCGGGGGCGTTGGACGCGTTGGTGAAGACGAACATCTCGTCCCAGCGGCCTTCCCGGCCGAGCTCGGCGAGCCTTGCCAGCATGGCCTTGGCGAGGCCGCGGCGCCGGTGGCTCTCGGCGACGTCCACCGAGTAGATGAACAGGCTCACGGCCTCGAAGCGGCGCAGGACGTAGCCGTAGACGAAGCCCACGGCCGCCTCGCCGTCGAGGGCGAGCACATTGACCAGGTCTTCGTCGGCCAGGTGGTCGGTTGCCCGGGCCCGGGTCAGGGGGCCCTCGTCGGTGAGCTGGACCGCGCGGATCAGCAAGTCCTCGTCGCCGGGCCCAAGGACGCGGATCTGCATGCTCAGACCTTCGCCGCCGAGCCGGTCAGGCGGAACGCGCCCCACGCGCCGGCCAGCGCCAGCGGGATCACCGAGACGAACACCCAGACCGCCGCGGCGCGCGCGCTCGCCGCTGTCAGCCCGGCCGAGAAGCCCACCAGGTTGGCGGCCACGCCGCTGATCGCTGCGCCGGCCGCCGAGCCGGTCTGGCGCACCGCGGTGATCGCCGAGGACCCGATGGCGCGGTCCTCCTCGGAGAGCGCGGCCAAGAGGCGCCGCGCCATGAACGCCCAGGAGAAGCCGAACGCCGCCCCCATCAGCGCCCCGCCGGTCAGCATCAGGACGAGCGGCCCGTCGGCCATGGTCAGGGCCAGCAGCACCAGGCTGGCCATCAGCAGCACCGCGCCCACTCGGATCCAACGGGCGTCCCACACGGGCCCGACGTGGGCCACGGCGATGGCGGCCACCGTCCAGGTCATCGACTCCGCGCCGATGGCGTAGCCGGCCCAGAGCGGCGTGAAGCCCCGGACCGCCTGCAGGATCGGCGGGCCGTAGATGGCGAAGCCCATGGAGGCGGCGGTGAGCGTGAACATGGCGAAGTATCCCGCTCCGCAGATGGTGGTCAGGTCCGCGGCGCGGTGGGGGAAGAGGCGCACCCGGAAGCGCCCGTCGATCCGCATCAAGAGGGCCAGCACCGCGAGGCCGGCCAGCACCAGGCCCGTCGAGCCCAGCGGCGCCTTGACGACGTCGGCGACGGCGATGGCGGCCACGCCCAGGCCCAGCACCGCGAGCTGGGCCCAGGGCACGCCCGGCCCGCCGCCGGCCCTGGCGGCGCCTGCGAGCAGCATCGGCGCCGCGGCGCTGAACGCCGCGGTCTGCAGCGCGAACAGCCAGAAGACGTCGCGCCAGGTCCCGGTCTGCACGACCACGCCCCCGAACAGTGGGCCCAGGATCGTGGCGATCCCCCAGATGAAGGTCACCGCCGAGAACACCCGCGCCCAGTGCCGCTCGGGGAACAGGAGCGCGATCGCCACCATGGCGAAGCCGGAGACCCAGCCCGAGCCCAGGCCCTGGATCAGCCGCCCGGCCAGGAACACGCCGACGTCGGGGGCCACCGCGCTCATCACGCATCCGGCGACCATGATCAGGCCGGCGAGCGTGGTGGCCTTCCGCAGGCCGAACATCTCCGAGAGCCGGCCGGCGCTGGCCCCGGCCAGGATCGCGCCCACGAAATAGCCGGCCGTGGCCCAGGTGAAGTAGGCGTAGCCGCCAAGCTGGGCGCCCACGCTGGGCATGATGGTGGAGGTGACCAGGCTGTCGGCCGCGTTCAGCCACACGCCCAGGCAGATCAGCGCGAACCGCGGCAGCCGCCCGTCGGCCAGCAGGTCGGCCCAGGTCCGCGCGCCGTCGCTAGCCTCCGCCGTCGCCACGCGCCCTGCCCTCCTGGTGGAGCTCAGAGATAGAGCCGAGAGGCTGCCTGAGCCAGTTTCGTTTCCGCTCATCCCGGCGAAGGCCGGACCCAGATCTTATCCGAATGGATGGGTTGGAAGAGCGCGGCGCCTATGGAACCACGCTTGGGGCCGTTCCATCTGGGTCCCGGCCTTCGCCGGGATGAGCGGATGATGAGCTACCGTCGCGCCGCGCTCGCCGCCGGCGGCGGCCTGAAGCCGGGATACCAGTGGGTGGCCGTGCCGGCGGTGATGTACCAGCTGAGCAGGAGGGCGCAGATCAGGGCGCCCGGGATGTAGGAGTTGGTGCGCCGGTAGGTGACCGCCGCGATCGCCCCGAAGGTCGCCAGCAGCGGCACGAACTGGATGGCCACGATGGTGTTCAGGGGCTCGGACGGCGTGAACAGGAGGCCGGTGCGGAACAGGGTGGCGTACTCGACGATCAGCAGCACCACGAAGCCCAGGCACATGGCGAGCTTCCAGGCGCCGGTCTGGACGATGAAGCCTTCGCCCTGCACCGCCAGGTTGGCGCAAAGCGCGCGGAAGGCGACCAGGAAGAAGGCCGCCCAGAGCACGAAATAGGGGATCGCCATGACCGCGTGGCGCGCGTCCAGCGGCTTCAGCCCCAGCACCCAGAAGCGGTAGTCGGTCTTCAGTGTCGCATCGACGATGACCAGCGACAGGTAGCCCACCGCGATGGTCGCCGCCGCGATCCCGGCCGAGCGGGCCCAGTCGTGGGTGAACACCGGCTTGCCGCCGCGCAGGATGAAGCTGATCGCCAGCGTGATCAGCGCGTTCAGCAGCGCCCACACGACCAGCTGGTTCTGGATCGACTGGGGGAAGAGCTGCATGGGGATGAACAGGTTCCCCCACTTCATGAAGGGGTAGAAGGTGAGCGCCGGCACGGCCGCGGTCAGCGCGAACGCCAGCCACCATTTCCAGCCGCGCCGCGGGGCCACGGGCTGCACGGGCTGGACGAGCGGGGCGAAGGCCGGCAGGCCCAGCAGCACCTCGAACGTCCCGATCAGGAGGCAGATCAGGCCGATGAAGGCGACGCCCGTGCCGATCTCCTTCCAGAGCCAGATCTGGTCGCCGGGCGGCAAGGGATTGGCCTCGCCGGCCAGGGTCTTTTCGAACCAGTCCACGGCCCCGCCGACGCCGGCCCGGCTGAAGTGCTCCCAGGGATGGGTGACCGGCGGGTTCTCCAGCACCCGCGCGGAGCCGTCGCTCGTCGAGCCGTAGATCTTGCCGGGCAGGATCGGCGACGGCTGGCCGAACACCTTGGCGAGCTTCTTCGAGGTCGGGACCAGCGAGCCCTTGGGCACGCCCCACATCAGCGGCGCGAACTCGTCGTACTGGCCTTCGATCACCGCCAGGTCGTGCAGGTTGGGCGGGGTCTTGGCGCCCAGGAAGGCCGGCGTCGAACCTTCGAAGACGATGGCCTTGTAGCCGTCCGGCTGGGAGGCCGCGGCCGTGGCGATGGGGATGCCGCCCATCGAATGGCCCTCGAGGCCGATGTTGGCCTTGTCCACGTAGGGCAGGCTCTGGAGGTAGCGCAGCGCGGCGGGACCGCCGAGGTCCTGGCCGGGGCCCAGCTTCACCGAGCCGCCGGAATAGCCGTGGCCCTCCATGTCCATGGCCAGCACCACGAAGCCGCGCCTGGCGAGCTCGATGGCGAACGGCGACTGCATCTCGCGGGTGTTGATGTAGCCGTGGCTGACCAGCACCGCCGGCGCCGGATGGGCCGCCGTGGCGGTGGCCGGCTGGTAGATGAGGCCCGAAAGCGTCAGCCCCGGCTTGTCGCCCGCGAAGCGCACGTCGTGCAGCGTGACGCCCCCGGCCGTCTCGATGGCGTGGGCCAGCAGCGATCCGCAGAGGATCAGCACGCAGCCCAGGATGAAGAAGCCCCAATTGCGCAACATGCCGTCCCCCCGAAGGACTCTCGTTCCGCGGACGATGCGTCCGGCCGGGGGAAAGCTCAAGCTTGGCGGGCCAATGCACCGGCGTTGGCGGGCGGCGGGAAACGTGAGCCTAGTTGCCGCGACGGTCCTGTCCGACCCCTTGAGGAGGCGGCATGAAGCGCTCCGCAATCTACCTGGCGGCCCTTGTCCTGCCCTCGTTGTCCGGCGCGTCGGTCGCGCAAGTGAAGCCTCAGCCCGACCCTAAGGCCGCCCCAACAGCCAAGGCCGTGCAGGGGGTGACGGTCACCGGCCCGGGGTCGGAGCTGCAGACCTCCATCGACCGGAAGAGCTACAGCCTCGCCAAGGACCTGCAGGCGACCACCGGCTCGTTGGCGGACGCGTTGCGCAACATCCCCTCCGTAGAGATCGACCCGCAGGGGCGCCTGAGCCTGAGAGGCGATCCGAACGTCACCGTGCTGGTCGACGGCAAGCCCTCGGCCCTGTTCAACGGCCAGGGGCGCGCCGAGGCCCTGTTGCAGCTCCCCGCCGACCAGGTCGACCGGGTGGAGGTGATTCCCACGCCGCCGGCCTCGATGACCGCGGAGGGCTCGGCCGGCGTCATCAACGTGATCATGAAGCGGGCGCGTGGCGCGGGCCCGAGTGGATCGCTCTACGCGCTCTACGGAAGCCAGAGCGGCGGGCGCCTGGGCGCAACGTTCGGTTTCAACTCCAACCGGCTGAACGTGACGGGGTTCGGAGCCGCGAGCTACCAGCGCGCCAAATCCACCTTCACCGTGGATCGCACCTTCCGGCCGGACGGCGCGCCGGCCGCGACGATCGACGACACGATCGTGGGCCGCAACATCACCCGCTATGGCCTGTCTCAGGTCAAGGCGAGCTATGCGCTCGACCCGAAGACCCAGCTCACCGGCTCGGCGCAGTGGAGCCAACTGGACCAACATGGTGACCCGCAACAGGTCACCCGGGCGTTCGAGGCGGCCGGGCCGGTGTCGATCACCGATCATGTCGGCCACCGCATCCTGCGCGACAACGGCCTCACCTTGACGGCCGGCCTGCAGCGGTCGTTCGCCGGCGACGGCCATCAGCTCTCCGTCGACCTGACCCGCAGCCGCGATGCGCCGCGCGAGCGCACGGTCTTCTTCGATGTTCCGCAGGCGCCGCCGGGGCCGCTCCTCGTGCGCGACCTGAAGAACAACTCGACGCTGACGCTCACCGACCTGAAAGCGACCTACGCCCGGCCGCTTACCGCCGGCGCCAAGCTCGACCTCGGCTACGAGCTACGCGTCGACGACGACCGCTTCGAGAATCGCCTCGTCGCCCAGCCCAGCCTCGCCCTGGCGCAGGCGGACGCCACGAGCCCCGATCGGTTCAGGGTCGAGCAATGGGTCCACGCAGTTTTTGGCGCCTACAACCGGCGGCTCGGCGATCTGACCGTGCAAACGGGCCTGCGGCTGGAGGACGCCGTACTCGACCTCTCCGGCGCCGGGCTCGCCCGCGCCGAGCGGCGAAGCTATGTCCGCGCCTATCCGTCGCTGCACCTGACCTACAAGCTCGACGAAGCCCGGCAGCTGTCGTTCAGCTACGCCCGGCGCGTCACTCGGCCGCCCGCGTCGCTGATGGACCCCTTCCGCGCACTGATCACCTTCAGCGACCTGCAGCAGGGCAATCCCGATCTGAAGCCGGAAAGCACCGACGCCTACGAGGCGGGCTACCAGGAGCGCCACGGTCAGACCAGCTACCTGGCCACGGCCTATTATCGGCGAAATCGCGACGAGGTCGGGCCGGTGCAGACCTCGCTCGGGGGCGGCCTCTTCCTGACCACCTTCGAGAACATCAGCAGTAGCCACAGC
>Ga0134128_10010062_pt1 | contig 11342 bp, 14 predicted proteins | sample KB31754_FD_96462 | JGI IMG/M metagenome (GOLD analysis project Ga0134128, IMG submission 96462) | Terrestrial soil microbial communities with excess Nitrogen fertilizer from Kellogg Biological Station, Michigan, USA - KB3-175-4 | ecosystem: Environmental > Terrestrial > Soil > Unclassified ...
CGAACATCAGCGCCGCAGGGCCAGCAGGTCAAGCGCCACCTTCAGCACCGCCTCGATGCGCAGCGCCTCACGGTCGCCGCCGCCGGCTTCGCGCGGCGTCAGCTCGCGGCCGCAGATCAGGTCGCAGACGCTGACCAGATCGCCCTGGCCGAACAGCCCCGCGCGCATGGCGGCCAACTCGTCCGCCGCCCGCGCACGGCCCGCCGCCGCTTTGAGGATCTGCGCCAGCGACGGCCCGGCCGCCAGGCCGCCGGACGGCTGCACCTCCAGCGTCGAGCCGATCGAGGGCGCCTGCTGCGAGCGCCAGAAGGCCGCGCCATAGGCCTCGCCGGCCTGCCGTTGCCGGGGCGTGATCCGCCCCTTCTTGGCCAACCAGTCCAGCCCGGCCTGGCGCCGGTACGCCGTCTCGCGGCCGCCCCGCGCCGGCGCAGGCTTCTCGAACGCCGCGCCGCGCGCCTGCGACAGGGCCACGGTCTCGTCCACGCCCTCGGCCACGGCGCGCGCCTCGGTCCGCACCAGCGCCTGCGCCTCCAGCCGTTTCAGCCGCTCGCGCATCGCCCGCGCCGGATCGTAGGGCCTGCCCATGCAACACCTCCATCGTCTTGGAAAAACTCAGCGCGTTCCGCGCGCCACCACCGCATCGGCCAGCCGGTAGACCGCCTCGCCGGCCGCCCGGTCGCCCTCGATCACCACCAGCCCGGCCGCCGTATGGGCCAGGAGCTCGCGCAGGAACTGCGGCCGCTCGGCTGGTCCGCGCCGGGCGAGCGCGCGCGCGACCAGCGCCGCGGCCTCCTCGCGCCCGCTGCTCACGGCCGCCTCAGCACGGGGAAGCCGCCGGCCGCCAGCACCGCGGCCACGTGCGGCCCGTGCCGCGCGAAGGCTGGCCGCTGCGCCTGCGGGCCGCCGCCCTTGGCCAGCAGCAGGCCCTCAAGCCGGCTCGCCGCCGCCGCCGGCAGCGCCAGCTCCACCCGCGCCCGCTCCGGTGGCGCGCCGCCTCGCCGGCAGGCGGCGTAGCTGGCGCTGGAATGAAGCGGCGGTCCGGCGAAATGTACGTATCTCATGTGACACAGCATAAAACCTGCGATTGACTCTCGCCAAGCTAAATCGTACAAAAACTGCTGCGACGATCAGCCACTCGGATTTTAGTTGTGGACGAACGACCTGCCCGCCTGCGTGAAGCCCGCCTCGCCAAGGGCTTCGAGACCGCCACCGCGGCGGCCGACGCCTTCGGCTGGAACCGCAACACCTATGTCGCCAACGAGAACGGCTACGCGCCGTTCTCCTATCGCCGCGCCAAGGAGTATGCGACCGCCTTCGGCGTGCGCCCCGAGTGGCTGTACGACGCCGCCGGCGCGATGCTGCCGGTGGCCGAGGCCGGCTACGTGCCGATCCTCGGCCGCGTCGGCGCCAATCCCGAGGGCCTGGTGCTGTTCGCCACCGGCCAGGAGCCAACCGACCTCGCGCCGATCCCACCGGGCGGGACCGAGGACGCGCGCGCCCTCATGGTCGTCGGCCACTCCATGCGCGGTGTCGCCGACGACGGGGCGCTGATCTACTTCGAGCACCAGAAGACGGCGCCCACGCCCGACATGCTGGGCCATGTCGTCGTCGTCGAGACCGACACCGACGAGGTGCTGGTCAAGCGCCTGCTGCGCGGCTCGCGCAGCGGACTCTTCGACCTGGAGAGCATCGCCGGGCCGACGCGCCAGGACGCGCGCCTGCGTTGGGCGGCGCACATCACCGCCATCATCCCGCCGTTCCAGGCGCGGCGCATCATCCGCGGCGCGGCCTGAGGTTCCCGAGCATGTGCAACGAGTTTCGCTTCAAGCAGTCGCTCGACAAGCTGGCCGAGGAGTTCAGCCAGCTGCGCCTGCCGCTGCATTGGACGGGCGGCGCGCCGAACCTCGAGCCGCGCGACTCCATCCGGCCCACCGATCCGGCCGCGGTCATCGTCGGCGCGCCCGGCGGCGCGGAACTCAAATGGCTGCGCTGGGGATTTCCGCCCCAGGGCCGCGGCGGGCCGGTGATCAACTTCCGCTCCGATGGCCGGCGCTTCCCGGTCGGCCGCTGCCTCGTCCCGGCCGACGGATTCTACGAGTTCACTGGCGAGAAGTCGCCCAAGTCCAAGTGGCTGTTCACCGCCGCCGACTCGTCGCTCGGGACCGATTTCTTCTGTGTCGCGGGCCTGGTGCGCGACGACCGCTTCACCATGCTCACCTGCCCGCCAGGGCCCGACTTGCAGCCCTTCCACGATCGCCAGATCTTCATCCTGCCGCGCGAGCGCTGGGCCGAGTGGCTGAGTCCCGCGCCGGATGCGCCGTCCTGCGCCCCGTTGCCGGCCGGCAGCCTCGCCGTCACCCAGATTCGATAAGGCTGACGCGCCTAGGGCAGATCCTCGCCCAGAATCGCCATCTCGAACATGAACGAGCCGTCCTCGTCCTCGTCCTGATAGACGACGCCCACGAACTCCTCGCCGACGTAGACCTCGCAGGAATCCTTCTGGCGCGGCCGCGGCACGAGCCGGATGCGGGCGTTGGCGAAGGTGCCGCGCAGATGCCCCTCAATCTTGCGGATCATCTTCTCGTCCACGCGCAACGCTCCCTGCAGGGTTCAGCGGCGCGAACCTAGCGGCTCCGGCGCTAACGGAAAACCTCAGATCTGGTAGTCGTAGACCACGCTGGGCAGGGTGTGGTCCATGCTCCGGGCCGGCTCGTCGCAGGTCGGGCAGTTGACCAGCCTGGCCGGCACGCCGGCGGCCGTGCAGCCGGCCGGCACGGGCTTCAGCACCACCGAGCCGGAGGCGATCTTGGCGTAGTCGCCGACCGGGATGTTGCCCAGCACCTTGGCGCCCGCGCCCAGCAGCACGCCCTTGCCGATCTTCGGGTGCCGGTCGCCGCGCTCGGCGCCGGTGCCGCCCAGCGTCACGCCGTGCAGCATCGAGACGTCGTCGCCGACCACCGCGGTCTCGCCGATCACGATGCCGGTGCCGTGGTCGATGAAGATGCCGCGCCCGATCCGCGCGGCCGGATGGATGTCCACCTGGAAGAGCTCGCTCGTGCGGCTCTGGAAATAGAGCGCGAGCGTCTCGCGGCCCTCGGTCCACAGCCAGTGGGCCATCCGCTGGGTCTGCAGGGCAAGGAAGCCCTTGAAGAACAGGAACGGCTGCAGGTAGCCCTTGCAGGCCGGGTCGCGCTCGAACACCGCCTTCAGGTCGGCCTCGGCGACCTCCACCAGCGAGGGTTGGGCGGCGAAGGCCTCCTCGGCGATCTCGCGGATGGTCATGCCGCGCAGCTCCTGGTCGCCCAGCTTTCTGGCGAGCTGATAGGAAAGCGCGCCGCCCAGCGTCCGGTGGTTCAGGATCACCGCGGCGAGTAGGCTGGCCAGCGCGGCTTCGGTCTTGGCCGCAGCCTCCGCCTCGTTGCGCATCGCCGCCCAGACCGGCGGAGCCGCAGCGGGATCAATGACTTCCAGACGTTGGCTCATCGGATCCTCCCGACCCATCGGCCGCTCCCTCATCCTAGCATGGCGCGCGCCAGCGCCCCAGGCAAAGCCCTTTGGGTGGCCATATGGTAGCCCCGAAGCAGCATCGCCACCGTCAGCATGTCCTGCAAATGCCCGGCCATCGCCGCCTCCAGCGCCTCGCGGAACGGGACGCGCGCCAGGGTGAGCGCCTCGGTCTCGTCGGCCTCGGGCGGGCGGGATCCTTCCGAGAGCCCCAGCGCCAGGTAGCCGATCATCCGCTCGTCGGTGATCGAGTTGGAAAGCTGGGCGCGCATGATCTCGCGCCATTCGGCGGCGACCAGACCGGTCTCCTCGGCGAGCTCCCGCTTGGCGCCCTCCAGTGGGTCCTCGGCCAGCGGCGCGCCGCCCTCTGGAAGCTCCCAGGTGTAGTCGCCCAGCGGAAACCGGTGCTGGCCCACCAGAGTGACCGTCCCATCGTCGTGGATCGGCAGCACCGCGATGGCCAGGTTCTTGAACCGCACGAGGCCATAGCGCGCCGGCTTGCCGGTGGGCGCGATCGCCGCCTGGTCGACGACGCTGATCCAGTTGCTCTCGAAGGCGACGCGTGGCTCGCCCGGCGTCCAGGCGACCCCGTGCGGGCGCAGCCAGGCGGGTTTCGGCGACATCGCGGACCTCGACGCGGCTTGCGGTGCGGAGCGGCGCACCGATAAAGGGCGCCACCCTATCGCCCTCTTAACCGCCGAGGCGCCCTTGATTGTCCTTCCGCCGCCCGCCGAGTTCGGGGCTCCCCTGGAATTGCGCCCCGCGCCGGAGGTCCTGCAGTTCCTGGCGCGGCGCCGCTCCGCCTCGGCCCTGACCCTGGGCGCGCCCACGCCGTCGCCCGACGAGCTCGCCACGCTCTTGCGGCTCGCCATCCGCGTGCCGGACCATGGCAAGCTGGCGCCCTGGCGGTTCATCGTGGCCGAAGGCGACGCGAAGGCCGCGCTGGGCGCCCGCCTCGACGCCCTGGCCGCGAAGAAGGGCGATGGCGCGCTGGCCGCCAAGCTCGGCAAGCTGAAGGTCCCGCCGCTCGCGATCTTTGTGGTCTCCGCGCCCAAGCCGGGCGCGATCCCTGAATGGGAGCAGCAGCTCTCGGCCGGCGCCGTGTGCGCCACCCTGCTCTATTCGGCGCTGGCCATGGGCTATGGCGCGAACTGGATCACCGACTGGTGGTCCTATGACGCCGACGCCGGCGCGATCATCGGGCTCCGGCCGGGCGAGCGCGTGGCCGGCTGCCTGCTCTTCGGAACGCCAAGGGACCCGCCGCTGGAGCGCGAGCGGCCCGATCCGCAGCCTCTGGTCACCCATTGGCGAGACGCCTGAAAGCACAAAGGCCGGACGACGTTCGCACGCCGGCCGGCCTGAGGTGACACGCCCGAGGAGAGTTGGGCCTGATCCGTATAGGCCGCCCGCCAGCTGTTGAAAAGCCTGAACGCCTCTGCGGCGAACCGGATCGGCACTTTCCCCTGCCGGTTGATTACAAGCGCCAGGCTTGGCTGTATTGGCTCAGGGTGCAGCTTATTCTAGCTCAGCCGCGTCCGCGATAGGGCGCGACGCCCTGGTCGGGCAGCCACAAGCCCTCCGGCGGCGCGCCGCTCTGCCAGAACACGTCGATAGGGATGCCGCCGCGCGGATACCAGTAGCCGCCCACCCGCACCCAGCGCGGCTCGGCCACCTCGAAGATCTTGCGGCCGATGCGCACCGTGCAGTCCTCGTGGAAGCCGCCGTGGTTGCGGAACGAGCCCAGGTAGAGCTTCAGCGACTTCGATTCGATCAGCCACCGATCCGGCGCATAGTCGATCACCAGGTGCGCGAAGTCCGGTTGGCCGGTGACGGGACACAGCGCGGTGAACTCCGGCGCGGTGAAGCGCGCCAGATAGAGCGTGCCGGCCTGCGGATTGGGCGCCCGCTCCAGCACCGCCTCGTCCGGGCCGGCCGGGAGCTTCGCATCGCGCCCCAGCTGCGTCAGGCGGGTCTCGTCCATGGCCCGGGCTTTAGCTCCGGCGCCGCAGCGCCGCAACCGAGACAGGCGCACGGGTTCCGGCTATCAGGCTCGAATGGACCAGGCTTGGGAGGCGGACGTGGCGATGGGCGACATGCAGGACTTCGTGGTGGTGGTCACGGGCGCTTCGACCGGCCTGGGCCGCGCGATCGCCGTGCAGTCCGCCGAGCGGGGGGCGCAGGCCGTGGTCATCAACTACGCCTCCAGCGCCGCCGAGGCTGAAGAGACCGGCCGTCGCGTGGGGGCCGCCGGCGCCAAGGCCGTGCTCGTGCAGGGCGACGTCGCCAGGGACGATGACTGCCGCAAGATCGCCGCGGCCGCCGAGCCCTTCGGCCGCGTTGACGCCCTCTTCAACAACGCCGGCAACACCAAGTTCGCGACCCATGCCGATCTCGACGCGCTTTCCGCCCAGGACTTCCAGAACCTCTATGCGGTGAATGTCGTGGGGCCTTACCAGATGGTCCGCGCCTGCCGCGCCCTGCTCGAAGCCGCGCCGCAGCCGGGCGCGGTCGTGAACACCAGCTCGATCGCCGGCGTCATCGGCATCGGCTCTTCGATCGCCTACGCCGCCTCCAAGGGCGCGCTGAACACCATGACCATCTCGCTCGCCCGGGCGCTGGCGCCCAGGATCCGCGTCAACGCGGTCTGCCCGGGCTTCATCGACACGCCCTGGTTCGGCAAGGGCCTGGGCGAAGCCGCGGCCGATCGCATACGCGCGAACGCGGCGGCCAACTCGCCGCTGAAGGTCGCCTCCTCGCCCGACGACATCGCCGCCTCGGCCGTCTTCCTGGGATCGCGCGCCTCGCGCCACGTCACCGGCGAGACCTTGCTGGTCGATGCGGGAACCCACCTGGGCTACGCCCCGACGGTGGCGCGGTAGGCGGGCCGCGAGGTCGGCCTCGCTGCCCCGCCGAGGACTCCCGGCGCCCATTCGCACGGCGCCGCTGTCGCCGGCCGCCCAAACTTTAGTCAGCCGCGCCTAAGCCCCTCGGGGCGGACCGGCGCGCGTTGATCCCCCGCCCTTCGCCGCAAGGATGGTCCCCGCACGGTCGGCCGGGACGCTCGCGCCCGCCAGAACGAGGCCGGCGAGAAGGGGATAGATCCAATGACCGCACTGAAGATCGCAGTCCTGATGGGCGCAGCCTCGCTGGCGCTTGGCGTGGCCGGCGCCGCCTGGGCCGACGACCAGCCCGCGCCGGGGGCCGCCGCGCCCGCCGCCCCGGCGGGTCCGACAGCGCTTTCGACGCCGGCCATGTCGGCCTCGCTGTCGAACAATTCCAACCCCTACGCCATCGACACCGGGCCGCTGGGGAAGATCTACGTCTCGGGCCAGCTGACGGGCCTGGCCTACACGGAGGACAACCCCGGCTTCGGCGACACCGACAGGAGCAAGGCCGAGATCTCCAACGCCCAGGTCGAGATCCAGAAGACCGACGGCGTCGTGCAGTTCTACGTGCAGGCCGGCTACTACAATTTCCCCTCGCTGGGCGCGGGCAACGTCTCCACCCAGAAGATCACGGAGAACACCTACAAGGCCGTGCCGGTGGCCTTCCTGAAGCTGCAGCCCACCGCCGAGTTGAGCGTGCAGATCGGCAAGCTGCCGACGCTGATCGGGGCCGAGTACACCTTCACGTTCGAGAACCTGAACATCGCCCGCGGCCTCCTCTGGAACCAGGAGCCGGCGGTCAGCAAGGGCGTACAGGTCAACTACGCCAAGGGGCCGCTGACGGTCTCGGTCTCGGTGAACGACGGCTACTATTCCAACCGCTATTCGACGATCTCGGGCCTGGTCTCCTATGTGCTGAGCCCGAAGGACACCCTGGCCTTCGCCGCCTCCGGCAATACCGACAAGGTCTCCGTCGCCCGCTTCGCCACGCCGCTCGCGCAGAACAACGGCACGATCTGGAACCTGCTCTGGACCCACACCGAAGGGCCCTGGGTGATCAATCCCTACCTGCAGTATTCGACAACGCCGAGGATCGACAAATTCGGCCTGACCGGCTCGGCCTCCACCTTCGGTGGCGCGGTCCTGGCCAGGTACACGGTGAATTCGGTGTTCAACGTCGCCGGCCGGGCGGAATACATCAGCTCGTCGGGCTCGAACGTCGCCCTGCTCTACGGACCCAAGAGCGACGCCTGGTCGCTGACGCTGACGCCGACGTTCCAGTTCAAGACCTTCTTTGTGCGCGGCGAGGTCTCCTACACAAAGATCGAGTCCGGCGCGCCGGGCGCCATGTTCGGCAAATTCGGCGACAAGTCCGACCAGGCCCGGGCGATGATCGAGACCGGCGTCCTCTTCTAGCCGCCGGGACCGCCGCGCCGGTCTTCGCGTTTGCCCCCAAGTCCTTTATGGGCGGGTCCGCTTCGTCGCGGATCCGCCCATTGGCTGCCGGGGAAACGCCATGCCGAACGCCGCAGCTTCCGTCGCCGCCTTGGCGTTCGGCCTCGCGGTCGCCCTGGGCCTTGCCCAGCCGGCCCTGGCCCAGACGGCCGGGCCGGTTCCGCTGACCTTCGGCGTGGGCGCCGCCACCGACTACGAGTTCCGCGGGATCAGCCAGACCCGCAACCGGCCAAACGCGTTCGCCAGCCTCGACGCCGAGCTGGGCGCGCTGGGCTACGCCGGCGCCTGGGCCTCCAACGTCGATTTCGGCGACGGGACGCGGGCCGAGGTGGACCTCTACGGCGGCGTGCGCCCCAAGCTTGGCCCGGTCACCCTCGACCTGGGCTTCGTGCGCTACCTCTACGCCGGCCAGCGCGCCGGGCCGCACGAGGACTACACCGAGCTGAAGGTGGCGCCCTCCCTGGCGCTCGGCCCGGCCACCTTCGGCGCGGCCTGGCTCCACTCGGAGGACTTCTTCCGCCGCTCGGGCCCATCCAACTACCTGGAAGCCAACGCCAGCCTGCCGATCGGCGCCTCGCCATTCTCGGTGAGCGGCGCGGTGGGCCGCCAGGAGGTCAGGGGCCCTGGCGACTACACGACCTGGAATCTGGGCCTCAGCTACGCCTTTCGGCGCCATCTCGGCTTCGACCTGCGCTATTGGGATACCAGCGCCCACGGCCTGGGCTCGGTCTATGACGCCAAGCTGGTCCTGGGCCTGAAAGCCACGTTTCCTTAAGCGGATTTCCGTTTGATCCGCGGCGCCCCGCCGCTTAGGGTCCGCCGCCCTCGCGCCGGGGCCTCTGTGCGCGCGGCGCCACAGAGGCTGAACCCCCGTGGGCGGCTGCCGGATTAAGTGGACGGATTGAGTGGACGGGGCGCCCCCCGGGTTTATGGTGTCGAGTCGGAGAGTTGGGGAGTTGCGGCTGATGGAGCGGATGGCTGTTCGGGCCCAGACCGTCGTCGCCGACGTGCTCCTGGCTGCCGCCGCCTTCCTGTTCGCCTTCTGGGTCGCGCCGGCCGGCAATGTGCTGGGGTTCGATAAGGGCGGCGTTCCCACCCTCACCCTGCTGCAGCTGGTGGTGCTCTACGGCGCGCTGGCCGGCGGCTTCACCGTGCTGTTCCGGCGGGAGCTGTCACCCTGGCGCTACGCCTCGATCCCCGACGTGCTGGTGCTGGCCCGCATCGCCCTCTTCACGGTGGGCGTCTTCCTGCTCTGGGTGTTCGTCCTGGACCGCGCGGTGGGCCTGCCGCGCCCGACCCTGTTCCTGGCGCCCCTGTTCCAGATGATGGCCTCGATGGGCGTTCGTCTCCTGCGGCGCGCCCTGCACGAGCATGCGCTGCAGTCTTTCTCGCCGCTGACGCCCGCCGCCGACCGTTCCGGCCAGTCGCCTCCCTTGCTGTTGATCGGGCCGCCGGCGCTGGCCGACAGCTACCTGCGCGACATCGCCCGCAACCACGACCGCACCTATACGCCGGTCGGCATCGTCGGCGTCGACCCGCGCGACCTGGGGCAGAAAGTGCGCGGCGTCTGCGTCATCGAAAGCCTGGAGAACCTCGACGAGGCGCTGGCGGACCTGCGCCGCTGGAACCGCTATCCGCGGGCCATCCTGTTCCTGGAGGAGCCGCAGCGCCTGCGGGGCCTCACCGCCGACCAGCTGGGCCGGCTCAAGACCGACGGCATCCGGCTGCTGCGCCTGCCCTCCATCGTCGAGCTGGCCCAGCACGATGGCGTGCACCTCCTCCCGATGCGCGAGATCAATATCGAGGAGCTCCTCGCCCGCGACCCGATCGAGCTCGACCGCGCCGCGATCGGCAGCCTGATCCGCGGCCGGCGCGTGCTGGTCACCGGAGCCGGCGGCTCGATCGGCTCGGAGCTCTGCCGTCAGCTCGCCGCCTTCGAATGCGCCCACCTGATCATGGTCGACTATTCCGAGGCCCTGCTGTTCGAGATCGACCGCGAGATGGAGGAGGCTTTCCCACAGGTCTCGCGCGCCACCATGCTCTGCGACGTGCGCAACGCCACGCGGCTGAAGGCGGCGTTCAAGGCCGAGACGCCGGACCTGGTGTTCCACGCCGCGGCGCTGAAGCATGTGCCTTTGGTCGAGCGGCACCCCTGCGAAGGCGTGCTCACCAACCTGATCGGCGCCTGGAACGTGGCCGAGGCCTCCAAGGCGTGCCGCGCCGCCCAGATGGTGCTGATCTCCACCGACAAGGCGGTCGACCCGACCAACGTCATGGGGGCCACCAAGCGGCTGGCCGAAGCGCTGATCCAGTCGGAGGAGACGCGCGGCGACGGCACCCGCTTCTCGGTGGTCCGGTTCGGCAACGTGCTAGGCTCGGCGGGCTCGGTCGTGCCGATCTTCACCTCCCAGATCGAGCGCGGCGGGCCGGTGAGCGTGACCCACCCGGACATGGAACGGTTCTTCATGACCATTCCGGAGGCCGCCCAGCTCGTGCTGCACGCCACCGCCACCAGCGCCGACGGCGCCGCGCGCAATGCGCGCCTCTTCGTGCTGGAGATGGGCGCGCCGGTGCGGATCATGGACCTGGCCCGCCAGATGATCGCGCTCAGCGGCCGCAGGGATGTGGAGATTCGCATCACCGGGCTGCGCCCCGGCGAGAAGCTGACCGAGGCCCTGCTGGACGAGACCGAGCGCTCGCTGCCCTGCGCGCCGAGCGTCATGGAAGTGGTGTCCGATAACGCTCTGCGCATCACCGCCGAGCACATTCGCCGGCTCGAAGCGCTGGCTCAGGCCGGCGAAGACGGCGAGGTTCGCCGCGCCCTCTTCGACCTGATCGCCGAGATCCGCGACGAGGGCCGCGCCGCCGCGGCCGCGCCGACCCTGCGGGTGGTGTCCGGCGGCGGTTCCGCCGCCTAGGCTCCGCTGCGCGAAACGCGAGCGAACAGCGCTTCCAGTTCACGCGAATAGGCCGCCAGCAGGTCGGCCACCCTTGCGTTGCCGCGGGCGACCTCGGCCTTCAGTTCGTCACGGCGCTCGAGGCAATCCAATGTGAACGCCAACGCCTGGTCGGTGTCCATGCCGGTCACCGGCACCAGGTGATCGTAGCCGAGCACCCCCTGGAAGAGCCCCGAGAACTTGCGGCTGTAGGCCACCGGCGCCACCGGCACGCCGCTGGAAAAGGCCGCGATGCAGGCGTGCATCCGCCCGCCCACCAGGAAGTCCAGGCCCGAGATGTACGACTTCGCCTCCGACGGCGAGGCGAAGTTCGGCGTCCGAACCACGCCCGGAAACTCGGCCGCCAGCCGGTCAGCGACGCGGCCGTCGTCGTCCTGGAGCAAGGCGTCGCTGTTCACGTGGCAGACCAGATGCACCGAAACCCCCGGCTGGCGCAGCAGTTCGGTGATGAGTTTGCCGCTGTAGTCGGCGTAATTCACCTGCATGCCGAACTCGTTGGCGCCGGTGTACCCGCCATTGAACAACAGGCCCGAGACGTTCA
>Ga0134128_10010064_pt1 | contig 11340 bp, 12 predicted proteins | sample KB31754_FD_96462 | JGI IMG/M metagenome (GOLD analysis project Ga0134128, IMG submission 96462) | Terrestrial soil microbial communities with excess Nitrogen fertilizer from Kellogg Biological Station, Michigan, USA - KB3-175-4 | ecosystem: Environmental > Terrestrial > Soil > Unclassified ...
AAGCCCGCGACACCCACGACATCGTCCACGCGGACGGCTATGGCGCGCATGTTCGGCTTGAGCACTGCTGCAAGGGTGCTGCCCTCGGCCTCGGATGCGAATTGCTGCTTGAGCAGAATCTCGCCCGGCAGGACTTTCTGCAGGGCGACCAGCCCTACGATGTCCTCGGGCTTGGCAAAATGATCTCCGAGGGGCGTTCCACGGGGCAGCGTGAGCACACGCAGATGCCGCGATTCGACCTTGATCCCGAATGGGATCTCGGTGGCGGCGGCAACAACCTGCATGTCGTCGTTCGTGTTGCCGGCTGCGAGCCGCGACTGCAGCCAGCCGCGAGCCACCCATGCCGCGCCGAACGCGAAGAACAGCGAGAGAACGATCAGTAAGAATCCGCGTCGCTTGAACATAATGGCAGCCTTCAGGGTCGTGACTTGTTGACTCTGTGAATCATGATCGGCTCAAATCGACAAAGTAGTTTTTCCAGGCCCACTCGAGCGCGTCGGGGCTCAGTTGATCGCCGCCGCCGAAATACGCCGCGTGATCGAGCGCCATGTCGATCAGGTCGCGCGGATGACAGGGCAGCAACGGAATCCGCGCCGGCGCGTGCAATCGCTCGATCACCTGCTGGCAGACCGAGGGGTCGTAGAGGACCCCATGCTGCTCGCAGACCTGCTTCCAGATCTCGTGGTATTGGGGCGGCGTCAGCGCCTCGAACTGGATCTTGTAGCCGATGCGCCGCAGGAAGGCCTCGTCCGCCAGCTCCGGCGGGCGCAGATTGGTGGAGAAGACCAGGATCAGGTCGAAGATCGCTGCGAAGTGCTGACCGGTCTGCAGGGTGAGGTAATCCCGCCCCTCTTCCATCGGCACGATCCAGCGGTTGAGCACGGCGCGCGGCGGGACGCGCTGCCGGCCGAGGTCATCGATGATGAGCATCCCGTTGGTCGCCTTGAGCTGCAAAGGGGCGCGGTACTGGCGTGTGGTGGGATCGAACTGCACCTCGAGCATCTCGAGATTCAGCTCACCGCCGGTAATGACCAGCGGACGCCGGCAGAGCACGTATCTCGGATCATGACCGTGGTCGAGCAGCATGCCGGAATTTGGGGTCGAGACCGGAATGTGGACCGCTGGATCGAACACCTGGATGATCGTCTCTCCTATCGCGATCGCGTGCGGTACGAGCACCGCATCGCCGACCAGGCGTGAAAGCCGCTGCGTGATGTACGTCTTGCCCGTCCCCGCCTCACCATAGACGAATATGGCCTTGCCTGAATTGAGCGCAGGTCCCAGGCGGTCGATCATCTCGCTGTCGAGCACGACGTCGGAAAATGCAGCGCGCATGAGCTCTCGAGTGACCATTCGGTCATGCACCGACTGCTCGCGGACGATCTGCGAGTACGCGTCCAACGGAACCGGCGCCGGACCCATGTAACCGCCGCGCGCGAGCGAGTCCTGCGCGCTGGAGCGACCCCGCTCGGTGAGGGCATAGCGCAGGGTCGCCTCATCCGGACTGGGCCCACGCACCTCAATGCGGCCCTCCCTGCGGAGGAATGCCAGCGCCTCGTCGAGGATGGGGCCGGCCAGTGCGCTGCGCCTGCCGAGAGCCGTCAGCGTCAGGATGCCCGCATCGTAGAGCTGCTTCTCCAGCAGATCACACAAGAGGCTGAGGCGCAGCCCGGTATCGGCCACTGACTTCGGGCGCGGCGCCAGAGCCGCGGCCCGCACCTCCGCGAGGCTGGTGCAGTTGGGACTGGCGTTGTTTGCTTGCCCGGACACTGAGCTACCCCCAGAGCAGTGAAGCGGCAGTGCCGCAGGCGATTGCAATTCCGTACGGGAAGCGGCGCCGTGCGGCGTCGCCTTCAGGAGCACTGATGTGTGCGGCTCTGCCGGTCGAGCTCATTACATAACCGACCATTGCCCATCGGCCGAGCATCGACTGCAGGGCCGAAAAGCCGCCGGTGACGAGCAGCACGATCAGCGCGCCGGCGGCGCCCAGGATCAATGTGCAGATGGTGGCCAGCAGGACGCCCTGGGGACCGACGAACGCGCCCACGGCTGCAAGCGCTTTCACGTCGCCTGCGCCGAAGCCGCCAAGAAGATAGAAGGGAAGAAAGACTGCCAAGCCGATCAGCAGCCCGGCGCTGGAGGCGAGGCCACCCGTCACGCCGTGAGATGCGATCGACAGAGTAACGGCCACTGCCGCTGCGGGAACCGTCAACGCGTTGGGTATGCGTTGCGTGAGAGTGTCAGTCACGGCAACCGCCGTGACGTAACTCAGCAGGGCAATGACGAGGAGATTGTGCATATTGCCGATGATTTCCGGGGAAGCGAGGGCACCGCCGGCGATGCCCTCGACCCGTGTCCGTATGATCTCAGCTCGCGGCGGGGATGTTCATGTACGTGATCAGGTTGGAGATGGTGCTGCTGATCGCCGACCCCAGGTTGGAGAAGGCAACCGCGGCACCAGCCGCCACCAGACCACCCGCGATGCAGTATTCCACCATCGTGAGTCCTTCATCTTCCTGCCACAGCGCGGCGGCTGCTTTCTTGATATTTTTCATCGAAATCTCCGATGTCGGAAGGCTGCGACCTTTTCGAGAACGAGGGCACCTGTCAGTGCCCTCGGGCTCTTGTCCGTAGGGTCTCAGCTCGCGGCGGGAATGTTCATGTAAGTGATCAGGTTCGAGATGGTGCTGCTGATCTTCGAACCGAGGTTCGAAAAGGCAACCGCAGCACCGGCCGCCACCAGGCCGCCCGCGATGCAGTACTCGACCATCGTCAGCCCGTCCTCTTCTTTCCACAGCGCAACGAGCGCGTTCTTCATGCTGTTCATCGAAATATCTCCGATCGGATGTTGTTATTACACCGGCTCTCGCCGGAGGAGTCGTCGACCAACCCGACGAGTCGGTGTTGGGGCGTATAGGCTCTCGAATTCGCGGCCTGCGGCACTAGGACAGCTTTGCAGAGCGGCCGGACGATTTTGTCGTCGCCGCGGACCTGCGTCACGGAACGCCCGGGCGAGCAATTTTGTCCTGATGGCGGGCAAAGGACTCCTAGCGTCCCCGGGGCCTCGTCTGCGACGGTAACGGCCAAGGGAGTGCATGAAACGGCATGGCAACCGATAGAAAACACATGAGCAGTACGGGCATTCACACAGCAGGTCTCTGGCTTTCACTGCGCCGCAATTTCGGGATCTCGTGGCCCCTGCTACTCGGAGTGGCGGGTTTCGCCGTCCCTGCGATCACGGGCTATGGGCTCGCCGATGGCGATACGTATCTGCACATCGCGGCCGGGCGATGGATGCTCGCGCATGGAGCCGCGCTGACGCACGATCCCTTCTCCTTCACGCGACTCGGTGCTCCGAGCACGGCTCAGGAGTGGGGCTCGGATCTCATGATCGCCACCATTTTCCGTGTCGCCGGATGGTCCGGGCTCGTTCTCCTCGCGGCGGCCTGCTTCGGCGCGACCCTCGCTTACCTCATGCGCTTTCTTCTGGCGCGCATGGAGCCGCTGCATGCCCTGGTACTCACCCTGTTCGCGGCGAAAATGATGGTGCCATCGCTGCTCGCGCGTCCGCACGTCCTCGTCTGGCCGCTGACCGCCCTGTGGGTTGGAACGCTGGTCAGAGCGAGTGAGAGGGATCGCGCGCCGCCCTGGTGGCTGCTCGGGGTGCTGTTGCTGTGGGTCAACATGCACGGCAGCTTCATCCTGGGCCCATTTCTGGCGGCAGCGCTCGGGCTCGATGCCGCCGTGAGCGCCGACAAGGAACGGTGGTCCGTTGCGAAGCGCTGGGCGCCGTTCGTCATCGCGGCATTCGCATGCACGTTCGTCAACCCGCAGGGTTGGCGCCTGGTCCTGTTCCCGTTTCAGCTGGTCGGCCAGAAGGCGGCACTCGCCATGATCGCCGAGTGGTTGCCACCGAATTTCCAACACCCGGAGATCCTGGGCATCTGGCTGGTGGCGATCGTGACCCTCGCCTTCCTCGGCCGGATTCGACTCTCACTCGTGCGCGCGGTGCTGCTCGTGGGACTGCTCTACATGGCGCTGCAGCACGGCCGCAATGTGGCGCTGCTCGGGCTGATCTCTCCGTTTCTGCTCGCGCAGCCGATTGCGGCCTTGTGGCGGCGCGCGCCTTTGGCCGGCCCGGATGCCAGCGCAGTCGACCGACTCTTCCACGCGCTCGCAGCGCCGGCGCGCCGACTCGCGACCTGCACGCTGATTTCGCTCGCCGCTTTGGTCGCCGTCATCGCATTGAATGCCAGGGAGCCGATGCCGCCGGCTAGCGCCAGACCGGACGCGGCTGTGGACGCGCTGCTCGCCAGAGTCCCCCACGGAAGAATCTTCAACGATCCCGGGTACGGGGATTACCTGATGTATCGGAGCATCCCGGACTTCATGGATGACCGGGTGGATGTATACGGGGATGCGTTCCTCACTCGCACGGTCGGTGCGCTCTCGCTCTGGCCCAACAGTGACCTCGAGGGTCTGCTGAAGGAATACAGGATCGACGCGATCCTGATCGGCAATGGCTGGGCGGCCGTCAGGCTCCTCGATCGGCTGCCGGACTGGCAGCGCGTGTACTCGGACAAGTTGACAACCGTTTACGTCCGCCGAGGTAACCCCCGGTCATGAACGCACAGGTCTTCATCCGGGAAGAGTCCCGGCAAGAGTCCGGGCCACAATCCGGGTACGCCGTTGCAGGCAATGCCAGGGAAGCCTTGCAGAAAGAGCCGGCGGCGGAGCTCGCCGTGGTGATTCCGACCTTTTGCGAGCGCGGGAACGTAATCGAAGTCATTCGCCGCCTGCGCAACGTGCTGGCAGGCATTTCCTGGGAGGCGGTCTTCGTCGATGACGATTCGCCCGATGGAACCGCAAGAATCCTGAGGGCGATCGGCCGCAGAGACCGCCGCGTGCGCTGCGTGCACAGGATCGGCAGGCGAGGGCTGTCTGGCGCGTGTATCGAGGGCATGCTCGCCAGCTCGGCGCCGGTCATAGCGGTGATGGACGCGGACCTGCAACACGATGAGGCTGTCCTGCCGAAGATGCTGGCTCATCTTCGCGCGGGGAGCGCCGAGTTGGTGGTGGCGACGCGCTATGCAGGAACGGGAAGCGTCGGCGAGTGGAGCGCCTCCCGCGCGCGCCTCAGCAGCGGAGCCACGCGCCTCAGCCAGCTCGTGTACGAGCACCCGGTCTCCGATCCGATGAGTGGATTTTTTATGTTGCGGCGCGGCCTGCTCGAGGAGGCCATGCGCGACCTGTCGACGACGGGCTTCAAGTTGCTGCTCGACATCCTGGCGACGATCAAGCGGCCCATCGCCATCAAGGAAGTGTCCTATACCTTCCGCAGCCGAGTGGAGGGGGAAAGCAAGCTCGACAGCGTCGTCGCCTGGGACTTCGGGATGCTGGTGATCGATAAGCTCATCGGCCGCTACATTCCCATGCGCTTCGTCGCGTTTTCGCTCGTGGGCGGTGCCGGAATCCTAGTGCACCTCGCAACGATGACGATGCTGCTCGCTCATACCGCGATGAGCTTCCCGGAGGCGCAAGGCGTCGCGGCCACCGCCACGATGGTGTTCAACTATGCTGTCAACAATGTGCTCACATATCGCGACCGCCGTAGACGGAAGCTCGCCTGGGTCACCGGCCTCGCGTCCTTCATGGTGGCCTGCAGCCTGGGCGCCCTGGCGAACGTAACGATTGCGGATGCCGTCTACGCGCAGCACGCTCCCTGGGTGCTGGCTTCCCTCGCTGGAATCCTGGTCGGCGCGGTATGGAACTATGCGATGACGAGCCGGTTCACGTGGGGCAGCTCGGCCGCCCGGTAAGCCACTAGGTGCTGCGAATTCCCATGCGATGAGAGCTATATCAATCCTCCACGCCGGCGGGGGCATGCAAAAGGCTCTCCGGGTCTTCGCCGGGTTTCCCTGGTCTGCTTTGGTCATTCTGCCTGTTGCGGCCCTGATGGTCCGCTCCCCGGTCGGGGCAATGCTTCTCGTTGTCCTGCTGGCCCTGACGCTCGCGGAGCGCCGCTGGCCGGCCCGCGCCGAGCCCGCGACTCGACTGCTCAATCTGGCGATCTGGAGTGCGCGGGTGGTCTTTCAGCGTACCGCCATACCGCTCCTCGCGCTGGGGCTTGGCGTTTTGTCCATGCGTCTGGGTATCCCCTCGCTGCGGATCGAGCGCTGGCACCTGTGGTTGAGCGCACCGCTGGTAGTCGTGAGCTTTGACCTCGGCGAGTACCTCTACCACCGCGCCCAGCATGCCATCCCTTGGCTCTGGCGCCGGCACGCTCTACATCACTCCGATCCGTGTGTGAACGCCACCACCACAGAACGGCACTGGTGGGGCGATTTGTTGCTGAAGGCCATCCTCTTCGGGACGCCCCTGGCCGTCGTGCTGCGGCCGAGCGCGCTCGACTATTCGATTTACGCTGCGATCTCGCTGTACCACTATTTCGCACACGCGAACCTGCGCGTGGACTTCGGGCGCTGGAGTTGGGTGCTGAACTCGCCCGCCTACCACCGCCTGCACCATGCGCGTAACCCGCAGTACTACGGCGCCAACTATGCAGCTCTGTTCCCGATCTTCGACGTTCTCCTGGGCAGCTATCACCGTGCTCCGGGGTATCTGGAGACCGGGCTCGACGAGGCGCCGCGCACGTTGTTGCAAGCTCTCGCGTGGCCGCCGCCATCCTGAGGGTGGTGAACGCGCATCGCAAGAATGCAGACCTGCGGTGGTCTGCACTGCCGTAAGCGCTACGTTTCCGTTCGGATCGGCGTTCACTTACTACGTCAATTACAACGTCGTCACGCCATGCCGCCGCTCACCGAGATGACCTGCGATGTCACGTAGGAAGCCTCGGCCGAAGCCAGAAAGGCGACCACGTTCGCTACTTCCTCCGGCAACCCCGCGCGGTTCATCGGTACCAGCCGGGCGATCGTCTCGGCGTCGAACAGACCCTCGCTCATTGGGGTTGCGATGATGCCCGGCGCCACGGAGTTGACGGTGATGCCTCGGCTGGCGACCTCGAGGGCGAGCGCCTTGGCGGCGGAGTTGAGCGCACCCTTGGCGGCCGCGTAGTTCACTTGGCCTTTGTTGCCGATCAGGGCCGACACCGATGAGATGTTGACGATTCGCCCCCACCGGGTGCGGATCATCGGCATGAGAAGCGGTTGAGTGACGTGGAAGAAGCCGTTGACGGAGACGTCGACCACACGATGCCACTGCTCCGCGCGCATGCCGGGGAACACCGCATCGTCGATGATGCCCGCGTTGTTCACGAGGATTTGTATGGGTCCGGCGTGTAGAGCGGATTCGAGCGTCTTCCGTGTACCTTCAGCGTCGGTGACATCGAAGTGCAGGGCCGCCGCGCTACCGCCGGCAGTCGCAATTTCGCCGACTAACTTCTCTGCCGCATCGACGCCTTGCCGGGCGTGTACGTATACGTGGTGCCCATCACGCGCTAAACGACGACAGATCGCGGCGCCCATACCGCCGCTGCCTCCCGTGACCAGCGCCCGCTTGACCGTCTCGCTCATGGCGAACCTGCTCCAAACACGATGCTGGCGCGGCCGCTGACCAGCTCCCGTCCGCCGCTCGACAGGGTGAACTCGTACAAAGTGCTGCCCTCATCGCCCGCCAGCCGCTCGGCGTGGGTGATCAGATCGGTATCGAGATCATCGAGCCGGACGACCCGAAGCACTAGATGTCTGACGCTCGTCAGCAGCCCCGCGCGGGCAGTGGTGCCCGCAGTGGATGCCATGATGGCACCATGTATGGCCATGGATTGTGCGGCGTACTCTACTCCACACGCTGCGCCGAGCCGCCCGTGGGCGCGCAACGGATTGGCCGGCAGTCGATGGCTGGTGGCACGGCACCTGATGCGTGTGGCATCCCAGCTCAACACTTCGTCGAGGAGGCACATGCGACCCTGGTGCGGGATGTGAGTCTCGATCCAGGCCCGATCGAGGCGGGCTCCGCCCGGCAGTCGGGCGAATGGCGTTGCGGCTATGGACATTCGCGCACCTCGACGGCCAGGCGCTGGTTGCCCATGTAGTCGAGCACTACGTGCCCCGACTCGCGGCGGGCAAGAAGCCGCAGGAGCGGGAGGCATCGGGCGGCAGGTGCTCCTGCGCGCAGGGCTTCGAGCTGCGGATCCGAGAGCCGGTCGGCGGCGGTAGCGCTGTTGCAGAGCTTCGCACTGAGCCTCGTATGCGCTTTGGGCGCGGGCGCCGGCGTGAGGACGAGCGCCACCGCAAAAGAGTCGGGCAGGGGGCGTGTGGCGCGCAGCGGCTCCGGGTAAGTCGTCTCGTAGGCGCTCAGCAGCACCGGAACGCCATCCACTGCGACCAGCGCGAGGGCTTCGAGTAGCCCAGCGACAAAGCTGCCATCGTATGCGCAGATCGCGGTCGATGCCGCAGTGGCACCTGAAGCCAGGCTCCAGTATCCCGCGGCGGCGTTGTGCACGGAGTTATGGAAGCGCGTCGGCGAGAGCTGCCGGTCGGAGGAAGCAAGGGTCTCGCAGATCTCATGGCAGATGAGACCGTCGCCGCCCGAGGAGCTGAATACTGCCGGCAGGCCTGCGGGATCGATGCCCGCATCGGTAACCGCCTGCTGCGCCACGCTGAGGGCGAGCTTCACGGTGGTCCCCGTCCTGCGGCGCTCGGCCGCCGGCAGGCTGTCCGGGGCCGGCACCGTGGTCGGCGAGGGTGCGTAGGCCATCTCGCCCGCGATCACGCGCGCGCCGCTTTTCCAGTCGGTGAGGCCCGGCCCGAGGAGCCCGACACCCTGGACGTAGGCCGTCAGCATACGCAGCTCCGCAGGCGCGCGCGATTCAGCATGCGCGCCCCAACACGATGGAGCAGTTGGTGCCGCCGAATCCGAATGAGTTGCTGAGCGCCCGGCTGATCGGCCGGAGGCGGTTGGCGCAGAGATAATCGAAGCCGAGCGACGCATCCACGCGCCGGGTATGGGCACTTCCGGGCAGGAGTCCGTGCTGCAGCGAGAGGGCGCAGATCACGGCCTCGAGCGCTCCTGCCGCCCCGAGCGTGTGACCCGTCGCACCCTTGGTCGAGCTCGCCTCCACGGCCGGCGTCTGGCTGCCAAAGACGGCCGCGACCGCGTGGCCCTCCGCGCTGTCATTGCTGGGCGTGCCGGTGCCGTGCAGGTTGATGTAGTCGATGTCCTCCGGAGCGAGGCCGGCGCTTTGAAGAGCCTGGAGCATTGCCGCGCGCGCACCGCGTCCCTCGGGGTGGGGTGATGACATGTGGTAGGCATCGCTGGACTCGCCCACACCGAGCAGCAGAACGGCGCCGGTGTCGAGGCTCTCGGGCGGACGCTCGATGAGCGCGAAGGCGGCCGCTTCCCCGATCGAGATGCCGTCACGCTCGACATCGAAGGGCTTGCAGGGGTTGGGGGAGACGAGCTGCAGCGAATGAAAGCCATAGAGCGTGGTGAGGCAAAGGGAGTCGACACCGCCGACCACGGCTGCATCGATGAGGCCCGCCGCGATCATTCGCCGCGCGGAGCCGAACACCTTGGCACTCGAGGAGCAGGCGGAGGAGACCACGGCCGAGGGTCCTTCGAGGCCCAGCAGCTCCTGCACGAATGCCGCGAGCGAGTAGGAGTTGTGCGTGCCGGCATACGCGAAGCTCGCCGGCAGGGCGCCGGTCTGAGGGTCGCGCTGTCGGTAGGCAATCTCGGTCTCGAGCATGCCGGAGGTGCTGGTGCCCAGGAAAAGGCCCACGCGATCGCGCCCCCAGCGGCCAACGCAGGCTGCGACCGCATCGAGGAACCCATCCTCGGCGATGCCGAGCTGCGCCAGGCGGTTGTTGCGACAGTCAAAGCGTTTGGATGCGGCGGGCAATCGAACGCTGTCGATCCCAGGGACTTCGCCGATGTGCGTCTGCAGGGTCACCGTTTCGAAGGCGCAGGGCGCAAGGCCGCTGCGCTGCTCTTGCAGGGACGCCAGGGTTGCCTGAAGACCGCGGCCGATGCAGCTCGTCGCGGTGAAATGTTTGAATAACAGGGGAGTCATGCCGCGCGTCCCTGCAGGCCGTCGGCCACCAGCGCGGCGCGTAGAGTAACCGGCGTCAGATCGGCAGCGGCGAGCGCGTCGAGCAGGCGTGGCAACACCTCGAGAATCACCGCCATTCCCCTGCCTGTCAGGGCCGCGTGCCCGTCATGCAGCAGCAGGATGTCGCCCGCTCCGAGACCGCGGGTGAGCTTGCCGAGCACCTTCTCGGGCCGGGCGCTGACGGTGTCGAAGCCGCGGCGGGTCCAGCTGGCGAGGCGCAGGCTGAGACGGCTCAACACCGGGTCGAGGAAGGGGCTGCGCAATCCGGCCGGCGCACGGAAGAACAACGGGTGCTGGCCGGTGGTGATCGCGATCGTGTCCTGTGCGCGCTCGATCTCCGCGACGAGTCGGCCCGGTCCGAGCAGCGAGAAATAGTTGAGATGCCGCTGACTGTGGTTTTCCACGGAGTGTCCACGCCGCACCATCTCGCGCGTGAGCTCCGCGTACCGCTGTACACGCTCACCGATGCAGAAAAAGGTCGCCGTGGCTCCGCGCTGCTCGAGCAGATCGAGCACTCTCGGGGTAATCCTGGGATCGGGACCATCGTCGATGGTAATGGCGATCTCCCCCCTCGAGGCCGCTGCCTGCGGCAATCGCGTCCAGTTGGGCCCGAGGAGCGCGCTTCGCGGCGAGAGTCCCGCGGCCGTGAGGAGCGCATGATCCGCGATCACGGCGCCGAGCGCCCAAGGCCACAGGGACGGCCGCGCGAGGACCGCCGCCAGGGCACCGGCGTGCAGCCCGAGCGATCCACACACCAGCGGCGAGGGCCGCCAGCGCGGGGAGCTCGGAGAAGGGGGAGTGGGCCCGGTCACCACGAAATCTTATCTCGCCGGCTCGCGCGCCAGTAGCGCAGCATAAATCAGCGCAAGGAAGGCTCCCGGGGCGACCGTAGCGCCGAGGTCGTGCAGTACCGGCACGGAGGAGAGGGCCAGGACCCCGAAGCCGATCACGGTTGCGCAATTGGCGATGAGCAGAGAGGCGAGCGTCAGGCCGCCCGCCGTCCCCGCGCGTGCCCGCTTGTCGAAGAAGAGCGCATAGTTCGAGCCGACCGCGACGATGAGGAGCATGCCGACCACGTGCAGCAGGGTCAGCCTGGCGCCGAACAACGTCAGGGCGGCCGCGACGGTGAGCACTGCGAGCGCGAGCGGCAGGACCACCCGCACGACGCGCGAAGGCTGGCGAAGCGCAATGAGGAGAAGGACCACGATCGCGACAAACCCGGCGAGCGACCGGCGCACGCCGACGCCCAGATAGGTCGCATAAAGGGCATT
>Ga0134128_10010065_pt1 | contig 11340 bp, 6 predicted proteins | sample KB31754_FD_96462 | JGI IMG/M metagenome (GOLD analysis project Ga0134128, IMG submission 96462) | Terrestrial soil microbial communities with excess Nitrogen fertilizer from Kellogg Biological Station, Michigan, USA - KB3-175-4 | ecosystem: Environmental > Terrestrial > Soil > Unclassified ...
CGAAACGCAGATGCACGGCGCGCTGGACGAACTGGACGCGCGCTGCGCCGGGATTGCTTCGACGTGGCTGGTCGGCGCGGCGCTGTCGCAAGCCGATATCACCCTGACCTGCTATCTCACCTATCTGAAGGATGCCGTGCCGCTGGATCTGTCAGCGTGGCCGGCGTTGCCCGCGCGCGCGGGAAACTGCGAACTGCTGCCGGCGTTCCGGCACTATTACGCACCGTTTGATCCGCCGAAAACGGACGCGGGAAGCGCCCGGCCATGACGCGTTCGTTGCTGATGGAAATGGGCACGGCAGATCGAGGCCACGCTCACGCGAAGGGCCGGATCGCGTCGCGTGCGCCGGCCGAGCGTGGGGCGGGATGCCGAACACAAGGCGGCTCCGCGGAGGGATCGAAGTGAGCGATCTCAAACCGCTGCTGATCGAGATCGGTTGCGAGGAACTGCCGATCCATGCGATCGACGAACTCGCCAGCGCCTTCACGCGCGGCCTGTGCGAAGGTTTGAGCAAACGCGGCATTGCAGCGGATATCGAACATGCACGCGCCTTGTGCACGCCGCGCCGATTGGCCGCGCATATTCCCAAGGTCGCCGAAACACAACCCGAACAGCATGTCGAAGCGCTTGGCCCATACCTCAACATCGCACTGGATGCACAAGGCGATGCCACGCGCGCGCTGCTCGGCTTCGCGCAGAAGTGCGGGGTCGAATGGACGCGCTTGCAACGCACGACCGACAGCAAGGGCGAGCGCTTCGTGCATCGCGCGACAAGCGCGGGACAAACCACGGCAGCGCTGCTGCCACGGATGGTAAGCGAATCATTGAGCGCGTTGCCGATCCCGAAGCCGATGCGCTGGGGTGCTCACGATCATGCCTTCGTGCGCCCGGTGCACTGGCTGGTGATGCTGCACGGCGACCGCGTGATCGAAGGCGAAGTACTGGGGCTGCACAGCGGCCGGCAATCGCGCGGGCATCGCTTCATGCATCCGCAGCCGGTGCATCTGGGCGACGCGGATTGCTATCTCGATGCATTGCGCGCGGCCAAGGTACTGGCCGATCCGGCCGAGCGTCGCACGCGCATTCGCGAGGAGGTGCAACGCGCGGCATCGGCCGGTGGCATGCCGCGACTGGATGAAGCATTGCTCGATGAAATCGCCAACCTCACCGAGTGGCCGGCGGCGATCGCATGCACCTTCGATCGCGATTACCTGGCCGTGCCACACGAAGCGCTGGTGACGACGATGGTCGCCAACCAGAGGTTCGTGCCGGTATTCGATGCGAGCGGGAAACTCACCGAACATTTCATAGGCGTCGCCAACATCGAGCCGAAGAATTCCGATCGGATCCGGCACGGCTACGAGCGCGTTATCCGGCCGCGTTTTGCCGACGCCAGATTTTTCTTCGATGGGGATTTGAAAACGCCTCTGGCCGCACAACAGCAAGGCTTGCGCGAGGTGACCTGGCAGAAAGCGCTGGGCAGCCTGTGGGACAAGACCGTGCGCGTGGCCGAGCTGGCGCGCATCATCGCCAATCGTTTGCGCGAGCGCGGCGTCGAGGTGGATGCGGCGCTCGCCACGCACGCCGCGAGCTTGAGCCGCTGCGATCTGCTGACACGCATGGTGGGAGAGTTCCCGGAATTGCAGGGCGTGATGGGCCGCTATTACGCAACGGCGCAAGGCGAGCGCGCAGAAGTCGCCCTCGCGCTGGACCAGTTTTATCGTCCGCGCAACGCCGGCGACGGCATCGCCCAGGGCGCGCTCGCGCAGGTGCTGTCGATCGCCGACAAGCTGGACACCCTCACCGGCATTTTTGCGGTGGGCATGAAGCCGACCGGCAACAAAGATCCGTTCGCTTTGCGCCGCGCCGCGCTGGGACTTGCGCGCACGCTGATCGAAGGGGGGCTGGATCTGGACTTGAACGTGCTGTTGCGGGAAGCGCTGGAACAGATTCCAGGCGACGCACTGGCGGCCGGCGCCAAAGCGGATCGGCGCACCGGGGGGGGCGATGCACGCGACGTGCTTGCCGGGGAACTCCACGCCTTCATTCTCGAACGCTTGCGCGGCTACTACGCCGATCAGGGCTACACGCCCGGCCAGTTCGCGGCGGTTGCGGCGGTCGAACCCGCCAGCCTCGTTGATTTCGATCGCCGTCTGCACGCTGTGGCGGCTTTCGCGCAAAGACCCGAGGCGGTTTCGCTCGCCGCAGCCAACAAACGCGTCGCGAATATCCTGCGCAAGGAGGGCGTGGACCTCCGCGAAGCAGGGGCGCGCGCAATTGATGAATCGCGGTTGCACGAACCCGCGGAACGCGCGCTGTGGCTGGCGCTGCAAGCCGCGCAGGCGGACATGCGGGACGACGCCCTCGGCGATGCGGGCGGTGCGCGCGTGGACTATCAAGGCGCACTCGCCCACCTCGCACGATTGCAGGCGCCGGTGGATGCATTTTTCGACGCCGTGCTGGTGGTGGTCGAGGATGCCGCTCTGCGCGCCAACCGGCTCGCGTTGCTGGCGCAGATCAAGGCGCGTTTCGACGCCATCGCAGAGATCGCGCTGCTGTGAGTGCACGCCGCGCGCGTACGCCATGACCGATTCCGCCGACGAATTGTGGGCCAGCGCGCAGCAGCATCTTGCGGCCAAACAAGCCGGCCCCGCACGCGCAGCGCTGCAAGCGTTGCTGGCTGAAGATCCCTCGCATGTGCTGGCGCAGCTTGCGCTTTGCGACCTTGCCTGGCGCGAGGATCGCGTGCGCGAAGTCGCGCAGCGCGCACGCGACGCCGCGGCCGTTGTGCCTCCCTTCCCGGAGCTTATCTGCGATGTGATCGCCAAGCTGTTGCTGGCCGGCGAAACCGTTGCGGCACGCGATCTGCTGCTGCACCCGGCATTGGCCACCATCGCCTCGGACGTTCTGCTGATGCGGCTGGCGGACCACTGGCATTACCTGGGTCAGGAAGAGCGGGCGCTGGCCTTGCTGGATCGCGCGCGCGAGCTGGGCCTGGATGGGGACCAGATCCGCTTTCGTCGCGGCCAGCAGTTGTTGTTAATGGGACGCGAGTCCGAAGCTGAGCCCGAACTCGAATTGAGCCTGGCGCTTACGCCGGTGCATGGGCGCTCCGCACTGGCGCTGTCGGGATTGCGCAGGCAGACGCGCGAACGCAATCACTTCAACCGGCTGGCGACCGGGCTGAAGAACGTCGCCCGCGGCACACGCGATCACGCCGCGCTGGAGTTTGCGTTGTACAAGGAACTGGAAGACGTCGGCCGTTACGACGATGCATGGCAGGCGCTGTTGCGCGGCAACGCGGCAATGGCGGCGCGCAAGCGCCATGATGCCGAACGGCAGCGGCAGTTCATCGATCGCTTCATTGCCTGCGCAACGCCGCAATCGCTGCATTCCGCGGAGGCGACGCAGGAAGGGCCGCAGCCGATCTTCATCATTGGCATGCCGCGTTGCGGCGCGGGCTTGCTGGAACGCCTGCTTGGCCATCACTCGCGTGTGCAAGCCTGCGGCGAGCTGGGTGAGTTCGGACGGCAGTTGCATTGGGTCGCCGATCACCGCACTACCCAGGATGAGACATTTCTCGCGCGCTTGCCGCAGATCGACCACGCGGAAGTCGGGCGCCGTTACCTGGCACAGGCGCAATGGCGCGCGCGCGACAAACCCTTTTTCGTGGACAAGCAGCCACCGAACTGGATGGTGGCCGGGTTGATCCATGCCGCGCTGCCGCGATCGCCGATCCTGCACGTGACGCGCGACGCGATGGATATGTGCTTCTCCAATTACCGCACCTTCTTCGGCGATGCCTACGCCTACAGCTATGATCTCGCTGCGATCGCCGCCCAGCACCGCGACTACCGCAAGCTGATGGCGCACTGGCGCGCGCTGATCCGCGACCGGCTATTGGACGTGTCGTACGAGCGCTTGTTGCGTGATCCAGAAGCCACGATGCGCAAGGTACTGGCGTTCTGCGGATTGGCGTGGGAGCCCGAATGCGCGAATGCGGGGCGCTGCGAGCAAGCCAAGGCTACCGCGGCGTGGCAGCCTTACGCCGCGCAACTTGCCGGCCTGCGCAACGCGCTCCAGCCTGGATGAAACCGCCGCGCCCGTGAACAGCCCCTGGAATCGGGCGCCGAGACTTGACGCGTCATTAACTTTTAATTAGGTTCAAGCCCGCCCTCAGGATTGCTCGATCCTTGCGCACCGGATTGGGGAGTGGATTGGGGCCGGCGGCCGCAGCGCCGCCGGCTTCATACCGGGAGATCTGCAAAGCTGCGACGCTCGACCATGGCGAGCACCAGCGATGCATTCAAAACGCCTGGCGTAAGCACTAAGCTTTCGACCTGAGCTCCGGCGGCGGCCCCCCCGCCCGCGATTTCTTTCAGAAGATCCTTTGGATGTGTGCGCGCCACAATGGTGGCTCGCGTATTCATTGCCCAGCCGCTTCCGCTTCGCGTTCTGCGCTCGCCGCCGAGGGTTCTGGCGACGCTTCGGGCCGCGGCCACTTGTCCTTGCCACGCAGCTTCGGCGCGATTTTTGCGCGCGGCTTGTAATCCTCGGGCGCCTTCACTGTGAACGCCGTTTCGCTGGAGGCGCCCGCGCCTTCCAGCTTCAGGGTGTACTTGCCCGGCGACGGATACACGCGCCAGCCCAGTTGCACGGCCTGCGCAATCGGTTGCTTGGAGAATTCCGCGGTAGCTGGGTCCAGATGCTGTTTCGCCAATTGCGCGCGTTCCGCGGCGAGCGCCTGCTGCGGGTCGAGTTCCAGATTCCACGTGTAGGCATTGATGCCGCGGGTGGCGACAAAATGCAGCGTCTGCAACGGCTGCTGATCGGCGTCGAACACGGTCAGCGTGACCGGTCCCGCTTGCTTCGCCCAGTAGCTGCCCTGGAGTTTCGGCAGATCGGCGGTTTCGTCGAACCATTCATCGGGTCGCGATTGCCAGCCGCGCTCGGCGTGGACATCCTCGACCGGGAACAGGTGCACGGCGTCGTTGCGCAGTTTCGCGGTCAGTTCCTGCACCGGCAGCACATCCACGATCCAGACGCTGCGGCCGTGGGTGCCGGCGATCAACTCGCGCTCGCGCGGATGGATCGCCAGATCATGCACCGGCACGTTCGGCAGGTTTGCCTGCAGCGACTGCCATGAATCGCCGCGGTCCAGCGACACGTACACGCCGCGATCGGTGCCGACATACAACACATCCTGATTGACCGGATCTTCCCGCACCACGTTGATCGCCTCGTCGGGCAACCCCTTCGAGATGGAGGTCCAGTGCTTGCCCAGGTCATCGGTGCGATAGAGATACGGCATGATGTCGTCGTCGCGATAGCCGTTCAACGACACATACGCGCGTTGGTCGTTGAAGTGCGAAGGCTCCACGCGGCTGACCCAGCGCTGCGGCAATCCTGCGTCGACGTGGTTCCACTGCACGCCGCCATCGGGCGTCACCCACACGTTGCCATCGTCGGTGCCGACCCAGATCTGGCCGAAGGTTTTGGGTGACTCGGCCAGCGTGACGATGCTGGCGTAAGGCACATTGCCGCGCTCCCTGGACGAGCTGAGATCCGGGCTGATCGCTTGCCACGATTCGGCCTTGTCCAGCGAGCGGAACAACTTGTTCGCGCCCATGTAGACGATGTCCTGGTTGTGCGGCGACAACTCGATCGGCGTGGTCCAGTTCCAGCGCAGCGGTGCGCTGCCGAAACTCGGCCGCGGACGCACTTCGTGACGACCGTCCGGCCCGGTGCGCGTGTAATAGCCGAACTGGTAGCCGGCGTAGATGGTCTTGTTGTCGCGCGGATCCACCTGCACGTACATGCCGTCGCCGCCGCCGACGTCCTTCCAGTCGTCATTGCGTTGCCAGTCGGTTTGTGACGAACCCATGCTGGCGCCGTTGTCCTGCAGCCCTCCATACACGTTGTACGGATCGGCCATGTCGTAAGTGACCGAGTAGAACTGCCCGACCGGAATGCGCGCGAAAGTCTGCCAGTGCAAACCGCCGTCATAGGTGATGTAGGCGCCGCCATCATTGCCGGCCAGCATGCGTTGCGGCTCGGCGGGATCGATCAGCAGTTCGTGGTAATCCACGTGCACGTCCGGATCGTTGAGCCCGCGCCAGCTCTTGCCGCCGTCTTTGGATTCGATCAACGGCAGGCCTTCGGCGTAGACGTGTTGCGCGTCGTTCGGCGCGACCCGCAACTGGCCGAAATAATAGCCGTAGGTGTAATACACGTCGCGCAGCGGTTTCTCATTGGCGCGTTGCCAATGCGCGCCGGCATCGTCCGAACGGTACACGACCAGACCCTGGATGTCGGTATTGAACAGATCCGCATTGGCATCCGACAACTGCTTGCGCAACTGATCCATGCTGACGCTGCCGTCGCGCACCATGTCCATCAGCTTGGCGGCGGTGAGATCGGTATCCAGATCGTTCTGCCGGATGAAGCGCTCGACCTGATTCGGATTCTGGCGCAGGAATTGATCCTTGCTCATGGTCTTCAGGCGCGCCGGCGAGAGCGGGCTGTCGCCCTCATCGCGCTGATCCGCGGGCAACGGCGTCCAGTCGTCGACGCTTGCGTAAATCGTGTCGGGCTGGCTGGGGGCGATCGCCAGGCCGATGCGGCCGACCTTGTCGTCGTGCGGAAAACCGGTGGTCAACGGCGTCCAGTGGTCGCCGCCGTCGCTGCTTTTCCAGATGCCCGAACCGGTGCCGGAGTAGGTCATGTTCCAGGCCGTGCGCTTGCGATCCCACAGCGCCGCATACAGCACCTGCGGATTGCGCGGGTCCATCGTGAGGTCAATCGCGCCGGTCCACGGCGTCGCGCCGTGCAATACCTGCTGCCAGGTCTTGCCGCCGTCACGCGTGCGATAGACGCCTCGCTGGCCGCCGATCGTGTAGAGCTTGCCGAGCGCGGCCACGTACACGGTGTTGGAATCCTTCGGGTCCACCACGATCCGCGCGATGCGATCGGAATCCGCCAGACCGGTGGCCTGAAATGTCTTGCCGCCGTCGTCGGAACGAAACACACCCAAGCCGCCGTAGGACGAGCGCGAGGAGTTGGCCTCACCTGTTCCGACCCATAACGTTTGCGGATGCGAGGGATCCACGGCGATCGCGCCGATCACCATCGTCGGCATGCGATCGGACAACGGGGTGAAATGCGCGCCGTTGTCGGCGGTCTTCCACACGCCGCCCGTCGCATACGCGACATAGAACGTGTACGGCGCGCCCGGCACGCCGGCAATCGCGACCACCCGACCGCCCTGCTTGGTCGGCCCGATCGAGCGCCAGTGCAGGCCGGCGAACGGCGAATCCGCGCGCATCGTCTGATGCTGAAGCCAGGCCGCGTCGCGCTCGGCGGAAGTCGCGGGCGCGTGGCCCGAAGTGCGCGCACCCGCGAGCGTTGCCACACCGCTCAGCAGCAGCGCCAGCAAGGCGCGGGCGACGGCGCACGAATGGATCATGCGGAGATCCGAAGCCATGGTTTTATCCCCATCGAAGCGATCACATCACCTTAACGGTATCCACACCTTTTCGGGAGTACCCGGAAGTCATGCTGACGTGGGCTTTCGTAGAACGGGCCTGCCCGCTAGGATTATCGGCTCGCTGCGGTCACGCCACAGCCTCTCTTCGCCGAAAAGGATTTGTCATGCGCAAGCTTGCACTGCCGCTGGTGATTGCCGGATTGTTGCTTAGTGGTTGCGGACCGTCGTCGAACAATGCCGCTCCGGCGCAGGCTCCGGCGCCCGCTGCAACCGCGGTGACCGGCACTGTCTCGCTCGCCGATCCCAGCGTACAGGTGGCTCCCGACGCCAAGCTCGATCTCACCTTGATGGATGTCACCCAGCAACCGGGCGTGCCGGTGAACACCCAGTCGTTCGCGCCGCCGCACATGCCGCAGCAATTCAACATCGGTTTCAATCCCAAGCAGATCAAGCAGGCCGACATCTACGTGCTGGAAGCGAACATGCAAAGCGGCGGCCGCACTTATTCGACTACTTTGCAGCCGCCGGTATTGACCAAGGGCGCGTCGGCACGGGTGGATCTGAAGTTGATTGCCGAGCCCACCGCGGCCGACAAGATGCTGTCCGATTTCAAAGCCGCGCAAGGGCGCATCGGCGGCATGAAGATGACCCAAGGCACCGCGTCGACGCCGGATCTCTCGCGCGGGTGGCAGGTGTTCACCGACAAGAACGGCGTGGAGTTCATCCGCGAGTTGGTGGACAAGGGTGACAAGGGCAACTACACCAGCACCGATTACGCCTACAAGGATGGCCATCCGTGGGTGGTGGTGCAGCAGACCAGCCCGAAGAAGGGCGCGCCGGTCAGCGCGACCGATCGTGCCGGCTGGGACGACAACGGCAGTCTGGTGCTGATGCAGCACGAGGAGAACGGCCAGGTCAGCGATCTTCCGCGCGATGTCGCTACCGCGCTGCACGATCAGGCCGAGGCGCTGTACAACCAGTTCAGCAAGAAGAAGTAGTAGGGCGATTGCAAAGCTGCTGCGCTCGGTATCCGCGCCGGCGGTGCTCGGAATCCTCATGTACTGACGTGTACACTCCGGTTCCTGTGCTCCGGCGGCGCGCAACCAGGAGCCCTTTTTGCCATGGATGGCAGCTTCGCTCGCGACGTTTTGCAATCCACTCTGTGCAATGAAAAAGCCGCGCACGAAGCGCGGCTTTTTCTTGGAGACACTCAAATGCAAATGATTGACGTCATTCCGGGTGCCGCGCAGCGGCGATCCGGAACCCAGTGCCTTTGCATGCTATTCCGCTGACAGTGGATTCCTGGTTCCATTCCCGACGAGCCGCAAACGGCCCCGGAATGGCGAGCCTGCACGACTTGATTTTCAGAAGCTGAGCTTCGCACCCAGGTTCAAACTGTTGTCGCGCTCGTTCTTGTCCGAGAAGCGGCCGTTATAGCCGACCCAGGCGGAGAATGACGGGCTGAATTCCGCATTCAAGCCGACCCCCGCGCTGCCCCACGTCTGATCGGGAAGGAAACCCGGCATCGCGAAGGTGCCCGGCATGTTGACCAGGCCCGCGCGGACATCGCGCGCATCGGCCTTGCTGTCGTGGTTCCACGCGACTTGCGCATACGGATGCAGCGCAGTCCCGCCCGCTTGCCAGTTGCCGATCACCTGCCAACCCAGCGTGCCGATCAGCGCCTCGCGTTCCTGGCGGTCGAAAGTCATCGCGGTGCTGTCGCCACCGTTCTCGGCAAAGCCGCTGACGCGGATGCGCTGGTAACCAATGTCCGCATAAGGGCCGGTGCGCAGCGCGTCGCTGCCGAACAGCCAGCCGCCGGTGAGCGAGAAGGCGACGTGCGAACCGGACGTGGAACCGCTCTCCTGGCGCAGCGCCGGGCCAAGCGCGATATTGCGCTGGATGTCGTGATAGTTGAGCTGGCCGAAGCTGCCCATCGCGCCGAAGTAACCTTGGCGCCAGCCGTACATCGCATAACCTGAGAGCAGATATTCCTGCAACTTGAAGCCGCCGGCGTCATTGGCAAAACCATCGCGCTGTTGCGCGCCGCTCAGCGCGAGACCGACGCTGATGTGTTCGTCCGGATGCACATCCGCGCCGACCGTCAGCGTGTTCTGGTTGTTGTCGCTCTTGGGCGTGTTTTCGGTGGCATCGAGTTTCTGCTGGTTGTAATCGTAGCTCGCGAAATAACGCGCGCCGTGGCTCGGTTGATCCATGCCCGACAATGCCTGATTGCGCAAGCTGTGATCGACCGCATCGGTCACGTGCAAAGGCGCTTCCGCGAGCAAAGACTGCTGGCCCGGCGCCTGGATCACCGACACCACATATTGACCGAGCAGCGCGTGCGCGGCGGTGGTGGGATGCACGCCGTCGGCGAACAGGAACGTGTTCTCGGTGCCTGGTGCGTAAGTGAACGGGAAAGGCTGGCCTTGCGGCCCGCACAGCAGCGAAGTGGATGCGAGGCCACAGGCTGCATCGGTCACATTGGTAAAGCCGTAACGCGCGGGATTGGCGACCACTTCGTTGATCAGGCCGAAGGTGTCGATCGGGATGATGTCGACACCCGTTTGCGCCAGCCCTGCGTTCAAGGTGCTGTTGTAGATGATTGACAAGCCGGTGCCTTGCGCGCTGACGGCCGGGCCGCCGGCCAGCGATTCCGGAGTCTTGCCGATGTCAGGCAGATTGAACACGACCACGCGCTTGGCGCCGGCCTGGCCCAGTTGCGCGATCAGGCCAAGTTCGGTTTGCGCCGCGGTTTGCAGATTGGTTTGTACTTGCGCCGCGGTGATCAGATTTGCCTGTGCCAGCCCGACATTGAAGAACACGTCATTGGCGCCGCCCCACACCGAGTACAGCGCATTCGGATCGGCCTTGCCGCCGGTTGCGGAGAGATACTGCGCAAGCTGCTGCGGTAAGGTCGGTATGCCGGCTGGAGTTCCCGGCGTATTGTTGTTTACGCCTGCGCCACCAAAAGCGAAATCTGTTCCTCCAAGCACCGAAGGCGACAGGGTGACGCCGTAAAAATCGGCAACGTGCTCCATTGCGACCAAGCCGGGATTGGTGGTGAAGCGCGAGGGCGTTACAGGAGGACATGTGCTGCCGAGAACGCAACCGACTGTTTGCGCATAATTGACGAGAAACAGATTGCCGTTGTCGCTCAGGCTGTCGCCGAACACGACGACGTTGTCGAACTGCGCGGCAGCGGCGCTGCCGGAGAGCGCCAGCGCAAGTGCGCCGGCAAGAATGCGGATGCGTGGCATGGTCGTCCCCAAAGCCCGGAAGGAGGCGGGGCTAGATTAATACAACCGTTTGAATCCGGCCATTGGTCGTGGCCAACCCAGGGGCTTGCGCCAGCCGCTTCGCGGAAGCGCGGGTGGCACGATTTTTATGCCACTTCGCGTCGATGCGCGCGCCGCAGATGCACCAGCAATAGCGAAATCGCCGCCGGCGTGATGCCGCTGATCCGCCGTGCCTGGCCGATGCTCTCCGGCCGCGCGGTTTTCAATTTCAGCAACACTTCGGCCGACAGCCCGCGCACGGCATCGTAATCGAAGCCTTGCGGGATCGAGGTGGATTCATGGCGCAACAGGCGCGCAATTTCCTCGCGTTGGCGATCGAGATAGCCGGCATATTTCGCCTGCACCTCAACCTGCAGCGCCGCGCCTTCGTCGTCGAGCGCCGGGCCGAAACCTTCGAGCGCGGTGAGGTGTGCGTAATCCAGTTCCGGTCGGCGCAGCAATTCCAGCGCATTGCTTTCCCGACTGAGCGTGACGCCAGACGACGAGCCCGCCAGTGCAACGCCCAGCGCATTCATCGGCGCGACATGCAATTGGCGTAGCCGTTGCGTTTCGCGC
>Ga0134128_10010066_pt1 | contig 11340 bp, 9 predicted proteins | sample KB31754_FD_96462 | JGI IMG/M metagenome (GOLD analysis project Ga0134128, IMG submission 96462) | Terrestrial soil microbial communities with excess Nitrogen fertilizer from Kellogg Biological Station, Michigan, USA - KB3-175-4 | ecosystem: Environmental > Terrestrial > Soil > Unclassified ...
GCGCCGCCGCTGGTGCGCTCGTGCATGTGGTTAATGCGAAAGGCAAGTTGCTGGGATCGGCAATCCACAGCTCGGCTTCCCAGATCAAGCTGCGCATAATTGCCAGAGACGTCGTGGGCTCCGAGGATGAGCTCATCGCTCTCTTGCGGCAGAGGCTGCACGATGCGCTGGAGTATCGGCGGCAGGTTGTCAGCGATACGGATGCCTATCGCCTGATTTTCAGTGAAGCCGATGGAATCCCGGGGCTGATCATCGACCGCTACAACGAGGTATTCACGCTCCAGGTGCTCACGCAGGCGTGGGACCGTGCGGAGCGGCGCGCCGGAATTATCGAAGCACTTCAGGAGTTTGCGGGAGCGGAACACATTGTCGAGCGCGTGGACGAGCGAATCCGGGAACTCGAGCAGCTTCCTGCCCTTGCCTCCCGGGTGCTCTCGGGGAGCCGGACCGCGACGGTATTCACCATGAACGGAGTCCGATTTCGATATGACGCGCAGAGCGGCCAGAAAACGGGCGCTTTTCTCGACCAGCGCGAGAACTATGCGATGGCCGCGCAATTTGCGCGCGGCGAGGCGCTGGATGTGTGCAGCTATCACGGCGGCTTCGCGCTCCATATGGCCAAAGTCTGCGAACACGTGACGGCGCTGGACATCTCCCGCGAGGCGCTCGAAACGGCGGAACAGAATGAAAAGCTGAATGCGGGTCAGATCAAGGATGAGATTGAGTGGATTGAAGCGAACGCCTTCGATCTCCTCCGGGACTACGCCGACGACGGTCGCCAGTACGACATCATCGTTTTGGATCCTCCAGCATTTGCGAAATCAAAAAAGAACCTTCCTTCCGCGCTTCGCGGCTATAAAGAACTGAACCTGCGCGCAATGAAGATGCTCCGGCCGGGAGGAGTTCTGGTCACGTGCTCCTGCTCGTTTGCCGTCAGTGAGACAGATTTTCTGGAGATGCTGACGGAAGCGGCTCAGGACGCCCATCGGACCGTCAGAGTCGTGGAAAAGCGGACTCAAGCCAGGGACCATCCAATAATCTTAGGTGTGCCGGAAACGTACTATTTGAAATGCATCATCCTTTCGGTTGCGTGATCGTTCAGGCAGGGTCACAATTGCGGATCACGATCTTCGGCTGTGGCGCGAATGAGCTCGGCAATTTCAATCTCTACGTTCCGCGGAAGTTCGTCGCGGATCAATGTTGCAACCAGTGCGGAAAGATCGACGATGCGCGCGAGTTGACGCCAATCGGGCGGCAGTTTGCCGCCGCCGCGCCGGAAACCGTCAGAGAAGTGTGGTTCCAGCAGCGGCCTGTTACGGGATTCATAACGAAGAAAATGTCCAACATCGATCAAAGGTGAGCCCGCCACAGCGAACTCCCAATCGAGCAGCGCAGCCATCTTCCACGCGCCTTGTTCCGGCCGCACGAGCAGGTTTCGCATGCCGAAGTCGCAATGCACAAGCGACGTCTCTTCGTCTGGAGCAGAGAGGCAGGGCGCCCACGACCAGACAAGATCGTGGATTCGAGAGCGATCGCCGGGTGCGACCCGCCTGGCGAAATTGGGTGAACCAAGGCACAGATCAACAAAACGCGGCAGCGGATCAGCGCCTTCCAGCAAAGGCGCGGTCACGGCGGCGCCGGCGCTTAGCCAGCCCGATTTGGAGAATGTGAACCTGCCAAGGGCCGCCAGAATCTCGCCCGCGGAATAGGCCGCTTCGGCAATGGCTTGCTGGTTGCCAGTTTGCTTCAGCTCTCGCAGCGTAACGCCCTCGACAAAGCGGAAGATTGCGAATGGAGCAATGTCGCCGGTCTCTCTCGGCTCTGCGAAGAGCAGTTCAGGCACCGGAATGGCGCCAGCCACGAGCCCGATAAGGTCGATCTCCTTCTGGCACAAGGATGAGGCGTGCTCGTAGATTCGCAGCACTACCGCCATGGCGGGCGATTCCAACTGTACCTTGAAATTGGCGTTCCGGTATCCACCGCTTAAAGCTGCAATGGAAGCGATACGACATCTGGGAAATGCCCTCCGCAGCAGCTGGTAGGCGAGATCTGCCTCCAGGCTGCGGCGAGGTTCGAAACGGCTCCAGCGTGCTTCAGCCGGCGTGCCTGTCGGCGATGATTGATCCATGGGTGCCTTCTGTTTTCTGAGCACAGCTTATCAGAAGCTCAGAGGGCCTTTCTTAGAGAATGCGTCTTCGATTCCCTGCAAGCTGTTGAAAACATAGCTCAAATTATGCATTGACAATGCCATACTCATATTTTATGATTCGTATGTGCTAAATACTGCATCCAATGCAGTGAAGCAATCTTGATCCATTTCATTGGAGGAAAACAAAGATGACCACAATTACCCGGATCGATCCTTTCCGTGAGCTGGCCACGCTGCAGGACCGGTTCAACAGCCTGTTCGAGAATTTTGCCGATGCTAACGGCAAAGAGCAGTTGGCGCAGGGCACCTTTGTTCCCGCAGTGGACATTTACGAAGATGAGCACAACCTGGTGCTCAAGCTCGAAATTCCCGGAGTGAACGAAGACGACCTGAACGTGAGCCTGGAGAACAACACCTTGACCGTGAGCGGCGAGCGCAAGTTCGAAAAGGAAGAGAAGGAAGAGAACTTCCACCGCATTGAACGGCGTTTTGGATCGTTCACCCGCACCTTCCGCCTGCCGAACACAGTGGACACGGAAAAAGTTGAGGCCGGCTATGACAAAGGCGTCCTGAAGGTCACGCTGGGCAAGCGCGCCGAAGCCAAGCCGAAACAAATCAAGGTGGGCAGCGCGCAGAAGACGCTGCAGGAGGAATAACGCTGAGGTATCAACCTCCGGTGAATCACATCTAAATCGGGAGGCGGCTGCCTCCCGATTTTTTTACATAACAATTCGTTAAGGCAGAAACATCTCAATTAGTACGCAACAGGAGCAACAACATGGCTATCCGTTGGGACAAATTCACCATCAAGTCGCAGGAAGCGATTCAGCAGGCGAGTGAGATCGCGTCGCAGCACGGCAATCCGGAAATGTTGCCGGTGCACCTGCTGGCGGCGCTGGTCCAGGACCGCGAAGGCATCATTGCGCCCGTGCTGACGAAGCTCGGCGCCAATCCGTCCCGGGTGGAAGCCGATGTGAAGCAGGCGATGGAGCGTCTGCCCAAGGTCTCAGGCGGAGGCGCCATGCAGTCGAGCCTTTCTGCGCAAATGCAGAAAGTACTCGACCAGTCTTTTAAAGAGGCTGACAAATTCAAGGATGAGTTTGTCTCCACCGAGCATTTGCTGCTTGCGATCGCCCAGGATAAGGACCGGAACAATGAAGGCAGCAGGATCCTCACCGAAGCCGGCGTGACCTACGATGGCATTCTCAAGGCGCTGACGGCAGTGCGCGGATCGCAGCGTGTTACCGACCAGAACCCGGAGGGCAAATACCAGGCGCTGGAGCGCTATGCGAAAGATCTGACCGAGCTGGCGCGCCGAGGCAAGCTCGATCCGGTGATTGGCCGCGATGAGGAGATTCGCCGGGTCGTTCAGGTTTTGTCCCGCCGCACCAAAAACAATCCCGTCCTGATCGGCGAACCGGGCGTGGGTAAGACCGCGATCGTAGAAGGCCTGGCGCAGCGCATCATTTCCGGCGACGTTCCGGAAATTCTCAAGAATAAGCGCGTGGTCGCGCTCGACCTTGGGTCGATGCTCGCCGGCGCAAAGTATCGCGGCGAATTCGAAGATCGCCTGAAGGCAGTGCTCAGGGAAATTGAGGATTCGCAGGGGCAGATCATTCTGTTCATTGACGAGTTGCACACCCTGGTCGGGGCCGGCGCCGCTGAAGGCGCGATTGATGCCAGCAACATGCTGAAGCCTGCGCTGGCGCGCGGCGAGCTGCGGGCCATCGGCGCAACCACGCTGAACGAATATCGCAAGTACATCGAGAAGGACGCTGCGCTGGAGCGGCGCTTCCAGATCGTCTTTGTGGGCGAGCCCAATGTGGAAGACACGATTTCTATTCTGCGCGGGCTGAAAGAGCGTTATGAGGTGCACCACGGTGTGCGCATCAAGGACTCGGCCATCGTGGCGGCGGCAACGCTGTCGCACCGCTACATCTCTGATCGTTTCCTGCCGGATAAAGCCATCGACCTGATCGATGAGGCAGCGGCATCGCTGCGCATTCAGATCGACTCGATGCCCACGGAGATCGACCAGTTGGAGCGTCGCGCCACGCAGCTTGAAATCGAAAAGCAGGCGCTCAAGAAAGAAGACGATCCAAACTCGCGTGAGCGGCTGAGCGCCGTCGACCGAGAGCTCTCGCAAATCCGCGAGCAGTCTTCCGCCCTCAAGCTGCGCTGGAAAGAGGAGAAGGAAGCCATCACGCGCATTCGCCAGCTCAAGGAGCGCATCGAGCAGCTCAAGATTGAAGAGCAGCAGGCGGAGCGGCGCGGCGAACTGGAGCGTGTGGCGGCCATCCGTTACGGCGAACTCCGGCAGGCCGAAGCGGAGTTGGCAAAGCTCAGCGCGGCGGCCGAGAAGGGCGGCGCCACGCGCATGCTGAAGGAAGAAGTGGACGAGGAGGATGTGGCACGAATCGTCTCCAAGTGGACGGGAATTCCCGTCTCCAAGATGCTGGAAGGCGAGGTGAAGAAGCTGGTCAGCATGGAGGACCGGCTGCGCCACCGCGTCATCGGCCAGGATGCGGCGCTCAGTCGCGTGGCCAATGCCATTCGGCGTTCGCGCGCGGGCTTGAGCGATCCGCGCAAGCCGATCGGTTCGTTCATCTTCCTCGGACCCACCGGTGTCGGCAAGACGGAGTTGGCGCGTGCGCTGGCGGAGTTCCTGTTTGATGACGAGCACGCCATGGTGCGCATCGACATGTCGGAATATATGGAGAAGCACGCGGTGGCGCGGCTGATCGGCGCGCCTCCGGGATACGTGGGCTACGACGAAGGCGGTCAACTGACCGAGGCAGTGCGACGCCGGCCGTATTGCGTGATCCTTTTCGATGAAATCGAGAAGGCGCATCCTGACGTGTTCAACGTACTGCTGCAAATCCTTGATGACGGCCGTTTGACTGATTCGAAAGGCCGCACCGTGGATTTCAAAAATGCAGTGATCATCATGACCTCGAACATCGGAGCCAGCTATCTGCAGGCGGAGGGCGTCGCCTCGCCCGAAGCTTTTGCGGAAGCCACGGAGCATGTGATGGAGGCTTTACGTCAGCACTTCCGTCCGGAATTCCTGAACCGCGTGGACGATGTGATTGTCTTCAGCCCGCTGGGCGAAGAGCAGCTAACCCACATTATCGAGCTGCGTCTGGACGATCTGCGGCGGCTGCTGGCCGACCGCAAGATCACCATCGAGCTGACGCAGCCGGCGAAGGAACTGCTGTTCATCGAAGGCTACGACCGGGCTTACGGCGCCCGTCCGCTGAAACGAGCGATTCAGCGCCTGGTGCAAGATCCGCTGGCTCTGAAGATCCTGGAAGGCGAGGTCAAGCACGGCGATCACGTTGTGGTGGCCGCCGACGTTCCAACGCGGCAGATGAAATTCACGGTGAGTGGACATGCCGTAGTGGAGCCCGTGGGAGCGAAGAAGCGATAACGAAAGCATTCAGCACTCAGCCGGCAGCATTCAGCCCTGAGCATTTTCGAGGAGGAAGCGGTCAGCTTCCTCCGTTTTGTTTGCAATCGATAGTTGCGCGAGCAACTTGCAACTTCAACTCAAGACGAAGAAGGCTTTACTTTTTTGCGCCCAAGATGTTTAAGCTGAGTGCTGACTGCTGAGTGCTTCCCTCCTGCCAACCCTTGGAATTGCACTTACGTCTCATTTTCAAGGGGGAATAACAATGGCAGCAAGAAAATCGAGTTCCAGCAGCAAGTCCAGTTCCAGCAAGAAAAAGAGTTCAGGTTCAAAAAAGAAATCGAGCGGCCGCAAGTATGGCAAGAAGGCCGGCCAGGAAGTGCGCACAGAGATGCACCACATGCGCTCCGGCAAGCACAAGGTAAAGAACCGCAAGCAGGCGATCGCGATCGGGCTTTCCAAAGCAAGGAAAAAAGGCGCCAAAGTGCCGCGAAAGAAATCGTCATCGAGCCACAAAAAAGCGGCCTGAATGGCCCACTAATTTTTCAGATAACGCGGCGTGTGCCGCAGGAGAATACGTGTATCCGCTGAACGCGGTCATCTTCGATATTGACGGCACGTTGACCGATTCAGTGGACATCCACGCCATGGCGTGGCAGGAGGCGCTGCGGAAGTTCGGGCACGAGGTCCCGTATGAGCGAGTGCGGAAGCAGATCGGCAAAGGCGGCGACCAGCTCTTACAGACCCTGCTTTCGCGTGCGGAGTTTGAAAATCGCGGTGAAGAGCTGGATCGGTATCGCGGCGAGCTGTTCAAGCGCAAGTATCTGAAGCTGATCCGTCCACTTTCCATGGTTCCGGAGTTGTTTCGGCGCATTCGGGAACAGGGAACGCGCATCGCGCTGGCTTCATCAGCCAAACGCGACGAAGTGGAATATTACGAAAAGCTGCTGCAAGTGGAACACCTGGTGGAGCATGAAACCTCGTCAGATGATGCCGAGCGCTCCAAGCCGCATCCGGATATCTTTGCCGCAGCAATAGAGCGCCTGGGCAATCCGCCGGCGACAGAGGTGCTCGCGGTTGGCGATACGCCTTATGACGTCCAAGCCACGGCGCAGATCAGCGTAGCTTGTGTTGGAGTTCTCAGCGGAGGATGGAGCCGGCCGGAGCTGCGCCGCGCAGGATGTATCGAGGTGTTTTCCGGGCCGGCGGATTTGCTGGCCAGGTTTGATGAGTCGGCGCTGGCGGCCAAAGCGCTGAAAGCGGCGTAAGCGCGAAACAAAAAACAGTGTGCCCAGTCAGGAATGGAAAGAGATCACCTCGGATGGAACCAAGGTAGTCGAATACGGGACCAACTGAAGCACAGGCGGGGCGCCTGTGCCACTGCGACAACAGTAGACTAATCGTTCTTTTTTGAAGGGGCTTTCTTGCTTTTGTCTTCGGACTTTTCTTTAGCGCCGCTGTCCTTGGACGAGCCGCTGTCTTCCTTGGGTTTTGAGTTCGGCTCTTTGGAATCTGATTTCTTTGCGTAATCGGTTACGTACCAGCCGGTGCCTTTGAACTGGACAGCGGGTGCGTGGATGGCCTGTTCCACGGCCCCTCCGCACTCAGGGCATTTCTTGACCTTGGGATCAGAGAACTTCTGGATTTTTTCGAACTTATGACCGCACTTCTTGCACACGTACTCGTAGATGGGCACGATTCAACCTTTGAACAATGAGCTATTCAGTTTGATTCTAGGGAAGGACAGGAAAAAGAGTCAATTCGTGATGTTTTCGCAAAGGCGACCGTGTAATCGGTCGCGCTTCTGACGCCTGGGCGGCACAACTTTGCGCCTGCTGCGTAATTCGATTCGGCGTTCAAGTCGTGCCGCCCAATGTCAGTAGTAAGTGAGGTCAGCGTTGTTCGCTAAGCGGCTTTAGCCTCGACATTGATGCGGCTGGCAAGCCCGTTGAGTTTCTGGTCTGCCTGTTTTTCCTCTTGCAGGGTTTGCTCCAGCAACTGTGCCCAGTCTCTGCGGCCCAGAAGCTCGGCGTACGTGCGAACTGTCCCGTAGCCTGCAATTTCGTAGTGTTCCACGCGCTGTGCCCCGGCGATCATGCCCGCATCCAGCACCTCTGGCTCAGCATCGGTATCGAGCAGGTCCTGGCTGTCTTTGATGATGCCCTTCATCCCTTTGCAGGTCTTGCCTTCTTTATCCACCTTGGGAATCTGAGAGAAAATCTGGTCCAGGCGGCGAACCTGGCCTCGGGTCTCTTCAAGGTGCTGCTGGAGCGCGCTCTTCAAATCGGGAGAAGAGGCCTCTTCGATCAGGTCGGGTAAGGCTTCAATGATTTGTTGTTCAGCCGAATATAAGTCCTGGAGTTCCTCCACAAAAAGTGAATGCAGGTTTTCCAGCTTCATGCCATCCTCCTTTGCGTTTGTTGAGATGCAGGGCACGGCGGATACTGATGCTATGCTTTGAGCTCTGCTGATGGATTCAACGAGAATGGCGGACGCGGCGCAGCCTCGGACAGGAGTGCTCTACATTGTCGGCACTCCCATAGGCAACCTTGAGGACATCACGTACCGCGCGGTTCGCGTGCTGCGGGAAGCGGAGCTCATTGCCTGCGAAGACACGCGCCACACGCGCAAGCTGCTGGACCACTACAGCATTGAGACGAAGCTCGTAAGCTATCACGAGCACAATGAGGCCGAGCGGGCACAGGAACTCGTGCAGAAGCTGCTTGATGGTGTGAGAGTCGCGCAAGTCTCTGATGCCGGCATGCCGGGGATTTCTGATCCAGGCTACCGCGTGATCAAGCTGGCCATCGAGCGCGGCATTCCGGTTGTGCCGGTGCCCGGGCCTTCAGCGCTCGTGGCGGCGCTGGCGGCGAGCGGACTGCCTACAGATGCTTTTGAGTTTCGCGGGTTTCTACCGGCAAAGTCAGGCCAGCGCAGGACTGTGCTTGAGTCGATCCGCAACGCTGAGCATACGCTGATCTTTTATGAAGCTCCCCACCGGATTCGTGAGGCGCTGGAAGACATTGTTGCGGTGCTCGGGTCGGAGAGGCCGATGGTGATCGCCCGCGAACTGACCAAGGTGCATGAAGAGTTTTTGCGCGGGATAGCAGGTGAGTTGGCCGAAAAGATTCGTGATCGTGAGGTGAAGGGCGAGATCACGATTTTGATTGGCAAAGCGGCGGCGGGCGAACAGGCGGCAGGAGCCATTGATTTGCACGCGCGATTACGCGAGATCATGCAGCAGCACAATGTGGATGAAAAGGCAGCGTTGAAGGTGCTGGCGAAAGAGCGGGGAGTTTCGAAGAGCGAAGTTTATCGGGAAGTGCAGCGCGGCGCAAAAGGGCAGAGGAAGTGAAACATTATCGCAACCTATATTGGGTTTCTGGTGGGCTCCCGCGGAACATAGGCGGAGCCGGTCCTCACCCCGCGCGTAGAACGATGCGTGGATCTGTCCGTCAAGCGTGCCTGCGTTCAGGATGACATTGCTTCGGCATTTCTCCGCGTCTCCGCGCCTCCGCGGTGAAAATTGAACTTCACTCCGCTGATGTGTGATCGTGCACGATTCTCCAACCTTCAGGAAAGCGCTTGAAGATCAGCGTGAACAGCCCATGCGGCGTTTTGCCGTCCTTCATTGTGAGCTGCCATTTGCCCATTACTGCGGCGGAGCGCCGGCTGAGCAGGTCAATTTCAAGATCCTGGAATTCGAGGTGGCCCATCTGGTTGCCGCCGGACTGGTAGCGCCGGCGATAGCGCTCCAGCGTCGGCTCCCAACCTTTGGTGACGGTGCCGCCGGAATAGAACGTGAGATCGGGCGAGCGCCAGTAGCCGTTCATGTACGCCTCCAGTTGGCCCTGGTTCCAGGCCTCCACCTGCGACACAAGAACGTGCTTGATGGCTGCCTGAAGTTGCGCGCGTTCTTTGCCGAGCGCGCGCTCCCGTTCCGCGTAGCTTTGCCCCGGCCCCTGTGAGGGCTGCGGCACGGGATAGTCCTTCTGCGCCATTAACAGCAGCGGCGAGAGCAAAAGCGAAAGCCATAGTCTGCGCATGGCGGCATTGTAAGCGGGCCAGCAGGTCTAAGGCGAATACCTATTTCCGGGGCTTACCAAAGTCACATAGTAGGTGCAAAGGTACATTGACCGGCATATGGGGGTGGGTTATTTTCGAGTGACTTGAAGTCCTGTCCCGCGAAATGGGGACAGCCATGCACAACCCCCTGACAGCAAAGGGCCGCCACTGAGTCGAGAAGAGAAGCCCTCATGTCCGTAATTGAAACGGTTGGCAGATACGAGATCGTTGAAGAGCTTGGCCGTGGCGCTATGGGTGTGGTCTATAAGGCCAAGGACCCCACCATCGGCCGCACGGTAGCTCTCAAGACCTTGCGTCTCGACGTCCATGGACTGGACGCCGCTGAGATGGTGCGCCGTTTTCAGAACGAAGCGCGCGCTGCCGGCGTTCTCAGCCATCCCAACATTGTTACGATTTACGATGCCGGGGAGTGCGATGGGATTTTCTACATCGCCATGGAGTTCATTCAGGGCACCACGTTGCATGAGCTGCTGGCCGAGCACCACATCCTTCCTACTGAAGAGATAATTCAGTACTCGCGACAGATCTGTAAGGGACTGGACTACGCGCACTCGCATGGAATTGTGCATCGTGACGTGAAGCCGGCAAACATCATGATTACGGCCAACGGCACGGTGAAGATCATGGACTTTGGCATTGCCAAGGCCGGCGGGAGCATGACCTCCACCGGCCAGGTGCTGGGCACGCCAAACTACATGGCGCCGGAGCAGGTGAAAGGCAGGCCGCTCGATGGCCGGTCCGATCTTTTCAGCTTCGGCGTGATTCTTTACGAGATGCTCACCGGCGAAAAGCCGTTTGTGGGACAGAACGTCACTACGATCATTTATAAGATTGTGAATGAAAACCCGATCGCGCCACGTGATCTTGACGTTACTGTCCACCCCGGATTGAGCGCTATCGTTACAAGGGCGCTGGCCAAATCGCCCGAGGAACGGTATCAGTCCGGCGCGGACCTGGTACGGGACCTGGAAAACTACAAGGTAGCCGGAGCCCCGCTGCACGCCACTTCAAAAATCGCCACCGGAACCCTGAGTTCGGCAAAACTGACGCTGGGCAAGCTGGCTTCAGGAATCACCAAGTCGGGTTCGACGAATCACGGAACCGCTGCCGCTGCGGCCCGTGCTGCTCTTCCGCAGGATAAGACCCTGGTGTTGCCGCTGAAGACCGGAAACGGAAACGGAAATGCGCATGGCAATGGCAGTACTGTGCGGGCCACACAGCCCGCGCCGAAGCCGCAGAGGAAGCCCTTCCGTCTACGCAACCCTGCATTTGCTCTCCGCTTCCAGCCCAGGAACCCGCTGATTCTGGCGACAGCTCTGATTGTGCTGCTCGGCTCAGCCATGGGCGGTTACGCCTACATGCACACGCGCTCAAAGATGCGGCAGCTTCAGGCCGATTTGAAGCTCCAGCAGACTACGCGGCAAGAGCAGGCGCTGGCCGAGCAGAAGGACGATCCGCCCGCCCCGGTTGCGGCTCCTGCGAGCGAAGACGTGATCGCCCGTGACACGACCATTAAATTTGTAAGGACTCCCAAGCGCGCTCCCGCTCCGGTGATTGCGCCGCCGGTCAAAGTTCAGAAGGCCACCAGCTCTCCGAACGAGGTTTATACGCAGCAAAGCGAGCTGCAGTTTGATTCCAAGCCGCAAGGAGCCAAAGTTGAGATTGACGGCTGGAGCGAGCCGAACTGGGTAACTCC
>Ga0134128_10010067_pt1 | contig 11340 bp, 12 predicted proteins | sample KB31754_FD_96462 | JGI IMG/M metagenome (GOLD analysis project Ga0134128, IMG submission 96462) | Terrestrial soil microbial communities with excess Nitrogen fertilizer from Kellogg Biological Station, Michigan, USA - KB3-175-4 | ecosystem: Environmental > Terrestrial > Soil > Unclassified ...
AAAGAAATCCGACGACAACAAGGCCACGGACAAAAAGCCCGACGACAAGAAAACCGAGCCGCTGCCCATCGACGTCAGCGGTTACGCGCTCTCTGAAGACGGCAAATACCTCGCCGTCTGGGCGCGCGACCCCGAAACTCCCGGCGAGAAGAAGCAGAAAGACGAAAAAGCCGACGCCGAATGGGTGAATCACGACCAGCACGGCACGCGGCTCTATCTCGGCGCGTTCAAGGCTGACGGCCACCTGGACGGCGATCTCAAACTCACGGGCGTCGCGCCCGATGTGCGCGGCCTATCGTGGTCGCCCGTGGACGATCGCATGCTGGTGATCACCGAGGCGATGAACGATGCCGGCGACCTCGGTCCGGCGGCCCAGGCCTCCATGCTCGACGCGGCCGCCCCCGACAAGCCGGCAAAGCTCGATGCGATTCCATCTACGGTGAGCAGGGCGGCGTGGTCGCATGATGCGAACACAATACTCTTCACCGCACAAACTCCAGACGATGCGCCGCCGGGCTACGACGAACTCTTCGCTTTGCCGAAGGAATCCTCGGGCCAGAAGATCGTCCGCATTTCACAGGGATTCGACGGCCAACTGGGCTTCTCGCTCATATCCACACCCGACGGATCGGTGATTGTGCAGGCCGGCATCGGGACCCGCGCCTCGGCCGTGCGCTTTGCCGCGGATGGAAAATCGCAGCCTCAAGTTCTGGACCTCGGTACGTCCATGGCAATTGGAATCGACACGAATCCCAGGCAGACCGCATGGGTATGGCTGGCCGAAGGCGGCGGCGAGACAGAGAAGCTCTGCACTTCGGTCAGCCTCGGCGGTCCCTGCACAGCGCTGCCGCTCCCCGATCTGGGTGCGGCAAACCTGCGCGCCTCCAAGCCCGAACTCGTGCACTGGAAGAGCGGACCCTTTGACGTGGAGGGTCTTTTGTATTTGCCGCCCCAGGCCAAGGCGGGCAAAGTACCACTCGTTGTGGACGTTCACGGTGGACCTTTCGGGGCCTGGTTCGACCAGAGCGATCGATTCATCGACTTCCTGCTCGGGCATGGCTGGGCGATTCTGCTGCCCAATCCCCGCGGCTCCTCCAACTACGGCGTCAAGTTTGCCGCAGCTAATAAAAACGACCTGGGAGGCGGCGACTACCAGGACGTCATGGCCGGCGTCGACTACGTTCTCGCACACTACCCCGTCGATCCCGCGAAGATGGCGCTCATGGGCTATAGCTATGGCGGCGAAATGGCTGGCTTTGTCGAAGGCAAGACCGATCGCTTCAAGGCCATCATCTCCGGCGCCCCGGTCATCGATCAGTTCAGCGAATACGGCACCGAAGGCGGCTCGTGGTACGACCGCTGGTACTTCGGCAAGCCCTGGGAGCACATGGAAGACGCCTGGAAGCAGAGCCCGCTCTCCGGAGCCGCCCGCGCCAAGACCCCCTTCCTGCTGCTCCAGGGCCAATCCGACACCACCGACCCGCTCGGCCAGTCCGAGGAGATGTATCGCGCCCTCCGTCAGGAAGGCGTCCCCGTCGAGCTTGTCACCTATCCGCGCGACAACCACGGCCCCCTAGCCGGAGCCATCTTCGGCCGCCCCGTCCCCGAGCCGTGGCACGGATACGACGGTCGTCAACGCATCATCGAATTCCTCGATAAGGCATTCGGCGCCGTTCCCGCGCATCCATGAACCGGGTACTGCCAGGCGGGTTTCCACGAAAGGATGACGCGCAAGCTGCGCTGAGCTATACTGGTTAAAGCCTCAAACATGCTGGGAAACCCCTGTGTGTGCGAGACTCTTCCGGCGGGGTCCACGGACTCCCTCCAAAACGAGAAAAAAACAATGCCCAAGTTGAAGACCCATTCGGGCGCGGCCAAGCGCTTCAAGAAGACCGGCACCGGCAAAATCGTGCGCGGCCATACGAAGACGCGGCACATCCTTACGTCGAAGGGACCCAAGACGAAGCGGAAGCTCGGTAAGAGCGCCATCGTTTCCGACGGGGACCACGCGAAGGTCGCGCGCATGATTCCCTACGCCTGATCGATGCGCCGGCCCTTAAGGGGGCGGCATATCCGGGCCTCAGGTGGAGAGGCCCCCGGCAGCCGGATTCGAAAGCTGCCGAGCGAGCAAGGCTTGAACGAGCGAGTGAAGAGGCCGATTCCCGGTTGCCAGCCGTGAGTCTCCTGCCTCCAGCCGCGTAACCCACGCAACTCAAATGGAGACACCCATGCCCCGCGTAAAACGCAGTACAAAGCGGAATGACCGCCGCAAAAAGATCCTTGAGCGCGCAAGCGGATACTTCCTTACCAAATCCAAGCTCTACCAGGCAGCGCAGGAAGCCGTCGAGCGCGGCCTCAAGTTCGCTTACACCGGCCGCCGCCAGAAGAAGCGCCAGTTCCGCTCCCTCTGGATCGTGCGCATCTCGGCCGCCTGCAAGCTGAACCAGACCAGCTACTCGCAGTTCATCAACGGCCTCAAGAAGGCTGGCATCGAACTCGATCGCAAAATCCTCGCCGACATCGCCGTCCACGACGCAGCCGGCTTTACCAAGTTGGTGGAGCAGGCAAAGAGCGCACTGACCAAGACGGCAGCCGCCTGAGTCCCACCCGCAGCACACCACTCCGGCCCGGAGCAATCGCTTCGGGCCGGAGTCGTTTTATTAGAACCCGCTCTGAGTTGTCTCAATAGGGTGGCCAATCCGCCTTCTCTCGCGTTTTGCCCTATACATGCTGGCATCCGCCTGTTCCAGGATCTCAGCCGGTGTGGATGCGTCGTCTGGATACATGGCGCAGCCGATGCTGGCGGAGGCCGGAATCTCAGCCACGGGAAGACAAAACGGCGTGTCGAAGCAACTCTGGAGGCGCCGAGCGATATCGCCGAGTTCTTCCCGGCTCTTTACATCCGCAACCAGGAGCGCAAATTCATCTCCCCCCATGCGGGCAAGCATGTCATTTGATCGGAGATGCCGGCTCAGGCGGAGCGCCGTTTCCTGTAGGAAACAGTCGCCGATCTGATGGCCATAACGATCGTTGACCAGCTTGAATTCATCGAGGTCAATGTAAATCAGCCCCAGTTTGCCTCCGGACTTGTTTTGTTTCTCGATCGCGAGATCCAGTGCGCGATCGAAGGCGAATCGGTTCTTCGCATTCGTCAAAGCATCGAACTCAGACCGGCGCACCAGTTCAGAATATTTTCCGCCTGTTTCGATGGCCAGAGCCGCAAGTCGCACAGCGTTTTCAAATGCCTCCGGCCGAACGCGCCCGGTCGATCCTCCCTTTTTGAATCCAACGCAGATCCTGCCCAGCGCAGGTCCTGAACGGGCGGGGATATCATGCTCGATAATCTCCAACGCCGCTGTTTTCCGATCGGTCGGGCAGTGTCCCACTGTCCCTTCCATGTCGATCTCTATCCAGCAAAACTCAGCCTGCAGTTTGAAGGACAGCAACTCCGTAATCTGCAGCATGGTATCCCGCAGTGGGATTGCATTATTAATGCCGTCGATCACCCTGTTCCGCCATCTCTCTACCGCAAACGCCCTTGTCGCGTCCTGCCTGCGGAGCTTGCGCTCCAGCAGGAACGCCTTTGCAATCACGACGAAAACGAGAACCAGCAGGACCCCGAGGACGATCACCAGGTTTCCAACAGACAGGAGTGAAGGCCCGGCCAGGACCGCGATATCACCCGGCGAACGAAGCAGCACATGAAAAGCTACCTCGCCGCGAAATTGATCTCCCTGGTCAAGAACGCATATACCCGTAACCCGAACCCGTGAGCCGAGGTGCACGTTTTCCATGGGCGATAGTGGCACACCCAGCCCGCGTTCCGGGTGGCGATAGATTGCGGAGAACACATGTCCGCGCGAGGTAATCACGTACTGATCCTGTGCGGTTTCGCGCAGGCGCATGATCAACCGGCCCTCAACTGACACGAGTTCAAAAGCGTGAGCCCCGGATGCGAGTTCGTTCGCATCCAGGTTCGCAATGCTGACGGGAACGTTCGATTTCGTGCTTTCAATCTCTCCCTTGGTCAGCACAACCGAACCGTTTCGCACGTCCGGGAATCCGGAGGCCAGGACGCGGGTGCCGATGGCATGCGGCTCTTCACTGAGGGTATCCACCCAGAGCGCGTTCGATCCATCCTGCAGAACCATGGCTGCGCCCGGCTGATAGTAGGTAATGGTACCTTCGACTCGAACCCGCTCGGTTTCGTCCTGAATATGAGAGCTTTGAAGGATCTCATCGAATTTGCGCGGGGCAAGCTGGCGTGGACTGCGCGGCGCCGGCGTCACGATATGCAAGCTGGAAAAGGAGGGCACTTCCAGGAGGATTCCCGTCATCTGGTTCTTGCTGTCAAACCTGCCCGCAACTGCGCCTGTGATCTCTATTGTGCTGTCCAACAACGGCGCCAGGTCGACGTTTGTGCCCCCTTCTGCGACCTGCGCCTGAATGGGGCCCCCGGGGATAAGGAGATCGAGCAAGAGACTCTTTCTCGGTCCATCCGTGAAGACGTTTGCCGCGCGAACGACAGCGCGCACGCTCGCCATACGGCAATCCAAATCCGCGTGGACAAGTTGGGTAAAACTCGCCTTTACCGGCGCCGGCAAAGAACCGTGTCCTAAGAACGTCACCCGCCGGGCTACGATTTCGGGATGAAAGCTTGCCCTGGTAACTCCCTCCACTCGGACGTGGTCCCCGGCGATGATCTGCAGGTCCGGTGTGGTCTCCACGTAGATGGCCGCATCTCCATCCTGCACGAACAGGTCAATATTGCCCTTTTCGTAATAAGTAACAACTCCTTCGAAGGTCGCCGGGAGCGATCGTGCCGCGGCTTCATTGGAAATGGCATGCAGGGCGGAAAGCGAAGTGAGGGGCTGCTGAGCCTGGAGACACGCCAATGCGAGCAGGCACACGCTGCCCAGCCGTGCGGCGAAATAGAAGCCCTGGCGAGCCATCATTCAGTCCCAAAATCTGCCGTCAATATTACTATCGGCCTTGTTTGGCGACTATTGATATGGGACGTCCTGGGGATGGGGTACCCGAAAGTTGCAAGGGCCATTGTTGGGCCTCTCAGTCAATGCATTCAGGCGGCCGGGGAGCACAAGACGGCGTGGCCCAAGATGCCCAGTACCAGCGGAGCAAGCCTGGGCTTCAGCCCATTTAGCCTCTCGGCTCGAGCAGGGGCCTGCAGCCGCTCACTTCCCGTAGAATTCCAGTGGAACCGCAGCCACAAAATTCCCCATCAGGCAAGGTGAATAGTGACACAAAAGATCGTCGTTTTGGGTGCCGGACGCGTCGGTAAGGTCATCGCCTCCGACTTGGCGAGTGAGTACGACGTCACATCCGCTGACATCCGTCAAAGCGCGCTCGACCTACTGTCCTCGCGCTACCCCGTCAACACGCGCGTCACCGATCTGGGCGATCCCGCCGCCATCGGAGCCGCCATCAAGGATGCCGATCTCGTTATCTGCGCCGTGCCCGGGTTCATGGGCTTCCAGACCCTCAAGACCATCCTCGAGAACGGCAAGAACGTGGTCGACATCTCCTTCTTCGCCGATGACGCATTTGAGCTGGACGACCTCGCCCGCAGCCGCAACGTCATTGCCGCTGTCGATTGCGGCGTTGCTCCAGGCATTCCCGACTATCTCGCCGGCCGGCATGTGGGCGACATGCAGATCGACGATTTCGAGTTCCTCATCGGCGGCCTTCACTTCCACTGCAACCAGCCCGAGGCTTACCTGCCGACCTTCTCGCCAACCGATGTGTGGGAGGAATACACCCGCCCCGCGCGCTACGTCAGGGACGGAGAGGTCGTCACCATGCCGCCGCTGAGTGAGCCGGAACTGGTCGAGTTCCATATGGGCGGACACGATCTTACGCTCGAGGCGTTCAACACCGACGGCCTGCGATCGCTCATCACAACCATGAGCGGTCGCATCCCGAATATGAGGGAGAAGACACTGCGCTTTCCCGGCCATATCGCCTGGATTCAGGAACTGCAGCAAACCGGCCAGCCCTGGATTCCGCAGACGTGGACCCCCTCTCAGGATGAGGACGAGTTCACCATCATGCGCATCCAATTCCGCGGCACCCAGGACGGGCGCAAGAAGACGATCACTTACGACATGTTCGTCACTTGGGATGAGAAGACAGGCATGAGCTCCATGTCCCGCGTAACGGGCTACTCCTGCACCGGCGTCGCGCGCTGCGTCCTCGAGGGGCTGTACCAGCGCAAGGGCATCTCGCCCCCGTCGTATGTGGGTGAGGCCCCGGGTTGCGCAGACCGTATCTTCTCGCATCTCAAGGCCCGCAACATACTTTTGGAAAGACGCGACACTTAGAACGGAGCCGTAAGACTTCATCCGCTTCCAGATCTGTTCATCGCTGCGCGGACGAACCCCTCAAGGGCCTGCTTGCATCTAGTCCATTCTGAACGCGGAGGAACGCTTCTCGATGGGCAAGGCTGGTTTCACGCTCGTCGCAGTTCTGCTTTGCTGCGGTTCGTGGCCGGCGGGCGCACAGAGCCGTGTCGAAGCCGGGCTCATGCTCGACTATCTTGGCGTTTCCCAGACCAACACGCCGAACCTCGGGCTGGGCGCGAGATTCGGCTACCGCGTCCACCGCAATGTGATGCTCGAAGGAGAGTTGGCCTACGATTACGGGGTCAACTTTCGCGAGCTGTACATCGACGTCACCAACGGAAAGGTTGCGGCCATTGAACGAACGTCGATCGGCGTGACCGACGGCCTGTTCGGTCCCATGCTTCAGCCGTCGCACGGCCATTTTCGCCCCTTCGTTACCCTGAAGGGCGGCTTCGTAGACTTCCGTCTGAGCCCGAGCCTTCTTCCCTACAGCACCGAGGTGAGTACGATTCTGGGCCTGCGAACTTCGAATGTGAATGCGGCGCTGTATCCCGGCGGAGGTGCGGAAGCAAGCCTTGGACCGGCGGGATTGCGGCTCGAGGCCGGCGACGCGATTTACTTCAATCGCGGTGCGCACAACGACCTGAGGGTCACATTCGGTCCCATTTTCAGATTCTGATCCGGTCCCGGAGCGCCGAAGGGCTGGGGCTATTGGGATTTCATGTTGTACATGAATACGGCGCGCAATTCGAGGTATGGGCCATGGAAGTCGCGCGGCAGCGGGGGATAATTTGAGCCCGTGATGGCTCCCCAGGCGGCGCGGTCGAGTCCTGTGTCGCCGGAGCGCCCTTCCAGATGCATGTCCGTGACCCGTCCGTTCGGCAGCACCTTGAAGCGGATCTGCACCTGTCCCTGCTTCAGGATCGGAGGGTTTACCTCATCGGGAATCAGTGGGTCCCAGGTGTGCTCCGTCTCGTAGTACCAGCGCTGCAGCCAGCCGCTGAAATCCACGCCCTGCGTATCGGAGAGGATCGTGGCTCCTCCGCCGGCTCCCGGGTGCCTGGTGAGCGCGCCTGGCGGTATTTCCCCCGCACCGGAGCCGGGGCGCGAGGCTCCGCGCATGGCTTCCTTGAGCTGGTCCGCGGGATTCTGCGAGCCCATGGCGAAGCTTGGCCGCGCCGGCACTGCCTTGGGCTGCGGCGCTTCAACCTGCGACTGGCTTTGCTGGCTCGGGGGGATCGGCGGCGGCGTCTGCGGCTTAGGCTGTTCGAGCTTTGGTTGTTCGGGGGCCGGCGGCTGCGGGGCAGGAGGCTTGTTTATGGCCTCGAGCGTCTTTCGATCAATCTGCGGCGCCTTCTTCGGCTCCACGGGCTTGATGGCCACCTTGGGCTGCTGGTACTTTTGCGCCAGGTCCGGCGGAAGATCGAGATATTTCAGGTCTTTGCGGTCCTTTATGGCGTCGAAGGGGTCGATCACAGGCGGTACTTTGAAGACGTACTTGGGAATCCACGTGATGGACGACAGCAGCAGAATATGGATGAGGATGGCCCACAGAATGCCTTCGCGGAGCCGGGCCCAGCGGCGCTCATCTTCGAGCTCGCTGATCATCTCCAGAAGTTCGTGCGTGTCGTAATCCACCCAGCGGGAAGTGCTGCGGCCGGCGGGCTCGGGAGAGGCGGCTGGGGCGGGCTCCGCTGCGCTCGATGTTGCGCTGGAGGGCGGCGGGCCGGACGGCTCCGCCGGATCGTTCTCGCTGGTTGGCACTACGCTGAGGGGCATTCAACGGGCTGGAGCGTGGCCCCGAAAAGCGCCGGGCTCCGTTCGAGTCCTTTCATCTATTCTCTCATCCCTTTCGATCCGGGCCAAATGAGCCGGGCGAAACGCATCAGCGCGCGTGATGGGTGTGCGTCGCGCGATCGGCCGCAAGGTTCGCAACACGTACAATGGTCTTTCTGAATGGACGTTTGAAGAGGCTGAAAGGGAACCGGTTTGAAGCAGTTTTTCGCGCACCTGGCAACAAAGTGGAAGCTGGTGTTCCTGCCGGCCGTCCTCAAATTAGGGATCTTTGGAGCGGGCGCGGTGGCCATTATGGACGCATCCAGCATTCCCGTGCCCATGGACCTGTTTATCGCCGGGTGGGTGTGGAAGGACCAGTCGCGGTTCTGGCTCTATTGCCTCATGGCGGCGGCGGGATCGGCCATCGGGGGTCTGCTGCCGTACATTCTGGGGCGGGCAGGGGGCGAGCTTTTCCTGCTCAAGCGGGTGAACCGCGAGCGCTACGACAAGCTGCGGCTGCGGTTCGAGAAGCAGGAGTTTCTGGCCATGGCGATTCCGTCGATGCTGCCGCCGCCCACGCCCTGGAAGCTGTTCGTGTTTGCCGCGGGGGTGTTCGAGATGCCGGTGCTGCCGTTTCTGGGATCGGTGTTCTGCGGGCGGCTGGTGCGGTGGATCCTGCTCAGCCTGCTGGTTCTCAAGCTGGGGCCGGGAGCAGTGGGGATTGTGCAGCACCACGCCCTGACCGCCTTTCTGGTGGTGTGCGGCCTGGCGGCGATTGGATTTGCGTGGTGGTGGATGCGGCGCCGGCGTCGCGGAGAGCGGCCATAGAGCGGCATCGGAGCTCATCAGCGTCCTCCGCTGGCGACGCGTGCGGTTATCGCTCGAATACGTTCTTCCAGACGATGGCGGCAAGCAGGCCGAGGACCGCGACAAAGCGGATGATCGTTTGGATGAAGTTGCCCTCGTTGGGATGATCCGATTCCAGCAGCACACCGTAATTGAGCGCCTGAATGGCAAAAAATAACGTGAAGGCAAGGAACAGCGGATCGCGCGTCGACTTCCAGAAACGCAGGAAGAAGACCATGGCCGTGAGCGAGCACGTGACAATGACGCCCAGCAGAAACACGTCGAGGAGCGGGTGAACGAGAGGCGCGAGCTGTTCCATGGCTGCGGGGTTCATTGACTCTCCCAAATGAGGCCATAGATCAGCAAGGCCAGCGCGATGGCGGCAGAGCCAAGGCGATAGGTGTACAGGTCGGTGTGCAGAAAAACGAGCAGGTCAAGCACCTTAAGCACATTTGTGACGGTAAGCCCGAGGAAGCACAATCCGCTCCACAAAAGCAGCCTTCTCCGCACCCGGGCATAGCCGCGCAGCAGCATCACGGCACACAGCAGAGTGGTAATGCAGGTGAGGATGTAGACCGTGGCGCTCACTGGTCGCGGTCCTTTCTGAACTTGAATGCGCGAGCAAACTCGCGGACGGGGGATGATGCCTTTGAATGTACCATGGTCGAAATGCGGACGAGGTCGCGCCGATAGGCGCCGTCGATGAGGGTCATCATCTCGTTTTGTTCGTCGGAGCGGGGGAAATAGGAATAGCGCGGAGGCGGGCCGGGATTTTCCTGCACAACCTGCAGGCGCACCAAGTCGCGGATCACCCCGTTCACCTGCTCGGCGGGGATGTAGAGGCGTGAGGAAAGGTCTTCAGACGTCCACCCGACCGGCCTGCTGTTCCAGAACAGGATGAGCGCTTCAAGGTGAGGCACACTGTCGATGTGCTCGTGAATGAACTCGTACGGGTCCAAACCCGGATTCTGATTCTGTTCGCTCATGTAGCCCCGACGTTTGTTTCAACTTATCCGCGGCGCGAGTCGAACATGGGGGCGTCGGCGGTCAGGTACTGCGTTGCGTGGGCGATCCAGCGGGCATGGTTCTCGGCATTCGAGTCGCGACACGACACGAAGCAGCAAACCATGTTCTCGTGTGGGGCGGAGATGGTCGAATGCGTACGGGGCCATCCCGGCCGGATCAACTTGAGATTGCAGTCTGGAGCGGTGGCGCCCATTGGGGAGCGCGCTACCTGAACCATTCTAAATTCATTCGCCCGTCCGCTGGCTAGCGGGAAACTGCGCCATCCGCAATTTCCGGAGTCTGCCGCAAGCGCCGCAGCAGAACCGGCACCCCGAATGCCAGCCCGGCGACGATGGTGGTGGACACAAAGTCGTTGCGGTAGAAGGGCAAGCCGGCGATGTAGCAGGTGCCAAGGCCGCCGATGGTCTTGGGATACATGTCGCCGCCCAGCCACACGGCGAAATTCGACATGAGGAAGAAGGCTGTGGGGCCGAGGAGGGCCGCCGCGCCGAAGCGGAGCCACGTGGTGCGGCTTTCGAGCAGGATGCGGCCGAGAATGATAGCGGCCAGATACCAGGTCCACGTGGGAATGTAGTCAGCCCAGTGGAACGCATAGTGATAGGTGAACAGGGTGAGATAGATGTCTGTGCAGGCGAGGACGGCGACAGGGGCAAGCATTTCGCGCCACGGCCGGCGAGCGCCGAAGTAGAGCAGGGCGGCGCCGACGGCGGTGAAATTCAGCCAGTCCGCATGCGGTATCACACGGGTCACGACGGCGAGCAGCAGAAGCAGATAGGCAGCCATTTCGATCCTCGGAATCTCAAAGTTCGCGTGTTGCGGGTTCGCGCCGCACCCGGAGCAAGCACCAGGGCTCTCTCCATTCTGGGGTGCCGGAGCGGATGGGTCAAGCAGTTGCGGCCCGGGAAGGTTCGCTCGGACGGCCAGTCGGGTCTTCGGACGGGCCAGAAGAGCGACGATTCCTGTTCTATTTCTGTTCCCGGCCGCCCATGAATTGGCCGCCGTCATCGCGTCCGTCGATGATGTACACCCAGCCGCTCAAACCCGAGGGAGGACTCGCGTTGTGCTCTCCGCGAAAGGCATATGCGAAGCGGAGGTCGCTGAACTCGACGGTGGTCCACTGGCGATGCGGCGGCAACTGCGGCGGCGCGGCTCCGGGAGCGGGTTCCTGGCCCAGATCGCGCACCACGGCCCAGCGGCCCCAATCGAGGTAAACGCGGCCGAGATACGTCTGTTTGGCAGCCTCGACGGCGGGAGTAACGGCGGGCTTGTAGAGAATGTCGGCTTGCGGGTCGCTATCGATCTGGCCGGTGTTGGTGTGGACCTCTGCGGTCTG
>Ga0134128_10010069_pt1 | contig 11339 bp, 12 predicted proteins | sample KB31754_FD_96462 | JGI IMG/M metagenome (GOLD analysis project Ga0134128, IMG submission 96462) | Terrestrial soil microbial communities with excess Nitrogen fertilizer from Kellogg Biological Station, Michigan, USA - KB3-175-4 | ecosystem: Environmental > Terrestrial > Soil > Unclassified ...
AACCTCGGCAGCCTTCAGGCCCTGGATCAGGCGGTTGTAGGTCAGGCCGTTGGCGCGGGATGCAGCGTTGATGCGCTGGATCCACAGGCGGCGGAAATCGCCCTTGCGCTTGCGGCGGTCGCCGTAGCTGTACACGAACGAGTGCAGCAGCTGCTCCTTGGCCTTGCGGTACAGGCGCGAACGCTGTCCGCGGTAACCCTTTGCCCGCTCAAGAACAACCCGACGCTTTTTGTGGGCGTTTACCGCCCGCTTCACACGTGCCACGTGCGTACTCCTTCAAGTTTTTGTTATCCCAAGCCAATCAAGCCAGGGAAGGCTCTGATGAAATGGCGTGTCCCCTTCGAGGGGCCAGCACCGATTGACTTGCGAAACTAGATGCCGAGCATCTTCTTGATGTTGCGGACATCTGCCTTGGCGACGGTGAGGTCGCCCTTGAGACGGCGCTTCAGGCTGGAGGGCTTGTGCTCCAGGTAGTGGCGGCGGTTGGCCTGCTGGCGACGAAGCTTGCCGGAACCGGTCAGCTTGAATCGCTTCTTTGCACCACTGTGTGTCTTCATTTTAGGCATGAGGACCTGTCTCCTTACGTTTCCACCGGCGCTGCCTGTGGTTCTCTTGCAGCGACTGGTTGGGTCACTGTCGGGGTATATTCACCGCTGGGAAGGCTAAAAGCCTTACTCAGCTGAGTTCTTTGATTCCGCTGCCGCCGGGCTCTTTGCAGGCGCGGCCTTGGCAGCGGGCTTTGTTGCGGACTTGGGTGACGCCTTGGCCGCGGGCTTTGCCGCCACGGGCTTTGCCATGGGCTTGGGCATCGGGATGGGCCTGGGCATGGCGGCCGGCTTGGCCGCCACCGGCGCTGCCGCCGGCTTGACTGCAGCCTTGGTCGCGGGGGCCGGGGCCTTCGCGGCCGGTGCAGCAGCGACCTTTGCAGCCGGTGCGGCAGCAGCGACCTCTGCAGCCGGTGCCTTGGCAGGCACCTTTGCAGCTGCGGGCGCTGCCGCTGCCGGGACAGGCTCGACGGCGGCAGCCGGCGCAGCGGGTGCTTCCACCTTTGCCGCTTCCTCCTTGACAGAGGGTGCAGCCGCAGCGGGTGCCTCGGCGGCCGGTGCTTCAGCAACCGGGGTTGCCGCAGCGGGTGCTGCGTCCTCGCCCAGGTGCAGGCCCGATGGCAGCAGGTCTGCCAGGGACTGGGTCATGGGAGCCTTGTTGTCACGGTCCACGTCCACGCGGGCCGTGCCATTGGCCACGGCCTCGTTGTGGGCCTTGGCATCGGCACGCTGCTGGTTGCGCCGTGCTTCCGCCTTGGCTTCAGCCTTGTTCTTCAGCGGGCCGATCACCATGACCATGTTGCGCCCGTCAATGCGGGGGCTGGACTCGATGGCGCCCACCTCCGCAACGTCGGTGGCGAACTTTTGGAGCAGGCGGATGCCCATCTCGGGTCGCTGCTGTTCGCGGCCGCGGAACTGGATCATGGCCTTGACCTTGTCGCCGGCTCCGAGGAAGCGCAGTGCATGGCCGCGCTTGGTCTCGTAGTCGTGCTTGTCAATTTTGAGGCGGAAGCGGATTTCCTTCAGAACAGTGTTCGTCTGGTTCTTCCGGGCTTCACGCGCCTTGACGGCGGCCTCGTACTTGTACTTACCGAAGTCCATCAGTTTGCAAACCGGCGGCTTGGCCGTCGGTGCTACCTCAACCAGATCCAAGTCCGACTCGGCAGCCAAACGGAGGGCGTCCTCAATGCGGACGATCCCTACTTGTTCACCTGCCGGTCCAACCAACCGCACCTCAGGGACGCGGATACGATCATTGATGCGTGGCTCGCTAATGTGTAACTCCTGATGACATAAAGAAATGTGTTTGCCATCAGCAACGAAGAAGGCCCCCGCTGCTGATGCAATCGGAGGCCTCGATAAGGATGGGTGCACGCCACCGTCGTTTCCTGGGGTGCGGACTGCCTTCACATGAAAGGCTCCAACCTGAACCAGACAACACCATTGCTGGGTCGAAAGGTGGGAGAGGACTCCACTTGCAAGCTGAGTGCATGCCAGATCACGGGTTTGAACCCCGCGTCGGTCATGACACCCAACCGGTCTGTGACAAGCTTAGCAGTATGAACACCCCAGATAATAATTCAGACACCCGGCACAGCTTTGACTCCGCTTCCGAGGAGGCTGCCGGCAGTGTCGACACAGCAAGCGCAGTGCGTGACATTGCCGAAGTTCCCGCCGTTGAGGTCATCACAACTGCAGCCGTTCACCTCATGAGCGCGGCAGCCGTCAAGTGCGGGCTCGCCGCCGGCCCCGATGCCGAGGCGCTGAAAGACCTCGACGAGGCCCGCAAACTCATCACCGCGCTGGCCGGATTCATCACGGCCGCGGCCCCGGAAATTGGCAGCCAGCATGCCGGCCCCTTGCGCGACGGGCTGCGTTCCCTCCAGCTGGCCTTCCGCGAAGCGTCGCCGTTCCCGGACGCCCCGGGCAAGGGTCCGGGCGAGAAGTTCACCGGCGCCGTCAACTGACCTCCCCCGGGTGCGTCGGGCCCCGTCCTAGACGGCGTCGGGCTCGTCCACCAGGTCGTCAATTTGCGCCGTGGACGGCACGCCCCGGTCCGGTGCCCCCGGCCCGGCGTTCCCGCCGTCGGCGCTTACACCGCGGCGGCCGCGCCGGGCCCCTTGTGCGATCAGGCCGGCTGCCGCGAGGACGCCCGCCAAGGCGCCGATGACGACAAACCCGGACCACGGCCCGACGGCGTCGATCATGGCGCCCGCAAAAGGCGCACCCAAGGCGCTGCCGATCGTCATGGACGAGCCATACCAGCCCATGGCCTCGCCGCGCCGGCGCTCCTCCACCAGGTCGGCAATGTGCTCGGCACTTGAGGTCAGCACGGGTGCGCACAGCAGGCCCGGCAGGATGGAAAGCAACCCCAGCGTCCACGCGTCAGTGGCAAAGCCCATGGGAATCGTCAGCAGGGCCATGGCCCCGAGCAGCCAGAGCGGGTTGATGGAGCGCCGCAGCGAACCGTAGATCAGGCCGCCCAGCAGCGACGCACCGCACCAGAAAAAGAACACGATGCCGAGCTCGCCCACCTGACCGTTGTGGCGCAGCACCGCCACCATGCCGACGTCGGTGCCGGACAGCACCAGCCCGGCCCCGAGCGATGCTCCAAGGACAGCGAGCACGGCCAGGTTGACCCAGGACAGGTTGCCGCGGGCCGCACCCCAGAACCGGCGGAACCTTGTCCGCGGCTGCCCCGTCCCCGGCCGGCTGGCGTCGCCGGCAACCAGCGCGGTCGGGCCATCGATGGCAATGTCGACACCCGTCGCGGCGGGTACCAGGCAGGCGCCTTTTTGTCCTGTGCGGGTGGGCGGGTTGGCCAGCATGAGCAGCAATCCAGCCAGGGACGAGGAAACCCCGATGATGACAAGCCCCACCACGGTGTGGGTGGTGGTGGCCAGCATGACGCCGGCAGCCGGGCCGACCATGAACGTGATCTCGGCCCCCATCGAGTCCAGGGCGTAGGCGGTGCGCCGTTGGTGCTGCGGCACCATGACGCCCAAGGACTGCCGCACCACCGAGAAGATGGGCACGGCAAACAATCCGCCGACGACGGCCGCCACCAGCAGTAGTTCATAGTTCAGGAAAGGTGCCGTGGACCAGACGGCCACTTCGGCGATGACCGAGGGCACCAATGCCCTGCGCAGCCCGCGGATGTCCACCTGGCGGCCGCGCCAAGGCGCGCCGACAGCCATGCCGACCGTAATGGCCGTGGCCACTCCCCCGGCGGCCGCGTAGCTCATGTGCAGCGTTTCCACCACATGCAGCGTCAGGAGCACCCCGGCTGCGGCATGTGGGATTCGCGCGACCATGGCTATCAGCAGCAGGCACCGCACGGGCGCTATCCGAAGCAGTGCCCGGTAGCCGGCAAAATTCACGTAACGTCTTCTCTCTCGCGGTGCATCGCAAGGGAGCGTCAGTTGCTCATTGCAATGGGGTTATGGTGTGGTGCCGGAATGGCGCAGGCGTATTTGGACGGAATCAACGGACTCGGCGAAATGATCGCTGCCGGCCCAGAATTCCTGCAAGGAACGAAGCAGGGCCTCCACCGCAGGCTGGTCGAGGCCGGGTTGGAGGGTGATGGTGACAAGTAGTTCCGGTCCGGAGCCCCCGCCGGGGACTAACCGTCCAGACGGTTCAGTATTTTTGTCCCACAGGGATTCTATGCCCTTCCCGGGGCTGGCGGAAATGCCCACCACGGCCGGATTGGCGGCTGCGTCGACGGACTCCCGAAGCACTGCAAGCACGGCAGGGTCGCTGTAGGCCGGCAGCCACTCCCGCTGCTGCGCAAGGGCCCACATGGCCGGGCGGCGCACCACAAAGGGCCGGTCCGAGCCAGGGTCCAGCACCAGCAGCTGTGCCTCCTCGGCGACGGCGGACAGTGCCGCCCGGGCGGTGTAGACAGCCACCGGCCGCGCCTCCGGATGCCAGGCGGACAGTGCCGCCGCGTGGGTAAAGGCTGGAAGCGCACGCCGCCCATCGGGGGCCTGGACCGTCACGAGTGCCATGTCCGATTCCTTGTCCGCGGCCAGCCCCTGCTCCCCCACTGCATGCGCGGCCAGCTGGGCCACGATGGGGATGAACACGCGCGCCTGCGCGAGGGAGGCCACCACCGCAGCCTCGGAGCCTGTTCCCCCCAGCAACTGCCCCACCGCAGCCTCATAGCGCACGTCCGCAGCGCCGTCGTCCGCATCAAAGTTGTGGTAGCTTTCCCCCTCCGGAAGGGCACGCCCGGCCCACGGCTGTCCGGCGGAGTCAGTGGCCCCGCCGGCGCCGGCGAGGGCAGCGGCGATGTGGCCGGGCAGGTGTCTCTTGTGCGTGGGAGGTGTCTCTGCCATGGGGCTATCGGCGTCCGGCAACATCCAGGGCCTGCGGGAGCGTGAATTGGCCGGCATAGAGCGCCTTGCCCACGATGGCTCCCTCGACGCCGTCGCCCACCAGGGTGCGGAGCACGCGCAGGTCCTCGAGGCTGGAAATGCCGCCCGAGGCAACCACGGGCTTGGCGGTGCGGGCACACATTTCGCGCAGCAATTCCACGTTCGGCCCCTGCAGGGTGCCGTCCTTGGTGACGTCGGTGACCACGTAACGGGCGCAGCCGGCGTCCTCCAGGCGGGCCAGGACCTCCCAGAGGTCGCCGCCCTCCCGGGTCCAGCCGCGGCCGGCCAAGGTGGTGCCGCGTACATCAAGCCCGACAGCGATCCGGTCGCCAAATCGCTCAATGACTTTCGCCGTCCACGCCGGATTTTCCAGCGCCGCGGTGCCAAGGTTGACACGGGCCGCACCGAGCTCCAAGGCGCCCTCCAGGGAGGCATCGTCACGGATGCCGCCCGACAGCTCAACCTTGACGTCCAGTGCTGCCACCACCTCGCGCAACAGGGACTGGTTGCTGCCGCGCCCAAAGGCCGCGTCCAGGTCCACCAGGTGCACCCATTCGGCGCCGTCATTCTGCCATGTCAGGGCAGCTTCCAGCGGGGAGCCGTAGCTGGTTTCCGAGCCGGCCTCGCCTTGGACAAGGCGCACGGCCTGGCCGTCGGCAACGTCAACGGCGGGCAGCAGTTCCAGGATGGGGGCAGTGGTGGTCATGGGGTCCTCGGCGTTTTCATTCTTCGGGGTTGGGGCGGGCATGGACTCAGCCGCCCAGGGTAAACAGGTAGGCCGCCAGCAGTGACATCATGGCCAGGATGGCAAAACAGATGGGTATCCAGCGCGGCGTCTTTTGCTGGTAGAAAGTGTAGGCGCCGCCAATGAGCAGCCCGGCAAGCGCCATCAGGAGCAGGGACCACACTAGGCGGCGCCCTTTCGCAGGGACTGCACCCAGTTGCGCAGCAGCCGGGCCCCGGCGTCGCCGGACTTTTCGGGGTGGAATTGCGTGGCGCACAAGGGACCGTTCTCCACGGCTGCAATAAACGGAGCGCCGTGTTCGGACCATGTGACCATGGGTGCCTTCATCTTGGGCTGGACCACGTCAAAGTTCCAGGTCTGGACCCCGTAGGAGTGGACGAAGTAAAAGCGTTCCGACTCAACACCTGAAAACAGGCGGGAGCCCTCGGCAACCTTGACCGTGTTCCACCCCATGTGCGGGACCACGTCGGCGGGCAGCAATTCGACGGTGCCCGGCCATTCGCCCATGCCGTCCGCGCGCTCTCCGTGCTCCACCCCGGCGTCAAAAAGCACCTGCAGGCCCACGCAAATGCCAAGGACCGGCCTGCCGCCGGCCACCCGCCGCCCGATCATGCGCAAGCCGTCCACGGCCTTCAGCTCCGCCATGACGGAGCCAAAGGCGCCCACGCCGGGCACCACCAGCCCGTCCGCGGACATGACGTCGTCGGGCTTGGCGCTCAGCGTGACAATGGCGCCGGCACGTTCAAGGGCCCGGACGGCGGAGCGGACGTTCCCCGAACCGTAGTCGAGGACGGTGACTGTCGGCTTGGCCGCCGTGCCAGATTCGACGGAGTCGGTACTCACAGCAGTCCCTTCGTGGACGGAATGCCGGTGACCCGGGGATCCGGCTCGACGGCGGCACGCAGTGCGCGGGCAAACGCCTTGAATTGGGCCTCCACGATGTGGTGGGGGTCGCGGCCGGCAATGACCGTCATGTGCAGGCAGATTTGCGCATGCAAGGTGATGGCCTCGAACACGTGGCGCGTGAGGGAGCCGGTGAAGTGCCCGCCGATCAGGTGGTACTCCTGGCCCGCAGGTTCTCCGCCGTGCACCAGGTAGGGGCGGCCCGAGACATCCACCACCGCGTTGGCGAGGGCCTCGTCGAGGGGGACGGTGGCCTCGCCAAAGCGCCGGATGCCCGCCTTGTTGCCAAGGGCCACGCGCAGCACCTCACCCAGGGAGATGGCCACGTCCTCCACGGTGTGGTGGACATCGATGTGGGTGTCGCCGGTGGCCTTGACCGTCATGTCAATGAGGGAGTGCTTGGAGAGGGCAGTCAGCATGTGGTCATAAAACGGCACCGACGTGTCAATGGTCGACTTGCCCGTGCCGTCCAAGTTGATCTCGACCAGCACGCTGGATTCGCTCGTGGCACGTTCCAGCCGTGCCGTTCGTCCCTGGGCGGGCTGCGGGCTGTTCTCAGTCATTGTCAGGGGGTCCTTTGATTGTTGGCTGCCACCCGCCTTCCGATGGGCACAAGGGGCGGCGGCCGCGCGCTTGGTGTACTAACAGTTTAGGAGGGCGGATGCCCATCCGCCCAACCGGGCCGGGCCCCCGTTGGCGGCATGGGCCCCCGTTGCGCGGCATGGGAGCGGCGACGGGGCCGCCCCCGCTCTCGGGTGGGGCGGCTAATGGGCCAGGATGGTGCGCAGCCCGTCAAGGAAGGCGGTGGTTTCGGCTTCAGTGCCTGCTGTCACCCGAAGGTGTCCGGGGATTCCCACGTCCCGGACGAGCACGCCGGCCGCCAGCAGCCCTTCCCACACGCCCTGGGGATTTTGGAGTCCGCCAAAGAACACGAAGTTGGAGTCAGACGGCGCCGGGGTCAGGCCAAGTGCTTCAAGTTCAGTGACAATGCGGTCCCGCTGGACCTTGATGGCTTCGACATTCGCCAACAGTGAATCCGAGTTGCGCAGGGCAGCCACGGCCGTGGCCTGGGTGATGGCGGACAGGTGGTACGGCAGGCGGACCAGGCGGATGGCGTCGGCGACTTCGGGTGCGGACGCCAGATACCCCACCCGGGCACCGGCGAGGGCAAACGCCTTGCTCATGGTCCGCGAGACGACCAGCCGCGGCCGGCCCTCCAGCAGCGTCAATGCACTGGGGGTGCCGGTGTGGGAAAACTCTGCATAGGCCTCATCGACTATGACAATGGCCTCCGTCGCCTCGCCTGCTTCATACACCGCCTCCACGACGTCCAGCCCCAGCGCGGTGCCCGTGGGATTGTTTGGCGAGCACAGGAGGACGACATTGGGGGCCTGCCGGCGCACCTGGGCTGCGGCCGACTCGGCGGACAGGCCGAAGTCGCCATCCCGGGTCCCGGCCACATAGTCTGTGCCGGTGCCGCTGGCCAGCAGCGGGTACATCGAATATGTGGGGGGGAACCCCATGACACTGCGGCCCGGGCCTCCGAAGGCCTGGAGCAGTTGCTGCAGCACCTCATTGGAACCGTTGGCCGCCCAGATGTTTTCCTCGGTCAGGCCGTGTCCCAGATAGGCGGCCAAGGCACGGCGCAATTCGGTAAATTCCCGGTCAGGGTACCTGTTGAGGCCGTCGAGCTCGTCCGCCACAGCTTTCAGGATTGCTTCCTTGGCATCCAGCGGAACCCCGAAGGTGTTTTCATTGACGTTGAGCAGGATGGGAACGTCCAGCTGCGGTGCCCCATAGGGATGGCGTCCGCGGAGGTCGTCGCGTAGCGGAAGCTGGCTGAGGCGTTCAAACTGGTCCATGGGACCAGTTTAAGGCGAACCGGAGCAGCTTTACGAACTCGTGACGGCTGGCGTCCCACCATGTGGTCACTTGGCGCGGGGTACGTAAAGCTGCTGCCCGGCCTGCAGGACGCCCGTGGTCAGGCCGTTGAGCGCCACAATGTCGGAGACAACGTCCCGGATGTCGCGGGTGGGGTCGCTGGCGGCTGCTATCGACCACAGGCTCTGGCCCTGCAGGACAGTCACGGTGCCGGCATAGTCAGCCATGTCCACCGAGCTGCGGGTGGTGGCGGCATTTGCCGGGCTTGCAATGGCCCCGAGCAGTACCGCCAACAGGGTGAAAACCAGGGCCGACGCGACAAGGATGGAGGGGATGCCCAGCAACAGCACGCGCCCACGCCGGGTCAGCGTCAGTGGCCTGGCCGGAATATTGGGTCCCGCCTGGGAAAACACCAAAGCACTCATGATCGAAGTTCCTTTCACACCATGGAGGTTCATCCTGTGCGTTTCCTGCCCAGGGCAGGTGCCGCAGTGGTTCCGCAGGAGCCAACTTCCATACACATTTTCATTGCTAGAACGTATGTTCTAACTGAAGTACTACAGTTTTAGCATCTATTGACGACTCCTGCCAAGACTCGATAGAACAAATGTTTGAAATTCGCCCGATTCTGGCTTAATCTTGAAGTCAAGGACTAGCTGCTAATGGCAGTCCACCAGCAGGCACTGACATTTATGGGCCACCCGTACAAGCGGGCCCCTACAGGCAGACAGAGTGGATGCAGGCAGATGGCTGCAGGCCACGAAAGGACCGAAGGACCATGGCGCTACCGGAACCTCCGCACCGCATCCCGCAGGCCCCCAGCAGGGCGGGCATGAAGGGCCTGACCGTGCGGCAGAAAAAGATCCTGGAATGCATTCAGCGCTCCATTGCCGACAAGGGCTACCCGCCGTCCATGCGCGAGATTGGCGACGACGTCGGCCTGGCCAGCCTGTCCAGCGTCACGCACCAGTTGACCCAGCTGGAACGCCACGGCTACCTCCGCCGGGACCCCAAGCGCCCCCGCGCCATGGAAGTGCTGATCCCCCTGGTCCTGGACAACGGCACGGTGGAAATCGAGGGAGTCGAGGCCCCCAACCGCATCCGCAGCTCCAATGGCCTGAACTTCGCCGAGCTCAGCAGTTCCTCCGACACCGCATTCGTGCCGCTAGTCGGCCGCATCGCAGCCGGCGGGCCCATCCTCGCCGACCAGGTCGTGGATGACATCATGCCGCTGCCGCGCCAGATTGTGGGCAGCGGGGAACTCTTCATGCTCAAGGTTGCCGGCGACTCCATGGTCGACGCCGCCATCTGCGACGGCGATTGGGTTGTTGTGCGGCGCCAAAACACGGCAAACAATGGAGAAATCGTGGCCGCCCTCCTCGAGGACGAGGCCACAGTCAAGACATTCCGCCAGCGCGACGGCCACACGTGGCTGCTGCCGCAGAACACCCGCTACGAACCTATCCTCGGCGACACGGCCACGATCATGGGCAAAGTGGTTTCAGTCCTGCGCAGCCTGTAGGCAGTCCCGCAGCAGGACGGGGAGGCGCCTACGGGCAGGCTGCCCAGCTGGCAGTGCAGCCGGCTGTGCAGCCTGCCCGCCCACCGGGCCGGCCTTACTTGCCGGACAGTCTCTGGAGTGCTGAGAGGGCCACCGTACGGTCCTTGGTGGACCAGAATGGCGGGAGCGCTGCCCGCAGGAACCCGCCGTAGCTGGCATTCGCGAGGCGGGAGTCAAGGACTGCAACAACACCGCGGTCGCTGCTGGAGCGGATGAGCCGCCCCACCCCTTGCGCCAGCCTGATGGCGGCATGGGTCGCGGAGATGGCAATGAACCCGTCGCCGCCGCTTTGGGCCACGGCGCGGGCCCTGGCCGTGACGAGGGGATCGTCCGGGCGCGGGAACGGAATCCTGTCAATGACGACGAGCCGGCAGGAGGCGCCCTGGACGTCCACACCCTGCCAGAGGGACATGGTGCCGAACAGGCAGGTGTCCGGTTCCTCGGCAAACTGTTTGATGAGCCCCGCCATGGAAGAATCCCCCTGGCACAGGATTTTTACCTTGAGCTTTTTCCGGAGCTTCTCCGCGGCGTCTTCCGCGGCCCGCCGCGAGGAGAACAGGGCAAGGGTGCCCCCGCCCGCGGCCGTGATGAGTGCCTCCAGTTCGGCAAGCTGCTCGGGCGAGTTGCCAAAGCCCGGCTTGGCCAGGTGCGCCGCCACGTACAGCATCCCCTGTTTGGGATAGTCGAAAGGTGACCCGACGTCTGCCCCGGTCCAGTCGGGTGCACCGGCGCCCAGCAGGCCCAGTCCCCCGGCCGTTGCCTGGAAGGACTCGCCAATGGCCAGGGTGGCGGACGTCAGGATGACGGTGTGGTCCGCGAAGAGTCCCTCGCGCAGCTTGCCGGCCACGCTCAGGGGCGCGATGTTGACGACGGGCGGTTCGCCGTCGTCGGCCTTTTGATAGCCCTGCCCCGGCTTGAACGTGCCTGGGCGCGAGGCCCACACCACCTCCCGGGAATCGCCGGCGGCCAGCAGCCTCTCGCACAGGTCAAAGATAAGGTTCAGGCGGGCCCGGGCAATGGAGCGGCCGCCGTCGGCCGCGGCACTGCCTTCCGGCTTCGAATCGGACAGGGCTGCCCGGGCTGCGTCCCGCAACTGTTCGACGGCGGCCGTGTGGGACTCATTGAGCCCATTGGGCAGCAGCCCGGTGGGTGTTCCCGCGAACGCCAGGTCGAGTGCCGCGGCGGAGGCATGCAGGGCATCCACCGAGATTCCGGTGTGCTTGCGCGTGCTGGACGCTGCCGCCTGGACCATCTGCACGGAGAGCTGGCCGGTGACGGCGCCGGTGACCCGGTCCTGCAGCTCATGGGCCTCGTCCACCACCACC
>Ga0134128_10010070_pt1 | contig 11339 bp, 10 predicted proteins | sample KB31754_FD_96462 | JGI IMG/M metagenome (GOLD analysis project Ga0134128, IMG submission 96462) | Terrestrial soil microbial communities with excess Nitrogen fertilizer from Kellogg Biological Station, Michigan, USA - KB3-175-4 | ecosystem: Environmental > Terrestrial > Soil > Unclassified ...
CGGGGCGCCTCGAAGAGGCGAACTATGGTGGGCAATTGCGCACCCGAGAATCTCGAGATTCCGGGTTCGAATGCTCCGCATCGCCGCGGAATGACGGGTCACAAATGCAGCGCCTTACGCGCTCGCCATGTCCGGGAATACCGCCTCGATCTTGGTCTTCAGCGTGGCCGCATTGAACGGCTTGACGATGTAGTTGTTCACGCCGGCCTTCTTGGCGGCGATCACGTTCTCGGTCTTGGATTCCGCCGTGATCATAATGAAGGGCGTGGTGGCGAGATTGGGATCGGCGCGGACTTCGCGGAGCAGGTCGTAGCCGGTCATCGGCTCCATGTTCCAGTCGGAGATCACGAGGCCATATTTCTTGCCGCGCATCTTGTTCAGCGCGGCCGAGCCGTCGCTGGCGTCGTCGATGTTCTCGAAGCCAAGCTGTTTCAACAGATTGCGGATGATACGGATCATGGTGGAATAGTCGTCCACCACCAGAACCGGCATCGACAGATCAACAGCCATTTCTTGACTCCCCCACGCGAACGATCACAACGGAAAAAGGTCCGGCCCGGGGCCAAAACCCTGTCGCAAACCACCCCAAGGACTAGCATCAGGCCTTAAACAGCCCGTTAACCGACCTCCGCCACACCGGTGCGACGGCCTGCCGCGACCCCGGCTTGACTTGACCGCGCTGGCCGAGCCACGGTCCGGCCCCATCCCGAGCCAAGCCGAAGTACCCCGCAAATGCCGCCTGCTTTTACCATTATCCGCGATTCAACCCCCGCGGCCTCGATCCCGAAGGGAAGCGTGGTCGCTATGGGCAATTTTGACGGCGTGCATCTCGGCCACCGGGCCGTCATCAACGCCGCCCTCGAAATGGGCAAGGCGCATGGCCGCCCTGCGCTGGCGGTGACCTTCGAGCCGCACCCGCGGCGCTTCTTCAGCCCGACCACACCCCAGTTTCGCCTGTCCGACGAGACGGCCAAGCTCAGGCTGCTCGCCGGCACGGGGTTGGCGGGTGCCGTCATCATGACCTTCGACAAGAATCGCGCCGGCACCACCGCGCAAGATTTCATTCACCATGATCTCATCGAGCGGCTCGGCATTTCCGGCATCGCCGTCGGCTACGACTTCCATTTCGGCAAGGGACGCGTCGGCTCGCCGAGCCTTTTGGTCAGCGAAGCGCCGAGGCTCGGCATCGAGGTCGACGTGCAGCCGCATATCGACATCGACGAGCGGCCGGTTTCCTCCAGCGCCATCCGCAGTGCACTGGGCGAGGGCCAGATCGACGACGCCACCTTGATGCTGGGCCAGCCCTGGTTCGTCACCGGCGAAGTGATCCATGGCGAGAAGCGCGGCCGCGAGCTCGGCTATCCCACCGCCAATATCCGGCTCGACAATAATTGCGGGCTGAAGCATGGCATCTATGCGGTGCGAGTCGGCCGCGGCCAGGGAAAAGATCAAGAACGCATCGACGGCGTCGCGAACTTCGGCCGCCGTCCGACCTTCGACAATGGCGCACCGCTCCTGGAAATCTTCCTGTTCGACTTCAAGGGCGATCTCTACGGCCAGCAGCTTGATGTCGCCTTCGTCGGCTTCATCCGCCAAGAGCTGAAGTTTTCGACCGTGGACGCGCTGATCAAGCAGATGGACGACGATTCGGTGCGCGCCCGCGCGCAACTGGCCGCTGCACCTGCGGCGTTTCCAAAGCTCGGGGAAATCGGATGAAGACCGAAAAGCAGAAGATGCTCGCGGGCGAACTGTATCGCCCCGATGCCGAACTTGGCGCCGAGCAGGCCGCCGCCAAAGCATGGATGGCACGCTATAACGCGGCGCTGGCCTCACCCGTTGCCGAACGTCATGCGTTGCTGCGTGAACGTCTCGGTCATGTCGGCAAGGACGCGGTGATCCGTCCGCCCTTCTTCTGCGATTATGGCTACAACATCCGTATCGGCGACGGCGTGTTCCTGAATTTCAATTGCGTGATCCTCGACGTGGTCGAGGTCACCATCGGCGACCGCACCCAGATCGGGCCGGCGGTGCAGATTTACGCCGCCGACCATCCGCGTGATGCCGAAACCCGCCGCGCCGGGCTCGAATTCGGCCGTCCGGTCCGAATTGGCAGCGATGTCTGGATCGGCGGCGGCGCCATCCTGCTGCCGGGCGTCACGATCGGCGACGGCGCGGTCATCGGCGCCGGCAGCGTCGTGACGCGGGACGTCGCGCCTCATGTGACAGTCACTGGCAATCCGGCCCGTGCCAGATCGCGCTAACAATTTTCTGAGGCGAGCAGACGTGGATCGAAAGGCGCTTTGATCACCTCTGCCACTATGATCCTGGCTGCGTTTTCGTGTACAGGGTTAAGGAGAAAGTTGTTGCTCCGTTCGCTGATTGCAGACGGCACCCGCAAGAGCGCACTTGTCGATCGATCCAACCAACGGTCCCCAATTTCCCGGCTAACCATCGTTTTCGATCGCCAATCGGCCGGCAACTCCACACCGGCAGTTTCGATGGCGACATCGTTGGGAACCGACACACGCAGCAACTGGTAGGTTGCCGGCAGAAGGTCGCGGTCCATATGGACCAACATTTCTAGCAATGCACTCGATGGATGATCCGCAAGATAGACAATCGACCGGCCCTGCGAATGCCATCTGCCAGCTGCCCTCAAGCCACCAATGCCAGACAGGTCGGCATAGTTTGAAATCCGCCAGAGCTCCATGTCTTGGGCTCAGGCAAAAATTCCGTGATCAATCCGTTCGAGCAGCTCGCGAACGACGGCCGTACCCAATTCGTCCTTTAGGAGGTCGGCAGGCCACTGGCCTGACAGAGAAGGGTTCGGCCGTTGCAGCCAAGCTTCGGCCTTACCTTCATCATCAAAGATGCGATCGGCGAGGGTCTTTATGTCGATAGCCCGAACTAAGTATTCGGGATCATCCTTGCCAACCGAGGCGTCGAGCAATTTAGACTGCTCGAAAATGCGATCGATTTCGGCATTGTTGGCACGACGGTGAGAGATAAAAAATCGTATTGGGAGCTCCCCTACGTTGCCCGCCGATCCACCTCGACGGCGACGCTCCTTTAGCTCCTCGTACACATCCGCAAGCGCTTTATCGCTCATAGAATTAGCTCCAATAATCAATAGATTAGTATCTTGGCGGAAATCCGCAACAATTACCGCGCTAAGGCCGCAAATCTGATGCGTGCCCTTTGCGATTTCGGTCCTCCCCTGCTATGGAGGGCCCATGTTTTCGCGGCGCATCATAGGGATTAGCGGCCCGGCTTCCGCCTGAGCCAACGGCTCGGCGCAAGACCGGGATTTCCTCGTTTCACCCCGCGATTCGATCGCATCTGCCCGCGCCCTCCGAGCAAGTACACCTCATGTCCGAAAAGCCGCAAAAGTCCGACGCCAAAGACTATTCCAAGACCCTGTTCCTGCCGCAGACGGAATTTCCGATGCGCGCGGGCCTGCCGCAGCGCGAGCCGGAGATGCTCAAGCGCTGGAACGCGATGGGCCTCTACGAAAGGCTGCGCGAGGAAGCGCGCGGGCGAGCTAAATTCGTCCTCCACGATGGCCCGCCCTATGCCAACGGCAACATCCATATCGGCACGGCGCTGAACAAGATCCTGAAGGACCTGGTCACCAAGAGCCAGCAGATGCTCGGCTTCGACTCCAACTACGTGCCGGGCTGGGACTGCCACGGCCTGCCGATCGAATGGAAGGTCGAAGAGGAGAACTACCGCAAGAAGGGCAAGCAGAAGCCGGACTTCCGCGACTCGACCGCGATGGTGGCGTTCCGGCAGGAATGCCGCGCCTATGCGACACACTGGCTCGGCATCCAGCGCGAGGAGTTCAAGCGGCTCGGCGTGATCGGCGACTGGGACCATCCCTATGCCACCATGAGCTATCCGGCGGAGGCACAGATCGCGCGCGAACTGATGAAGTTCGCCGCCAACGGTACGCTCTATCGCGGCTCGAAGCCCGTGATGTGGAGCGTGGTCGAGAAGACCGCGCTGGCGGAAGCCGAGGTCGAGTACGAGGACTACACCTCGGACATGGTGTGGGTGAAGTTTCCGGTGACCTCGCCGGCGCATGGCGCGCTTGCCAAGGCCAGTGTGGTGATCTGGACCACCACGCCCTGGACGCTGCCCGGCAACCGCGCGATCTCGTTCTCGCCGAAGATCGCCTACGGCCTCTACGAGGTCACCGATGCGCCGTCGGATAATTGGGCCAAGACCGGCGATGTCCTGATCCTCGCCGACGCGCTGGCCGAAGAAGTGTTCAAGCAGGCGCGGGTGACGGTGTACAAGAAGGTGCGCGACATTTCCGCCGACACGCTCGATGCGGTGGAGTGCGCACACCCGCTGAAGCGTTTTGCCAGCGACGGATACCAGTTCGTGGTGCCGCTGCTGCCCGGCGATCACGTCACCGACGACACCGGCACCGGCTTCGTGCACACCGCCCCAAGCCATGGCCGCGAGGACTTCGACGTCTGGACCGCGAACACGCGCGAACTGGATGCGCGCGGCATCAACACGGCGATCCCCTACACCGTCGACGAGAACGGCGCCTACACCGACCAGGCGCCCGGTTTCACCAGCAAGCGCGTCATCAACGACAAGGGCGAGAAGGGCGATGCCAATGACGCGGTGATCAAGGCGCTCATCGACGCGGGCATGCTGCTCGCGCGCGGCCGCCTGAAGCACCAATATCCGCATTCCTGGCGCTCCAAGAAGCCGGTGATCTTCCGCAACACGCCGCAATGGTTCATCGCGATGGACAAACCTATTGTGGACGCCCCGGGCAAGCCCGGGGCTATGGACATCGCCGCGAACGGCAAAGCCATGCCCGGTGACACACTGCGCGCGCGCGCGCTGCACGCAATCTCGGTGACGCAATGGGTGCCGCCGTCGGGCCAAAACCGCATCAACGGCATGATCGAGGCGCGGCCCGACTGGGTGATTTCGCGCCAGCGCGCCTGGGGCGTGCCGATCGCCGTGTTCGTGCGCGAGAAGGGCGACGGCTCGGCGGAGATCCTGCAGGATGAGGCCGTCAACAAGCGCATCGGCGACGCCTTCGAGAAGGAAGGCGCGGATGCCTGGTACATGGAAGGCGCGCGCGAGCGGTTCCTCGGCACGCTCGCCAACGAAGACTGGAAGAAGGTCGACGACATTCTCGACGTCTGGTTCGATTCCGGATCGACGCATGCCTTCGTGCTCGAAGACCCCGTGCATTTCCCCGGGCTCGCCGGCATCAAGCGCAAGGTCGATGGCGGCGCCGACACCGTGATGTATCTCGAAGGAAGCGACCAGCACCGCGGCTGGTTCCATTCCTCGCTGCTGGAAAGCTGCGGCACCCGCGGCCGCGCGCCGTACGACATCGTGCTAACCCACGGCTTCACCCAAGCCGAAGACGGCCGCAAGATGTCGAAGTCGCTCGGCAACACCATCGAGCCGCAGGCCGTGATCAAGGAAAGCGGTGCCGACATCCTCCGCCTCTGGGTCGCGGCCAGCGACTATAGCGACGACCAGCGCATCGGCCCGGAAATCCTGAAGAACACGGTCGAGACCTATCGCAAGCTCCGCAACACCATTCGCTGGATGCTTGGCACCTTGCATCATTTCCGCCCCGTCGACGCGGTCGCGCACCAGGACATGCCGGAGCTGGAACGGCTGATGCTGCACGAGCTCGCCGAACAGGCGAAGATCGTGCGGCAGGCCTATGCCGAGTTCGACTACAAGACCGTGGTTGCGACCTTGTCGGCGTTCATGAACACCGAGCTGTCGGCGTTCTATTTCGACATCCGCAAGGACACGCTCTATTGCGACCCGCCGTCATCGGTGGCGCGCAAGGCGGCGCTCACCACCATCGACATCCTCTGCGACGCGATCCTGAAATGGCTGGCGCCGATCCTGAGCTTCACCTGCGACGAGGCGTGGGCGATGTACAAGCCCGACGACAAGGCTTCGGTGCATCTGACCCTGTTCCCCGACGGCTTCGACAAATATCGCGACGATCGCCTGGCTGCGAAGTGGGAGACCATCCGCAACGTGCGCCGCGTCGTCACCGGCGCGCTGGAGCTCGAGCGCGCCGCCAAGCATATCGGCTCCTCTCTCGAGGCCTCGCCGGTCATCTATGTCGCCGACCGCAACATGCTGGCGACGCTGTTCGACGTCGACCTCGCCGAAGTCTGCATCACCTCGAACTATGAGGTGCAGGAGGGCGAGGCGCCCGAGAGTGCCTTCCGGCTCGATTCCGTCCCTGGCGTCGCCGTGGTGGTCGAAAAGGCGCAAGGCATCAAATGCGCGCGAAGCTGGAAGATCCTGCCGACCGTCGGCGAGGACAAGGATTACCGCGACGTCTCCCCGCGCGATGCGCAGGCCTTGCGCGAATGGAAGGCTCTGGGGGTGAGCGTTTAATTCCACTGTCGTTCCGGCCAAGCGAAGCGCGAGCCGGGACCCATAACCACAAGCTTCTCCTTAAGAGAAGAAAGATGACCCGAAGCCTTTCCGCCAACTCACATCCCGCGGTATGGGTCCTGGCGTTCGCCAGGACGACGGCGGATCTTGTGGCACCGGTCCGCATCACTGCTATCGGGACGACAGTGTGGCTTGAGGCGCCGCCAGCGCCATGACCTCCCAGCTCCGCTCCGGCATCATCGTCGCGATCGCGACGCTTCTCGTCGACCAGGCATCCAAGCTCTGGCTGCTTTACGTGCTCGATATCGGCCATCGCGGCACGGTACGCGTGACATCTTTCTTCGACCTGGTGCTGGCCTGGAATATCGGCATCAGCTTCGGCCTGTTCCAGAATGACAGCCAGCTCGCGCAGATCGCCCTGATGGCGGTCAAGGCGCTGGCCGTGCTTGCGCTCGCAGTCTGGATGGCCCGTTCACGAACATTGCTTGCGAGCCTTGCCCTCGGATTAATCATTGGCGGGGCGATCGGAAATGCCATCGATCGTTTCGTCTATGGCGCTGTGGTCGATTTTGCCCTGTTTCACGTCCAGATCGGCGGAAATACCTATAACTGGTACGTGTTTAACCTCGCCGATACCGCCATTGTTGCCGGGGTCATAGCCCTATTGTATGATTCCTTTTTGGGGGCTCCCGCCGCAAAAGCGCCCTGATCGCGGCCGATCAGGCCCCTGAGAACCCCTTGCTTGGACAGCCAAGTTTAACAGGCCCAGTTTTGAAAACGGGTAATGCCATGCGCAAGACCGGAACCAGCGGTTTGATGATGCGGAGTTCGTCGAAGGCCTTGCGGCTGTCGGCGGTCGTGCTCGGCATCGGCATGTTGATGGTGGTTGCCGCGCGGGCCGGCGATGACGACGACGATGACAAGACCTTCGAGGAAAAGATCATCGAAGGCGTCATGAAGGGCATCGGCGCCACCAACATGGACAACTCCGATATCGACTATCGTGAGCGCTCGCCGCTGGTCGTGCCGCCCAAAATCGATCTGCCGCCGCCGACTTCCGCCGCGACCGAGAAGGCCGTGCCGAACTGGCCAAAGGATCCGGACGAAGCCCGCCGCCAGGCCGCCATCGCCAGGCGCAAGAAGGAAAAGAAAGATACGCGCGACGCCGTCCAGATGAGCCGCGACGCAGCCCGCCCGCTCATGCCGAGCGAGCTTAATGGTGCTGGTCAGAGACCGACGACGTCGGCGCAGGACGTGAGGAACTCAGACTCTCTGAAGCCGGGCGATTCCGGCGCCAACCCGCTGATGCCGTCCGACCTCGGTTTTAGCGGCGGCTTGATGAGCATATTCAAAGGCAACTCGACAGAAACCGCCGAGTTCAAGCAGGAGCCGCCGCGGGAATCGCTGACGCAGCCACCGCCCGGTTATCAGACGCCGTCGCCGAACTATCTCTATGGTACGGGCCCGAAGGAATCCCTCAACAAGGAATACAACCCGGCCGCCGGCAAGTATGGCGAATAGCCGCGTTGAGAGCGCGATTTCTCTCGGCTTCGTGACGTCCCGTGTTCGTCGCTCCGTGTAGGATGCGGCGCTTTTATCCGCACGCTTAGATGCGGGCTTTCATAAAGGTCATGATGTCCAGGAAACCTTTCGCAGCCACGCTGCTTGCAGCATTTCTCCTTACGACCGGCGCCGCATCGGCGCAGACCACCTTCACCTCGGCGCCTCCGGCCACGTTCACCTTGCCGAACGGGCTTCAGGTCGTCGTGATCCAGGATCACCGCACGCCGGTCGTGACGCAGATGATCTGGTACAAGGTCGGCTCGGCCGACGAGACGCCGGGCAAATCGGGGCTCGCGCATTTCCTCGAGCACCTGATGTTCAAGGGCACCGCGAAACATCCGGCCGGCGAGTTTTCGCAAACCGTGCTCAAGGTCGGCGGCAACGAGAACGCCTTCACATCGAACGACTACACCGGCTATTTCCAGCGCGTGCCGCGCGAGAAGCTGCCGCTGATGATGGAATTCGAGGCCGACCGCATGACCGGCCTCATCCTCAAGGACGAGAACGTGTTGCCCGAGCGCGATGTCGTGCTCGAGGAATACAACATGCGGGTTGCGAATAATCCGGAGGCGCGGCTCAACGAGCAGATCATGGCCGCGCTCTATCTCAATCATCCCTATCACCGCCCGGTAATCGGCTGGCATCATGAGATCGAGAAGCTGAACCGCGAGGACGCGCTCGCCTTCTACCATCGCTTCTATGCACCGAATAACGCGATCCTGGTGATCGCCGGCGACACCGACGTCAACGAGGTCCGCCCGCTGGTCGAGCAGAATTTCGGCAAGATCCCGTCGCAACCCTCGATCCCGGCCAAGCGCATCCGTCCGCAGGAACCCGAACCGGTCGCTGCGCGAACAGTGACGCTGGCCGACCCCCATGTCGAGCAGCCCACGATGAAGCGCTATTATCTCGTGCCGTCGGCAACGACTGCGGCAGCCGGCGAGAGCCCGGCGCTCGACGTGCTCGCGCAATTGATGGGCGGCGGCAGCAATTCCTATCTCTACCGCGCGCTGGTGGTCGACAAGCCGCTCGCGGTCGCCGCCACCGCGGCCTATCAGGGCACCGCGCTCGATCCCACGCAATTCTCGATCTCGGTGGCGCCGCAGCCCGGCGTCGAATTTCCGCAGGTCGAGCAGGTGGTCGATAACGTGATCACGAACATCGAGAAGAATCCGATCCCTGCCGAAGATCTCGAGCGGGTGAAGACGCAATTGATCGCGGAAGCGATCTACGCCCAGGACAACCAGGCGACCATGGCACGCTGGTATGGCGGCGCGCTCGCCACGGGCCTGAGCATCGAGGACATCAGAAGCTGGCCGGACCGCATTCGCGCGGTTACCGCCCAGCAGGTCCGCGCCGTGGCGCAGAAATGGCTCGACAAGAAACGCTCGGTGACGGGCTATCTGATCAAGGACACCACGCCCAAGCGCGAGGAGAAGCGTTCGTGAACCATCTGACTCACCTCACGCGGCGCGCGGCTCTCGGCCTCACCGCTTCGCTCGCCTTCGCGCTGACCTTGCCGGCGCCGTCCCACGCGGCGACCAAGATCCAGCATCTGATTTCGCCCGGCGGCATCGAGGCCTGGTTCGTGCAGGACTCGACCGTGCCGTTGATCGCGATGGAATATGCCTTTGGCGGCGGCGCGTCGCAGGATCCCGCCGACAAGCCAGGTGTCGGCAATCTGGTCGCGAGCACGATCGACGAAGGCTCCGGCAACCTCGATTCCAAGGGCTTCCACGAACGGCTCGACCGCCGCGCCATTGAGCTCAGCTTCAGCGTCACCCGCGACAACTTCCGCGGTAGCTTACGCATGCTCAAGGACAACAAGGATGAGGCGTTCGATCTCCTGCATGGGGCGCTGACGTCTCCGCATCTCGCCAACGAGGACGTCGAGCGCATCCGCTCGCAGATCATGTCGGGCCTGCACCGCGACACCACCAATCCCAACGCACTGGCAAGCCGCAAATTCCTGGAAGTCGCCTTTCCCGGCCAACCCTATGGCCGGCCGGGAACCGGCACGCTGGAGAGCGTTCCCACCATTACGGTCGCCGACATGCGCGACTACATCAAGCGCGTGATCGCCAAGGATACCTTGAAGATCGCGGTGGTCGGCGACGTCGATCCGGCGACGCTCGGCAAGCTGCTCGACAAGACCTTTGGCGACCTGCCGGCAAAGGCCAATCTCACGCCGGTGCCCGACGTGACGGCGACCAAGCCGCCGCAACGCGCCTTCGTGCCGCTCGACGTGCCGCAGACCACGATCACCTTCGGCGCCCCCGGCATCATGCGCCATGACCCGAATTTCATGGCGGCCTATATCGACAACCACATCCTGGGCGGTGGCGGACTGTCGTCGCGGCTCTATCGCGAAGTCCGTGAGAAGCGCGGGCTCGCCTATTCCGTCTTCGAATCCCTGCTCTGGATGGATCACTCGGCACTCGTCGTCGGCAACACCGGCACCCGTGCTGATCGCGCCGGTGACAGCATCGATGCCATCGACAAGGAAGTCCGCAGGTTCGCCGCTGAAGGTCCGACACAAGAGGAACTGGACGAGGCGAAATCCTACCTCAAGGGCTCGCAAATGCTGCAGCTCGACACTTCCTCGAAGCTCGCCAGCGCGATGCTGCAGTACCAGCTCGACAAGTTGCCGATCGACTATCTGGAAAAACGTGCCGGCATCATCGACGCGGTGACGCTGGATGATGCCAAGCAGGCCGCAAAACGGCTGTGGGGCAATGGCCTGCTCACGGTGGTGGTCGGCCGCCAGCCGCAGGCCGCCGCCCAGCCGGCCGCCGCGCCCGGCACCCCGCCGCTGCCGAAAGCGAATTAGTACGACCCCAGCCCACGACGCGCTCTCCCCCGCAAGCGGGGGAGGGAATGGAAAGCGCGGTGCGTGGAGCAACTTCCCTGCAAACCCGCTATGGTGGCGCACCGAATCTGACTGGTGCGCACATGCTGCGGATTTCCCGCGACCTTATCATCGACGAGAACGACATCGAGATCGCCTTCGTCCGCGCCTCCGGCCCGGGCGGACAGAATGTCAACAAGGTCTCGACCGCCGCGCAGCTTCGCTTCGATACCAGCAAGATCACGCTGCCGACGGATGCCGCGATGCGCTTGCAGCGGCTGGCCGGCAGCCGGATGACCAAGGACGGCGTGATCGTGATCCAGGCCTATCGCTTCCGCAGCCAGGACATGAACCGGGCTGACGCGATCGAACGGCTGGTCGACATGCTGGAAAAGGCCATGGTGCGCCCCACCCCGCGGCGGCCGACCAAGCCGACCTTCGGCTCGAAACAGCGCCGCCTCGAAGGCAAAAAGCACCGCAGCGATATCAAGGCTGATCGCGGTGCACGCGGGTACGACGA
>Ga0134128_10010071_pt1 | contig 11338 bp, 4 predicted proteins | sample KB31754_FD_96462 | JGI IMG/M metagenome (GOLD analysis project Ga0134128, IMG submission 96462) | Terrestrial soil microbial communities with excess Nitrogen fertilizer from Kellogg Biological Station, Michigan, USA - KB3-175-4 | ecosystem: Environmental > Terrestrial > Soil > Unclassified ...
CCGAAAAAGATGGCGCTCGAGCTGTTTAAGCCGTTCATCTATCACCGGCTGGAGCAGCGCGGCCATTGCACGACAATTAAACAAGCCAAAGAGTTGGTGGAGCAGCAGGATCCCGTCGTGTGGGACATCCTCGAAGAAGTGATCAAGGATCACCCGATTCTGCTCAACCGCGCTCCAACGCTGCACCGCTTGGGAATCCAAGCCTTCGAGCCCGTGCTGGTGGAAGGCAAAGCGATCAAGCTGCACCCGCTCACCTGCACGGCGTTCAACGCCGACTTCGACGGCGACCAGATGGCGGTTCACATTCCGCTGTCGCCCGAAGCGCAGATCGAAGCCTCCACTTTGATGCTGGCTTCGAACAACATCCTGTCCCCGGCGCACGGCGCGCCGATCGCGACGCCCAGCCAGGACATGGTTCTCGGTCTCTATTACCTGACCAAGGCGCGCCCCGGCACAAAGGGCGAGGGCCGGACATTCGCGTCTATAGATGATGTGTTAATCGCGCTCGAAATGGGCGAGGTCGAAACCTTGACGCCGATTAAGCTTCGCCATACCGGCCGCGTCATCGACCTCTCGAAGGCGTTCGATAACCAGAACATCCTTCACACGGAGCCTATCGAATACGTCAAACAGTACATGGACACGACCGTCGGCCGCGTTATTCTCAACGACGTTCTGCCGAAGGAGATGCCGTTTATTAATGGCCTGCTGAAGAAAAAGGCTCTCACGCAGCTCGTTCAGTACTGCTATCTGAAGTTCGGCCTGCACACCACGGTGCAGGCGCTGGACGAAATCAAGAAGCTCGGCTTCCTCTACGCGACCCGCTCGGGCATGTCGATCGGCATCGACGATATGGTCGTTCCCGAAGATAAACCGGCGCTGGTGAGAGACGCTCAGAAACAGGTGATCGAAGTTCAGGAGCAATATCAGGAAGGCGCAATCACGACTTCCGAGCGCTATAACAAGATCATCGAAATCTGGTCGAAGGTGACCGAGCAGGTCTCCGACAAGATGTTTAAAGGCATGGAGGAAGACGACCGAAGCGGCCGTGTTCTCAATCCGATTTACATCATGGCCGACTCGGGCGCCCGCGGCTCGAAGCAGCAGATCCGGCAGCTTTCGGGCATGCGCGGATTGATGGCCAAGCCCTCGGGCGAGATCATCGAGAATCCGATTACCGCAAATTTCCGGGAAGGCCTGGACGTTCTGCAGTACTTCATCTCAACGCACGGCGCTCGCAAGGGTCTGGCCGACACCGCGTTGAAAACGGCCGATTCCGGCTATTTGACCCGCCGTCTTTGCGATGTGGCGCAGGATGTCATCATTACCGAGGACGATTGCGGAACTCAGGACGGCATCTACGTTGAGCCGATCATCGAGTCGGGCGAAATCATCGAGCCTCTGCGCGACCGTATCGTTGGCCGTGTGGTTCTCGAAGACCAGCTCGATTATGAAGGCAACCTCATCGTCAAGGTGAACCACGAGATCACCGAGGACCTGGCAAGCGCGATTCAGGCCGCTGGCATTGAACGCGTCAAAATCCGGTCGGTGCTCACGTGCGAATCGAAGCGCGGCGTTTGCCAGCTCTGCTACGGGCGCAATCTTGCCACTGGGCGCATGGTCGAGCGGGGTGAAGCCGTCGGCATCATCTCGGCTCAGTCGATCGGCGAGCCTGGCACGCAGTTGACGATGCGTACCTTCCACATCGGCGGCGCGGCGACCCGGATCAGCGAGCAGTCGACGCAGGATGCGAAGTCCGAAGGCTTCGTGAAGTTCCTCGGCATCAACACCGTTCGCAACAAGGCCGGGAACCTCGTTGCCATGAACCGCAGCGGCATCCTGGCGATTGTCGACGAAAAAGGCCGCGAGCGCGAGCGCTACCCGGTCGTTTACGGCGCAAAAATGAACGTCGAAGACGGCGCTCCCGTGAAAGCGAATCAGATTTTGCTTGAATGGGACCCGTATACGTTCTCGATTTTGACCGAAGTCAGCGGTCCGGTACACTTTAAAGACCTCATTGATGGCGTGACCGTTCAGGATCGGGTCGACGAGATCACCGGCTACACCCAGTTGGTGGTCATGGATTCGCCCGACGAGAAGCGCATGCCGACGGTGATTATCCGTCCGGAAGGCGGCGGCCGTTCGGATGAGAAGCGCTATCTGATGCCGACTCACGCTCACCTGATGGTGAACGACGGCGAGCAAGTTCACGCGGGCGACGTAATTGCAAAGATTCCGCGTGCAACCACGAAGACCAAAGACATCACCGGCGGTCTGCCGCGCGTGGTGGAGCTGTTCGAAGCGCGCAAGCCGCGCGAGACGGCCATCATGGCGGAGATCAACGGCGCGGTAAAGTACGGCGAAGTCAGCAAAGGCTCGCGCAAAATCTACGTCGTCGGCGACGACAACGAGCAGCGCGAGTACGCCATTCCTCGCGGCGTTCACATCAACGTGCAGGAAGGCGAGCGCGTTCGGGCCGGCGATCCTCTGATGGACGGACCGCGCAATCCGCACGACATTCTGGCCGTGCTCGGCGAACTGGAACTGCAGAAATATCTCGTCAACGAGATTCAGGAAGTCTACCGTCTGCAGGGCGTCAACATCAACGACAAGCACCTGGAGGTGATTGTTCGCCAGATGATGCGCTGGATCAAAGTCGACGACATCAGCGATACGGAATTCCTACCGGAAGAGGTTGTCGATAAATTCCGGTTCCGCGAAGAAAATCAGCGCGTGATCGAAGCCGGCGGACGGCCTGCCTATGGTAAGCCGGTGCTGCTCGGCATTACGAAAGCGTCGCTGTCGACCGAATCGTTCATCTCGGCCGCAAGCTTCCAGGAGACAACGCGCGTGCTCACCGAAGCCGCCATCAACGGCAAGGTCGATTACCTTCGCGGTCTCAAGGAGAACGTCATCATGGGCCGCCTCATTCCGGCCGGCACTGGCATGGATTACTATCACCAGGTCAAGATCGCTGGCGAGGATGTCGTGGAAGAGGAGATCGCTCCCGAGCAGGAAGTCGCGCTTGCCGACACGTTGCAGGACTATAGCGAGGAGACTCGGAACATCTATAGCGGTGGCCTCAGCGAAGACACCGGCGAAGATGTGATGAGCGCCGAAGAAATCTAAGCGCCAGACCCGATACCAACACAAGAAAAGCGGCTTCGATAGGAGCCGCTTTTTTACTTGCCGTAGATTGAATTTGGGCCGCTCCTTTGGCGGAACTCCCTCACGCCTGTTTGCCCGCCGCTTTGAAATCCAAACTTCAGACGCGAGAGAGCCAACGGATTTGGGGAGCAATCGCAAAGTTGATCTGCACAAGTACGATGAACGCGATGCTCACGTATGTGTCGATGAGGCACAGCGCGGCGCCGGCTGCATAAAGCGCTTGGCCGACGGTGATGCGGTGTTCAATGGCGCACCGGATATCCGGCGTCGTATCTTCGGTCACGAGGTCCGACCGAAGCGCGTACCGCCAACTTAGGTAAAGTACCGCTCCGAGAAGCAATACGTTGCCCCAGTAACAGAGCAATGCCGCCCGGTATCGGATGAACTCGGCGAGCAGCCTCGTCGAAAACGGCATGATGGACACGGCAAAAAGGAATGCAATGTGTATCCAGGTGAGATGCCGGTTTCCCTGAGTGAATCGGCTGAGCTGAGCTTGCTGGCCGTTCCAGAAGATGCCGAGCGTCAGGAAGCTCATCAGGTAGGCGACCAGTTGCGGCGACATCGCCGCAAGAGTGCGCCAGAGGTCCTGTTCGCTGTGGATGAGCTCTCTCGCGGGAGCGTGGAGGTCCAGCACGAGCAACGTCATTGCCACTGCGAAAATGCCATCGCTTAGTGCGGCAAGGCGCTCGATGCTGTGGCCGGCGATTCGGTTGTACGAGGTGCTCACGGATGCATGTTACAACCCTGTCCAGAGCAACGCGATGGTGAGGGCGATCATGATGGCGCTGGTTGCAATCGCAATGATATTTCCGGTGAGCCGGTTACGGTACTCCCCCATCAGCCGTGGCCTGTTAATCAGTAGCAGCATGAAAACCAGCACAAACGGCAGCAGAATACCATTTGCTACCTGTGAAAACAAAATTACTTTGAGAAGCGGCAGACGCGGGACCAGAACGAATGCGGCCCCGCAGACGATGAGCGCCGTATAGAGGCCATAGAAAATCTTTGCCTCGCTGAAACGCCGGCCAACGCCGGATTCGAATCCCAAGCCCTCGCAGATGTTATAGGCCGTCGCCAGCGGCAGGATGGCGGCGGACATTAAAGACGCGTTGATCAGGCCGATAGCAAACAATCCCGCGGCGAAATTTCCCGCAAACGGAGCGAGTGCTTTCGCCGCGTCGGCAACGTCGTTAATTTCCGAATGGCCGCTCTTGAAAATGGTCGCCGCGCAAGCAACCATGATGAAGAACGCAATCACGTCGGTGATGATGCACCCAAGGATCACGTCCACCCGGCACAGGTTGTAATTACGCTTCGAAATGCCTTTCTCGACGACTGACGCTTGTAGATAGAACTGCATCCACGGCGTGATGGTGGTTCCTATCAGGCCTATGATCATCGCAATGTAGCCAGGGTCCGTACTGAGATGGGGAATCACCGTGGCGCGCAGGGCCGTGGTCCAGTTCGGGTGGCCCAGCATCGCCGATATCGGGTAGGTGAAATAAATCAACGACAGCAGCAGCAGTACTCGTTCCACCGGCTTATATGAGCCGCGAACGATCACCAGCCAAACGATAATCGCGCCAAGGGGCACGGCGATGTATTTGCCGATGCCGAACATGCCAAGGCCCGATGCCAATCCGGCAAATTCGGCCGCGATATTTCCGAAATCGGCCAGACTCAGGACAAACATCGTGAAGAATGTCATCCGCAGGCCGAATTCTTCGCGGATCAAGTCCGAAAGGCCCTTGCCCGTGATCGCGCCCATGCGCGCGGCCATTTCCTGAACGACAATCAGCGCAATCGTGGTGGGAATCAACGTCCAAAGCAGTGTGTACCCATACTTCGCGCCGGCTTGCGAGTAAGTGAGAATGCCGCCCGGATCGTTGTCGACATTCGCCGTGATGAACCCTGGACCGATCACCGCGAGCAGAGCGAACAGGCGATAACGAAATACCGTCCAGGGTTTTACAGGATGACGGGTGCGCGTGTGCTTTGGTATGGAATGGCTATGCTCGGTTGGCTGCATCGGCACACGTATCTCGCTGACCTAAGGAGGGCCCATTGCTGAACTGTTGGGCACGGAGCCGCCGGGCTCCAAGGTCCGGAAAAGATCTCCTTCATTGTCGATAAGCCGTTCTGGCTCAACAACTCCCGGACCCACGCAGGACGGCCTGCGCTTCCGAACATCATTTCATTATGATTTTCAGACCACTCGTTACGCAACCCGAAACCGAGGCATGTTCGACGAGAATTGCTTTGCGGCCAGGAATCACCAATGCTGGTGGATTTGCACCAGGCGATTCCGGATTCTCGACTGCTAAGCTGCTGATTTTGGGAGGCTTGGAGTATGGCTGGCTAAATGCTCAACAGGTTGGCGGGGATTGGATTTGATATGAGCCGTTCACGAAAGAGAGCATTGGTTGTCGCCAGCGCGGTCCTGATTGGCTTCTTTTCATTGCACGCTCAGGACGAATCGGGAGACGATCCTAGCCACAGCGTTGCCCGCATCAGCGTAATTCAGGGGGAAGTGAATGTACAGCGGGGCGATTCAGGCGAAGTGGTCGCCGCCGCTCTGAACGCTCCGCTGCAGGCGCAGGACCATTTGCAAACCGCGGACGGCTCACGCGCTGAGATTCAGTTCGATTCCTCCAACATGGTCCGGCTCGCCGCGGGCACCGACCTTGGCCTCGGCAATATGGCGTACCGCCAATATCAGTTGCAGCTCGCGACCGGCACAATCGAATACCGGGTTTTGCGCGATCAAAACGCGGCCGTTGAGCTGGATACTCCGAGCATTTCCATACGGCCGCAACGAAGCGGCGAATATCGAGTGACGGTGACCCCGGATGGCACGACCACCGTGACGGTCCGCTCCGGCCAGGCGGAAATCTACAGCCCGCGGGGATCGCAGACACTTTCCGCCGGCCGGACCATGCTCGCTCGCGGCTCCCAATCGGACCCCGAGTTTCAAATGGAAGCCGCGATTCCGCGCGATCAGTTCGACGACTGGAATCACAATCGCGACCAGGATTTGCTTCGCTCGCGCAGTTATCAATATGTAGCGACCGATGTATACGGCGCCGAAGACCTGGACCCGTATGGCTCCTGGGTCCCCTCTACCTATGGCAACGTTTGGGCTCCTCGTGTGGCCGCGAATTGGGCTCCGTATAGCTCGGGCCGGTGGGTTTGGGAAGACTACTACGGCTGGACCTGGGTCAGTTACGACCCCTGGGGTTGGGCGCCATATCACTACGGCCGCTGGTTCCGGAACGGAGGCTATGGCTGGTGCTGGTGGCCCGGCGCGCGCTCGCAACGGTACTATTGGCGTCCGGCGCTGGTTGCGTTCTTCGGGTTTGGCGGCGGAGTCAACATTGGAATCGGTTTCGGGAACGTCGGCTGGACCGCGCTCGCGCCGTTTGAGGCCTGGCATCCCTGGTACGGCCGGCGCGCCTGGGGCGGCTACCGGAACCAGACCATTATCAATAACATCAACATCTACAATTCCTATCGCAACTCCCGGTTCAATAATGGGGTCGTCTACACACAGTTCAACCGGTTCGGACAAGGTCATGGCGCGTTTCTCTCGATGAATGGCTCGCAGATCCGCAACGCGTCTCTTGTGCGAGGCCAACTGCCGGTGACGCCCACGCGTTCGAGTCTGGCTTTCGTAAATCGCACGCCGGCTTCCATGCCGCAGCGATTTGGGGCCGCCCAGAATCAGCGGTTCTTCTCGCGCCAACGGACGATGCCGGCTCAAAGGACGTCGTTCGCGGACCAGCAGCGGAGAATGGCTGATTTCCAACAGCGTACGCTGGGCACGCGGCCGTCCCTTAACGCCGGTGCGCAAGAGAGAGTGGGCGAGTTCAGCAGGACTCCGGGAGCCCGTCCGAACGCGAACGTGGGCGTTGCAAGCGGTGGATGGCGGGTTGTCGGCGGGGATTCCAGCCGGCCAGCTCAGCAGGCGCCGAATGCGCTGCGGGCGCCAAACGCAAATTCGAACAGCTCCCGCCAAGGCAGCGCGTCCGGAGGATGGCAGCGATTCGGACAGGGGAACGCCACAGCGGGCTCAGAACGGAATGTGCGTCCGCAGGTCGGGTCCTCACAAACGCAGAGTTGGCGCAATATGGATACGGCGCGGCCGAATACGCAGAGCCGGTCGAATGCGGCATCGCGTCCTGAAGTATCCCAGCGGCCGTCGGGCAGCGGCTGGCACCGCTTCGGGGATCCCGGTTCCTCGTCCGGCTTTCGAGATTCCTCATCGAGCGATTCGGGCGGTTGGCACGGATTCGGTTCTCCGCAAGACAAGCCGGATAATGCGGCGCGCCCCAGCGGGAACAATCGCGGAGGATACACACAGCCTCAGTACTCTCGGCCCAGCAACAACAACTTCCGCAGCGAACAACCGGTGCGCATCAATCCGCCGATGGTCCAGCAGCGGCCAAACTACCAATCGCAGCCCAGCTATCAGGCCCCTCGCATGAGCCAACCGCGTTATAGCGCGCCGCGCGCGACGGAGCAGCGCAGTGCTCCGCGAAACGAATCCCGCGGCGGCGGAGGCGGGTCTCGCGGCGGCGGGGAATCACGCGGTGGCGGCGGTGGTTCGCATGGCGGCGGCTCCCCCGGACATCGCCGTTAAGCTGCCCAACACCCGGCGCTGCAATCGATTTTCCCTCGGCCGTTCATGCCACTTATTTGGCGTGAGCGGCCTTTTTTTACGACAGCGAATCTGTAATCCGTGTAGGGGTGAAACATGCTCGCCCGCTTACCTAAATGACATTGCTCCTAAGCCGCCAGCCGGTCGCGGTACGCTCAGGAGTGTACAGCATGCGATGCATTTTGCTTCCGCTCGCTCTTGCAATCGCCATGAGCATTTCCGCTTTCACCGAAACGTTTCCCGACACAGCACAACTCAAAGAAATGGCGGCTCGTTTTGCGCCCACGCCGTTGCAGGTGGAGATTTCCGCGCTCTCGCCTGGCGACCGCCGCGCGCTCGCCAAGTTGATTCAAGCCGGCCATATCGTCGACCGCATTTTCATGGAGCAACTCTGGAGCGGCGACAACGCGCTTTATGAAAAGCTGCTTATTGGCCAAACTCCGCTCGACCGCGCGCGCCTGCACTTGTTTTGGATTTACAAAGGACCCTGGTCGGACCTCGATGCGCACAAGGCCTTCCTTCCGGATGTGCCGGACCGCAAGCCGCTGGGCGCGAATTTTTATCCGCTGGATATGAGCCGCGAAGAATTCGATAAATGGGTGGCCAAGCTTCCGCACGATCGGGCCGCGGCGGCGAAAAGCTTCTTTACGGTGATTCGCCGGGACTCCGCCACGCATCAGTTGTCCATTGTGCCCTATCATCAGGCATACCGTTCTTATCTGGAGCAGGCGGCGCAACTTTTACGAGACGCCGCCGGCGAAACGCAAAACGACTCGCTGAAGCGATTTCTGAACCTGCGGGCGCAGGCGTTTCTCAACGACGATTACTATGCGAGTGACATCGCCTGGATGGATTTGGACGCCCCGATCGACGTAACGATTGGACCATACGAGACCTACAACGACGAGTTGTTCGGATACAAAGCGTCTTTCGAGGCATACGTTTGCCTGAAAGATGAAGTGGAAACGCAAAAGCTGAAAGGCTTTTCTTCGCACTTGCAGGAGGTTGAAGATCACCTTCCGATGGACCCGCAGTATCGAACAAAACTCGGCGGGCTAATGCCGATTCGAGTTGTGAATGAAGTGCTTTCTGCGGGGGACGGCAATCATGGCGTGCAGACTGCCGCGTACAATCTGCCGAACGACGAGAAAGTCGTCCAGCCGAAGGGCAGTAAGAAGGTGATGCTGAAGAACGTCCAGCACGCCAAGTTTGAAAGCACGCTTGTGCCGATTTCGAAGCTGGTGTTGCCTCCGCCTGCGCGGAAAAACCTCAGCTTCGATTCGTTTTTTACGCATATTCTGGCGCATGAACTCAGTCACGGCATCGGGCCGCACGAGATTCGAGCAGGTGGCCGGAGCACATCGGTTCGGCTCGAACTGAAGGATTTGTACAGTACGATTGAAGAGGCCAAAGCCGACGTGACGGGCCTTTTCATGTTGCAGTACTTCTTCGATAACGGCATTCTGCGCGGCGGCGCCGGGGCTGAGCACCGGCTCTACACGACGTACCTGGCATCTTCGTTTCGCACGCTGCGCTTCGGAATCACGGAGGCGCACGGACGCGGCATGGCTTTGCAATTCAACTATTTACTGGACCACGGCGCTTTCATTGCCCGGGAGGACGGGACTTTTGAAGTGGACTATGGGAAAGTCAAGGACGCGGTTCGAAATCTCGATCGCGAACTGCTCACCATCGAGGCGCATGGCGATTACGCGGGCGCGCAAGCGATGTTAAACCGGCTCGCAGTGATCCGTCCGGAAGTGCAGCGAGCGCTCGATGGCATGAATCACATTCCGGTTGATATCGAGCCGGTTTTCGCCACGGCGGACGAACTGGTTTTACCGAAGCACTCTTACCGATAGCAATGCCGAGCAAGCCGGTCCTTATCTATGACGGCGAGTGCGGATTCTGCCGCCTGTGGCTCGATTATGCGCAGGCGCTGTTAGGCATTTCCGTCGAATGGGTCCCGTCGCGGCAAATCGGCGATCGTTTTCCGAAAATCAATCGTGCCGAGTTCAAACGAACAGTCGTCCTGGTGGAGGCCGCCGGCGATATTCATCGCGGCGCCGCGGCAATCTTTACGCTGCTCGCGCTCGCGCCGAACCGCGGCTTTTGGCTTTGGCTCTATCGTGTGCTGCCGCCTCTCCGATGGATATCGGACGTGGCTTATGGCTCGATCGCCGCGCATCGCAATGCGTCCTATACGCTTACGAAATACTCGTTCGGACGCGTGATCCGCCCGCTGAATTACCGTATTACCGAATCGCTTTTTCTGCGGGTTCTCGGTATCGTGTACTGGTTCGCCTTCGCATCGCTGCAAGGGCAAATTGTCGGCCTGATCGGCTCTCACGGAATTACTCCAGTCGCAAGGGCGATGGCAGCAATGCACGCGGAAGCCGGATGGAAGGCCGTTCTCCTGGTCCCGAGTGTTTTCTGGTTCGGCAACAGCGATGCATGGCTTCTTTGGATATGCAACGCCGGCATGATCGCATCCGTGGCCCTGACCATCGGTGGCTGGCTCGGGCGCTGGTGGCAGCGAATTGCCGCTCTCCTTTGCTTTGTTCTGTATCTCTCGGTTTCCACGGTGGGCCAGCCGTTCACGCTATTCCAATGGGACGCGCTCCTAACCGAAGCCGGGTTCCTTGCTATCTTTGCCGGCATCCCGTTTCTCGTCTGGCCTTACAGACTGTTGCTCTTCCGGCTGATATTCGAATCGGGCTGCGTAAAGCTCCTGAGCCACGATCCGAACTGGCGCAACCTGCACGCACTGCGGTTCCACTTCATGACGCAGCCACTGCCGAATCCTCCCGCGTATTACGTGTATCAATCGCCGGGTTGGATACTCGATTCACTGACATTCCTCACGCTCGCGATTGAGATTATCTGCCCGTGGCTGTTATTTCTTCCTCGGCGTATCCGCCATTTCGGCGCCGTCTTGCTCATTATTTTGCAGATATGCGTGCTGCTCACCGGAAATTATGCCTTCTTCAATTGGCTTACCATGGCGCTGTGCCTCTGGGCTTTTGACGATCGCGTTTTTTCCAAACTGGCAATTTTTTTGCGGCGTTCCACCGTGCTGGTGCGCTCGAGTGCGGTACGCCAGGCAACCACCGTCGTCTTGGCGGCGCTCATGGTTTTGGGCGGCTTGCAAGTCGTATCTCTGTTCGCGTCCGCCGCTGAACGCCCTTTCGGCCGTCTCCTTGCGTTTCTCGCTCCCTGGCAGATCGTCAATTCGTATGGGCTCTTTGCCGTAATGACGACGACGCGTCCCGAGGTTATCTACGAAGGCTCGGAAGATGGGCAGAACTGGCGCGAGTATTCGTTCAAATACAAGCCCGGAAATACGCATCGCTCGCTGCCTCTCATCGCGCCATTGCAGCCCAGGCTCGATTGGCAGCTATGGTTCGCCGCGCTTGGCGCTTACCAGGAGAATCCCTGGACCGGCAATCTGGCGGTGCGCCTCTTGCAGGGCGAGCCGGCCGTGCTGAGCCTGATGAACCCGCCGCCGTTTGC
>Ga0134128_10010072_pt1 | contig 11338 bp, 7 predicted proteins | sample KB31754_FD_96462 | JGI IMG/M metagenome (GOLD analysis project Ga0134128, IMG submission 96462) | Terrestrial soil microbial communities with excess Nitrogen fertilizer from Kellogg Biological Station, Michigan, USA - KB3-175-4 | ecosystem: Environmental > Terrestrial > Soil > Unclassified ...
ACTCCCGTTCCACCGAGGAAGGTGAAGTAGACGAGAGCGGTTCCCGCAGGATTCAGCTTCGCGACAAACGCATCGCCGAAACCATTATTGGTCGTCTGCGCGCCACCTGCCGAAGCACCGGCAAAGGTTGTCGAATAAGACTCGCCCGTGACATATGCGTCGCCTGCGGCATCTGCGGCAATCCCATAGCCTATGTCGGTACTTGATCCGCCGAGCAATGTCGAATAAACAAGCGTTCCCGTTGGCCCATATTTTGCGACAAAGGCGTCGTACGAACCCTGATTCGTTGTCTGCAGAACGCCGGCAGTGGTTGGAAATGAGTCCGCCGAGTAGCCGGTGACGTACCCGTTTCCCGAAGAGTCGACGGCGATTCCATATCCAAAATCCCGATCGCTTCCCCCGAGGTATGTGGAAAACTGCAAAACACCGGCACTATCCAGTTTGGCGACAAATGCGTCATACGTTCCGCCTGCGAACGTCGATTGAGCCGCATTCAGAACCGGGAAGTTGCTGGATTCGGTGTACCCTGTTACCCATGCCGCGCCGCTCGAATCGACCGCGAGACCCTGGATAAGGTCATAAGTGGATCCACCAAGATACGTTGAATAAATAAGCGCCGTCCCCGCCGGGTTTATTTTCGCGACGAATCCCGTATACGAAGAGCCTTTTTTCGTGCTCTGCGCGGCGCTGACCAGTGGAAAATCGGCGGCGAATGTCGCGCCCGCGATGATGATGTTGCCCGCGGAGTCCAGCTTAATCCCATAGCCTACCTGCGAACTCAGCCCACCGCCGAGCAGCGACGAATATACAATCGTGGGGTCAATGACGAGCGCCTTACTGCGATCCCAGGAATCGACCTTGAAAGCAACTTCATCGCGCCCGCGTATCGCATACCGCCCCGCGATCTTCTTCCGAACTCCATCCACTTCCTGATAGATATTCGGAAGTGCGATCCGAAGATCGCCGTCCGATTCGCCAATAACCAGGTCGCCGGCCGAATCGACCGAGAGCTTCCGGCCACCGCCCACCTTCATCCGGATTGCCCGCGGATTCGCGCCGGGCTTCACCACCAGATCGAATTCGAGCTGTTGCTGGTTGCCGTAGTAAAGCACATCGATTCCGCGGTATACCCCTGGGATCAAAAGCTTTTCATAAGTGGAGCGGCCGACCTGCCATTTCGCCGGGTCATTGCCGATGATGTAGTTGACTTTGCCCGGTAATTGGCCTTCCGGCACGGCCTGCGTCCGGCGGGCACCCACGAAGTCCAGAGAAATGGTCCTGGCAGATTTGCTCTTGTCCGCCATTACTCCGATGGTTGTAGAAGATCCCCTGACGCCCACGGTGTAACCCGAACCGCGCGCCACATAGCTCTGGTTTACGCCTTCACCCTGACGCTCGAACGCAAGCGGCAGCCGAAGCAAGTGCTGTTGCGCCGCAGAAGGCTTCTGCGTGGCCAAATCGCTCGCAGGTTGCTGTCCCGATGCATTGCTCTGTACCAGGATTGCCGTCAGGGCAGTGAATGTCAGACCACGAAGCAGAGCGTTAAACATATTCAGGCCACCAAGGTAATTCACAGCTACGATGGACAGCGTAAGAAACCATTTTCAGGAGACAGAGATAAACAGTACCAGTAACAATAATCAGGGTGTCTTCCGTCACGAACGTGCAGATATCGGAGTTTAACCCAAAATCCCGATAGAAGCCAAAACTTTCATCAAGAGGAGGGCAGGCCTTATTAATAAATAAAACGTAAATAATAGGAGAAATACTTGAAGGTAAAGGGTTTTTTCGACAAAGAACATCTCCCGAAACGAGTACTGGAACTAACCAGCCAGAACGTATTGTTTATTACTCCCGTTTCGTTGGGCCGTTATGCGGTTTTGATGTTAGTATTGGGGCTATCTCAGTGGAGCCTCTTGTTGAACGTCCGTAACAGAGTCAAAGAGATACGCGCGGATATCGAAAGACGGGACCCGGCGCGCGCCCATTCGCCGAAATCGGATTTCGCGGGAAGAACCGAACTGGCGGCTTTACGCAACGCTTATGCGCGTGCGTACGGGGTGAGGCGGCTGGTGGGAACCATGCCCCCGACACCGGACACGTTAAGGGGACGGCTGGGAAAGCCCCTGGTACGGATTGTCCAGCGTATGCTCTTCTGGTATACGCCCCAAATTCATCGATTTCAGGACGAAACTACCCGCGTAATGGATGGCCTCTTCCGGCTCGCGGAGGTACAACTGAATACCATCGACTCGCTGCGCAGGGATATCCAGGCGTTGCGCAGGGACTCGCAGGCAGGGCTTGTGAGCCCGCCGCCAACCGAGCGCGAGGATTCCGGCGCGGCGCGGGGGATTCCCCCATCCTTTGAATTCGCGCTGCAGGACCATTTCCGGGGATCGGAACAAAAGACGGCAACCAAGCTTCAGATCTGGCTCGACGCGATTAATGGATTGCCGGATGCGAAACGGTTGAGGGACGGCGCGTGGCTGGATGTCGGATGCGGCCGCGGCGAGTGGCTGACACTGGTGACAAAGGCGGGTATTCGAGTAACGGGGATCGACTCCAGTCCCGCCGCAATCGACCACTGTCGCGCGGCCAGTCTGTCGGCCGAGTGCGCGGATGCGCTCGCCTGGCTCAGGCAGTGTCCGGATGATTCACTGGCGGCGATCAGCGCGTTTCACGTGGTAGAACACTTGTCCGCGGAAGTGTTGTTGAAACTGGTGCAACTCGCGGCACAGAAGCTCCAGCCGGGAGGTGTCCTCGCCATTGAAACCCCGAATCCGGGGAACCTCCTGATGGGCGCGCATCATTTCTGGAATGATCCGACGCATCGCCGACCCGTACCAGCGGCGTTGCTCCGATTCATGCTGGGCTATTTCGGCCTCAGCGTGGTGAAACAATTACAACTCAATCCCTGCCTTCCCGAGGAGCATCTGCCGTTCACGGAAATCGATATGGTCCGGCAGTTGGACCAGCTCCTGTATGGTCCGCAGGACTATGGACTCCTGAGCCGCCGTGAAGCCTGAAAAGCCGGTCGCTTTCTTCAGCCCTCTGCCGCCAGCCAGAACCGGAACGGCGGAATATGCGCAGGCCCTGATTCCGGAACTCGCGCGGCTGGTGGATCTGAAGGTTTTCGAACGGGTTCCGCGGCGATTCAACCCCGCGGATTTCGGCAATATCATTTATCAAATCGGCAATAACCCGTGGCATTGGGAAATTTATCAACTGGCGCTGCGCCACCCCGGCATTGTCGTGTTGCACGAGCCCAACCTGCACGACCTGATTCGCGGCAATACCATCAACGAACCTGACGCCTATCTACGGGAAGTGGTTTACGAAATTTTCGGAGTGGAACTGGAAACACTCGGCCTGGCGCCCGTGAGTTCGGCTGGGGCGCAACCTCGTACGTTCTCTATGGTGAAGCGGCTGCTGGCGGTGAGCCGGGCATGCATTGTGCACAACCGGCACGCAGAGGGAATGGTGCGGAGGAAAGGATTTTCGGGACCGGTGGCGCGCATTCCCCATGGAGCCGAGCTTGTTTCGCGCGATGGAGCCGAATTTCGAAGGAGCCTGGGGGTTCAGCCCGGCGAGCCGTTACTGGGCATGTTCGGTTACTTTCGGCCCGATAAGCAGGTCTGCGAATGCCTGCGCGCATTCCGGCGTTTGCGGGAAAATGTTCCGGCTGCTCACCTCTTGATCGCCGGCGAACCGCACCCGGAGGTGCCCGTGGCGGAAGAGATCGAAAGTCTCGGTCTGGCTGGCGCGGTTCACGTATTCGGTTTTCAGTCCGTTGAGAATCTGGACGGTTACATAGCGGCGTGCGACGCGATCCTCAACCTGCGCTCGCCGACGTTTGGAGAGAGCTCCGGAATTGCGGCGCGGGCGTTCGGAATGGGAAAGACGGTGGTGCTGACGGACGATGGCGTCAACAGTGAGTTTCCGGATGACATGTGTGTCCGGATACCGGCCGATCAATACCAGATTCCGGTGCTGAGTGAAACCCTGGAGTGGTTGCTCTCGACCCCGGGAGCGACCACGGAGATCGGTCACAGCGGCGCCCGCTGGGTAGAGGAGAACGCTACGTGGGCGCAAGTGGCCGCTCGTTACGCCCGGGTTTTGAATGAGGATCGCGGCGGCGAGAGCGCGGTAACGGTTTCGGGTCCGCCAGTTACCAGTCGCGAACATCTGGCGAAGTATCTCCCACGGTGGGCTGAACCGGCAACGGCAAAATTCCGCTATCTCGAAGAACACTTCCCCCGGTTGGTCCGAACCCTGCAACTCACACCGCCGGGCGCGCCCACTGACCGCATTCTTGAAATGGGTTGTTATCTGCAGATCACTCCGGCGCTGCGCAGTCTGCTCGGCTATGGAGACGTTCGTGGATGTTATCTGGGCAGGAGCCACTCGGACCTGAAGACGATCACAGCGGACGACGGCGAGGTGTTCGATTGCATTATCGATCTTTTCGACTGTGAGCGCGATCCGTTTCCTTACCCCGCCGGCTATTTTTCAACGGTATTGTGCTGTGAGCTGCTGGAACACCTGAAGATCGATCCGATGCACATGATGGGAGAGATCCACCGGGTACTGAAAGACGAGGGCGTACTGGTGCTGACGACCCCCAATGTAGTGTCGCTGCGCGCGGTCCGCGCCGTGATCGAGGGAAACCATCCGGGTTTCTACAACCGGTATCCGCACCCCGGCTCGTCTGATGCTTTCTCCAAACATGAGCGGGAGTACACGCCCTCTGAAATCGCGCTGCTGCTGGAGGCGTGCGGGTTTGTTATCGATCACATCGAAACCGGTCCGTACGGAGATCAGCCGCCCGCGGGGGGGGAGTGGGCAGCTTCGCTGCTTGCCTCACTCAAAGCGGAGGGCAGGTTGAGGGGCGAATGCATCTTCGCGATCGGACGTAAAGTGTCCATCCCGCGGGATTCTCTGCCCGAATGGTTATACGACTGCGCAATATAGCGGAAAGGAATTGTTACACTTACTGACGCCCAATGACTTCCGTCGCTATCGTTGTACCAACGCTGCTTGGCGGACCCTCGCTCGATAGATGCCTGGCGGCGGTCGAACGGCAGACCTACCGCGATTTCGAAGTGATCGTCGTAAATAACGGACGCGACAATGGCGCGGACTCGAGTACCGGAGTTGCCCGCGTCATTCAGATGCCGGGCAACCCTGGATTCGGCGCGGCGATTAACGCCGCAATTCGAAGCAGCAAGGCGCCTCTGATAGCCACGCTGAATGACGACACGGAACCGGACCCCGGCTGGCTGGAAGCGCTCGTGGCGGAAATGCAATCCGATCCACGTGTTGGCATGTGCGCCTCGCAAATCCGCCAGTCTCAGAGCGAGTGCCTGGATTCAGCGGCCATGTTAATCTGCCTCGACGGCAGCAGTAAACAGCGAGGCGGCGCCATGCCGCTGGATTCCTGGCCCGAATCCGGAGATGCCTTGCTGCCGAGCGCCTGCGCGGCTCTTTACCGGCGCAGCATGCTCGACCAGATTGGATTGTTCGATGAGGATTTTTTCCTTTATTGCGAGGATACCGATCTGGGTCTGCGCGCGCAGTGGGCGGCGTGGCGGTGCCGCTATGTGGCCGGCGCCCTTACCTATCACGATTATTCAATGACTGCGGGCCCTTTCTCCCGGCTCAAGGCTCATCTGGTGGAGCGCAACCGGATCTGGCTGGCGATTAAGAATTTCCCTCCGCGATTGCTGGTGACTCTCCCATTTGTCTCCTTAGTCCGCTATCTTTCGCATCTGAGGTCGATCCGCGAGTCGAGCGGCGCCGCCGCCGGGTTCATCCGCTCCGGCCATTCCGGCTGGTCCATAGCGGCTATACTCCTGCGGGCACACTGGGAAACCCTGATCGAGCTACCGAGGTTGCTGAAAAAAAGAAATATGGTGCGAGCCACAAGACGCATCGACGCGGCTGAATTCATTCATATCCTGAACCGGTACCGCATCACCGCCAGAGAGATTGGACGAGCGTGAAACCTTATAAGGTAATCGTGATCGTACCGGCTCTGAATGAAGAAGCCGCGATTGGAGATGTTGTCCGCTCCGTCAAGAGCGTATTGCCGGATGCGCCGGTGCTCGTGGTGGATGATCATTCTTCGGACTCCACGGCTGTGAGGGCGAAGATTGCCGGAGCCGAGGTAGTCAGTTCGGACGTCCATGTGGGGGTGGGTGGCTGTGTGCGTGTTGCCTACGCGATGGCGCTTGAGCAAGGATACGATTACGTAATTCGGGTGGACGGGGACGGCCAACACGACGCCAGCGATATTCCGGAGATATTAGCTACTCTGGTGTCGACCGGAGACGACGTGGTAATCGGCTCCAGATTTATCAATCCCGGGCACTGGAAGTCGCCATTCCCGCGCCTGATTGGCATTGTCTTTTTCCGGGCGCTCCTCAGGCCCGTACTCGGCAGGGCAATTCAGGATCCGACATCCGGATTTATCGGGATCAACAGGCGAGCGCTGGAGATTTTCGCCCGGGCACTGCCGGCGACTTACCCGGAGATCGGTGCGCTCATCCTTTTGCGGCAGAATGGTCTGAACTTCCGCGAAATTTCCAGCCGCATGCATCCGCGCCGCACCGGACGTTCCTCGTTCACGGCATATCGGTCTTTACACTACACGTGGAGCGTACTACGCGGCATTCTGGCTCACGCGACGCGTCCCGAACCGCCGGTGGATCGAATTTATCAGGGTGGGCTTGAAAGCGAATAGACGCCGCCGGGAACAGCCGTCCATGGAAAGGCCGGCATCCGGCTCGAGGATATCGGGCGCGTCCGCCTGGTTATATGTAATTCCCGCCATTTTGGGCCTGATTGTCGCTTTCGGCGAAGCGCTTCACGGTCCGTTCATTTTTGACGATTTCCATTTACCCTTCCACAACCCTCAGGCAGGTCAAATGCCTGCCTGGTTCTGGATTGGCGGTGTACGGCCGCTGCTCATGGTGACTTACTGGGTTAATTTTGCCCTGTCGGGGACAGACCCGTACTCCTATCACATAGTGAATCTCGTTCTGCACTTCGCGGCGAGCGCGCTCTTTTTTCTGATTCTGCGCCGACTGGGGACCCTGGTTCCAGCCATCCCGAACTGGAGTGCCTGGTTTGGCGCCGGGCTTTTCATGCTGCACCCGCTGCAAACCGACTCGGTCGACTATGTGGCAGGAAGATCCGAAATTCTATGTACCGTTTTCGTATTTCTGGCGTGGCTTTTGTTTTTGCGGTATTTCGACACTAAATTGTCCGCAGTCGCTACCATCGGCATCGTATTGTGCACCGCTGCCGCGGCGCTTTCCAAAGAGAGTGGCATTTGTGCGTGGGCTCTGATGATCTGCACGGATGTTTACTGGAACAAAAACGGCATCGTCACACAAGTGCGGCGCAAGGCAGCGCTGTATCTGATGGGGCTCGCAGGTCTGGTGGCAGCTGTGTTCCTGATTTTTCGCATGTTGCGAGGCTCATCCACGGCAGGCTTTGGAATGGGGGTAACGCCGGGCGCGTATGCGCTCACCCAGTGCCGTGCGATCCTGACCTATCTACGTCTCTTCTTCTGGCCCGCGGGACAGAGCCTGGTCTGGCGGCTGCCGACCTGGCATTCGCTGTGGGAGGGCGGGGCATGGATCTATGTGATTGGCCTGGCGGCGTTGATCACCGGAGTGTGTTTCTTTTATTCGAGACTCCGGGTGGTTTCCTTCGGCGTGCTGCTATTTCTACTGGCTCTGATGCCGACTTCTTCCTTCGTTCCACTGGAGGAAAATCTTGCTGAACGGCGCATGTACTTGCCCCTTGCGGGTCTGATTATCGCAGTGGCAGGCGTCGCCGGGCATCTGCGCATCGGCGCCAGAGCGCGGACGGCCGGGTTCATTCTTGTGTTGACGGCAGCGGCGCTGGCCTCGCACGGAAGAAGCCACCTATGGAGCGATGACGTTCTCATGTGGCAAAGTGTCGTCGCGCGGGACCCGGCCAATGCGCACGCGCATTCCTGGCTCGCCGGCGCGCTGGCAATGCGCGGCAACTGCGGCGCGGCTGCCCGGGAATACCAAAGTTCGGTGAGCATCGAGGGCATGACTCCCGATAACGGCTCGAATCTCGCAACCGCATTTGAGTGCAGCCGTCAGCCTGAGCTGGCGCTGGCCACGTGGCGACAACTCGTAAAACTCCATCCCAGCGCCAACGCCTGGAACCGGATTGGTTATCTGGAAGCGCTCCGCAATAATATCGAACCCGCGCTCGATGCCTTCGAAGATGCCCTGCGGCTTGATCCAGACAATGCCACCGCCTATGCCTACCGGGGAACAGCAAAGCTGGCAATTCGCAGAAACACCGAGGCGAAAGAAGATTTCCTTCGGGCTCTCGCGCTTGACCCTGGCAACGCCGCCGCAGCAGCCGGGATGACCCGTCTCGCGAAGGAGCAATAGTGGCATTGCGCATCGGAATTAATGCGCTCTACCTGATTCCGGGTGGCGTAGGAGGCACCGAGATTTATCTGCGCCACCTCCTCCAGGCGCTGCATGTGGTCGATGATCGAAATCAGTACTTCGTTTATGTCAATAAAGAAACGGATCCGGAGTTGGTGCCGCGCGCGGACAGTTTCCATTTAGTCCGCTGCCCGGTAGCCGCCCGGCATCGCCCGCTCCGGATTATTTACGAACAAACTGTCTTGCCCGCACTGCTGAGAAAACACCGCATCTCCGTGGTGCTGAATCCGGGTTACACCGGTCCCGTTGCGGCGCCGTGTCCCGCGGTGGCGGTATTCCACGACTTGCAGCACAAGGTCCATCCCGAGTTTTTCCGCGCGGCTCAGCTTCCCTTCTGGATTGTCTTATTGTGGGCTGCCGGGCGCACGTCAAAGAGAATCATCGCGGTCTCGCCGAATACCGCAGCCGATCTGTCAAGATACATGCCCTTCGCCGCGGCAAAAATCAGTATCGTCCCTCATGGTGTGGATAGCACTTTTGCCGAGATTGCCAAAAGGCGGCGACTGCGGCCCGGCCGTACTGAAACGGCCGGGATCACGTCGGGAACGAAACCGTTCCTGCTCACCGTTGCCACACTCCACCCTCACAAAAATCTGGATCGCCTCATTCAGGCATTCGCCGGTTTCCACGCAACCCGTCCTCAATATCGGCTGATAGTCGCCGGGCTTCGCGGATTCGCGACCACGCAAATTGAAACACTGATACGGAATCTCCATCTGACCGATTGCGTGGAACTGACCGGCTGGATACCGCGGGCGGACCTCTACAACCTGTTTGAGCATGCCGACGGATTCGTGGCGCCCAGTCTCTTCGAAGGCTTCGGATTGACGCTGGCCGAAGCACTCGCCGCCGGAATACCCACCGCGTGCTCCAACATCTCCGTTTCGGATGCCGTGGCGGGGACGATCGCCGTGCGCTTCGATCCACACTCCGTAGCAGCAATCAGGGACGCCATGCACAAGGTCACTGGCGATCGGGCTTTCCGCGAGTTGGCCCAAACCGCGGGTCCGGCGCAAGTCCGGTTTCTAAGTTGGACACGAACTGCGGCTTTAACTTTGGAACAACTGGTCAACGCCGCGCGTGGGACGCGTGAAGATTCCGGAAGAACGTTATCGAACGCGCAGTCGCCGCCTGCCAGGTGAATTTCCGCGCGCGTTCCATTCCTTCTGCTCTGAGCCTTTTCCGCATAACAGTTGATTCCGCCATCTGTGTGATGGCGCGCGCAAGCTCGCCGATGCTCCGCGGGTCCACAAGAAGCGCCGCAGTCCCCGTGATTTCCGGGAGCGAGGAGACGTTTGAAGCAATAACGGGACATCCCGCCGCCATAGCCTGAACAACGGGAAAACCAAAGCCTTCGTAAAGGCTGGGGTATACGAGCGCCAATGCGCCGGCAGTCAGCGGAGGCACCTGTGATTCGGGAAGGTAACCGAGGTAGCGGACCCCGGCGTTCTCGAGGGTGAGTTCTTTCAACCGGTTCATGGTTGGCGTACACTCCCAGCCGGGCATACCTGCAAGCAGGAGTTCATGTTCGCGCCGGAAAGGCAAGGGCAGAGACATCCATGCCGTCAATAGTGTATCGATATTTTTTCTCGGTTCCACTGTCCCGATATAAAGGAAGTAGCCTTTCGACAGGCCGAGGATATGTGCAACTCTGCTGACGTCCTCCGGATTCACGCGAAAGTAACTGTCGGGCACCCCTGGATAGATCACATGAATCTTTTCCGGATTGATCCGGAGGATTCGCACCGCATCGGACCGCGTGCTTTCCGAGACCGCAATAATGCCTGCCGCGGGGTGAAGAACCCGGGTTGCAAATGCGCGGTCCGCCTCGACCTGCGTCCTGCGATGAAACTGGGGCATCAGCCAGGCGGTGAGATCGTGCAGAGTAGCAGAGAGCAGTGGGCCTCTGGGCATAACCCGCAGCAGGTTGGCGGCGTGGAAGATGTCGCAGCGGGATATACAGCGGTCCAACACACCCGCAGGCATGTGATTGAAGAAGTGAAGAGCTGCGAGCCGGGCTCCGTTGGCATTCACGCCAGCCGAGTGAAGCAGCTCTCCGGGCGGGGGTTACAGGAATGAACGTACCGCGGGATCAGAAGCTCTCAGGGCGTTGATCCAGTGATAAAGCCAGGTCTTGACGCCAGCGCTCCTGACCAGCAGGGGGGAGCAATCGATACACACGCGCGGACCGGGCTGATATTCCGGACAATGACGGGCTTTCAATTGTTCGATATTATCCTGGACAGTTCAGATCGAAAATCAGCATCGCGAGAACATCTCCGTGGCGCACGGCCTCACAAGAGCTGTTTTCATGAGAAGCTGTCTGGGGATCACCGGCGGACCGCCGGACGCGCTCCCGGCTCAGCGGGCTGAAAGCCTGTAGTGAGCGCTCGCCGCCTTACGCGCAGCTTCATACGGTCCAGAGGCCGCACTGACATCGGCGTCACTCAGGGTGACTGGCGGCCGGAGCGGGCGTGACCCAAGTCCGGAAGTGATGCCGACCAGGATCAGTTCCGCCAGGTTGTTCACCGCCAGCGCCTTCATCATCCTGTACTTGTGAAACTCGACCGTCCTCGTCGAGATGTCGAGAGTCCTCGCGATACCTTTCGTCGATTCCGCCGAACAGATGAGGCGCAGAATATCGCGCTGGCGCGGAGTCAGAATACTCAACGACCCGCCATCGGCGGGACGGGGAAACGATGGCGGAATGGCGGGGCCGTCCGGGTCAGCGCCGATGATTCGCAGGAGCGTTTCGTGAAACAACTCTTCTGAAGCGCTTGCCGGCAGCAGGGAGAGGCAACCGGCTTTCGACCCGCTTTCGTCCAGTTCCACCATCC
>Ga0134128_10010073_pt1 | contig 11337 bp, 8 predicted proteins | sample KB31754_FD_96462 | JGI IMG/M metagenome (GOLD analysis project Ga0134128, IMG submission 96462) | Terrestrial soil microbial communities with excess Nitrogen fertilizer from Kellogg Biological Station, Michigan, USA - KB3-175-4 | ecosystem: Environmental > Terrestrial > Soil > Unclassified ...
AAGTTGACGATGGAGGAAACAACGCCGGGACGGACCTGGCCCTTTTCCAGCTTGTTGAGGAACGTGGAGCGAACCTCGGACTGGGTCTGCTCGAGCCAGGCACGGCGGGACAGGACCACGTTGTTGCGGTTCTTGTCCAGCTCGATGATCTTGGCTTCGATCTGCTGGCCGATGTACGGAGCCAGGTCGCGCACGCGGCGCATCTCGACGAGCGATGCGGGCAGGAAGCCGCGCAGGCCGATGTCGAGGATAAGACCACCCTTGACCACCTCGATGACGGTACCGGTGACGACGCCGTCTTCTTCCTTGACCTTCTCGATGTCGCCCCAGGCGCGCTCGTACTGCGCGCGCTTCTTGGAGAGGATGAGACGGCCTTCCTTGTCTTCCTTGGTGAGCACCAGGGCCTCGACCTGATCGCCAACGGAGACAACGTCCCCGGGGTCAACGTCGTGCTTGATGGAGAGCTCGCGGGAGGGGATGACGCCTTCGGTCTTGTAACCGATGTCGAGCAGAACTTCGTCGCGGTCAACCTTGACTACAACACCTTCGACGAGGTCGCCGTCGTTGAAGTACTTGATGGTTGCGTCCACTGCGGCGAGGAATTCTTCAGCAGTACCGATGTCGTTGATGGCAACAACAGGAGTGGTACTAGTCTTCTCGGGGGTCGTGATGGTCATGTAGTAGGGGCTCCGATGTGGATAGTTGGCTAAGCCGGGACAGTTCCGGCGATTTACTATGTTTGCAGGGGTTCCTGCGGGTGTGCCTGCATGCGGTGCGCGGGTGCCGGGCTTTTGGTGGCCCAAACCACGCATTACATGCCCAATTAGTCTAGTGGGTTGCGCCAAGCAGCGCAAAATGCAGGCACGACGGCGATAATTGCGTTTGTGGACAATTCAACCCTTCTCGTGTTGGGCCCGAGCGCGTGGGTTCTATTGGCCGTTTTGCTGGCCCTGGCGGCTGCGATGTGGCGTGTCACGCTGGGCCGGCCGCCGGCCCAAATGCTGGTGGCGGGGCTCCGGGCGCTCGTCCAGCTGGCCGCCGTCGCCCTGGTCATTGCCTTTCTGGCCAACCGCGGCGCATGGGCCTTTGCCTTTGTGGCGCTCATGTTCCTGGTGGGCGTGTGGACGTGCGGGCGCCGGGTGGCGCGGAAGGGCCGGTGGTGGCTGGCGGCGCTCCCCCTGGCCGCCGGGGTGCTTCCCGTGGCCGGGCTCATGTTTGCCGCCGGCGTGCTCCCGTTCTCCGCCCTGGCCATCATCGCCGTGCTGGGGCAGCAGATTGGCGGGGCCATGTCCACCGTTACGCTCAGTGGCCGCCGGGTTGAGGATGAGCTGGTGGTCCGCCGCGGCGAAGTCGAGGCCGCCGTGGCGTTGGGCTTCATGTGGTTCGCCGCCCGGATGATGGTGGGCAGGCCCGTGGCCGGCGAGGCGGTGCTGCCGTCCGTGGACCAGACCCGCACGGCCGGGCTGGTGACGCTGCCCGGCGCCTTTGTGGGCATGATCCTGGGCGGTGCCGCGCCGCTGGACGCCGGGCTGATCCAGCTTTTGGTGCTGATTTCCCTGCTGCTGGTCAACTCCACTGCCGCGGCAACGACCTTGTGGCTGAGCTGCCGCGGTGCCTGGGCCCTGCGGGCGGCCTGACGGCCCGACGCTGCGGCGTCAACCCCGGTCCGGGCCGCCCAGCACCACGTGGGACCGGCTGTGGGTGAGGTAGTCGTCCGCCCACGAGATGAGCGCGCTGACGCGCTGGCGCTTGCCGGACAACAGCACCACGTGCACGGCCAGCCATGCGAGGAAGGCCAGTGGGCCCTGTATTTGCCATCGCTTGCGGCCGATCTCCGCCACGGCCGCGCCGCGGCCGATCATGGCCATGTAGCCCTTGTCCAGGTACGCAAAGGGCTTGCGCCGCCCGCCCTTCAGATCGGCCAGAATATTGCGGGCGGCCCACTTGCCCGCCTGCTGGGCGCAGGAACCGAGCTGCGGGAGCTTCTCCCCGCGGGAGTCCGTCATGTTGGCCGCATCGCCCAGGACATAGACGCCCGTGGTCCCCGGGGCGGTCAGGTCAGGGTTGACGTCGATCCGCCCGCCGCGCCCCTGGGGGAGTCCCGACTGGGCGATGAGGGCGCCGGCCTTCAGCCCGCCGGCCCAGACGACGATTTGGCTGGGCAGGGAGGCGCCGTCGGCAAAATCCACCCCGTCACGCCGGACCTCCGTCACGCCTGACCCCATCTTGAGCCGCACCCCGGCCTGCCGCAGCCGCCTGGTGGCATAGGCCTTGTTCCTGTCCGAAAACGGCGTCAGGACACTGGGAACCATGTCGACGAGGTGCACGCTGGAGCGCGCCGCCACGTCATTCGAAAAGTACTTGGGGACCACGTACTTGAAGTTTTCGGCGATCGCGCCGGCGGTCTCGACTCCCGTGGGCCCGCCGCCGACCACCACGACGTGGACTCCCCCGCTGCCGCTTCCCTGCCGCTGGGCCGCATCGAGGGCGTGGACCAGGGCATTGCCGAGACGGACGGCATCCGTGACTGAATACAGGGGGTAGGCGTTCTCTTCGGCTCCGGGCGTGTTGAAGTAGTTGGCCTCGGCGCCGGCGGCCAGCACCAGGATTTGGGCGTGGAACGTGTCGCCGTCGGAGGTGGTGACGGTGTGCGCCTGGACATCCACCGCCGCCACCCTGGCGGTGAGCACGGTGGCGCTGCGGTAGCGCTGGAACATGCCCCGAAAGGTCCGCGTGACGTCGGAGACGCCGATCTGCGCCGTCGCCACCTGGTAGAGCAGCGGCTGGAACTGGTGGTAGTTGTTCTGGTCAATGAGCAGCACCTCAACGCCTGCGCGGCCCAGGGCCCTGACGGCGGCCACGCCGGCAAACCCGCCGCCCACCACTATGACCTCGAATGTCTTTTCCATTGCCTGGCCCTTTCACTCCTGTGGGTGCATCCTACCGGGGGCGGGCAGGATGTGGCAGGTGAAGCGGGCTAGAAGTTGGTCAGGCTGTGGGCGGAGACCGGCAGGGCAAACAGTGCGTCGAACCGTGCGGCGGCGCCGGGCATTTCCTCCCGGAGCCGCCCGGCGGCCTGCAGGATCCGGGCCGTGACGGCACCGAGGTATGCGCTGGAAAGCTCGCTGACCCCCATGGACAGCTCCGGCGCGACGGACCCGTCCTCCCGGCAGCGGGTGACGGTGGCCGTGCCGTGGGCCACCTCGATGGAGAAGATGCCTGAGGCATGGCCCAGCGGATCCCCGACGTGGATGGTGATCCGACCGTCCGCGGCGTAGCTGCGGGCCGCCAGGGCCGCCGGTGCGTCGAGGATGCGCAGCCACAGGTGGTCCTCGGTCCCGGTCCGCTTGTAGTCCCGCTTGGCGGCCATGGCCCATTCAAGGGGGTCCGCCTCGGGCGCCATGTCCCAGGTGACCCGCTCGATCAGGTCCAGCGACCCGAGGTAGTTCCAGAGGGCCAGGTAGGCGCCTTCCCCGGCCGCCAGCAGGTCCACAATCTTGACCGTGGGCGGAGTCGCGGACTCATCCGGCTGGTAGCTGACGTAGCCGTCCACGGCGCCGGCGGCATCGTAGTGCAGCGCGGCGCGGACGTTCCGGGACGGTTCCAGGGACGCGTAGTTGCCCTGTCCCGAGGCGATCAGGCGGTACATGTCGTGCCGGCCGATCGAGCCGAATGTGGCGGCGTGGACGCGGGCGAAGATCCCATTGTGGAGGTCCCGCACGGTCAGGGGATCGGCCACCTCCACCGTGCCCCGGGCCGCGGCTGCCGGGTTGTGGAAGCCAATCCCGCCCCGGCTGGCCACTTCCACCTGGCACACGTGCGTGGCCACGCCAAAGCCGAACCTGCCGTAGATGACGGCTTCCGACGCCGTGAGCGCCGCCATGGGGATCCCGGCAGCCTTCGCCTGGGCCAGGTCGGAGCTGATCATGGCGCGCAGTATCCCGCGCCGCCGGTGGCTGGGGCGCACCGTCACAGCCGTGATCTGGTGCACCGGCAGGAGCGTCCCGCCTCCGACGTTGAGGTTTTTGCGGTGGTAGGCGTAGGTGGCCACGGGGTACTCCGGGCCCCAGGCCCCGGCGTGCCCGGGGGCATCCGTCAGGTAGGCCCCCGTGGACATGCGGCCGTCCACCTCCTCCATCACGGCGAACTTCGCGATGTCCTCCGCCGTCGGCGCGTTGCCGTAGAACCCCAGCGCCACGGCCTGCGTCCACTTGGCCACCTCGTCGGGAACCTTCCCGTCCACCAGGCGCATGGGAAAGGTGCGCAGTTCGTACGGGAACGGCCGCGGGTTGCGGGTGGACGGGTCGCGCTCCGTGCTCATCGTGGTTCCTTCGCTGTATGGGATGGCGGGTGGGGCCGGGAGGCTAGTGTCCGGCGTCGTTCCAGCTGGAGCCCACGCCCACCTGGACTTCCAGGGGAACCAGGAGATCCGCCGCGGCGCCCATCTGCGCCACCACCAGGGCCTCGACCGCCGCCCGCTCCCCCGGCCAGACTTCCAGTACCAGTTCGTCGTGGACCTGGAGCAGCATGCGCGACTTTAGGCCCTGCCTGTCGAGTTCCGCCGCAACGCCGAGCATGGCGTGCTTGATGATGTCCGCGGCGGACCCCTGAATGGGCGAGTTCAGGGCCACGCGCTCGGCCAGCTCACGCAGCTGCCGGTCGGTGCTGGAGAGGTCGGGCAGGTAGCGGCGGCGGCCCTCGATGGTGGAGGTGTAGCCGTCGATGCGGGCCTGTTCGACCACGCCGCGCAGGTAGTCCCGCACGCCGCCGAAGCGGTCAAAGTAGTCCTTGACGAGCGTGCGGGCCTCGTCCACGGAGATCTCCAGCTGCTTGGACAGGCCAAAGCTGGTGAGCCCGTATGCCAGGCCGTAGGACATGGCCTTGACCTTGGAGCGCATGGCGGAGGTAACCTCCCCGGGGGCCACGCCAAACACGTGGGAGCCCACGTAGCGGTGCAGGTCCTCGCCTTCCGCATAGGCCCGGATGAGCCCGGCATCGCCGGAGAGGTGCGCCATGATGCGCATCTCGATCTGGGAGTAGTCCGCCGCCAGCAGGCACTCGTAGCCGGCACCGACCACGAACATGTCCCGGACGCGCCGGCCCTCCTCGCTGCGGACCGGGATGTTCTGCAGGTTCGGGTTGTTGGAGGACAGCCGGCCCGTGGCGGCCACGTTCTGGGCATAGGTGGTGTGGATGCGGCCGTCGTCCGCCACGGACTTCTTCAGCGTCTCCACCATCTGCCGCAGCTTCGACGCCTCGCGGTGGGCCATGAGCTGGGCCAGGAATTCGTGCCCGGTCTTGTCCAGGAGCGCCTTCAGCGAGGCGGCGTCCGTGGTGTAGCCGGTCTTGATCTTCTTGGTCTTGGGCAGCCCAAGCTCCTCGAACAGGACCTGCTGGAGCTGCTTGGGCGAGCCGAGGTTCACTTCGTGGCCGATCGCGGCAAACGCGGCGGCCTGGGCGGCGTCCATGGCGGCCGTCAGGTCTGCCATGAGGGTGTCCAGGCGGTCCCGGGAGATCTCGATCCCGGTCAGTTCCATTCGTGCCAGGACGGCGGCCAGGGGCAGCTCAAGCTCCCCCAGCAGGTGGTCTGCGCCGCGTTCGGCCAGCATGGGGGCGAAATGCCCGCTCAGGAGCAGGGCCACGTAGCCGCGCTGCACCGCGTCGGCGAACTTCGCGCCATCCTCCAGGCCCAGGTCCAGCTGGCCGGCGCCCGTGGACCCTGCGGCGGCAAACGTCACCTTCAGGTGGACCTGGCTGAGGTCCGGCAGGTCGTAGCTGCGGCGGTCCGGCTGGATCAGGTAGCCGGAAATGGAGGTGTCATCCACCACGCCGCCCAGGGCGAGTCCGCGCGGTGCCAGGGCCTTCAACGCTTCCTTGTACTCATGGGCCACCTTCGGGGCGTCCGAGGTCAGCCAGCGTGCCAGCTCCCGGTCCAGTGCCTCGTCCGCCGTGCCAAGCTCGACGACGGCCGCCGAGTCCGCGCGCACCAGGGCCACCGCGGTGGCCTCGGTCATCAGGCCGACGCGTTCGGACAACACTTCCACGGCGGTGGGTGCCGGCGCCCCGGAACCGTTGGTCCCGGCGTCGAGCCATGCCTTGAGCGCGGCCGCGTCCGTGACCACTTCGTGCCGGGGCACCTCGTGGCCCTCGCCGTCGTCGGCCGCCTCCTCCTCGCCGAAAAGGTCGAAGAGGCGCTTGCGGAGCGTGTTGAACTGGAGGGCGTCAAAGAGCTCTTCCACGGCTTCGCGGTCCGGGGCGCGCAGCACCGTGTCCTCGAGGGCGACGGGCAGCTCCATGTCGCGCAGCAGGTGGTTCAGGCGGCGGTTGCGCCTGACGTCCTCCACGTGCGCCCGCAGGGACTCGCCCACCTTGCCGCCGATGGAGTCCAGGTTCTCCAGGACGCCGTCAAGGCCGCCGTAGAGGTTGATCCACTTGGCGGCGGTCTTGGGCCCGACGCCGGGCACGCCGGGGAGGTTGTCGGCGGTTTCGCCGACCAGCGCGGCCAGGTCGGAGTAGCGGTTGGGCGGCACGAAGTACTTGGCCTCAACGGCGGCGGCGTCCATCGGCGGAATGTCCGAGATGCCCTTCTTGGGGTAGAGCACCAGCACCTTGTCGGTGATGAGCTGGAAGGCGTCGCGGTCGCCGGAGACCACCAGGACGTCCCAGCCGGCGGCCTCGCCCTGCGCGGCAAGGGTGGCGATGATGTCGTCCGCCTCGAAGCCGTCCACGGAGATGGTGGGGATGTTCATCGCGGCCATGACCTTGATGATCAGGTCGACCTGGCCGTAGAACTCCTCCGGCGTCTTGTTGCGCCCGCCCTTGTACTCCGTGTACTCGAGGGAGCGGAACGTGGGGGTGTCCAGGTCGAAGGCCACCACCACGTGGGTGGGCTTTTGCTGGCGGATCATGGTGAGCAGCATGGACGTGAAGCCGTGGACGGCGTTGGTGTGCTGGCCCGAATCCGTGGAAAAGTTCTCCGGCGGCAGGGCGTAGAACGCCCGGAACGCCATGGAATGGCCGTCGATCACCAACAGGCGGGACTCCCCGCCGTGCGTGGCAGCGGCGGAAACAGGTGTTTTGGGGGCCGTCTTGGCAGATTCAGTCACAGGTGCCAGCCTAGTCATCATGAACGCTAATTTCACGCCGCCGCCCTTTCTCGCCGAACTTGCCGCTGCGGGGGTGCCGGACGAGTACCACGCGTGGCTCGGGGACCTGGGCGTCGGAGCCCTGGTGGTGAAGATGGGAATTGTTTTTGGCGAGATGGGGGCGGAGCGGATGACGGCCACCATGCCGGTGGAGGGAAACACGCAGCTGGCCGGGCTGTTGCACGGTGGCGCGCACCTGGTGCTGGCCGAAACACTCGGTTCCTTTGCCGCGGCGTTCCATGCCGGCCCGCACCGCCGCCCCGTCGGCATTGAGATCGGTGCAACGCACCACCGCGGCATCGCGTCCGGCCTGGTCACCGGCACCGCCACCGCCCTGCACCTGGGCCGCACGCTGGCCACGCACGAGGTGGTCATGACGGACGCCGGCGGCCGGCTGCTCTCCACCGCCCGGATCACGAACATGATCCTGGATGCCTGATCCCACGCCCTCCGCTTGCAGGTTCGCGGCGGGTGCCCGGCGTCGTACTTGGCGCGGCTAGGCGGTGACGCCGAACCAGCCCATGACGGTTTTGTAGAAGAGCGGGACTATCAGGATGATGCCGATGGCCACGGCCAGGCCGCACAGGCCGAAGCACGTCCAGGCGCCCCATTTGGCGGTGGTGTGGGCGCGGGCGGCGTGGTCGCTGCTGATGGCCGTCAGGCGCACGCCGAGGGAGTACATGAGGACGACGAACCCGGCGCCGACGAGCGTGACGACGGCCACGACAATGAACCCCTTCCAGTCGATCACAGCCTTGTTGGCGGTGTTGGCGGCCAGGTTGGCGATGGTCGCAAACTGCATTATTTACCCTTCTTGCTGGTTTGCTTCTTGCGCGGCTTTGGGGCGTCGGCAGCGGCGGCGGCCTTGGTCATGGCCTTCAGCACGGCGGTGTCCGCCTGGTCCAGGGCTGCCTGCGCCTTGGCACGGAGGGCGGCGGTCTCGGCGGCCCTCCGGGCGGCCTTCTCCGCCAGCTTTTCCGCGGCCCGGGCCTTGGCGGCGAGGCGGTCCCGCTCCTTCCTGCTCGGGATGTGCAGGGCCTCACCCACGGCGTCGACGTCGCTGATGGCGTTGCTGTGGTCCACGACTTCACGCTGGGAGAGGTAGAACATGACGAGGATGGCGCCCAGTCCGAGAACCGCCACAATGACGATTCCCACTGTGCCGGTGCGGATCAGCAGGGCCGCGAGGCCGCCGACCACTGCGGCGGCGGGGAGCGTGAACAGCCAGCCCAGGCTGATCTTGCCGATGGCCCCCCAACGCACCGTGGAACCCTTGCGGCCAAGTCCCGATCCGATGACGGAGCCGGACGCCACGTGGGTGGTGGAAAGGGCGAACCCGAGGTGGCTGGACGCCAGGATGGCGACCGCCGTGCTGGTTTCCGCGGCGAAGCCCTGTGCGGGTTTCACGTCGGTCAGGCCGGAGCCGAGGGTGCGGATGATGCGCCAGCCTCCGGCGTAGGTCCCGCCGGCAATGGCAACGGCGCAGGCCGTGATGACCCAGATGTGGGGTCCCGTGCCGGGGGCCTGCAGCTGGGATGCGATCAGCACCAGGGTGATGACGCCCATGGTCTTTTGGGCGTCGTTGGTGCCGTGCGCCAAGGCCACGAGCGAGGAGCTAAAGACCTGCCCGTGCTTGAATCCGCGGCGCTTCTGGGTCAGTTTGTCACCCGAGTCCGGGTCGGAGCGGCGCGTGATGCCGTAGGCCATTTTGGTGCAGAGGTAGGCCACTCCGCCCGCCACGGCCGGCGCCAGGAGGGCCGGGAAGATGACTTTGGAGAGGACGACCAGGAAATTGACGGCGCCGAAGGACCAGGTTCCGACGATTGCGGCACCGATCAGGCCGCCAAACAGCGCGTGCGAGGAGCTGGAGGGAAGGCCCAGCAACCAGGTGAAGAGGTTCCACAGCACGGCGCCCATCAACCCGGCGAAAATCATTTCCGGGGTGATGGCAACGCCCCCGGGTCCCTCGTTGATGATGCCACCGGAAATGGTCTTGGCGACTTCCGTCGAGAGGAACGCACCCACCAGGTTCAGGATTGCGGCCAGCGCCACGGCAGTCTTGGGCTTGATGGCACCGGTGGCGATGGGCGTGGCCATCGCATTTGCCGTGTCATGAAAGCCATTCGTAAAGTCGAAAAAAAGGGCCAGTGCAATGACAAGCACGACCATGAAGGTGAGATCCACCCGCGATCCATTTCTTTTGGGGGCAAAAGCGAAACTTCAAAGAGTCTAGTCGGACAAGGCAGTCACCGCCCTTGCGTGTGCCTTCAGCACCTGCCCTGTGGAAAGAGCCAACCTTACGATCCTACGACGGTTCTGCCACCCTCCGGAATTGCCGCGGGGCATTGTCCCCGCTCAGCTCCCCACGGAGCTGCCGGCCGCGCTACGCTTCAAGGCATGAAGGGGGCGCCGGTCCGAGGTTTCCGGGGACGTTTCGGGGCCGGCCCAGCCCGCGTTGCGGTTCAAGGATGGATGGTGTGTTGTGAGCAACTTGGAGCAGGCCCCGCTGGAGCTTGTCTGCCCGAGCAATCCCGGCTCGGTGGAAGTGCTGGAGCCGCGGCTGGTGCCGTTGGGCGGGCCTCGGGCCATGACCGTGCGCCGGACCCTGCCGCAAAGGCAGCGCTCCCTCATCGGGGCCTGGTGCTTCGTTGACCATTACGGCCCGGACGACGTTGCCAGCACCGGGGGCATGTCCGTCCCGCCGCACCCGCATACCGGGCTGCAGACGGTCAGCTGGCTGTTTACCGGCGAAATTGAACATTCCGACAGTGCCGGATATCGCGCCATGGTGCGGCCGGGCGAGCTGAACCTGATGACTGCCGGGCGCGGCATCAGCCATTCGGAGTATTCCACCGCCGCCACCACCATGCTCCATGGCGCCCAGTTGTGGGTGGCCCTGCCGGCAGGTGCGCGATTCATGGAGCCGACGTTCGAACATTACCGTCCGGCGCCTCTCACCCTGCCCGGCGCGTCGCTGAGCGTCTTTCTTGGGGGCCTGGCCGGGGAGGTGTCCCCCGTGGTGACCCACACGCCGCTCCTCGGCGCCGAGTTGATGATCGACGCCGGCGCTTCCGTCACGCTGGACATTGACCCATCCTTTGAGCACGGGTTCCTCGTGGACTCGGGCACTGTCACCGTGGCCGGACAACCTCTGGGCTGCGCAGAACTGGGGTATGTGGGCCCCGGCCGGTCAACAGTCCTGCTGGAGGCCGGGGCGGCGCCGGTCCGGCTGCTCCTCATTGGCGGCACGCCGCTCGGCGAGTCAATTGTCATGTGGTGGAACTTCGTGGGACGCACCCACGATGACATTGTCGCGGCACGGAACACCTGGCAGGCCGAGATTGGCGCCGCTGGGGCTCCGGCCGCGGTGCCGCTTTTTGGACTGCCGGAATACCTCGTTGATCCGCCGCTCCCCGCGCCGGGCCTGCCCACAGTCACACTGCGGCCGAGGACCAATCCGAGCTGAGCGAAACTGCCGGTGGTCTGTCCTGGCGCAAGCCCCGGTGGTTGAGCCTGTCGAAACCAGTTCAGGGGCCGTTGTCATCGTTGGGATGCTTGACGTTGTAGTTGATGAGCCGCTCGAGGGGGCTGTGGTGCAGGTCGATCAGTGGTGGGGCGCCGGGGCGCAGGTCGTTTGCCGTGATCGCCTCCGGGCTGGCTTCGGGGCAGCTTTTGCGGTGCCTGAGTTTTTTGTCCATGCGCTTCTTGAGCCATTTGGGGTAGGCGGGCGGCTGGGTGGTGCGCGGCTTCGGGGGGTGATATTTGCCCGAAGGCGACGTCCAGCCGACCCGCCCGTCGGCGGTGGCGGATGCTTTCCAGCCGCGGAGCCTGATGCCTGCCCGGTCCGGGTCCAGGTCCTGCCGGAACCGGCCGTGCCTGTCCTTGTCGTCACGGAAGTGCTTGAGCGCGTGGTGGCGTTTGCAGGGCGGGTGCGAATTGGCCAGGGTGGTGGGCCCGCCCTGGGAATACGGGGTGATGTGGTCGATTTCAGCGTCGATTGCCGGGTTGGTGCAGTTCGGGAACGAGCAGGTCTCGTGCAGGGCCCGGAGCAGGGTTTTCTCGGCTTCGCGCAGCCGGTAGCGGTCCGGGGGCAGCTCCGCCAGCGGAACGTTGGTGAGCGGGTCGGTGAGCACGCGCAGGAACGCGCCGGCGTTGAGCAGGAGCTTGCGGGCGATCTCCTCCGGGATGGGCC
>Ga0134128_10010074_pt1 | contig 11336 bp, 8 predicted proteins | sample KB31754_FD_96462 | JGI IMG/M metagenome (GOLD analysis project Ga0134128, IMG submission 96462) | Terrestrial soil microbial communities with excess Nitrogen fertilizer from Kellogg Biological Station, Michigan, USA - KB3-175-4 | ecosystem: Environmental > Terrestrial > Soil > Unclassified ...
AGCGGTGAGCCACGCGCGCCGAGCTTGCAGGGTACCAAAGCGAATCTTCTCCATGTGAGAAGTGTGGTGCGAATCGGTGTTGATGACGATCTTCACGCCGTGCTGCTTGGCCATACGCAGATGGCGGTCGCACAGATCGAGGCGATCAGGGTATGCATTCAACTCCATCGCAACTTTGTTGCGAGCGGCGGCTTTCAGGATTGCGTCCATGTCATAGGCATAGGCGTCGCGGCGCAACAGCATGCGGCCGGTAGGGTGTCCGACGATCGAAACATTGGGATTGTCAATCGCTTTCAGCAACCGCGCCGTCATTTCTTCGGGAGACTGATTGAAGTGTGAGTGCACGCTGGCGATGACCAGGTCCATCTGTTCGAGCACGGAGTCGGAAAGATCAAGCGAGCCATCGGCAAGAATGTCAACTTCGATGCCTGCGAAGATGCGAAGGCCATGCTCTGCGTCGTTTGCCGCGCGAATCTTCCTGATGTGCTCGATTGCCCGGGCATCATCGAGGCCATTGGCAAAGGCCAGGTTTTTGGAGTGGTCGGTGATCGCCATGTATTGATATCCGCGCTCGCGGGCGGCTTCGGCCATCTCTTCGATCGTATTGCGGCCATCAGTTTCGACGGTGTGCATATGCACGTCCCCGCGAATATCCTGCTGCGTGATCAACGCGGGGAGTGTGTGCTTTTCGGCGGCATCGATCTCGCCCAGGTTCTCTCGCATTTCCGGTGGAATATAGTCCAGGTTCAACGCTTCGTAGATGTCCTGCTCGGATTTCGACGCGACCACCTGCTGGTCATCGAGCCGCGAGAGGCTGTATTCGCTTAATGTGTAACCCATTTTCAGCGCACGCTGGCGCAAGGCTACGTTGTGCGCTTTCGATCCGGTGAAATACTGCATTGCCGAGCCGAAGGAATCCGGTGAGAGGAACCGCACATCAACCTGCATGCCGCCGCGCATGCGGAAACTGACTTTATTTTCACCGCGCGCGATGATCTCCATGAGGCCGGGCAGCTTGATGATGTGGTCGATCAATTTCTGGCGCTCAGCGTCGTCACAACACGCGGGCCCGGTCACCAGAATATCGAGATCACCGACCGTTTCCCGGCCCCGACGCAGCGAGCCTGCAGGCGTGGCTTTTTCAACGCCGGGATAGTCGCGCAAGTGCTCGGCAATTTTCTCCGCCTGCTTTTCGGCGACGTCGAGCAGAAAACGTCCGGCGATACGGCGATAGTCTTCAATGGCCTTGAGCAGCTTCTGCTCGTGTTTTTCGCCCAGGCGCGGCAAAATGCGAATTTTTCCTTCGCGCGCGAGTTGTTCCACCCCTTCGAGATCTGAAACCTGATACGCACTCCAAATCGAAGAGATCGTCTTTGGGCCGAGTCCCTGGACTTTGAGCAACTGCAACATCGAGGGGCGATATTTGGTGAGCAGTTCGGCATGAAGAGAGAGCTTGCCCTGAGACATCATTTCTTTCAGGTTTTCCAGCATTCCTTTGCCGATTCCTGAAATGGCCAGCACCTGCTTGGGTTCGGCAATCAGATCTGAAATCTGCTGTGGGTGGGCTTCGATGGCTTCAGCGGCATTGCGGTAAGAGCGAATGCGAAACGAATCCGCGCCATCAATTTCAAGCAGGTCGGCGGTTTCGTAGAGAATTCCGGCGATGGACTTGTTGTCCATGGAAAGAGATTAGCAAAGTTTGCTTACTGGAAGACACTCAAGTCGTTGGCGGTCTGTTCGGGCCCGAACCTTAGGTCCGAGAAATTTGCTTTAGCCAAAAGCGGATTCACCACCCGCTACGATGCGGAATTACCGGAAAGATGAAAGCAAATTGCAAGGTCGTGTAATCGGCTGAAATTAGCAAGAATTGCTGGATACAGCCAGGATGGAGTCGTACACTGCACGATATGAAGGCGTTAGTGTCGTTCTTGCTTTTAACGGCTTTGCTGCGGCCAAACCATCTTATGGCCACAAGCCACCCTCGCTACTTCGGATCATCTTCCAACGTTGTCGTCGAAAAACTTCGCCATCAGTTCCAGGGCCTCTTGCGTCTCCGGCAATTGGAAGTGATACCAGAAGGCGTGGGGCAAGGCTTCGAAAACCACGAGCTTTGCATCGACGCCGGAGCGTAACAGCGCACGGTGAAAAATCGAAGTGTTGCTCAGCAGCAGATCGCGCGTGCTGGTGATCAGTAAAGTCGGAGGGAAACCGTGAAGGTCGGCGAACAGCGGCGAGAGCACAGGATCGCGCGGATCGGTTTTTCCTACATACGAGCCGTCATGAGCGGCGTTTGGGTCTTGCGGTGCGATATTGCCAGAGAATCCGTTTAGAGCAAAAAGCTGTTGTGAATCGGCTGTACGGCTGAAATCGGCCAGGCCGGAAAAAATTCCGAGGGCGGCAGGCTGAGGCAAGCCGAGTTGTTTGAGTTTGACCGCGACTTCGGCCGTCAGAATCGCGCCTGCCGAGGTGCCATAGATCCCAACTTCGCGCGGCTTGTAGGTCTTGAGCACCTCTTTATACACCGCGACTACGTCATCCACGGCTGCGGGAAAGGGGCTCTCCGGCGCGAGACGGTAGTAAACCGAAACGACTTTGATCTTCGCGAGATTCGCGATGGGGATACCTTCGATCAGCGATCCGGAGTCGGTGATGAAACCGCCGCCATGCAGGTTGATCAAAACTTTGTGCTGGTTCGCCGTCGGCGTTTCGAGCGGCGTAATGATGTCGGTGCGGACACCGGCTGTGGTTGTCTCGGTGATCTTGACCGGAAATCGCTTGCGGGCTTCGTCCGAATCGCGCTTGCGCCAGGCGTCAGTGCCGGCGCGCTGTTCGGCGAGATCTTTCGGCTGCGGCGATTCTTGCTCGATCTCTTTCAGCCAGTGTTGCGCCTCCGAGCTTACAGTCATCGGGATGGGTACCACGCGGACGATGTGAGCGGTGCCGTCGGAATCGAAGGTGGCTGAATCGGGATCGGCAGGCCAGGTCTGGGCAGTTGCACAAGCCCCTGACAACGAAATACTTACGACAAGAATTACGGAGAAATTGATTCGCATGATGTAACGAGAATGTATGCTCCGGCCGAATACTGCGTCTATTGAAAAATACGAACCCCAACCTGATTGAGCTTGGCCATTCCTCTATACTCACAATATGCGCGTCAGATTAGCGGCAATTCTTGTATTTTCGGCGTTGTGTTCAGGACAGCAATCCCCAGCTTTTCCCCCGATCGAGCAGTGGAAGGCGGCTGTGCTAAAGGGCGATGGCGCCGCTTTGAAGTCCCTTTACAGCAGTACGCCGCCAACCAGGATAAGCACAACCTCGGGTCACATTGACACTGACGCGGATGTCGCGTTCTGGATTGGTTTGAAGGCGAAGACCATGAACGTGACCGTGGCCGAGGCAGGTTCGCCGCAGCCGGGCGTCGAATCCTTTACCCTGCAGGTGAAAATTGTTGGGGCCAACGGCCGCCGCACAAACATTGTGGAAGGGCAGGCATGGTTGAATGAGGGAGGTGTTTGGCGATTAGCCGGAGCGAAGCGCGACATTGCGAAGCTCACGCAGCCGACAGAGTTAAACGAAAAGATCTATCCAACCGGCGACGCCCGAGCACAGATTCAAACGGCGCTAACCGGAGCCAGCAAGGCACACAAGAACATTCTGCTCGTGTTCGGCGCGGACTGGTGTTACGACTGCCATGTGCTTGAAAAGGCTTTTCACCGCCCGGATGTCGCTGCCGTGCTGAATCCGAATTTTCAAGTCGTGGATATAGACATAGGTAATGGCAACAAGAACCTGGACATTGCGGCGCAATACCAAGTGCCGCTCAATCGCGGCGTGCCGGCAATTGCGATCCTCGATTGGAAAGGGAATTTGCTTTTCAGTCAAAAGAACGGCGAATGGGAACGCGCCCGCGCGCTAGGGCCGGAAGATCTGCTGGCTTTACTGAAACAGTGGAAGCCGCAGGCATGACCTAATGACTACGGCCAGCGCGGTGTCATCGGCCGGGGAAGCGGTTTGGCGGGCTGACCGGCAGCGGCAGCGACAGCTTTAGCCGGGGTGGGATTCGGGTCATCGATTTCAGACAGGATGGCGGCGTCGTCTTCGTCGTTTTCAGCCAGCAACGGGGCTACTTCGCGCAACTTCTCCGCAGCTTGCTGCAACATTTCAATCTGTTTGCCTAACTGGGCGTACTTAGCCTGTTTGCGGCGCAGAACCTCGTGGATGTCTTTCATGCAACCCCCTGTATGTCGAATCTCCTGTGTCGAATCTAAGGAGGGCGTAAATCGGGGTCAACGAGTAACGGGGCGGCAGGGATTACGACGGTAATACCCTCGTGTCCGACATTTGAGGAGGTATCTGGCGACGTGGCCGGAATTGACATCGTTCGGCTTCATTCCGGCCCATGCAGGGAAACGATAAAAACCCGCGCCGTCGCCAAGTAATGTGGGGTTAGATGACTTCTTCCAGCCTGGAGGGCACAGAGTATTGATGGCTAAGCTCTTCCATGAAAATCCACAGGGAGCACGACACTTGACTTATGACTCAGTGTGGACAGAAAAACCGGTCGCCTGTCGCCGGATGCAAAAAAACCGAGTCAAGCTATTGCTTTTATGTGACTTATCCCTCGGCTTTAGCCGAAATTAACAATTCCATCTGTACGAAAAAATACAGTATCTCCCTGATAGCCTAAGCCTGCGAAACCATTTAGACATAAATCAGCCCCAACGCGAAGGAGACGGAAGGCAGGCGTTGGTTGTACCTCCCCTTTATCCAGCGCCTGCCACCTCCCTAAAGTTTTCGACTTTCTTCGCCCTTCCCGATCCCCCAACCCAAATAGTGCCGTCATCTCCTTAGGAATCAGAGAAGTCTTGTCTCAGAGAAAATGCCGAGGGAATTAGCGCCGGCTGACCCTGACACCTCGGAGGGCGTCAAACACCAGGGTAGATGTCGAGGAACACCGGCCGCACAACCAAAAATGGGCAACGGTGCGCGCGATGCCCTGCGACAGGTTCCGGCGATGAAGTTCAATTTCCGGGCAATCTGGCGGAACAACCTTGGGTCGAATTTCGAACTGAAACAGTCTGCCGTCACGGAGATGGCGGAGCGGAACGGCGCATTCAGGATTGGCGCAATGTGAAGTCATGCGAACCAGACCTGTATCTCATCAACAAGGAAATTTTGGAATCGGGTGAAACTGGTATGTAGGCTCAAATTTCTGCACAGGTGACCGCGATCTAGTCAACGGCAGTCTGCGAGCGTTCGGGAAAGAATGTTCCCCCAGAGAGAACCGCTCTAACTGCCTCCAGCAGGTCGCGAGCGGCTTCGCTCTTGGCCACAGCGCCGCGAATGGTGCCCGTCTTAAACCTCCCAACCACATCCTCCGAGAGATGAAGCGAAAACATGATCACGGGGATATCGGGTCTCTCGGCGGCGATGCGCGCGGCAGCTTCAATTCCATTCATTTCAGGCATGGTAATGTCCATGATGATGACATCGGGGGATGAAAGAAGCGCAATATCCACGGCCTCACGGCCGGTTTTGGCTTCAGCATAGACAGACCAATTAGGGACGGCTTCGAGAAGGTTGCGGATGCCCAGCCGCATGACCTCGTGGTCGTCGGCCACTAGAATCCTGACCGCCTGGGATTCAATTTGAGTGCTGTCAGGGTGAAGGCCGGGCATAGCTAAAGACACGATAGGATACACCTCAAGAAGCTTTATTTTCCAATCCTTGAGACGGCCAAGCGAATGCCGGAGAGACGCCAAACGATAACGGAGTCAAGCCAGGAAACGTTTTCTCGCTACCCGCACGCCTCACCTCGGGTTTCGCCACAGAGGAAATAGAAAAATAGAGTAGGCGTAAAGCTACACAGTCCCGACGTGGGCAGCAATCCAGTAAAGACAGTAGACGGGAATAGGTACGTATTGGATTATCCGTCCCTAATCTGCAAATGACGGTCAGAAGGGAGATCAGGAAAACGCGGCATGGCGCACTTGCGAGTGTTGGAAACGAGCCGCAAGTAATTTCGCAACCTCGCTTCGATAGCGATCGTATGCTAACGTAAGGCGCGGCTGTTCGTCAGAGCCACCGGCAGAGTCTCGTGCCATGCGACAGAAACTCATGCGAAAGACGGCATAGGCAAGCAGGTAGGCTGGCAGCCCTGGACTGGCGTCAATTCCGGACTGACGCTCAAATTCCTGCAGCAAACGGCGGAGAGCAGGCGGGCGTAATTGCCACTCAATCGCGATTCCCGCCAGGTCCCATGCAATGTCGCATGGGCCAGGAAAGAAGTGATTATCCCCGTGGTCGATCCCGTCTGTCTTGAGGAACTTGTCGGGCGCAATCCAGACCCACTCATGCGGCTGCATGCGACCATCCACCAGAATCGGATTTGGGAAATCAAGTTCATGTTCGGAAAACCCAACGTCAATCCCAAATTCCTGCTGAATGTTGAATTCAGTCATTTCTCTCAGCTGGGATCGGGCATGCGACCTTTCTTTGAAATTCAACACGCGAAAGGAGCAGTATCGCGCCATGGTATTGAGAAGCGAATTGCTCATATCGGAACATCCGAGACGCTTTCCTGGCAGGAGGTCATAAAGGAGAAATCCATCTGCAAAATCCCTGGCCGGAGGGCAGAAGCCCGACTCCGACAATGCGAAGGCACGCTGGCGCGCATCGCTTCCGATTCGACCCATCCCTTCAAACTTGAAAAGGCTTTTGCGGTCTGACGATACGAACTTAAGCCTTTCCGTTTGCGTCCAGCTTTCCGGCCAGTCGCACTTATCAGTGAAGAACAAATCGCGCCAGCGTCCCTCACCGGCATATAGGCATTCCTTGAAACGTGTATTGACAGATGGCGAAGTAGCGATGTAACGAAATCCGCTCCATCTTTCAGCGGCATTTTCAGCGCATAAAGACTCAGGATCGATCTCCCGGCTTCCAATTATCGTAATGCGCTCCCGTGATACGCCGGCGCGCAGCAAAGCCTCGGCCACAGAAAGGAAAGTTGAGCCACTTCGGCCTGGGCCTTCATCCACGATCGTAAACTGGGCGCCTTCCAGGAGGCGCTCGCGAATCCATTGATGCTGCTGGCGATCAAATTCGGTTTGGCGAGCATAGGGATGTCCGGTTGGCCGAACAGTAATGCGAGAAGATGGTCGGACTGCGAATCGGATTGCGGCGGCAGCCATGGCACTCAGAGTCGTTCCGATGCTGCGGACCCCAATCACGGCGTACGGGCGGGGTTCAATCGCCACCTGAGCGGCAACACGGGCGAAGTCCAACGGATGAAGCGCATAGTAAGTGAATCCTTCCGGAGGAGAAATGCTGATCCACTCGGGTGGCGTTATGCGCACGATTATTTTAGAAGCCCTGACGGCATGGGACTCAGCACCGGTGTAAACCGCGGCGGCAAGTGCGTCAGTGAGTTCAGCCGAAGATAAAGTGCATCTGTCGCCAGCATCGGCGAGGGCCGCCTCCAATTCGCCGGCTTGAATCAAGGCATCCACCCATCCCCGGGATCCGCGCTCACATTGGGCTATGATCCCGCGAACCACGCCGGGGCCCGAAACTGACTTCCGTCCTTCGCGGAAGATCCAGGGGTCCCTGACAGCGTGATCGTTTGACGGCGGATTATCGGATATTGAGTTGCCCGCCCGCCCGGACAAAGCACGAAGCGGCAAGGCGTCTCTGGTGGTGGAGCTAGCCACTATGGAAAAACCTCCGCTTCAAGATCTGCAACTCTCAGGCGAAAAAGACGCGACGACGTCGAAAGATCAGGAGTAAAAACCGCCTCGTAATTCCTGACACTGTGCGCTTATATTTGTCGATTTCAGGTTTGGCGTATTGCCAACCTGTTTCTGATGCTTACGTTACAAGGTGAGATGTCTCTCTAACCCTCGAGGAATTAGACTTAATACCCAACTCTCTATCCCGTTTAAATACAGCGTCAAATTGCGACGGCGCATCGAAGTTTTGAACCAGAGAACACGGGGCGATTCCAGTGGACGACGCAAACAAGGGAGCGCGATGAAGCTGGCGATTTTCGGTTTGACTATCAGCTCATCGTGGGGAAACGGCCATGCAACCCTGTGGCGCGCATTGTGCAACGCTTTGGCCGCACAAGGCCATGAAGTCAGATTTTTCGAGCGCGATGTTGACTACTATTCGAATCACCGAGATTTGGAGCTGCCACAAAACTATGAACTCTCGCTGTACCCTGACTGGGAAAATGTCAGGTCAGAAGCCGAGTTGAGTGTGCGCAATGCCGATGCGGCCATCGTGACTTCGTATTGTCCGGATGCGCAGGCGGCGTCGGACGTGATCCTGTCCTCTTCGGCGCTCAAAGTTTTTTATGATTTGGACACCGCGGTCACGCTCGAAAAGTTCCGCTCTCAAGGCGCAGTGAGCTACATTCCGCAACAAGGTTTGAGCGGATTCGATCTGGTGCTGAGTTACGTGGGAGGCAGGGCTCTGGATGACCTTAAAAAACTATTCGGAGCCACAAAAACTGCTCCCCTGTACGGTAGTGTCGATCCAGGCATGTACAAGCCGGTACCACGATCGCAACATTACGAATCCGACCTTTCGTACTTAGGAACGTACGCAGGAGACCGTCAACAGCTCTTGAACGAACTTTTCCTGCGGCCGGCACATCGGTTGCCCAAAAAAAAGTTTTTGTTAGGCGGCGCTCAGTATCCCGACGACTTTCCCTGGAACGATAACGTCTGGTTTGTTCGGCATGTGCCACCGCCGGAGCATCCGGCGTTTTATTGCTCGTCACTCCTGACTCTCAACGTAACTCGCGGCGCTATGGCGGAGGTTGGCTACTGCCCTTCTGGAAGATTGTTTGAAGCCGCGGCCTGCGGAACTCCGATCGTCAGCGATTCATGGCCGGGGCTCGATCAGTTCTTCGAGCCGGGGCGCGAGCTGCTGGTAGTGCGGTCTTCCGATGACGTAGTCGACGCGCTGGCCCGCGATCCGGGGGAGTTGGAACGAGTCGGCCAAGCCGCACGTGAGCGCGTACTCGACGAACATACTGCTGACCATCGCAGCCGAGAGCTGCTGCAGTTACTGGAGGCCGCATGAAGCGTTGGGGAGTTATTCCCGCTGCGGGCCGGGGAACACGCATTCAACCACTGGCGTTTTCGAAAGAACTGCTGCCGGTCGGCACGCGTTTCGACGGCACCATCGAACGTCCGCGGGCAGTCTCCGAATATCTGTTGGACCGCATGCTGATGGCGGGAGTGGACCGGGTGTGCTTTGTGATCTCCCCGGCAAAGACTGATATCGTCAACTATTTCGGAGCGGAAATTGGAGACACTCCGATCTGTTACGTCGTGCAGCAGAATCCGCACGGATTGTGCGATGCGCTATTCAGTGCTCTGCCTTTCATTTCACCTGAGGATGAAGTCTGCATTGGACTCCCAGACACGATCTGGTTTCCCGAGAATGGTTTTGAAATGCTTCCCGCCGGCCAGTTCTCATTCCTTTTGTTTCCGGTCGAGCGTCCTGAACTTTTCGATGCGGTAATGACCGATCCTGAGGGCAGGATCGAGCGAATTCAAGTGAAGGAGCCGAACGCTGCCTCCCACTGGATATGGGGCGCATTCAAATTCACGGGCGCGCACTTGGCCGCACTGCATCGGTTGTGGATGGAGCGGAGATGCAGCGACGAATACCTGGGCACTCTCGTGAACGCTTATATCGCCCACGGAGCAAGGGTCCAGGGAGTAAAGCAAGGCGAGGTCTACGTAGATGTGGGTACGCTGCACGGATACCGCGAAGCAGTGCGCGTACTTTCAAAGCAGGTACAGGCGCATGAACTCGCAAGTTGAACCGTGGGCCCAGTTCAGGTGCTTTTTGCACCGAGGTCGAACAGACTCGCCAATGCGCGCAATGGTGATTGCAGCTCATCCCGACGACGAGACAATCGGGGCCTCACTGGTGCTTTCTCGATTCCCGCAGACCGAGGTCGTTTATCTTACGGACGGCGCGCCACGCGACCGCAAGCTCTGGTCGCCGGAGGCGAGAGGCTCGCGCGAGGATTATGCCGCTTTGAGGCGACGTGAAGCTGGAAATGCACTGGCCCATGCGGCGATACGAACGAACCAGATAACGTGGCTTGGCGCGGTGGACCAGGAAGCAGTCTTCCAATCGGCAGAGTTGATCAGGAAGCTTGCTGACATATTGGAGACACGTCAACCAGAGATTGTCGTTACGCACCCATATGAGGGCGGTCATCCAGACCACGACACCGCCGCACTGTTGGCACAAATGGCAATAGCAGGCTCGCAGTCGACCGCCCTTCTTGTCGAAATGACTTCCTATCATGCCAGCGCAGGCGCCTGTGTCACCGGCGAATTTCTGAATCCTGACGCGAATGAAATTGTTTGCGACCTTGGAGCGGAAGACTGCGCTCGCAAGCGGCGGATGATGGACGAGCACTGGTCGCAACGTGCGGTGCTGAAAGGGTTCGGCATTGATCGCGAGCGGTTCCGGCCGGCTCCGGCGTATGACTTTGCGAAAACGCCTCACGAAGGCCGCTTGTGGTACGAGTGCATGGAGTGGCCGATGACTGGCGCTGGTTGGCGCTTATTGGCAAGCGACGCAATCCGCGGAGTGCAGGAGTCTGATGTCACTGTCGGTGCTTAGTGTCGCGTACCCACTGGCCAAAGTTTCGCCGGAGACTGCTGGGGGGGCCGAGCAAATCTTGCTCACAATAGATAGGGCACTAGTGCGTCGAGGCGATCGTTCACTGGTCATTGCCGCAGCTGGATCGCAATGTTCGGGGCTTTTAATTCCGGTACGAATTCCCGCCGGGGAACTCGATGAAAATGCCAAGCTGAAAGCTCGCGATAGCTTCAAAGAGGCGATAGCTCGGGTATTAAGAAGTCACCCTGTGGATATCGTTCATATGCACGGTCTCGACTTTTATGAATACCTGGAGCCAACGGATGTTCCGGTTGTAGTGACCTTGCATTTGCCCCTGGCGTGGTACAGCGCGAGGATGTTGAAAGCTTTTTGCAACAAAGCCCAGTTAGTGGCAGTGTCGCGCACCCAAGCTGCCAGCGCTCCATCCGGGCTTAAGCTGCACGCAACTATCCCGAACGGCATCGAACTTGGCGATTTTCTTCCGAATCGCAAGCGAGGCAGGTACGCCCTTATCCTGGGCCGGATCTGTCCAGAAAAAGGCATTCACCTTGCGCTCGATGCCGCTGAGCGAGCAGGAGTCCCAGTGGTTCTTGCTGGGAAAGTGTTCGAATATCCCGAACACCGCGAGTACTTCGATCGGGTCATCAGGCCACGTTTGAGTCGCTCAATTCGTTTTGTAG
>Ga0134128_10010077_pt1 | contig 11333 bp, 11 predicted proteins | sample KB31754_FD_96462 | JGI IMG/M metagenome (GOLD analysis project Ga0134128, IMG submission 96462) | Terrestrial soil microbial communities with excess Nitrogen fertilizer from Kellogg Biological Station, Michigan, USA - KB3-175-4 | ecosystem: Environmental > Terrestrial > Soil > Unclassified ...
ATTTTCGAGTAATCCTTCGGGAAATTCTCGCGAATGAATTCGAGGATCTTTTTCTCGGCGTCGGAGCCCGACTCATACTCGATGCCCGCGTAGATGTCCTCGGTGTTCTCGCGGAAGATCGTCATGTCGACGAGATCCGGACGCTTGACCGGCGTCTCCATGCCTTTGAAGTACTGGACGGGCCGAAGACAAACATAGAGGTCGAGCTCCTGCCGCAGCGCGACGTTGAGCGACCGGATGCCGCCGCCGACCGGCGTCGTGAGCGGTCCCTTGATACCCACCAGGAATGTGCGGAAGGCGGTGAGGGTGTCTTCGGGTAGCCAGCTTCCCGTCGACTTGAATGCCTTCTCGCCGGCGAGCACTTCTTTCCAGACGAGCTTGCGCTTGCCGCCATAGGCGCGCTCGACTGCGGCGTCGAACACGCGGACGCTCGCGCGCCAGATGTCGCGGCCGGTGCCGTCGCCTTCGATGAAGGGAATGATGGGATGGTCCGGGACGACGAGCTCGTCCTTGCGCCGGACAATCGTGTCGCCTTGCACTGTTGCTGTTCGTTCGCTCACCGCGTCAATCCTCGTCCAGGCGCCGGCCGGAGGCCGATCGCTTTTAGGTCACGTCCCTCAATGTGGTCAACGGCTTTCCGCAGAAATTGTGGAAAACTTTGTGGAAAAGTAACGGCCGTACGACGAATCGGCCCGACTTTCCGAGAGCGACAGCGACTTGCACCAACGTGGTGCGACCGCCCCGCCCGACCGCGCCAATTATATACAGGCTCACTTCACGCGATACACCGTCCCCGTCGCCGGATCGACGAGCTCGACGAACTCGTCGCCGATCATGTGCACGACGAGCGTGCCGACCGTGTCGCCGGGCCGTGCGATCACGACATTGTCGGCGACCGACAACGCCGCCGATCGCACCACGCCTCCGGTCGTCGTCTGTGAAGAAATCGCGATGAGCTTCGGCAGCGCCGGCGCGGGCGGCGGTGGCGGCGGCGCGGGTTGAGTTGGCGGCGTCCTCGTTACCGGCGGCGCCGGCGGCGCGCCAAATCGAAAGGGATCGCGCGTCGACGCCGGCGTGGCTGTGGTGAGACCGACACGGCTGTGCATCCGCGACAGCTCGGCATCGATCGCCGCCACCGTCTTTTCCGTCGCCGTCACATCCGCGGATGGGTACGAGTTGGGGGCGGGCGAAAACATCGATCGCGGCAGGACCAGCCAGATGGCCACCACGGCGGCCGCGCCGAGCGCGAGTGACGCGATGCGTCGCATGCGATGCTGCCGGAACCCGAGGATCGTAGCACGGCGCTCTCATGCTAAGATTCCCCGTGCCCGTAGTCGTTCCGTCAGAACTGGCACCCTCCCTCCGTTCTGCTCCCGTCGTCGCCATCATCCCCGCTCGGTATCGCTCGACGCGTCTTCCCGGCAAGCCGCTGGCGTTGATCAACGGACGTCCGATGGTCGAGCACGTCTATCGGCAGACGACGTCCGCCGCGCTCGTGTCGGCGGTGCTCGTCGCGACCGATGACCTGCGCGTGGCGGAAGCGGTGGACGCGTTCGGCGGCACGGCGGTCATGACGGATCCGGACCACGCGACGGGCACGGATCGGCTCGCGGAGGTCGCGGCATTCCTCGAAGGCGACCTCGTCGTGAACGTGCAGGGCGACGAGCCGCTCATCACGGGCCAGGCCATCGACGCGGCCGTCGAGCCGTGCCTCCGTCGGCCCGACGAACTCATCTCGACGCTCCGGAAGAAGATCGAGGACCCGACCGACCTCGACACGCCGAGCGTCGTGAAGGTCGTCGTCGATCGCGACGGCTACGCCTTCTACTTTTCGCGCTCGCCGATTCCGTTCGTTCGACCCGGCGAAGACCGGCCGGTGTCGTGGCGCCACCTTGGGTTGTATGTCTATCGCCGACCGTTCCTATTGATGGTGGCGGGCCTGGCGCAGACGCCCATCGAACGGGCGGAAGGGCTCGAGCAGCTTCGGATCCTCGAGCACGGCATTCGCATTCTGACCGTCGAGACGACCGTAGAAACCATCGGCGTGGATACGCCGGAAGACCTCGCACGGGTGCAGAGGCTCGTGCGCGGCTAGCGAACGCCGGAGCCGCTCGGGCGGCTCGTCGAGGCGAAGAGGCGAAGAGGCGGACACATGGCGCAGACGGATCGCGAGCGACCCACCAAATACATCTTCGTGACCGGCGGCGTCGTCTCGTCGCTGGGCAAAGGACTGGCGGCCTCCTCGATCGCCTGCCTGCTCGAGGGTCACGGCTACAAGGTGGCTCTTCAGAAGTTCGACCCGTACATCAACGTCGACCCGGGCACCATGAGCCCGTACCAGCACGGCGAGGTCTACGTCACCGACGACGGCGCCGAGACCGACCTCGACCTGGGCCACTACGAGCGGTTCACGAACATGGTGGCCACCCGCAACAGCAACTGGACGACGGGCAAGATCTACAAGTCGGTCATCGAGAAAGAACGCCGGGGCGACTACCTCGGGCGGACGGTGCAGGTCATCCCGCACATCACCAATGAGATCAAGGACGCCATTCGGTCGGCCGCCCAAGGCGTCGATGTTCTGTTCGTTGAAATCGGCGGCACCGTCGGCGACATCGAGAGCCAGCCGTTCCTCGAGGCGATCCGCCAGCTGCGGCAGGACGTCGGCCGCGAGCACACGCTCTACGTCCACCTCACGCTCGTGCCGTTCATCGCGTCCTCCGGCGAACTGAAGACGAAACCGACGCAGCACAGCGTGCGCGACCTCCGGTCGATCGGCATCTCGCCCGACGTGCTGCTCTGCCGCACCGACCGCCCGCTCGACAAGGAACTGAAGGCAAAGATCGCGCTCTTCTGCGACGTCAACGAAGAAGCCGTCATCACGGCTCGCGACGTCGGGAGCATCTACGAAGTCCCGCTCAACCTGGCCGGCGAGGGCCTCGACCGCATCCTGCTGAACCGCCTGAACCTGCCGGAAACCGAAGCCCGCATGGATTCGTGGCACGACCTCGTGGAGCGGATCAAGCAGCCCGAGGACGAAGTCGTCATCCACTTCGTCGGCAAGTACGTCGAGTACGAGGATTCGTACAAGAGCATCAATGAGGCGCTGCATCACGGCGGCTTCAAGCACCGGCTGAAGGTGAAGCTCGATTACGTCGAAGCCGAGGCCCTCGAGACCGAGGAGGGCCTTGCCAGGCTCTCGTCGGCCGTCGGCATTCTCGTCGCGCCGGGCTTCGGCGACCGCGGCAGCCGAGGCATGATCGCCGCGGCCGAATTCGCCCGCACCAAGCGGATCCCCTACTTCGGCATCTGCTACGGCTTCCAGTGGGCGGTCGTCGAGTTCGCCCGGAATGTCGCGGGCATCGAAGGGGCCGACTCGACCGAGGTGCAGGAGGACGCGCCGCACAAGATCATCTACAAGCTGCGCGACCTCCTCGGCGTCGACGACCTGGGCGGGACGATGCGGCTCGGCAGCTACGCCTGCCGGCTCGCGCCGGACTCGCTCGCGCGGCGGCTCTATGGCGAGGAGATCATCCACGAGCGCCATCGCCACCGTTACGAGTTCAACTGCCTCTACGAACAGCCTTTGCTCGATCGCGGCCTGAAGATCGTGGGCCGATCGCTCGACGGCAAGTTCGTCGAGATCGTCGAGCTGCCGGGCCACCCCTGGTATGTCGCCGTGCAGTTCCATCCTGAGTTCAAGTCGAAGCCGCTGCGCCCGCATCCGCTCTTCGCGGGGTTCGTCGAGGCCGCCTACAAGCGACAGATGAGCCTGCAGGGCATCGCGACCAACGTCACGTCGATCCGGGCCCGAGGGTAGGTTGGTCGCACCCGTCCGCATCGCCGACGGCGTCACGATCGGCGAGGGATCGCTGGTCCTCATCGCCGGCCCGTGCGTCATCGAGAGCGAGGCGCACGCGGTCGGCCTGGCGAAGGAGATCGCGGCGATCGCCAGGCGCGTCGGCATCCCCTACGTCTTCAAGGCGTCGTTCGACAAGGCGAACCGCACCTCGGTGAAGTCCTTCAGGGGCCCGGGACTGGAATCCGGCCTTCGCACGCTGGCCAAGGTCAAGGCGGAAGCGCGAGTGCCCATCCTGACGGACATCCACGAGCCCGGCCAGGCAGCCGCGGCCGGTGTCGTCGCGGACGTCCTGCAGATTCCGGCCTTCCTCTCGCGGCAGACGGACCTGATCGTCGCCGCGGCAGAGACCGGGCGCGCCGTGAACGTCAAGAAAGGACAGTTCCTGGCGCCGCTCGACATGAAACACGCCATCGAGAAGGTCCGGTCCGCGGGCAATGCGAAGGTGTTCGTCACCGAGCGCGGATTCTCGTTCGGCTACAACAACCTCGTCGTGGACATGCGCGCGTTTCCGATGATGCGCGGTCTTGGCGTGCCAGTCGTCTTCGACGTCACGCACAGCCTGCAGTTGCCTGGCGGTGGCGATGGCGTGACCGCCGGCCTGGCCGAATATATCGAGCCGCTGGCCTCGGCTGGCGTCGCCGCTGGCGTCGACGGCGTGTTCCTCGAAGTCCACGAGTCCCCCGCCCAGGCCAAGAGTGACGCGCAGAACGCGCTGGCTCTGAGCGCCCTCGAGCCCCTGCTGGCGCGGCTCGTCCGGATTCACGAGGTGACGAGACCGTCACCGGCTAAGATCCGGTAGCGCATGGCTCCAAACCGACCTGACAAGGTCCAGCCCCTTCATTCCGCCGAAGAGGCGGCCGAGACGGCGCTCGCCAGAAGCGTCCTCGAAACCGAAGCACGCGCCATCCTTGGGTTGATTCCCCAACTCGACGGCAGTTTCGCCCGCGCGCTCGATCTTCTTCACACCTGCACTGGGCACGTCATCGCCACGGGCATGGGCAAGTCGGGCATCATCGCGCGCAAAGTGGCTGCGACTCTGTCGAGCACGGGCACGGCCGCCGTGTTCCTGCATCCCGCCGAAGCGCTTCACGGCGACCTCGGCGTCGTCCAGTCGGGCGACGTCGTCATCGCCCTCTCGCAAAGCGGGGAGACCGAGGAGCTCGTCCGGCTGCTCGAAGCGATCCGCCGGATCGGAGCGCGCCTCATTTCGATCACGGGCCGGCCGGAATCGACGCTCGGCCAGGCGGCTGACGTCACGCTCAGTTGCCAGGTCGCGGAGGAAGCCTGCCCCATGAACCTCGCGCCGACGGCGAGCACGACGGCCGCGCTCGCCCTTGGCGACGCCCTCGCCCTGGCGCTCTCCCGGCGAAAAGGATTCAAGGAAGAACAGTTCGCGGATCTGCATCCGGGAGGGCGCCTCGGCAAGAAGCTGATGCGGGTCGAATCCCTCATGCATGTCGGCGCGGCGCTGCCGTGCGTCGCGCCCGACGCGGGTATGCCCGACGTCATCCACGAGATCACCGACAAGCGCCTCGGCATGACCTGCGTCGTCGACTCGGCGAGCGGCCGGCTCGAGGGGGTCGTCACCGACGGCGACCTGCGGCGCCACATGACGCCGGGCTCCAACCTGCTCGACCGGCGGGCCGCCGAAATCATGACGACCCGGCCGGTGACGATCGGGCCGGGGATGCTGGCCGTCGAGGCCCTGCGCGTGATGGAAGAGAAGAAGATCACGTCCCTCGTGGTCGTCGAACGAGGGCCGGGGTCGCGCGTCGTCGGGGTCGTTCACTTGCATGACCTCTGGCGAACGCAGATGATCTAAGGGCCGATGGCCCTCTCCCCCGCCGCGCTCGCCGAACGTGCCCGGGGGCTGCGCGTGCTGCTCTTCGACGTCGACGGCGTGCTGACGAACGGCGGGGTCGAAATCACGAGCACGGGCGGCGAGTCCAAGGAGTTTTCGATCCGCGACGGCGCGGCGCTGGTGTGGGCGTAGCGCGAGGGGCTGACCGTCGGCCTCATCAGCGGCCGGCCGTCGGAGGTGACGACGCGGCGCGCCGAGGAGCTCGGCATCCGCCTCGTCGTGCAGGAGCGGAAGAACAAGGCCGAGAGTTACCGCCTCCTCGCCGAGACGAACGGATTTACCGACGAACATGTCGCCTACATGGGCGACGATCTGCTGGATCTGCCGGTGCTGGGCCGGGTGGGCTTCTCGGCGGCGCCGTCCGATGCCGCCCCGGAAGTCCGGGAACGCGTTCACTGGGTCAGCGCCCATCCGGGCGGAAGAGGTGCGGTGCGGGACCTCGTCGAGTTCGTGCTCAAATCACAAGGGCGCTGGGACGCGATCGTCCAGCAGCTGGCCGGCTAGATGCAAAGCTACATCGTCCTCCTCGCGGTGCTCGTCGCTCTGCTGGCCGGCATGGCGACCGGCAAGGCGTGGGAACGCTACAAGCTCGTCGAGGGACGTTGGATCGATCGCCGGCGCGTGCGGCAGTCGCCGGACTTCATCCTCGGCCTCAACCATCTGGTCGCGGGGCAGGTGGATCTCGCCATCGAGTCGCTCGAGAAGGCGTCGCAGCTCGACCCCGGCGCGTTCGAGCTGCAGCTCGTGCTGGGGAACCTCTATCGCGAGAAGGGCCAGGTCGGCCGCGCGATCCAGGAGCATCAGACGCTGCTCCAGCGCCCGCGGCTGAATCGCGTGGACCACGCCGCGGTGCTGCTCTGCCTCGGCCTCGACTACAGGCGCGGCGGCTTCGTGGACCGCGCGGTAGCGGCGTTCACCGAGGTGCTCAAGCTGGATTCGAAGAACGAGGCGGCGCTCGCCAACCTCGAGAAGCTGCAGGAAGACCAGCATCAGTGGCAGGAGGCGTACGTCACGCGCCAGCGCCTGTCACAGGTCGCCGGGCCGCCGGACCATCCCAAGTCGCAGTCGATTCTGGCGTTCCTCGAAAACGAAATCGGGCTGCAGGCGATGAAGCAGCACGACTTCGCGGAGGCGAGCAAGCGATTCGCGGCATCGATCGAGCTGGACCCGTCGGTCACGCCGGCCTACCTGCACCTGGGCGACGTCCGGCATCAGGAGGGCGACCTGAACGGGGCGATCGCGATGTGGGAGCGATCGATCGACGTCTCGCCCGAGCGCGCCTACCTGGCGCTCGAGCGGCTCGAGGACGCGTATCGCGAGATTGGCGCGGATTCGCGGTTCGGCGATCTGTGCCGGCGGCTCACGGAAGAGGCGCCGCGCGAGTGGCGCGCCCGGGCGGCGCTCGCGAGGCACATCGCGTCGGAGGGCCAGCAGACGAAGGCGCTCGACCTGCTGTTCGCGGCGCTCGAGCACAATCCGCACGCGCTCGCGATCCATCAGGCCATCTGGAACACGCTCTCGGCGCTGGACCTGCCGCGGCCGCTCGTGGCGCGGTACATCGACGTCACGCGGCAGTCCGTGTTCTACCTCGACCCGCACGTCTGCATGCGGTGCCGGTATCGATCGACCGAGCTCCTCTGGCAGTGCCCGCACTGCCACGAATGGAACACGTTCGTCGAGGAGCGCATCGCGCCGGCCACCGACACCGAAGCCGAGATTCCGGCCAGCGTCACGCAGTAGCCGCCGATGCCCGCGCCGCTTCGCGTCGCGCTCACCGGCGGGATTGCCACGGGCAAGTCGCACTGTCTGCGGGCGTTCGCGGCGCTGGGCGTCGCGACGCTCGATGCCGACGTGCTGGCGCGCCAGGCCGTCGAGCCCGGCACGGCCGGGCTCGCGGCGGTCGTCGCGCGGTTCGGCCGGAGCGTGCTCCGGCCGGACGGCGCGCTCGACCGCGCCGCCCTCGGCCGCATCGTGTTTGACGATGCGGCCGCGCGGCGCGATCTGGAGGCCATCGTCCACCCGATCGTGTATCAGGCGATAAAGGACTTCGGAAGTCATTTTTACGAACTTCGTAAAAATGACTTCCGAAGTCCTTTTTCCCTTGTTGACATCCCCCTGCTGTTCGAGACCGGCCACGAGAAGGACTTCGACCGCGTCGTCGTCGCTGCGTGCCGCCCGGCGCAGCAGCTCGAGCGCCTGAGGGCGCGCGACGGCCTCGGCGAGGCCGACGCGCGCCGGCGAATCGAGGCGCAGCTGCCGATCGATGACAAAGTCCGCCGCGCGGACTTTGTCATCGACACGTCGGGCAGCGTGGCCGAGACGAACCGGCAGGTGGTCGAGGTTTTCGAGCGCCTGAAGGCGGAAGCCAGCATTCCGGGAGCGTAGGCACCCGGAGTGATTCCGGGTGCCTACGCTCCCGGAATGCGGAGACGCTGTTCGCCTGCCGTCAGCGTGTTCTTGAGCAGCATGGCAATCGTCAGGGGGCCCACGCCGCCGGGCACCGGGCTCAGGGCGCCGGCAACCGCGCCCACGCCCGGATGCACGTCGCCCATCACGACTGATCCCTTCCGGTCAAAATCGGCAACCTTCGAGCTGCCCTCGCCGAAAATCCGGATGACGTCCTCGCGCCGATCGAGCCGGGCAATGCCGACGTCGATGACCGTCGCGCCGGGCCCGACCATCTCGGCCGTAACGAACGCGGCGCGCCCGACGGCGGCGACCAGGATGTCGGCCTGCCGCGTGATGGCCGCCAGGTCGCGCGTCTTCGAGTGACAGATCGTCACCGTGGCGTCGCGCTGCAACAGCAGCAGCGCCATGGGCTTGCCGACGATATCGCTCCGGCCGAGGACCACCGCGTGTCTGCCGGCCATGGGGATCTTCTCGCGAACGAGCAGCTCGATGACGCCCGACGGCGTGCAGGGCGCCAATGTCGGACGGCCCTGGGCGAGGCGTCCGACGTTCTCGGGATGAAAGCCATCGACGTCCTTCGCTGGATCGAGGCCGTCGTTCACCTGCTGCTCGACGGCCTTACCGAGCGCGTGCGGCAGCGGCGACTGGACCAGGATGCCGTCGCAGGTGTCGTCCCGATTGAGGCGGTCCACGAGGGCAAGCACCTCGCCCCCGCTGGTCGTCGCCGGCAGCCGATGGACCACGACGCGAAGGCCGGCCTCGGTGCCGGACTTCTCTTTGCTTCGGACGTAGATCTGCGACGCCGGATCGTCGCCGACCAGCACGATGTGGAGCGCAGGCGGCCGCCCGTGGATCGACTGGAAGGCCGCGACGCCCGGCGTCAGCTCCGCACGAATGGCCGCCGCGATGGCGGTCCCGTCAAGACGTCTCGCAGCCATGAGGGGAAAGGATACCGGGTGCGCACCCGGTGCGTTCCGGGTGCGCACCCGGAATGCTCTTACTGCCCGGATTTCCTCAGCTCGCTGTGTTTCTGGCCATAGGCGAAGTAGATCACCAGGCCGATGGCCATCCAGACGACCAGCCGGATCCACGTCTCGTTCGAGAGGCCATACATCAGCCCGAGGCTGACGAGCGCCGACAGAATCGGCACGACCGGCACCCAGGGCGTCCGGAACGACGCCTTGAGGTCCGGCCGCTTCCGTCGCAGGAAGATGATGCCCAGCGAGACGATGACGAACGCCATCAGCGTCCCGATGCTGACCAGGTCGCCGAGGACGCTAATCGGGGTGAGGCCCGACGCCACAGCCACCACGACACCTGTAATGATGCTGGTGATGTGCGGCGTGCGGAACTTCGGATGGATCTTCTTGGCGAACGGCGGCAGCAGCCCGTCGTTGGCCATCGAGTAGAAGATGCGCGGCTGCGCCATCATCATGACGACCATGACGGAGCTGAGGCCGGCGATGGCGCCCAGCTCCACCAGCATCGTCAGCAGGTGCAGCAGAGGGCTGCCGCCGGAGGCCGCCTCGGCCGCGCGAATGGCCACGACCATCGGCGCCGCCGATCCCATCATCTGCTTGTAGGGCACGAGGCCGACCATGATCCCCGACACCAGGATGTAGAGGATCGTGCAGACGACGAGCGACCCCAGGATGCCGATTGGCATGTCCCGCTGCGGGTTCTTCGCCTCCTGCGCGGCCACGGAGACCGCGTCGAAGCCTATGTAGGCAAAGAAGATCTTGCCGGCGCCCTGCAGGACGCCGCTCCACCCATACTCGCCGAACGTGCCGGTGTTCGGCGGAATCACCGGGTGCCAGTTGGCCGTGTTGATGAACGCCATTCCGCCCAGGATGACGATGACGACCACCGCCAGCTTGACGATCACGATGGCGGAGTTGACGTTGGCGGACTCACGAATGCCGATGACGATCAGGATCGTGACGAGGACGGTGATGATGACCGCCGGAAGATTGAAGACGGCCGTCACGTCGCCGCCGCTCGCCACGTGGACGATCGTCCCGGGCGCCGCCGACAGGGCCGCCGGGAAGTCCACCCCCACGAAGTCGTGCATGAAGCTCGTGAGGTGTCCGCTCCAACCGACCGCGACGGTCGCCGCGCCCAGCGCGTACTCCAGAATCAGGTCCCAGCCGATGATCCAGGCGAAAATCTCCCCGAGCGTCGCGTAGCCGTACGTGTAGGCCGAGCCGGCAATCGGCACGACCGACGCAAACTCCGAGTAGCAGAGGCCGGCCAGCGCGGACGCGATGCCGGCCAGAATCATCGACAGCACGATCGCCGGACCGGTGTTGGCGGCTGCCACCTGTCCGGTCAGAACGAAGATTCCCGTGCCGATGATGGCGCCGATGCCGAGGGTGACGAGGTTGATGGGCCCGAGCACGCGCTTCAGCGTGTGCTCACCCTGTTCGCTGGCCTGGGCCGTGAGCGTTTCGATCTTCTTCGTGGCAAGCAGCGACATCGCTCGTTCCGTCCTTTCGCCTGACAGGCTGAATGGCGGGCCGATTATAGCGTGAGACTCTCGAGCACTTGGGCGTACTCGCGCACCCGGTCGCCCGGGGCGCCGACGAGAAGATCGCCAATCACCGCCACCGAGGCCGCCCCGGCCCGCAGCACGTCAGGCGCCCGATCGAGCGTGATGCCGCCGATCGCGACCACCGTCAGCGACGCCCGCGCCGCGATCGCGACGGCGTCACGCACGCCCTCGAGGCCGACCACCGGATCGACGACCGGCCCCTTGCTTGCCGTGGCGAACACGGGTCCGATCGCCAGGTAGGAGACCGGCTCGCGCGCGGCGGCCTCGGCCTGCGCCGCCGAATGCGTCGACCGGCCGACGATCGCGGCGTCGCCCACGACGGCGCGGACACCCGCCGGCGGCAGGTCCGTCTGCCCGACGTGAACTCCGTCGGCGCCGCCCAGCCGCGCCAGATCGGCCCGGTCGTTCACGATGAGGCGCGCCCCCGCGGAATGGCTCCGCGCGACGGCGTCGTCGATGAGATCGAGGAGCGCGCCGCTCGGCAGGCGTTTGGCGCGCAGCTGCCAGAAACGCACGCCGCCCGCCAGCCAGACGTCGATGAGCGCGAGCGGGTCCAGCCCGCGGGCGGTCACGGCGTCGACGTCGAGAATTGGATAGAGGCGAGGGAGGGAGAGCACCGGGGGTGCGGGGCGCCAGGTGCGGGTGCTTGG
>Ga0134128_10010078_pt1 | contig 11333 bp, 9 predicted proteins | sample KB31754_FD_96462 | JGI IMG/M metagenome (GOLD analysis project Ga0134128, IMG submission 96462) | Terrestrial soil microbial communities with excess Nitrogen fertilizer from Kellogg Biological Station, Michigan, USA - KB3-175-4 | ecosystem: Environmental > Terrestrial > Soil > Unclassified ...
CGTGACTCATTTTTACGAGAACATGGCAAGCAGCCGGCCGTTCACGACGGCCTTCCATATCGGGGAAATGCTCGAGGGTTTTGACAGGCTTCTCGCGCTGGCGCCGGATGAGAGCCACATCGTGCCCGGACACGATCCGCTGGTCATGAAGCTCTATCCGTCTCCCAGCCCCGAACTTGAAGGTGTGGCGGTACGCCTGGATGTACCGCCATCCGGCGTTGCACCGTCCCGCGCGAACTATTCCTCCCATCCGGAATGACCTCAAAAAGCGCAAGTTTGACTTCTTGCTGTTGGTGGGCCTTTTTGCATACGTATCGAACGTTATGCGTCGTACGAACTAGGGAAGTCAGGGAAATTTTCGAACAGATTCGGATAGACAGGCACTCGTTCACTGCCGAGCAAATGTAGCAGCCGCTCTCGAACGGACTGCAAATGCTAAGCCTGTTGATCGGTCTGAACCTCCATGATGAGCGAATAGCTGGTGCTGCGCCCGCCAGCTTCGTCCTTTGCGAGGATGCCCTTGGTGACGAGGTCATCGATGTCGCGCAGGGCGGTGTCTTGGGAGCTTTTAGTGATTTGCGCCCATTTCGAGGAGGTGAGCTTGCCTTCAAAACCCTCGAATACTCGCTCGATCATCGCGTGCTGGCGGTCATTGAACTTCTGATGGGCGTGCTTCTTCCAAAAGCGCGCCTTGCGGAGAACCGAAGCGAGAATAGTATCGGCACGATCAAAGGCGCGGTCCAGACAATCGAGAAACCATGCGAGCCATTCGGTAATATCGAGATCGCCTTTCTGGGTAGCTTCCAGAATATTGTAATAGGCATTACGCTCCTGCCGGATCTGGGCCGACATGCTGTAGAAGCGCTGCGGACTTTTCTCCGAACGTGCGAGCGCCATATCGGCTATCGCGCGCGCGATACGTCCGTTGCCGTCCTCAAAGGGATGGATAGTGACAAACCAAAGATGTGCGATCGCAGCTTTAAGCACAGGATCAATCTCTTGCGTGCCGTTAAACCAGTCGATGAAAACTTTCATCTCACCGGCAAGTAACGCAGCTTTGGGGGCTTCGTAATGGACCTTCTCGCGCCCAATCGGCCCTGAGACCACCTGCATCGGCCCCGCTTCTTCAAGGCGCCAGGCACCGACGGTGATTTTGTTCATGCCGCTGCGTCCTGTCGGGAACAGAGCCGCATGCCAGCCAAATAGCCGTTCCGACGTTAGGGGAGCGGCGTACTTGCCTGCTGCATCGAGCATCATCTCGACGATGCCTTCAACGTTGCGCTCGGCCGGCGTCAGCGCACCGATATCGACACCAAGACGGCGCGCGAGCGATGAACGCACCTGCTCGCGGCTGAGAATTTCGCCCTCAATCTCGCTCGACTTGGTAACTTCTTCCGTTAGGGCCTCTAGATTGGCTTCAGACTGCAGTTTAAGACCAAGCTCCTCCATGCGGCCGGTCAAGCGCCCTTGGCGGTTGCGGACAGCCGCCAGCTTTCCGGCAACCTGTGCTGCAGCCCATTGGAAATGGGGCCAATCTTTCAGTTCGTGGATATACGTCGCCATTCACCGCATCCTTTGCGGAGAATATAGCTCATAATCTCCGCCAAGGGAACTTATTTCGCCGCAAAATATGCGGAGAATATGTTAGCTATTCACCGCATTTGAAAAATTAACGATCTTGAAATGATAAGAAAGTTAGCATCGTCGATCCGTATGGTCCGCGCCGCCGGCCGGCGATGATGCAGCAGGAGCCGTTTCCGACCAACGCCGCGGTTCTCGCTCGTGTGCAGCACCTCGCTGCTGAATCGGGTTTCTACAATCCGTTCGTCATCGAGGCTGACCACAAACCGCTTTGGAATGCACCGGAACTGGAGCGGGTAATCAAGGGCGAAGATAACGCCGCACCGACGCTCTCCAACTTGCTGCGTAAGGTCGCCAAGATTGTACGTGACGATGCGGCTAACTTTGCCCGCAGTGGGCCGAGAGCTCCAAGCCCTTCTGAAATCGATACGCGCAAGAAAGCCATCGTCGCTCAGGCCGATCTTCTCGACCAATTCGCCGGTAGCGGTCTCGCAGCGATCGTGCGTGACCAAGTCGCTATCGAGAATGTTTTCGCAAAGTTTCGCGAGCTTGGCACCCGCGCGCCGGATGCCATCGTTTCTGGCTTTGCTTTTGCTGTAAGCGTATTCGATCGATACCCGCTCATCCAGGAGGACGGCATCATCAGTGAAGACGGCAAAGACTTCGTATTGCACTACAAGGGATATGAAGGAAGGTTTCCCAAGATCCCGATGTTTTCCAACAAATGGACAATCAACCTGTCGTCGAACGATCGTCGCCTGTTCACTAAAATTGGTGGCAATGCCGTGATTGACGGACGTACGCGCGAGGAAGTTATCGCGAATGCCAAGCGCCATGTTGACGAGCTAGGTTAGTGAGGCTGTGCTTCTCTTCATGGCCCCAAAACCTCACTCACTGCATTCGGTTGGCAAACAGCCTCGATCCGAAGATTACCTCGATCAGACGATTAAAGTTTGGCAACCGTATTCCAAACGTACACTCACACGCGAAGACGCACAGGAGATAGCTACTAACGTGTTGGGCTTCTTCCTGGTGCTAAGGGAATGGACGCGTGAGGACATTATGCAGCGCTCATCACTGGAGCGGGCTCAGCCGCCAATAGCAGCGCTCACATCAAAAACGCAGCCTTCGTCGTGAAATAGTTCGAGTCCTGTCCGGTCGAATTTTTGCCCCTTGAAAACACACCAAGAATTTTGCGATTCAAACTTGTTGGCGAACCGCGGTTTTGTTGGGCAAGCGTTTGAACGTTGGACGATAACGTCACAAGTAAAGCTGGCCGCTGCGACCTGGTGAACGCCGGCCTTGCGTTCCTCGAATCTGGCTGGGCATCTCTAACCCCGGATGGATTGCGCCTGGCCACAGAATGGGATCTGGATTCGCTGTACACACGCCGCGTTCGGCGCTGGTACCTGAAAGCCCGAAGCTGAGATGGAGGGTCGCGCACTCGACGAGAGAGGCGCCGCGTCTCGCCGACACAATTTTGCAGCCAAGCTCTCGCCAAGCCGTAGCCTGCGGGAATTACGGTGACAGTGCGCGAAACTCACGCCCGATTGAGTGCACTGTCACCGTAATGACGATGTAATTATTTCGCCGCTGCCGGTGTTGTTGCAGCCGGGGGATCTGTTACGTCGTCTGTATGCTCCTTGCTCTGGGCTTCCATATCCTTCTGGTATTGCTCGGCTTGCTTCTTGAATTCAGACATCTTCTTATCGAATTCTTGCTTCGTGATCGGCTTGTCGATCTCGACCGTGGGGAAGGGATGGGTTTTTACATAGTCGATGTAATCCTTCCCGTGGTTTCCCTCATGAAATCGGAGGGAGCCATTGCCCGCATCTTTATCTGTCTTGATATGCCCCCGGCCATAAGCGGAGTCTGCGGCGGGATCTGCCTTTGAACCGTAGGTGGTTTGAACGTCAAGCTCCTTGTTGACGGTAACGCTGGTTACTTTACCATTTTGCGTCTTGAATTGAGTGGACCACTTGATGTCACCATGGGTAACGGCACCGTCCGCTCTTACGTCTTCTCCTTTGCCTGCTTTCCTGTCAGGTTTTACTTTCACAGTGAAATCGCCGCTCTGCACGGTAGCTTCTTTAGTTTTATTATCGACAACAGCGTCTTTGGGCAGGGGAGTGCTGGTACCGGGCACGGTTTTTGTAGCAGCAGGCGCAGGCGGAGCGCCCGCCGACGACGGCGTACCCTGCTGGCCGATCTGGTTGCCAAGGTTGATCGGCGGCCGGTTCGCAAGAATGATGGGGAGCGACTTTGACGTATCCTGCGACTGCTCCGCGCCTTTTGAAGATGGTGAAGCACCGGTTGAGGTGGTCGCATTGTTGAGCGCCGCCTTGAATTCCCCAGCCTGTTCCTGTTTCGGCGGAACGCCACCGTAGTTCTGCGGTGAAACGTTCGTGTTATTACCAGCGGACCCGACTGTCATTTGCCTCTGCCTTTCTATGTTGCCAACGCCCTCAGGTTCACGAAGACCCACAGGGCGTACGAGCCACAGCGTGAAATCTTGCGCCAGCTTCATGCCGACGGCGCGCAGATCTTCAGCACTCCTGCCCGCTCGGGGACTGTGACTTAGTGCACATGCGGTGTTGTGCTACGCGAGCACGGACTGAAATACGGTGATTGTGCACATCACTCTCGGCCGAAGCTTGAGCGCTGTCGCCGCAATTCCCATCGTCGACAGACGCGACTGCACCACGTCTGATGCAGCCGCATCGCCGACCGCGAAAGGATGTGACGGAAGTCACTCCAGTCAGCGACACGGCCGATAACGCGGGCGGCGCCGCCGGGGTAATCCGTGTTTGAGGGACAGGCTGGAGTTCGCGCCAAACGCGCTCCCGCGAGCGCATATTCAATATGCAATATCAAGCATAGGAACGTCCGATACGCCCGGGTGCGTCAAAAGAGCTACCCAATCTGAACCTCTGTCACCGCGCCGACACAAAGCAGGTGCGGGTGAAGCTGCGGCGCCCCAGGGAAGCCGGCGTCATGAAGCAGAACCAAGGGCGCCCATTGACCGGCCCCGGTCGACGGCGCCAATATCTAGTCTTTCCGGTGACGACGAGCCTTTGTGACGTCTCTCACAGTTCTTCAGGTGGCGACGAGCTACCTTGTGGACGTCAAACCTAAGAATGTGGGGTCCAAAATGGCCGCTACCGGGATGATTTCTTCCTTCACGACTTGGCTCTCCGCCGCCGTCTCGTCGTCGCCGTCGACGTTCGTTCTCGAGAGCACGGCCGGCTTTCATCGCGGCGTGCGCCTTGAGCTTGAACCGGGCGATGTCCGTATCGGCTCCACGCCAGGCGCCGACATCGTCTTGCGGGACGCCGGCATCGCGGCTGAGCATGCCATCCTGCGGGTCGGACGCCGCTCCATCGACCTTCACGCGATCGGCGGAGAAGTCCGCGTCGGTGAGGAGATCATAGCGAATGGCTATGGCTGCGCGCTGCAAGCGCCTATCGATCTGACGATCGGAGAGGCGCAATTGCGGATCTCCATCGAGCGCAATCAGGCCCCCGCGCCGACCCCTGCCGAGCCTGGTAATGCCCCCGCCCGGCCACGCATCTCCGTGGCCATTATGATCGCCGGCGCGCTGTTGCTCGGGGTTCCGGCGCTGGGGATGGCCGCCATGCGCCCTGCCGCGAAGGCGAACGACCTGACCAGCGTCGCTCGGACGGCCGAGGCATCGGGTAACGAAACTCTATCCCTGCCAGCCGCATCGAAGCTCATGGCCGATCTCCCCGCGGCCGATCGGAAGTTTATTGAGCATTGCTTGTCGACGCGGCCCGGGATTTCGGTGCGCGATGCGATTGCGGAGCTCAATGGCTGCGGCGACCGACCGACGCCACCGAACCCCGGACCCGCGCTCAACGCTGAAGACGCCGGGCGCAAGTTCGCCGAGCACCTAGATGCGTCGGGCCTCTCCGGTCTTCGGGTTAACGCGGGGGGTGGACAGGTCGTCGTCACTGGCAGCATCATGAAGCAACAGACTGGCGCCTGGACGGGAGCGCAACAATGGTTTGATGCGGCATATCGCGGGCGGTTGGTTCTCGTCGCAAACGTGACCCTCACCGACGCCAAAAAGCCAACGCCGGTGGTTAATGTGCAGGCCGTGTGGTTCGGCGAGCGCCCCTATATCATTACGGCCGAGGGCAATCGCTACTACAAGGGTGCCTTCCTCGACAATGGCTGGACGATCAAGGATATTGCTGACGGCCGCATCCTCCTTACGAAGGACGGCGAGACCATGGCGCTGGTCTATCGTCAGTGAAGTGCGCGCGGAAAGGACAGATGGTCTGGGATGAACGACCGTCGCATAGATCGCGCGCAGCTCGACCGGACTGAGACGCGTGCACCGCAGGGTCTGTCCGACCCCCTCAAGGGCAGGGCCGTCGATCCCCCGGAGTTCGCGCGGCAGATCGCTGCGGCGCTGCACGAGCGCCACGGCACGGTCGGCAAGGCCGTTCTTCATGAGCTTATCACCGAGTTCGTCAAGCCGGTCGTCGCCGATCCCCAGATCCTGTCCACTGACCGCGCGATTGCGATCCTCGAGCAGTTGCTGACCGCGGTCCTGCCGCAGCTCAAGGAGAGCGAAGAATTCAATCGCCTGGCAAGCACCGTGCTGGGTGAAGAGATCGAGCAGCGCAAGGTTTTGCGCGTGCGCTGTCTTGAGGATACCGCGACATGACGCCGGGACGCGACCAGTCGGTGGAATTGCTGCACGCGCTCGGCCATCTCTATGCGCGTCACAGCCAGGTGAAACGCGGGCTCGTCCTGCTGCTGATCGCCGCTCGCCTTGCGCCCAACGACGAGGGCGTGCTGCGCACGCTTGCCGAAGCGTTCCTGCGCAGCGGCTCGCCGCAGGCTGCCGGGGAGGTCATCGACCGGCTGCAAGCCCTTGGTGGCGCGAACCAGCCCATGCTCGATCTGCTGCGCAGTCGCGCGCTCTGGCTCGCCGGCAAAGACAGCGAGGCGAAGCGCACGTTTCGCAAATTCCTCGAATATCGTGAACGGGCCTGATCATGGTCGACAAGCTGGCACGCGCGCTCATCTTCCTGTCCGGTCGCACCGATCTCATCGTGGCGATCCTGATGCTGGTCGCGATCGCCATGATCATCATTCCGCTGCCGACCTGGCTGGTGGATTTGCTCATTGCCGTCAATATCATGCTCAGCATGCTCGTGCTGCTGGTCGTCTTCTATATCGAGAAGCCGGTCGAGTTTTCGTCCTTCCCGTCGGTCATCCTCATCCTCACATTGTTTCGGCTCGCGATCACCATCACCACGGCGCGGCTCATCCTGCTTCAGGCCGATGCCGGTGAAATCGTCAGCGCGTTCGGCAACTTCGTGGTCGGCGGCGATATTGCCGTCGGTATGGTCGTCTTCCTGATCATCACGATCGCGCAATTCGTGGTGATCACCAAAGGTGGCGAGCGCGTCGCCGAGGTCGCCGCCCGATTTACCCTCGACGCCATGCCGGGCAAGCAGATGGCGATCGACAACGACATGCGCTCCGGCGACATCGATCAGGCGGAGGCCAGTCGGCTCCGCCGGGGGCTCGAGCGCGAGAGCCATTTGTTCGGCTCCATGGATGGCGCGCTCAAGTTCGTCAAGGGTGACGCCATCGCCAGCATCCTCGTCATCCTCGTCAATCTGATCGGCGGCATCATCGTCGGCAGCCTGAAACACGGCATGACGATGGGAACCGCCGCCGAGACGTATTCGCTGCTCTCCGTCGGCGACGGGCTGGTGGCCCAGATCCCCTCGCTTTTCATTTCTGTCGCGGCCGGAACGCTGGTGACGCGGGTGTCGGGGGAAAGCGACCTGGGCACCGAAGTGGCCGGACAGTTGTTCGTCGAGCCGCGTGCGCTGATAATGGGCTCGGTGATCCTGGCCGCAATGGCATTTCTTCCGGGCTTCCCGACGGTGGCCTTTCTGCTTCTCTCGGCAATCCTGGGCGTGACCGGGTACTTCGCCGGTCGCCGGAAGGCGGCTCGCGAGGCGGCGGCTCCGGTGAAGCGAGCGGCAGGAACGGCCGCCCAACCGTCGCAACCAGGTGTGACCGCTCAAGATTCGGCAAAGCTGGCAGGCCCGCCGGCATCTGATGCCGCCATCGTCGTTTGGGTAAGCAGCGAGCTTGCATCGGCCGTACCGCCGGCGGGCTTCGCCGAGTTGACGACGCAAACGCGCGCAGAACTGCTCAGCGATCTCGGCATCGAGATCCCGACGGTCGCGCTTGATGTCGACCCGACCCTCGCGTCGGATCGCTTCCGGATTGACCTCGAGGGCACGCCGGTCATTGAAGGAACGGTTCCGCCGCAGGGCTTGCACGTCGACGACGATCCGGCTCACCTCGACCTGCTCGAGATCCCCTACCGTCAGGAACGCCCGCTCGTCAACTATCGCCCCGCGCTGTGGGTCGAGCGCTCGCACGCGGAAACCTTGTCGAATGCTGGTGTCGCCTTTGCGCTGCCGGCCCAGATTCTGGCCAGATGCCTGACGCAGATGTTGTACCGGCGGGCCGGCAGTTTTGTCGGTATTCAGGAGACGCGGAAGCTCCTCACCAAAATCCAATCGAACTATGCCGACCTGGTGAAGGAGGCCGAGAAGATCGCGCCTCTGCAGAAGCTGGCTGAAATTCTGCGGCGTCTGGTCGATGAAAACGTACCCGTCCGCAACATGCGCGCCATTCTCGAGGCCGTGATCGAATGGGGACAGCGCGAACAGAACGTGGTGCTGCTGGTGGAATACGTGCGCGTGGCCCTTGGCCGCCAGATCTGCTTCCGGGCTGCCGACCGCGACCGGTTGATCGCGGCCTATATGCTCGAGCGCTCGGTCGAGGACATGCTTCGCTCCGCCCAGCGCCAGACCGCGGCCGGGACCTACATGAACCTGACGGACGAGACGACCCAGCCGATGATCAATGAAATCGCCCGGGCCCTGGCGGAAGCGGCTCCGGATGCGAAGCCGGTCGTGCTCACCTCGATGGACGTGCGGCGGGTGACACGACACTTGCTCACGCGCAGCAATATCTTCGTGCCGGTCATGTCCTATCAGGAGCTGGCGCCTGAATTTAACGTCCAGCCCCTCGGCGCTCTGACCAAGGACAACCAGGCGGAAAAGGAGGGGCTTGATAGCCTCGGCCAATCTGCAGGACGGTTGAAGCTGGGGGCCAAGGCGGGATGAAGCCTTGCAGGTTGCGCCTGCCCTCGGCCGGTGCAAAGCAATTCGGGCCTCCGACAGACCCCTACGCTACATGTGCCGGTATGAGGCAGGCCGCGGGGCGGACTGTGGCCGAATGGCATCAAGAGCAGTTTTTCGCCCTTACGTTGCCGGTTCGACATTTGAAATCGTATTAACTTACCGTAAAAGCGGGCATCAGCTTCGTCGTCTTGATTGCTATCAATCGGTGTTTGATTATGCCCATTACAAGGGCTGTTGAGGGAGCGACCCTGGTGAGATCGTATATGAGGGCCGCATGGAAGCTGAAGGCGGGCGCATTCCTGCTCGCTCTCCTGCTCGCGCCACCGGTTGCAGGCCAGACGCGGGCAAACTCTTCCTCGTCTCGAGAATCGATCGAACTGATGGTGGGCCAAGGTCGCGTCCTGCAACTCGATGAGCCGGCCGAATCGGTCTTTGTGGCCGACACGACGATCGCCGATCTGCGCATCGTCGCGCCGGACGTCGTCTATGTTTATGGCAGGAGGATCGGCAGCACGAATCTGATCGCGATCTCGGCAGAACATAAGCAGCGCGCCAATGTGGCGTTTCGCGTGGTCGCCGACCCTGGCTTCGCCAACAAGGCGGCCCGCGACCTTCAGCCGACGACTCACACCAGCCTCAAGCTGTTCGGCAATCGGGTGGGCGCGGTCGGCCGCACGGGCTCCGTCGAGGAAGCGGTCGACGTGCAGAACGCTGCGGACACCTTCTCTCCGCCCGAGCAGCCGCCGATCAACGACACCACAATTAACGGCTCACAACAGATCAATATCCGGGTACGTTTTGCCGAGGTGTCGCGCAATGACGTCCAGCGCCTGGGCATCGGGTCGTCAGGTGGCATTGCGTTTGGCGGCAGTGGCGGTGAGGTGGATGCCCTCGTAGGAGCGCTGCAACGCAACGGGATGATGACGATCCTGGCCGAGCCGAACTTGACGGCGTCAAGCGGGCGGCCCGCGAGCTTCCTGGCGGGAGGCGAGATTCCGATTCCAACTCCCGGAAACCAGGCAGGGCAGATCACCGTCCAGTACAAGCCGTTCGGGGTCTCGCTCGAGTTCACGCCGACCCTGATAAGAACAAATCGAATCGCTCTGCGGGTGAAACCGGAAGTGAGTTCGCTGTCGCGGGTAGGGGCTGTCAGGGCCAACGGCGTCGACCTGCCGAGCCTGATGGTCCGGCGGGCCGATACGACGGTGGAGGTGGCGAGCGGCCAGACGTTTGCGATCGCTGGTTTGTTCCAGCGACAGATGTCAACGGATTACGAAGAAACCCCCGAAGTTGCCGACCTTCCGATTCTCGGTCCATTGTTTCGCTCTGCCCGATACCGTCGCGACGAGACCGAGCTCGTAATTCTCATCACGCCAGTCCTCGTCAAACCCGTGCGCGACCGCGGCCTCGCTACCCCCCTCGACAGGCCCGCACCACCGCCGCCGCCCGGGCCGGCTTTCGTCAAGGCCAGGCAGCTACCCGAGCCCAATTCCGGCTTTGTGTTCAAATGATCCATCGAGGGTGCACGATGCCGCGTATGTCCGCCGTCTACCTTTGCCTCGCCGTAGCGGCGTCGGCCCTCGCCGGCTGTGCGGTGGCCCCGCCCTATCCGAGTCCCTCGGTCTACTGGGGCACTTTTCCGGAGCAGCCGCCGGATTATTCGCCGGACTATGCCTCCGTGCCCGTGGTCGCCCCGAATGGCCGCACACGCTATGTGCTCGTCCCGAAATCCTGCCTTGTAGCGGACCCGACGGAGCCTCCGTTCCTGGGACCTCATTTGCCACCGGGCTGCGCCAACGCACACAACCTTCAGCGCATGGCCGAGCGCAAGGCCGACCTGGTTCGCGGCCGCCCGCTCGGCGCCGCTCCCGCGGCACCGACGGCGCGAGCGGCGCAGGAATACATCTATGGCACCAAGGGCACCCTGCCAGGCACCTTGGGGGGTGGCCTTCCGCGTTCGGCGGGCACCGTGCCGCAGGGGGCCGGGGCTCAGAGCGAAACGGAGAAGCCCCCTGCGACGAGGTGAACGTGGCTAGACCGGCTTGGGGGCGGCCGGGGCACCTCTATTTTGCGGTGCAGCGCTGATGCTGCATCACCCGCACTGAGGAAAGGGCGATGAGCATCGGGTTTCGTGTCGCATCCTGCGCTGTGCCGACCCTCCTCGGCCTTCTGCTCGCCGGGTGCGCGACCCAATCCTGGCTGGACGCCGCGGCCAGCACCGAGAAGCCGGATCAGGACGGGCTGATGCGTGTTGCCTCCGATATCGAAGCCCAGGGACAGACAGCAGCCGCGCTGCCGATTTATGAGCGAGCGGCTGCTGCCGCGTCGGGCGATGCCACGGCGCAAGTGCGTCTCGGCGACGCCTATACGCGCGCCGGCAAGACCGATCAGGCGATCCAGGCCTACCGGGCCGCGCTCGCTGTGGCCCCTGATAATCCCGATGCGTTGCTCGGACTCGGCTCGGCCGAGGTCAAGGCTGGCGACGCCGACGGTGCAGTCGTGGCGCTGGCGAAAGTTGCCCCGATCGTCAATACGATGACGGCC
>Ga0134128_10010079_pt1 | contig 11331 bp, 12 predicted proteins | sample KB31754_FD_96462 | JGI IMG/M metagenome (GOLD analysis project Ga0134128, IMG submission 96462) | Terrestrial soil microbial communities with excess Nitrogen fertilizer from Kellogg Biological Station, Michigan, USA - KB3-175-4 | ecosystem: Environmental > Terrestrial > Soil > Unclassified ...
GGACGCACTCGCGGCGCAATCCGTCAGCGCCGTTCTTCGTCCCCGTCTTCCTTGTAAATCTGGCCGCCGTCGTAACCGCAGGCGATGCGGCCGAGACGTGCGCGGAATTCCTCCGTGTCGAGCGCGGCGAGGGCGGCATCGACGCTCGCCGCATTGGCCGGCGTGCGCGCGCGCTTGAGAATATCGGCCAGAAAATCACGGTCGAGCGCCGGCAGCCTCGACCAGAATCCCCGGGCGAGGATTTTCGCCAGCGCATGCTCGGGATGGCCGGCGTTTTCCGGCGCGCGGCCGATCTCGTACATGTGCCGGACGCTGTCCCACGATGCGCGCTCGCGCGGAAACGCCGTGGCGATGTCGTGAGCCTCCTCGGCGACGTAAAAGCGGTTGAGCGTGTCGAACAGCATGAAGCGGTAGCCCTGCGCCAGCAAATACGGCTCCCAGTCTTGCCAGGACGGCTCGTTCGAGCCCGGCGCGATGGCCTCGATGACGATCGCCTTCGGCCGGTAGCGCTTCCAGTCGCCGCTTTTGAGCACGTCGGCTTCCGCGCCTTCGACGTCGATCTTGAGGAAGTCGATCGGCCCCGGCGCGTGCGCCTCGCACAGCGCGGCAAGGGTCATCATCGGCACCTTGATCGTGCGGTAGCCGGCGCCAAGCGCGGCGCCCGCATCGGCGAATTTCGCGCTGGTGGTCGAGAGGCCGTGCAAGGCATCGAAGACGTGAAAATCGGCCGTGCCGCTTTGCGTGCCGATCAGCGCGGCAACCGCAGTGTCGCGCGGACGCAGCCGCGCATAGAGATCGATGAGGCTGCGCTGCGGCTCAACTACAATGCCCTGCCAGCCGCGTTCGTAGAAAAAGAACGACACGTTGTCGGCGACGGGGTGACCGGCACCGATATCGATGTAGCTGCCGCTGCGTTTGCCGCCGAAGGCAAGCCAAAGATGGTAGTCCTCCATGTTCTGCGAGTAGGAAAGGTCCATCCGCGCCGCGCTCCTTCGCGCCTGCTCGCCGGTGCGTCAGCGGCCGCCCGGCGTCGCATGCCGGGCGCCGATCAAGCGGTTAAGGCGGCCTAATGCAAGCCCGGCAGCGCACGGTCGAAGGCGGTTTGCCGCAGGTCTGGGCAACAATGCCGTGGTTTGCGCGGGAAACAGGGCGATCCAGAGCCGGGCCATTCGGGAACTTTAGTCGATCTACGCCGTTAGGGGGACAGGTCTTTTCGGGAGGCGGCTTTCTACATCCGCAATCCAGACACTCACTTGCAGTCGGAAGTGAACCTGGAATTCAAGCTGCCGCGGTCGGCGCTGCCGGTTTATGCCGGGGCGCTGTGTCCGCCGGTGATGTCGTGTGCTCATGCGGGGCGCAGTCGTGTCCCGGTTTGTGGAAAATTTGCGCCGGAGGAGGCGGCGTATCCAGACATTCTCAACAGCCCAAGAGGGACACCATGAATTGTATGCGTATCATGGGAGCGCCAGTTGTATTGCTCCTCGGTGCCTTTGTTTTAACTCCGGCCGAAGCCTATCAGGCCAAACACCATCATCATTATCGTCACCACGGTCCTGATCGTTCCGCCCGCACGGCAGATGATCGCCCCGGTGGCAATCAATTCACCGCCGTTCGTCGCGCCCGCCAAGACACGCGCCACAGCGCCGGGCAAGACGCCCGCTATGCCGGTTACCGGCGAGTTGGCGATTGCAAGCTGACAAACAATGGCCGCCGCATCTGCCGCGGGCCCGTCGCGGACGGACCCGTTCTCGATGCCGACGGAAATCGCACATTTGCGATGGCCGAAGAGAGCAGGGTCTACCGCAATCGCCGGCTTGCGCTGACCGACGAGGGCAGCATCATCGGCTCGCGCCCCGGCGGTTGTCCGCATGCCTATTGCGGCTGCGGCCTGCGCAAATTTCTCGGCCTCGCGGACGCGCGCCTCAATCTCGCGTCGAACTGGGCACGCTACTTCCCGCACGAATCCGGCCCGCGCGCCGGGCTCGCCGCCGTGCGCAATCACCACGTGATGTATATCGAGTCCTCGGCCGGCAACGGCCAGTGGGTTGTACGCGACTACAATTCCGGCGGGGGCATGTCGCGCGTGCATGTGCGCGATGTGCGCGGTTATGTGTTCGTGAATCCGCACGCGGTGATGGCGAGCCGCTGACGCGGTTCCCCGCCGCAAATCGCGCACGAAGCGGGGCCGGCGAGGGCACGCGAATGCCCTCGCGGCCGGGGGAATACGAAATCAGGCGCCCCGGTCCCCCCCAATTTTCGCGCGGAAAATCCGCTTCATACCGCAGCGCGACATATGCGGCCCGGATTCGATGAGAGTTTCATCGGAACGGATGTCCCGCAGCTATGTTGGCTCTATATTGCACTCGTGCCGTGGAGGTCGTGAATGACCCGCGCCGAACAATACAGGAATCTGGCCAATGAGGTTCGCAGCCGCGTCGCCCGCGAGAAAAGCCCGGTTCTGAAGGCTGAATGGGAAAATCTGGCGAAGACATACACGTGTCTCGCCGAGCAGGCCGAGCAGAATGGCTCGGCCGGGACGACTTATGATCCCATCGCCGATACGCCTGATCCCATTGCCGATACGCCTGATCCCATTGCCGATAGGCCTGATCCCATCGCCGATAGGCCTGATCTCATCGCCGATAGGCCTGATCCCATTGCCGATACGCCGAAACCCGCAATTGATACAAAAACGCGCGCGCGCCATTAATCGCGCCGGCAATGCAAATTTTACCTGCTTGGTGCTTTGCCATAATGAAGGCGCGGCCGCGTGCCAGCATTTGGTCGCTGAAATTTGCCGCCGCGGCGGAAGCGTAATGGGTGCGCGGTTGAGATGAGCGACCAACGAGAATGTGATGTCCTTGTGGTCGGCGGCGGGCCTGCCGGATCGACGATTGCGGCGTTGCTCGCGCAACGCGGAAAGCACGCCGTCATCCTGGAAAAGGAACGATTTCCGCGCTTCCACATCGGTGAATCGCTGCTGCCGCTCAATCTGCCCTTGTTCGACCGGCTGGGTGTTGCCGACGCTGTCCGGCGCATCGGTGTGTACAAGCCTGGCGCCGAACTGGTCTCCGACGAGCACGAGGCGGCCGGGACTTTTCGTTTTTCCGATAACCCGTATCTGAGCGTCGGTTACAGCTACCAGGTTCGGCGCGCGGAGTTTGACAAGCTCCTGCTCGACAATACCCGGCGGCTGGGTGCCGAAGTCCTGGAAGAAACGCGGGTGACGGACGCCACGCTTGATGCCGGAAAAAGACCGCGTGTCACCGGGACGGGCGTCGACGGGAAGGTCATTGAATGGTCGCCGCGGTTTCTCGTCGATGCGACGGGGCGCGACACGCTGCTTGCCGGAAAGCTGGGCCTCAAGCGCATCAATAAGCACAACAACACGGCGGCGGTGTTCGGGCATTTTCGCAACGTGCCGCGCCGGCCCGGCGATAAAGCCGGAATGATTACCGTGTATCTGTTCGAACACGGATGGTTCTGGATGATTCCCCTGCCGGACGACGTCATGAGCGTTGGTGTCGTTGGCACACGCGCTTTTTTTAAGGCGAAAGGCTCGGACCTCGATGCGCTGTTTAACGGAGCGGTGACGGCGACGCCAAGTCTTGCCGCGCACATGACGAATGCCGAACCGCTCGGGCCGCTCACTGCATGCGCGGACTACTCGTACGACTGTCATTCATATGTGGGCGAAAATCATATTCTCGTAGGCGATGCCGGAGCTTTCGTCGATCCGCTGTTCTCGAGCGGCGTGATGATGGCGATGAGCAGCGCAACATTCGGCGCCGAAGTGGTGGACGCGATGCTTGAGGGCCGCGGTTCGCGCGAACGGCTGGCGCGCGACTATGAACGCAAGATAAGGCTCAGCCTCTCGTCGCTTTCCTGGCTGATTTACCGGATCAATTCGCCGATCCTGCGCGACCTGTTCGTTTCGTCCTTCGATCTCTTCAATACGCGCCACGAGTTGATCACCGTGCTGGCGGGTGATTTCTATGGCCGGCGCTCGCTGCTCTCGCCATTGCGCCGGCTGCAACTGGCCTATGGCTGCCTGCTTTTGCTTTCGAAATTCGGATTGCGACTGCGTCACCGGGGGCTCGCATGGAGTTTCCGCGGGCACGGCGCGCGCGCACGCGTTCCGACTTGAGTTGCGCGCGCAAATTCGCGCGGGAACCAAGCCAATCTCAGCACGTTGCATTGCGTCGGGTGGGCAACAGGAGGACACCCCATGAGGACGATCGCACTTGCGGTTGCCGCGGGCGCGCTGCTGGCGGCAACTCAGGCGAATGCAGGGAGCTTTCCCGTCAATAATATGAATACGACCGGCGCGGGAACCGGTCTGGTCGATAAGGTTGCCGTGCGCGTTTACGTGCATGAAGGCCACCGTTACTGCTTCTATTTTGGGGGCTGGCACGGTCCGGGCTGGTACCGGTGCGGGTTTGCGTTTCGGCGCGGGTTCGGCTGGGGCGGCGTTTACGGCTGGAACGACTGGAGCTACGGCCCTTATGAACGGCGGTTCCACGGGAGCGTCCATCGCGGCGAGCGGTTCGGATACGGCGAGGAACACGAGCGCCGCGGGCGCGTTGGCGTCGAATCCGGCTCGACCCGCACGAGGGACAGCGTGGAGATGCGCAGTCGCACGCGGTCGACCACCGGAGCCGGCGTCGAGAGCAATACGCGCGTGAACCGGAGCACCACCGGCCGTGGTCCGGGCGCAGACGTCGAGTCGCACGGCGGCGCCAAAATCCAGGGCGGCACGACCGGCAGCGTCAATGTGCGCGGCGGCGGCAATGCCGGCAGCGGAGAACGTGGCGGCAAAGCCGGCAGCGCTCAGGACGAGCAAAAGCGTCAGTAGGCGATGATAACCGGGCACGCGAGGTATCCCGCCTCGCGTGCCTGTTTCGCGCCTGCGTGAATTGGCGCTGGCTATCGATCAGGGCAAAACAAGCGGCAGATTCCCGCGGCGCGGCCTGAGGATATAGGCCTACGCGTCACTGCCAAAGATCGCGGTAGTTGTCGAAGTTCGGAAGGATCGGGTCCGAACGCGTCGGCTCGAGCAGCGGCAGCAGCCGCCTCAGCAGCGCGTTGACCGGTCCGGACGTGTGCCGCACGTAGAGATCGATCGGGTAGAGCGACTGGCGCAGGTGCCATTTCGGATCGTAGTTGAGGCTGCCGCTGTAGAAACGCGTGTAGCCGTTCGCAATGGCCCAACTGATGATGTCGTGGAAGACCCGGTAATAAAGATTGAGCTTAAAGGCGACCTCATATTCAAACCCCACATAGTCGTGCGAGATGTTGTCGCCCTGCACCATGCATAGGCCGAAGGCGATGACGCGGCGATCCTGACGCCAGACAAAAAACCGCACCTTGTCGGGCATCCGACGTCCGATTTCGCAGAGGAATTGCCGGGTCAGTTTCTCGAACTGAAGCGGCGAGCGCTCGAACACCTTTTCATAGAGCGGATAGATGTCGTCGATGATCGGTGTCGCATCCGCCACGATGCTCATGGTGATCGGTGGTTCCGCCCGTTCGGCCGCGCGCAGTTTTCGCCGTGTCTTGGCGCGTGTCCCCGGGCTGAGGTTTTTCGACAGGTAGTCGTCGAAATCCGAGTAGTTGATGGCGAGCGTTGTCATCGGCATGCTGGGAACGCGCGCGAAGCCGGCAGCGAGGAGGCTCCGCAGCGGCTCGCGGTATTTCGCAGGGAATTCCTTGAGAACGATCAGCGCGCAATCCAGGTCGCGCGCGGCTTGCGGCAGCAGGTGACCCAGCAAGCCGGCGGTCGCGAATTGCGATGCTTCGTCACCATCGAGGTGCCCTTCGCCGGCGACACATCCCAGCATGAGCGTGCGCGCATACATGAAACGCGGCCAGACACGGCGCACGCCGGCGATCAATGGTTTGAGGGATGCTCCGAGGCCGGCAAGGAGATCCTGATCGAGCAAAAAATACGGCTGGATCGCGATCGGTCTGCCGCGCGGTTCGATGACCAGATAGCCGTAGGTGAATCCATCCTTCAGCGTGTCTTCGAGCAGTTCGTAATAGCGGCGGTCCTTGCGCTCCTGCGCAAAGACCGACTGCCAGTGCGTCGAATTTGCCAGTTCGTTCCGCGTCGCAATTCTGATCGTGCCGTCGGCGTGCGAATACGGTGTCACGCTTGGGCGATCAGTCCGCTGATCCATCCGTGCACCGCAAGCCGGAAACGCCGCACGCCCTCACGCATAGGCGAGTTCGAACGCAAAGCTTTTATGGCCGGGAAATCCCATGCCGATACCCAGGCGTCTGCGCCCGTGACGCAAGGCACGCTCGGCGACGCGTGCGTCAATTGCGGTGCGGACGAGATCGGGAAGCTGGCCGGGGTTGCGGCATACCGACCGGAATATCGCGGGGACGTTCGGTTTTCCGTCGGGCCGCAGTCCGAGCGTTGCGGCGGGCGGGAGCACGCGGTGCGCCGCATCTATGATGACCCGGCAGGCGACAAACGGGATTCGATGTTCGGCGGCAACCTGCGCCGCGATGTGCGATTCCATGTCGACGGCGACGGCGCCGGTCGCGCGATGGAGGTCGAATTTATCCGCGGGGCTTGCCACCACGGCATTTGCGCCTGCGACTTCCGCGTAGACGGCGCCTGGCAGTGATTCAAGCAGAGTTCGTGTCCATACGCGATCGGTCGCGATCAAGCTATTGCCCGTCCGGACGCCCGATGCGACGACCCAATCGCCGGCAGCGAGTTCTGGCGCCAGACCCCCGGCAATACCGAAGCTAATAATGCCATTCGCCCCGCGCGCAATCGCCGCACCCAACGCTGCCTTGAGCCCTATCGAGGGATTGCAAAGGACGGAAACGCCGGGACCGCGGGCGATGGAAGCTTCAAGCGCAAGACACGTAACCGCAACAACGCCACTTTGCCCCGACATTCCCGTCCCCTTTTCCCGGCGTTAATGTTCCTCAGGTCGCCGCGAGCGTCAATGCTCTTGCTTAATGTTTGATATTCGCGTCCCAGGGAAATCGAGCGCCGGAACTTGCCTCGGGCGCCGCACCATAGCATGACATGCGGACTTTACGGGTTTACCATTGTCGGCTTGCCTTTCATGGCTGCCGTTGCAGGGCATTTTGGAGGCTGAATGAGCCTTGATATCGAGAGCCTGTTCGCCCAGCGGGAGGCCGAGCGATATGCGTTGCATGCGCGCTATCTCAACGAGCAGATGGTTCGCGTTCTCAGGACGATCGGGTTCGATCAAGCCTATCAGCGCGGCAAGGGCCAATATCTTTACGACCGGAATGGCCGGAAATATCTCGATCTGTTGAGCGGGTGGGGCGTGTTCGCGCTCGGCCGCAATCATCCGGTTGTACGCGATGCATTGAAAAAAGTTCTCGATAGCGATTTTCCCAATCTCGTCCAGATGGATGTATCGGCACTGGCCGGAGTATTGGCCGAGCGTCTGCTGCGTTACGTGCCCCACCTGGAGAAGGTTTTCTTCACAAATTCGGGCACCGAATCGGTCGAGAGCAGCTTGAAATTCGCCCGTGCCGCGACCGGACGCGACGGGATATTATATTGCAGCCACGCGTTTCACGGCTTGACCTACGGGTCGCTGTCGATCAATGGCGATCAGATATTCCGTGAGGGCTTCGGCTCCTTGCTGCCTGGCTGCGTCGCTGTGCCCTTCAACGATCTCGTTGCATTGGAGCGGGCACTCGCATCCCGGACGATTGCCGGGTTCATTGTCGAACCGATCCAGGGCAAGGGCGTCACCATGCCCTCCGACGATTATCTGCGCAGCGCTTTGGAACTTTGCCGCAAATACGGGACCCTTTTCATCGCCGATGAAATCCAGACGGGACTCGGGCGGACGGGCCGCTTTCTGGCCTGCGAGCACTGGGGCATTGAGCCTGACATGGTGCTTCTATCGAAGTCATTGTCCGGCGGACATGTCCCCGTCGGCGCGGTGCTGACGCGCAAATGGATATTCGACAAGGTTTTCGACCGGATGGATCGGGCGGTAGTCCATGGATCGACATTTGCGAAGAACGATCTGGCGATGGCAGCCGGGCTGGCCACGCTTGAAGTGATCGAATCCGAACGCCTGATGCAAAATGCGGAACGGTTGGGCGCGCGCTTGCTCGCCGCCTTCGGACAGATGACGGGACGCCACGAACTCGTCAAAGAGGTGCGAGGGAAAGGCCTGATGATAGGCATCGAGTTCGGCGCGCCGCGCTCTCTCAAGCTCAAGGCCTCGTGGAACCTGCTGGAGACGGCAAACAGCGGGCTGTTCTGTCAATTGATCGTTATCCCGCTGCTGAAGGAGCACAGGATCCTCACGCAGGTCGCCGGGCACGGGAACCACACCATCAAGATTCTGTCCCCGCTCGTCATTACGGACGAGGACTGCGCTTGGATCGAGCAATCGTTTGAAACCGTCATTGCGGACGCGCATCGCGTGCCGGGCGCGATTTGGTCACTCGGAAAAACCTTGATCGAGAACGCTGCGAGGGCGCGGGCAAGCGGCTAGGCCTGCGCGCCCCCACTTCGCTCAGGTCGAACTGCTCGCCTAGCCGGCGGCGGCAGAGCGCGTCGGCATCGTTTCGCTGCCGCCTTCATGATCCTTAACGAAACCTTTCCGCTTTGCGGCGGGGATGTGGCGCGGCCGCCTGTCTGACGCTTGCGCATGCAAGGCGCGACGCATTCTTGATCAGATGCATAATTTCACGACAGCTACGCGACGAATCGCATGAGTCATGCGCATGGAACCCATGTTTCATTACCTCTACTGAAAGCGGCGAATTACGCCTATGTAGGTTTCAACAATAATAAGAAACGGGAAACGCCTGTGGAGTCGTCGAGCCCAACAAAGGGAGATGACCCATGGCTTACGCCCCTTCTACCGTCGCCCCGCGCGACTTTGTCACCGAAAAGCCCGAGCGCACGCGCCCCGGATTTTTCCGGTGGCTTACTGACGCCATGATGCACTCACGTCAGCGTCAGGCTGATCGCGAAATCGCGCGCTACCTGAGCAATGGAAAGTTCACCGACGAGGCGGAACGAGAAATCGAGCGCCGCTTTCTGTCGACGCCACCGCGCTTTTGAGACTGTTCAAAGGAGAACCAGAGCAATGACGACGTTACCGATCCGCGCCCCAATCGAACTGCCTTTCGCCGGGTTCGCGCGGGTGATGTTATTTTGCAAGGCATTGATTGAAGTATTTGCCGACGCCCAGCAGCAGGCGAATGCTGCGCACAAACGCTATCCGTTTGCCGAATGGTAAGAGACGTTGCGCTGCCTGCGGGTGGCAAACGGGCTTGAACTGAAATTTTCTTCGGCAGTAATTTCGCCCTCGGCACTCAATCGAAGACCTCAGCGCGAGGCGCTTTTCAGCGACATTGATGCGGTGATTGCACTTTCCGGCGATTTCCCTGTGGAAAAACCGCCGCGGTGGTATTTGGCAACTGCTCGAATCAATTCGTGATGGAACCCGCCCGAAGGAGGGCGGTTGCGTCACAAAGTTGCCGGAGTTTCACATGAAAAGCCGCACTTCCCTCAACGCCGCATAACCTTAGAACCGGAGCTGACATGATTCGCACTCTCAGCCTCACAACGATTCTGGTTGCGTTCGCTGCCGCCATGGCGCCGGCGTCAGCGCAGAAGCAGCGTTTTGCGAGTCTCGATGGCAACGGAAATTTGGATGGGCTGATCGCGCGTCACGCGGCCGCAAACAATGTGCCCGAAGATCTCGTGCGGCGCGTCATCAGGCGTGAGAGCCGCGGCAATCCACGCGTCGTTAGCGCGGGTAACTACGGACTGATGCAGATCAAGCTGCCGACCGCGCGCGCCATGGGTTACACCGGCAGCGCGGCGGGATTGCTCGACGCCGACACCAATATGACCTACGCGGTTAAATACCTCGCCGGCGCGTATAAAGCTGCAGACGGCAATGTCGACCGTGCAGTTCATTACTATGCGGCCGGCTATTATTATGTTGCCAAGCGCAAGGGTATGAACACCGGCATGAACACCGGCATGAGCTTGGCGTCGTCGTCGGCAGATCAGGGGTTCGGTTCGTTCGGGTCAGCCGCGCCGGCGAATGCGTTCAAGTTCGGTTCCGAACAGAAGCTGCGTGCCGCGCGTTCGTTGGGCGAAAGCGTTGCGTCCTCATCGAGCCTCTATAGCGGCCGCGTCGATTATCATTGATCTTGCCGGTATCGCACCGAAGATGGTGTGCGATGCTAATGCGTGGGCATCGGGTTTGGATCGCCAGCCGTCGACTGGGCTGACTGGGTCCCGGTTTGGGCGCGAGAACGCCGTGTGCTTGGACGCGGGATAAGGCGCGTCGGACTTTTCGCTTGAGGCGCCGGTTGTTCCCCGAACGTTGGCTGATTTTGCGCGGGTTTCTGCGGCGGCTGTGCCGACGGTTCGGGGGTGTAGGCCGGCGGCGCGACATAGGGCATCGGCGGCTGTTGCGGCGGGATTTGCGGCGAGCCGTAGGCGGGTCGCTGCTGCCCCGGCTGGAGGCTGCTGTAGGCCGGCGGTTGGTACTGATATTGCTGCCCACCAAAGAGGATTTCGAACAGGTTGAATTGGCGCTGCTTGGCCGCGATCGCCGGGCGCGGATGGCGCTGGTGGTGGGCCCGGCGGCGGACTTCGCGGCCTGTCTTGGCCGGCTCCGGCGTTTCGACGAGCGAAGCCTTTTCCTGCCTAGTTACAGGCAACTCGGTTGACGAAGGTTCGCCGATCTCGACCGGAATACTGACGCTTGGGGTTTCCGTTGCGGCAGTGCCTGCGTCGGGATCGGCCTCGTTTTGATCGGCGGGAAGCGTTGCAATCTTGGCTTCTTCCGGCGCGGCTTCAGTACGTGCAGGTTCGGTGCGTGCAGGTTCGGTGCGGGTCGGCGTATCCGGCAATTCGCGCAGACGATTGAGTTCATCGGCGCGCTTGAGAGCAGCCAGCATGAGGAATTGCCTCACCTCGGGATGCCGATTGCGGTCGACAAGAGCGCCGCGCGCCGGCGCCATCGCACTGTCTAATGGCGCGCGCGACCCGTCCGGCGGGCTGAGCGCCAGGATCAGGATGAAAATGGCGAGAAGCACGCCGCCCACTGGTAAAATACGGAGAATCGGCAGCATAGCCTGTGCATAACTGAGTCGGCTCCAATGCCAAAGCCCTGCTTGCACGGGGGTTGCCTGGCAACCGAGCGTATGAGGCATTTTTATCACGGGGCGCGAGGGGCAGCGGGCCAGCCCGGACCGTGACAGTCCCCGCCGTCATTGCTAGGAAACGCCTCCAATCAATAAAGACGCGGGGAAATGCCATGATGAATAAGCCGAATTGTCCGATTA
>Ga0134128_10010080_pt1 | contig 11330 bp, 16 predicted proteins | sample KB31754_FD_96462 | JGI IMG/M metagenome (GOLD analysis project Ga0134128, IMG submission 96462) | Terrestrial soil microbial communities with excess Nitrogen fertilizer from Kellogg Biological Station, Michigan, USA - KB3-175-4 | ecosystem: Environmental > Terrestrial > Soil > Unclassified ...
GTCCCTGCGCTGTCACTCTTCCAGTCGCTGCTACCAACTGGGTCAGTAGGGTCAGCAACTGTCTAGAACATCAAGCAGGTTGCGTGGGATCACGAGATGGAAACGACGTGTGCAGAAGGAGAGAAAGCGGTTGTTAACCAGAAGATCTGGGCACCAGGCGATAGCTCTCTCCTAAACAGGACATTTCTAAACTCGATTGATAAGCGATTGAGCCGGCTTGACATCGAAAGAATGACCATTTACGATCCGAGGTACTCGATTGTGTTTTTGGCCCGAGGCGATATGAGCACCGTATTTCGGCGCAGTCTGGCTATCAGCCTGTCGATCGTCCTGCTGTACTTAAGTGGGGTGGTCGCTGCACAGAGTGCCGAGCATGCGGTCCACCATGCACATCATCAGGCGGCCATGCATGCCAGCCTGCTTTGTTCGTGGCTCTGCGCCGCAGGGCAGGCGATCGAGGTCTCTGCTGTTGGTTTACAGGCCCATCAGAAACTCTTCATCCCGGCAGATCTTCACACTACTCAGAGCCCCATTGAGCATACCGTCCCGATTTCTCCCAGCCGCGGTCCTCCTTCATCCCGTACCTAATTGCGAAAGCTTCGGTGTAACTAAGCTGGGTTGACTCTCTACCACCAGGCGTGGTCGCACTGTGTGGTGCAATCGCGTTGGAATGCTCTTGTAACTGTCAGACAGAGACCGACCAAACGAACAAGCACGGAGGAAGAGATGTACCGCCATGCAGCGATCGTGCTGATACTCATCTGCGTCTGGACTTGGCCCGTGGAGGTATGGGGACACGGATTCGCGGGCAAACGCTTGTTTCCTCAGACTATGTTGTTCGATGACCCGGCACCGCTTGATGAGTTCAATCTTTTTTTCGGTCAAGCCAAGACGCCTGACGGGCTTACGACCAGTTACGTCCTCGACACGGCCAAGCGGATTACACCATGGTGGAGTGTGGGGTTCAGCCAGGAATTCGACCAGCTCTCTTTTGGCTCCGGCTCCACGAGTGGCTTTCAGAACTGGGCTCCTCACACCAAGGGCACATTTTTGGTCAGTGAGCGCCATGAAACCCTGATCTCGTGGGGGTTGGATTGGGACATCGGCGGAATCGGCAGTCACGTGGTCGGAGCCTCCACGCAATCGACGCTGACGCCGCAATTGTTTTTTGGTAAAGGCTTTGGTGATCTGCCCCGATCGCTTCAGTGGCTTCAGCCCTTCGCCATCACGGGGTATGTGGCCCCAAGCTTTCCGCTCCAGCCGAGCCCCGTCCAAACCTTGCAAGCTGGCTTCAGCCTGCAATACAGCCTCCAGTACCTGAACAACTTTGTGCAGGATTTGGGGTTCCAGGGGTTCTCGAGGGCCCTGGTCAGGGGCCTCGTGCCGATTGTTGAAGGCGTGTTCACCAGTTGTCTGAACCAGGGCGGCGTAGTCGGGGGGGCCGGCTGTCAAGTGGTCGGCTTCATCAACCCTGGATTCTTCTGGTTTGTTCCCCACCCCTTCGAGGGCAAGGGGTACGCAATGGGGCAAATCGGAGTGGAGGCGTCAATCCCAATCACCGCGCTGAGTGGCCAGAGTGTGGGGTTCACCGCCATGTGGGGCACCTATCTGGACGATCTCTTTCCCACGAGCCTTGGCGCCCCATTATTTGCTGAACTGTTTACCACGAAGACGAGGGCTACCTACGGTAACCCTATATTTGGTCAGTAGAAAAGGAGGATGCACAATGCTGCGACCGCTCATCATGCTTGCCATTCTGGTCATCTGGTTGACCCCTCACCCTGTAGGAGCCCATGCCTTTGTGGAGCATGCGGAGCCTCGGGTCGGCCAAAAGGTCAAGACGTCGCCATCAGTTGTACGGGTCTGGTTTGATCAGGGGTTGATCGGAGGCCGAATCCGAATTGAGAATGCTGCGGGGCAAGAAATTGTCAGCAGCATCAACTGCCTCTCATCTCATGACAAATATTTACTGGAGATTGTGATCCCTCAGCCCCTCCCAGGCGGGGACTATCATGTCTACTATGAGGCTGACGACGTTCATACGCATACCACCCCAGGCGATCACTTTTTTTTCGTAGAATCCGAGGGGACCGTTGCAAAACCCGTGACCTTGACCGAGTAGCGGCTCAAGGAGCAGGGCGGGAAAGGCCTGCGATGGAGCTACGTTGCCAGAGTCCTTGTGGCTGCCGTGCTGGTCTGGGCAACAATGTGTAGCGTGGGCTGAGGACTCGTTTGCTCAATTGCAGCTCAGCGAGAAATTCAATGAGGTGGGATCTTGTTCTGTGCAACCACACACAACCAGCTACCTACAACACCGGCAAAACTTTAATGCGTCGACGCGGTTCAGCACAGACGGCGCCACGACCGATTTTGTTGCTGATGGATTCAATCCGGCACAAGAGAGAACGGTGGGGCGATGACGTCCAATCTACTCACCGGTTTTGGCGGCGACGAGTTTTTCGACCTCGAAATTGCGACCCCATCTTGACCCTGGCATAATCCTCTGCCACAAAGGAACCGGTCCAACACGGATAAGAAGAATAGAGTAGGGTGATGCGAACAGTCAGTCGACGGATGGCGGATCTCACCCAATCGGAAATTCGGGCGATGACACAGGCTTGCGCGAGCGTGAAGGGTCTCAATATGGCTCAGGGTGTCTGTGATACGCCGGTGCCACAGCTCGTCCTCGAAGGGGCAGAGAAGGCCATCAGGGATGGACACAATGTCTACACCCGATTCGACGGCGTGCCTGAATTGCGCCAGGCCATCGCCGACAAACTGGCCCACTATAACGGTATTCGTGCCGATCCTGAAACGGAAGTGACCGTCAGCGCCGGAGCAACCGGCGCCTTTCACTGTGCCTGTGTCGCACTACTCAATCCTTGTGATGAAGTCATTCTCTTTGAGCCTTACTACCAATACCATGTCAGTGCGCTCGTGGCTGTCGAGGCTATTCCTGTCGTTGTGCAGATGTGGCCGCCGACATGGACATATTCTCTGGCCCAGCTCGAGCAGGTTGTGACCACGAAAACGAAGGCCATCATCGTCAATTCGCCCGGTAACCCATCAGGGAAAATATTCAGCCGAACGGAACTTGAGGCGCTGGCAGATTTTGCGTCTCGGCACGATCTATTCGTCATGACGGATGAAATCTACGAATACTTCCTCTATGACGGGCGGCAGCATGTGAGCATGGCCTCCTTGCCGAATATGGCCCAGCGGACAGTGACCATCGGAGGGTACTCCAAGACCTTCAGTGTGACGGGGTGGCGGATCGGGTACAGTGTGGCTGCGGAGCCGTGGACAAGAGCCATCGGCGCGATGAACGATCTGCTCTATGTCTGTGCTCCGGCGCCGCTTCAAATGGGCGTGACTTGCGGTATCCGAGAATTGTCCGACGATTTCTATGGAAGCCTGGCTCGAGACTATCAGCAGAAGCGCGACAAATTTTGCAGCGCGCTGACCAAGGCGGGACTCACTCCATCGATCCCAGAAGGGGCCTATTATGTGCTGGCGGATGTGTCCTGGCTTCCAGGTGACACAGGGAAAGCTCGCTCCATGTATCTGTTGGAGAAAACCGGTGTGGCTGGTGTACCGGGAGAGGCCTTTTTTGCCGGCCAGAAGGGAAAGAACTTCATCCGATTCAGTTACGCGAAGACAGATGCTGATCTTGATGAAGCCTGCCGGCGCCTGACGGAAGCCGGCTTGTAATATTCAAGAGAGAGAAGATCATTCAACGACGTCATTGATCGTGCGAGTCAGGAGCTTGAGCTGTCGCGTCAGTGCATCGGGACAGTGTCGACTGGTGGCGATGATTCCGCGATAGCGAGGCTCACGTCGGTTAAAGGTCAGGGCATCTCCGCTGCCGTCAAAGATCATTCCGCCTGCTTCCGCGATGAGGAGCACCCCCGCGGCAACATCCCATTCATTTTCAGGTTCCAATGTAGCCACCGCCTCGATGCGACCGCTGGCGGCGAGTGCGAGCATCCAAGCAATTGAGCGGATAGGACGGTTGTCGGCCAATGGCTCCAGGGACGTGAAGCGGCCGATCTGTCGTTCCCATGGATTCAGGGCGATAACCGGATGCTGACCTCTCCATGCCGCTGGTGAGGCAACCGGCTCATCATTGAGACGAAGACCTCCGCCTCGCGTCGCGGTGAATAATTCGTCCGTGGAAGGGTTGAAGATACTTGCCACGACAGGCTGACCCTGTTCAATGAGGGCGACAGAAATGCAAAACTCCGGTTCACCATTGATGAACGCCTTCGTTCCATCTATCGGATCAACCACCCAGACTCGTCTTTTCTGAAGTCGGTCCAGATCATCAGGCGATTCCTCTGAGAGCCATCCATCCCGAGGAAACGCCGACGCCAGGCGAGATTGAAGAACCTGATTCACTGCCAGGTCCGCCGAGGTCACCGGCGACTGGTCCGGCTTCTGGATCGTCTCAAATCCATTGACCACAAACCGCAAAGCTTCCACCCCGGCCTGCCGGATCACATCGATGAGAACATCACGTTCGTAGTCCCATACCATGACGGAAGAGTAGCAGGCTTGGACATAGATGAAAAGCAACGAACTTCTACCGTCTTGACCTGGTCCCAGAATCTGCGTACAAGCACGCTACGATGAAACTGGTGCAGAAACGGTCGAAGAAGACGGGACTCTCGCCCGGAACGCTCATTCACATCGGCGAACAGCGAACCGCGGCCGTGACTATTACCCTGTTCAATTATGCCGGTGCCCGATGCGATGAGCATGTCGTCACAGACGCGAATGAGCTTCGGTTGCCTTCCGACGAAACCGTCACGTGGGTGAATGTCGGTGGAGTGCATAAGGTTGATGTCTTGGAGGTCTTCGGAAAACATTTCGGTCTCCACCCGCTTCTTCTGGAAGACATCGCCAATACGGATCAGCGCCCGAAGCTCGATGACTATGAGACCTATTTATTTCTGGTCATGAAGATGCTTATGACCTCTAAGCGAGGGGACATTGTGGTCGAACAGGTGAGCTTCGTCCTTGGACGCAATTATGTCCTTTCGTTCCAAGAAAACGGAGCGGATGTTTTTCATTCGGTGCGGGATCGTCTGAGAGGCGGCAAAGGGCGTCTTCGGCAAAATGGGTCGGACTATCTGCTGTATGCGCTCGTCGATGCCGTCGTGGATCAATATTTCGCTGTTCTCGAAATGCTTGGAGAACGGATTGAACTTGACATTCCCCGTAGCTCGCTACGGGGTTGGCCTCTCCTTCCGAGAAGTCTTCGGAATTGAGTTCTGTGATACCCCGCAGCTTGCTGCGGGGAGCTTCATTCGCTGCAAGAGCGGGTGATAGCCGATCCGAACCCGGATACACTCAAAGACATTCACGCGCTCAAACAGCAGCTGTTGTTCGTGCGGCGCGCCGTTTGGCCGTTGCGGGAAGCGATCAACAACCTGTCTCGTTCGGAATGTCCCTTGTTACATGAACCCACCAAGGTGTTCTTTCGAGACGTCTACGACCATGTGGTGCAGATCGTCGATACGATCGAGACATTGCGCGAAATGGTCTCGGCAAGTCTCGACATCTATCTTTCAAGCATCAACTATCGGCTGAACAACGTCATGCGGGTGTTGACGGTGATCACGACGATTTTCATGCCGCTCACCTTTATCGTGGGCATCTACGGCATGAATTTTGAGTATATGCCGGAGTTGAAATGGCCTTGGGGTTATCCGATGGCGCTGGGCTTAATGGGAGTCGTGGCGGCCGTGATGCTGATCGGGTTCCGCCGAAAAAAATGGCTGTAGCAGGATGTTGAAAAATCCCTCCAGCTTCGTTCTCGCGTCGCTCAGAGACTCAACGTACGGCAAAAAGTACGTTTCGCCTCCTCGCTAACTGCGGCCTTGCTGGAAGGTCTTTTTGAACATCCTGGGAGCCGATACAACTATTCTTGGACTTCGACTTTATCCACGAAATAGGTGGTCTCACCGAAACAGGTGGTTGGAATATAGCGATACTCTTTGTAATGCAGGATCACTCGTTTCCCCATCACCTCTGATAATTGTGCGGCGACTTTATCGTCCCAGATCGTAAACTCCCAGAGAACGGGCGCTGTTCCCGGCACGGTGGTCATTGCCAACTCGCCTTCATGCGTCTTACACATCCAGCCCTTCGTGGAAAATTTTTGGATGTACCCAGCTCGGTTTCCATCGGAATAGGACAAATTGAATACGATAATAAGGTAGAAAGCCCCTACAAAGAAGAGAAGCGTCAAGAACAGTTTCACCGATATCTCCTTAGTTATGGATAGACGTCGCTGAACAGCCAAGGAGCCTCTGCCTTTCGCCGAGATTCATAGGCCGTGATCGCCTTCTCATGCTGGAGCGTGAGGCCGATCGCATCAAGTCCTCGATAGAGGCAATCCTTGCGGAAGGGGTCGATCTCGAACCGATATGTGATTCCATTCGGAGCGGTCACCGTCTGGTGGTGCAAGTCTACGGTGAGGCGGTAACCCTCGGTGTCGATCACGTCTTGCATGAGCGGCTGCACCTCTTCAGCTCTCAACACCACAGGGAGGATGCTGTTCTGAAAGCAATTGTTATAGAAAATGTCCGCAAAACTGGGAGCGATAATGCATCGAAACCCTTGGTCTAATAATGCCAGGGCGCATGCTCACGGGAGGAACCGCAGCCGAAATTGTCACGAGTCAAGAGAATCGTGGCTCCCTGATATCGAGGCTGATTCAAAAAGAAAGATGGGTCAGGCGAGCCGTCCTTTAGCTTTCGCCAATCAAAGAACAGACCTTCGCGCAGCCCTGTGCGTTTGATGGTCTTGAGAAACTGCTTCGGAATAACTTGGTCGGTATCGACGTTCACGCGATCCAGGGGAGCAACGAGACCGGTCAGTGTAGTAAAGGGTTTCATAGTAGTTTGTTTAATGACGATAGGTGGATGTTGAACTAGCGAGGCATTGACTACTTATCCCAGTGACGGATATCGACAAAGTGACCTTCAATGGCAGCGGCGACGGCCATGATCGGCGACACCAGGTGTGTCCGACCGCCGGCCCCCTGACGTCCTTCAAAATTCCGATTACTCGTGGAGGCACAGCGCTCACCGAGCTTCAGCACATCGGCATTCATCGCCAGACACATGCTGCAGCCTGCCTCCCGCCACTCGAACCCCGCTTCCCGGAACACCCGGTCCAGTCCTTCGGCCTCCGCCTGTTGCTTGACGAGGCCGGACCCCGGAACCACCATCGCATGCACGGTCTTCGCGACCTTCTTGCCTTTCGCGAAACCGGCAGCGAGCCGAAGGTCTTCAATCCGCGAGTTGGTGCAGGAGCCGATAAAAACCTTGTCGATTGTAATCTCGGTAATCGGCATATTGGGTGAAAGCCCCATGTAGGCCAATGCCCGTTCGGTGGCATTCTTCATTTTCTCGTCCGACATCATTCGGGGATCCGGAATATTCTGGTCCACACCAAGTACCATACCGGGACTGGTGCCCCAGCTGACTTGCGGTGCGATCTGTTCTGCCTGCAATGTTACGGTTGCATCATACTTGGCGTCAGGATCAGTCTTGAACTGCCGCCATGCGTGAACAGCCTTTTCGAAAAGATCGCCTTTGGGGGCGAGTGGTCGTCCTTTGATATAGGTAATCGTCTTCTCATCGGGGGCGACCATGCCGGCGCGAGCTCCGCCCTCAATCGACATGTTACAGAGAGTCATACGACCCTCCATGCTGAGGGCGTTGATTGCCGAACCGGTATATTCGATGACATAGCCGGTCCCTCCGGCAGTACCGATCCTCCCGATAATCGCAAGAATAATATCCTTGGCCGAGCAGCGCTCGGAGAGCGTTCCATCGACGCGTATTTCCATGGTCTTGGGACGTTTCTGTACCAAACATTGAGTGGCCAACACGTGTTCTACTTCACTGGTCCCGATGCCGAATGCCAAGGCCCCAAACGCCCCATGAGTGGACGTGTGGGAGTCGCCACAGACGATCGTTGTACCAGGGAGGGTGAATCCCTGCTCCGGGCCGATGACATGGACGATACCCTGGCGGATGTCGCTCATGTTGAAAAAGGCGATGCCGAAATCTTTACAGTTGTCTTCGAGTGTTTGAATCTGCAGGGCACTCACTTGATCGGCGATCCCCAGCCTCCGGTCTGTGGTGGGAACGTTATGGTCCGGCACAGCAAGTGTTGCGACCGGTCTTCGCGGGCGGCGCCCTGCAAGCTTTAACCCTTCGAAGGCCTGAGGGGATGTCACTTCATGAACCAATTGTCGATCTATGTACAGTAATGTCGTTCCGTCAGGTTCCGATCGGACGACATGCGAGTCCCAAATTTTGTCGAACAGTGTCTTGCCCGCCATCTGCGCTCCTGCTTCGTTAAGGGAAAGCCCTATTATACAGAGGAGTCCCATAGTCTTGACAAGATGTCTGTGCGCCTTGCTCTGCGTCGCAAGACGTGTTATCACCACGTTCGTGAAAATTTTGCCGTGGAACGCACCACGCATTGTGGAGTGGAGTCAACTGTTGCTGGACAGCTATTGCTATTGGATAGAAAAAGATCTGATCGAACGGACATCCAACGCAAACCAGCAGGCGCGTATGTTGTTCGAAGCATCATTTGTCGTCGTGTCACACGGTGTGGAGCCGGACCCGATCTTGAACTATGGCAATCAAATCGCCTTGGACCTGTGGGAGCTATCCTGGAATCAATTCATCAAGACGCCGTCTCGGCTTACGGCCGAGCCGGATGACCGAGCCGAACGAAAGCGGATGCTGACCCAAGCAAGGGTTAAGGGTTACTTCGACGGATATCGGGGAGTGCGAATCTCTTCAACGGGGAGGCGGTTTCTTGTCGAGCAAGCCTTGATCTGGAACGTGATCGATTCTGCCGGAAGCCCTATCGGTCAAGCAGCGACGTTCTCACAATGGTCCAACGTGTCTTGATCTAGAAGAGAGTATAGACATAGACGTCGACATTTTCGGATTGATCAAGGCGACGACCACTCAAGGGAGCTGGATAGTCCCTGGCTGTGAAGAGGGAGTCAAGTCCAGAGTTCGAGGGGACCGTGGTTCGCGATACCCTGCAGCAGATCTCGGATAGCAAGGATGCCTACGAGACAACGATTGTGATCCAAGATCGGAACAGCATGAATCTGTTCATCCAGCATGACGCGGGCAATTTCCCGTATTTCCGTCGTCGGTGTTGCAGAAATAACTCGGGAAGTCATGATTTCAGCCAATCGCCGCATGGAGGCCTGTCGTTTGTCGGCCGCCATGATCAGTTCAGGAACATGGTGGAGTAGGTCACGATACGACACCATCCCGACGAGGATGTCGTGCATCGACGTGACGGGGATATGGTGGAACCCTTTGTGTGACATGCTCGCCCAGGCGTCGAGCAAGGTGCTGTCGGATGGAAGAGAGAACACCGGAGCACTCATCAGATCGCGAGCTAGGATCGCAGGTTTCAGGTGTGGCCGTTCGCTGCTCTGTTGTTGATAAGCCGTTTGTGCTGCCAAGGCGGAGCGATCCAATGAAGGTGAGTGCTGGCCACGATGCTCTTGTTCTCCAACGAATTCGGCGCGGCTATTTCGAGTGCTAACCGGCTTGATCGGATATGTCTCCACGATTCCATTGACCGCCAGAATGATGGGCATACTGCAGCTCCTCAACTGCTGTATCGGAATGTTCGGGAAATACTTAAGCTGAGGATGTTGCAAAAGTTCTCCAACGTCGTTTCGCCCGGCTCCACCGCCTCACTATCTCGGCGGCGTTTCCTCTCCGTCTTGTCCGCTCAAGTACCAGATTATTGCTACTATTTCGGCGTTCCAAATCGGTTGCTTCGGTTTTGAGCCCTATGCTATAAAGATCGTTGTCTGACGCGGTGAGTGTCGACAAACGGTGTTGGGGCAATAGACGAAAGGTGCACTTTACCAAAAGCCTGCACGTCCTCCAAGTTTGACATCAAATATTTCACAGGCCTCATTTACTCTTCTTTTCTCGCAAGGGGGTGGTCATGGGCAAGACATTGTTGGCGGTCCTCTTCGGCCTCGGGGTGGTATTGGTTGGAGTTTCGGGTTCGTATGCGCTTCAAGCAGGTGGTGTTGAAACTGGTGATCTGGAAACCGGTTCTGTCGTCGGACAGCCGTTTAAGGAGCTGACCGTGGATGCTTCGTTCTACTCGATCGACATCGGCAGCATGAAGACTTGGTATCCTCCCACGACAGTCATCGATTTTAAGGGGCGTCCTGGTGCTCCAGTTCTGATAAAGGTGACGAATAATTCCACTACCGAACATGGCTTTCAGCTGAGCGCTGCGGTCAATCAATCGGGACCGTTTGTCTTGGATACCAAGTTAGTGCTCAAGCCAGGGGAAACTCGTTACATTGGTGTTCCAACCAGTGACTTGTTTTATGCAGCGGGGAATGTCCTCGAATATCGTTGTCACTTGCATCCGGCCCATGTCGGTGGCAAGTTGTTGATGTTGAAGTAACGTATTTCAATTTGGATAATAAAAAAGGCCTCGGTGGCGTTTCACCGAGGCCTTTTTTATTTTTCTGTCACAACAGTCCAAAACAAAGGACCCTGGTTCTGGATGGAACCAAGGCCCTCAAAATAATTCACTTGAGAGGGTCAGTTTCTAACCCCGCTCCATACTTTGGCAGGATCAATCGCTTTATCGGGATTCAAAGTCTTCGCCCTTTCCAGAAGTACATCCGTCGCTTCGGGATAGAGAGGGTCTGAAATACAGCAATTATCAACGGGGCAAACCGCAGCACACTGAGGTTCATCAAAGTGCCCGACACACTCGGTACAGCGGTCATGTGCGATTACATAAATATTATCGCCGACGCCTTGCCCATCGCCGACGTGATTGCCTTTGGTCTCAGCATCGCTTCTGGTTTCAAAGATTGCTTCATTCGGACATTCCGGCAGACATGCTCCACAAGAGATGCATTCATCCGTAATCAATAAAGCCATGACCCAAGCCTCCTTCTCACGTCAAAAGACTATACGAACATTGACAAGTTCACGCGACTCACACCATAGTGCCTCGGTCGACTTATGGCGAGTAAGAGCGCGGAAAAACATTTTATTCCGTGATTCTTTTCTAAGTCAACTGAACGGGATCCGGTCAGAAGACCTAGGTCGTTAGTGTGCATGGGCCATTGGGCTCAGCGGAGGGGCTCAGCGGAGGGGCTCAGCGGAGGGGCTCAGCGGAGGGGCTCAGCGGAGGGGCTCAGCGGAGGGGCACAGCGGAGGGGAACAGAGGAGAGCAACAGAGGAGAGCCACCGAGGAGGGGCACCACGGAGGGGCACCGAGGAGAGAGA
>Ga0134128_10010082_pt1 | contig 11327 bp, 13 predicted proteins | sample KB31754_FD_96462 | JGI IMG/M metagenome (GOLD analysis project Ga0134128, IMG submission 96462) | Terrestrial soil microbial communities with excess Nitrogen fertilizer from Kellogg Biological Station, Michigan, USA - KB3-175-4 | ecosystem: Environmental > Terrestrial > Soil > Unclassified ...
GCGGGCGCGCGCTCCGGCGCACGCTGCGTGACGGCGGACGCTGAGTGACCGGAAGGCGCCCGATGCCCGCACGCCGCGCGGTCGCCGACGCAGTGGCTCCGCACCCCCCGCTCGAGCTCTCGGGGCCGAAGCTCAGGATCGCGCTGGAAGCGCTCGTCGTGAGGAGCGAGGAGTATGGCGGCGTCGAGCGCTACGTCGAGGCGCTGAAGTTGAAGACCGAACTGTTCGCGAACGCTCTCGGCGGCGGCCGCGCGGGCAGCGTCGACGCGAAGACGCTGCGGCAGCTGCTGTCGCTCATCGCGACGGTGCGCAGACGCATCGGCCCGTGGCTCGACGGCGAAGGCTCGGCGCCGCTCGTGGAGCGGTTCGCGCGGCTCCTCGACGACGCTGCCGATACTGCGAACGTCGATCGCGCACTCGCCGAGTTCTGCAGCACCTGGCCCGACGACCGCGCGCATCGCTGGGTGCGCGATCTCGGTGCCGAGATCCTGCACAACACCGACCCCGAGCGCTTCCCGCTGATGTGCCGCTGGGTGTGGGACCGGCGCAGCAACACCGGCGTGCTGCGCGAGCTCTGGCACGCCGAGGACATTGACCGGATCACGCTCCAGGTTCCGGACGACCACCAGACCTTCGTCGCGCTGCGCGAGGAGCTGTCGCAATACCTGACGGCCAACGGTGTCTACCGTGACGTGCTGCAGTACGTCGACCTTCTGACCGCGCAGGTGTATGCCGAGTACATCAGCGAGCAGGCCGGAAGCTACCTGCGCACGGACTTCCAGGGCCCCGAGGATCCGATGCTGCATACGCGCAGGATGCTCGGCCTCGACGTAGCGCGCGCCGGACGCTCGCGGCTCAAGGCCTTCGACGGACGCGCCGTCGTCGCCGACGCACCGCGGCTCCCCGGCTGACCGACCTCCCGCCCGACGCCACGACGATGCCGATCCACGAGAAATCACTGATCCGTCCGGAGAACCTCCGCGTCCACGACAAGCTGGTGCTCGACGGCATCGACGTCTCCGGGCACTGGAGCACGTTCGTCGAGCCGCGCGTCGTTACCGACTACAACGAGCGCCTGCAGGAGGAGATCGCCGCCCTCCCCGGCGGCGAGCACATCCACCGCTGCTGGCAATGCGGCTCGTGCACCAATTCGTGCACCGTCAACGCCGTCAATCCGGATTTCAATCCGCGCTACTGGATCTACCTGATCCGGATGGGGATGGAATCGGAGCTCCTGCGCGACAAGGAGATCATCTGGCAGTGCGTCTCCTGCAACAAGTGCACCTACGCCTGTCCGCGCGACGTGTTCCCGGAGGGCGTGATGAAGGCGACGGCGCACTGGCTCGAGCTCGAGGGCCATACGCCGCAATCTAAATCCTCGATGTTCGACGCCGAGTTCACCGAGCAGGTCGTCGCGACGGGCAAGATCGAGGAGGGCCGGATCATCCGCGGCTTCTTCAAGCGCAGTGGACAGCCGCTCATGCAGCCGTGGCTGATCGAGATGGCAAAGCGTCTCGCGCGCCACCTGCCGCTGAAGATGGGCTTTCTGATGGGCATCGCCGCAGTCGTACGCCCGCGCACCCGCGGCTGGGGTCGGGCGAAGGCCGCGCTCGAGGACTACATCGCCGGGCAGGAGCGTGCGCAGAAGAGCGCGCTCGGACTGGGGGCGCCGGCCGCGCCTGCAAAAGGCGCGGTGCATGCCGCGCCGGGAGCCGAACGCTGATGGATACCGACGATCGCAAGCAGCGCTACCGCAAGGTCGCCTACTACCCGGGCTGCGCGCTCGAGGGCACCGGCCACGCATACAACCGCTCGACCAAGGCGGTCGGCAAGGCGCTCGGCCTCGAGCTCGACGAAGTACCGAACTGGAACTGCTGCGGTGCGATGGAAGTGAAGAACGTCGACCCCAAGGTGCAGACGTATCTCTCGTCGCGCGTGATGTCGATCGCCGCGAACGAGATGCACGCCGGCGTCGTGATGGCGCCGTGCAACGGCTGCTATCACAACCTGAAGAAGGCCGAGTACGACCTCGCTCACGATGCCGCCTCGCGCGAGACCGTCGGGGCGATCGCCGCGAAGGCGGGTCACGCCCCGTATGAAGCGGGACAGGTCGAGACGATCCACGCGCTCGACTGGATCATGCACGGCGTCGGCGAGGACGAGCTCAGGAAGCGCGTGTCCAATTCGCTGCGCGGCCTCAAAATCGCGAATTACTACGGCTGCATGTACACGCGGCCGCGCCACATCTTCCCCGAGAAGGACCAGGGGCCGGGCAGCGATTCGACGTCGAAGCCGCACTTCATGGACGATCTGCTCGAAGCGGCCGGCGCGGTGAACGTCGATTTCCCGCTGAAGACCGCGTGCTGCGGCGGCGCCCACACGCTGTCCGACAGCGACCTGTCGACGAAGCTCGTGCTGAACATCCTGCGCGCGGCGGAGGCCGCCGGTGCCGACGTGATCGCCACCGAGTGTCCGACCTGCCACTCGGGTCTCGAGATGCACCAGGTGCGGGCCGAGAAGGTGCTGGGCGAGAAGACGACCGTGAAGATGCTCTACTTCACGCAGCTCCTCGGCATCGCGCTCGGCTTGAGCCCGCGCCAGGTCGGCGTCCACGAGAACGTCTCGGACGGACGCGAGGCGCTGAAGGCGCGGGGCATCGCGTGAGCATCGTCGCCCTCGCACGCGACGCCGGCGATGGTCCCGGCGCGCCGATGCCGCGCACCGGTGACGATCCGGGTACCGCGCTCGTCGACGCCGTCGAGGTCCGCCTCACTAAGGTCGATGCGCTCGCCGACCCTCGCGATGCCGCGTGTGCGATGCTCGCCGTCGCTGACGACGTGCTGGTCGACTGGGCCGCGTTCCGCGGCGACGCGCCGACGCAGGCGACGCGTGAAGGCTTCCGGCTCCTCGCGCTGCACCGCCAGGGCGCGCAGGACCTGCCGAGCTTCAATGCCTGCCGCGAGACCTGCCGCGAGATCGTCTACCACTTCAATCTGCTCCGTCCTGCCGATCCCGGCGACGCGCTGCCGGCGGAGGACGCCGCGCGCACGCGCGTGATGATGGGCCTGCTCGTCCGGCATCTCGCGCTCTTCGTCGGCGGTAAAATGCGCTCCGCGCGCGTCGGTGAGTTCTGCTGTGCGTCGCGACCGATTCGCCAGGACGACTGACCCAACGCCCGACCGACAGGATCGCCCATGCCCGACGTGCGCGGATGCCACCTCCCCGACGATCTCCTCTACGACGTCGAGAACCACATCTGGTTTCGCGAGCGCGGCGACGGCAACGTCACGCTGGGCATGACAACGGTGGCGACGGCGATGGCCGGTCAGCTCGTCGCGTTCACGCCGAAGAAGGCCGGCAGGACCGTGCAGGCGGGCAAGTCCTGCGCGACGGTCGAATCGGGGAAATGGGTCGGGCCGGCGAAATCGGCCGCGGCTGGGGAGATCGTCGAGGTCAACGAGGCGGTGGTCGACCGGCCCTCGCTCGCCAACGACGATCCCTATGACGCCGGCTGGCTGATCGTGCTGAAGCCGGAAGACTGGGCGAGCGTCAGGGGGACACTCGTTCCGGGAAGCGCGGTCGCCGCGCCGTACGAAGCCAAGATGGCCGCCGACGGGTTCGCGGGTTGCGCTGCCAAGCCGTGAGTGTCGCCGCACCGGGCGGTCTCGCCGGGCGCGTTGCGCCGCGCGGCCGGTCCGCCGCAGTCGACGCAAGGCGCAGCGAGCCGTCGCCGCTTTCCGAGCTGCAAAAGAGCGCGTTGCGCGCGGCGAAGCTCCTGAAGGCGATGTCCAATCCCGCCCGGCTCGTCATCCTCTGCCAGCTCGCCGATGGCGAGCGCTCGGTCGGCGACCTCGAGCGCGCGGTCGGCCTGTCGCAGTCGGGAATCTCGCAGCACCTCGCCGTACTGCGGCGCGAACGCGTCGTGTCGTACCGGCGCGTCCGGCAAACCGTCCTCTACGCCCTCGCGAGCCGCGATGTCGTCGCGCTGATGGCCACGCTGCACAGCGTTTTCTGCGGGTCGGGCGCGAAGGCTAAGCGCGCACGACCCCGGTGATCTCGCGCCAGTCGGTGTAACGCGCTCGCCAGCCGAGCACCCGCGCGGCGCGCGAGGAGTCGACGGTGAGCGAGTGTTCGATGCCGCGGTGCCAACCCGGCTCGCCTCCCCAGCGCGCGACCGTCCAGCCGATTGCGAGCATCGCGCGCGCGATCCCGGGCGCGACGGCAGGGGCATGCGGACGGCGCGACGTCGCAAGCTCGCGCAGCGTGAACGACGACGGCGCCGCGATGTTGAACGCTCCCACCGCGCCGTTGTGCGCGGCGCCCAGTGCCCGCACGACGGCCGCGGCGACGTCGTCCTCGTGGACGCACTGGAAGCGCGGCTGCGGGTCTGGCAGACGCAGATAGCACGGCGCCGCGAACAGCCTGCGAAGGAGCGGCTGGGCATTGGGGCCGAGAATCGCCACCGGACGCAACACGATCGCCCGCGGCAGCTCGTGCGCGATCCACGCCTCGACTTCGGCCTTGTGCTCGGCGTACCGAAAGCCCCGAAGCGGCGCGAGCGGCGCTGCCTCGCCAAGGTTCTCGCCGCTGCCGTAGACGGCCGCCGACGAGAGATGGATGATCGCCGGCAGGCGTCGTCGCGCCGCCTCCGCGAGAAGCGCTTGCGTCGCGCCGACGTTGGTCGCGCGCATCGCCGCTTCCGACCTGCGGCCCCGCAGCAGCACCGCGGCGAGGTTGACGAGTGCACCGGCGCCTTCGAGCCGGACCCCGATCGCAGGCTCGCCGATGTCGCCCTGCACCGCCTCGAGCTTTGGATGCGCGAAATCGACCGCAGCGCGATCGATCGCGACGACGCTGCCGATCTCCGGATGGGCGCAAAGCACCGGGAGCAGCGCGCGTCCGAGCCTCCCCGCAGCGCCCGTCACGACGACGCGCGCGGCGAGGAGCACGCCGGAGCGTCGTCCAGGCGGGGCCGAGGGCCGCCGGTGGAGTTTCGCCGATCGCTCGGGGCCGCTCTTCATGGCGACGCGAGGGCCGGGATCACCGTGCGGGCGATACACGTCAGCGACTCGCGCACGACCTCGGTCGGCAGCACGCCGGCGCCGACCGCGCACAAGAGGTGCGTGACGCCGGCTTCGCGGTACCGTGAGATCTTCGCCAGACATTCGGCAGGCGTGCCGACGACGGTGAGGCCGGCGAGATCGAGCAGCCGCGGATGCGCGCCGAAGCGCGCGAGGCGCCGGTAGCGACCAATCTCGCGCATTCCCTCGTAACCGGGGACGAGCCGCTCGAGCACCGGAGCAGCGACCTTCAGGAGCTCCCCGTAGAACCACCGGAACGCGGGGCCTGCGAGGCGCCTCGCGCGTGCGCCGTCGTCGAGGCAGAGCATGCCGACCGTCATGCCGATGCGCATCGGCTGCCGGTCGCGCCAAGCGTCGCGATAGCGGCCGAGGTCAGAGGCGACCATGAACCATGGCTTGAACGGCCCCGCAAGGACGCCGAGCCCCTCGCGCGCCGCCCAGGCGTAGGTGTCCGGGCTCACCGCCGCCGCCCACAGCGGCGGATGCGGACGCTGGATCGGCTGCGGGACGATCCGTGCGCCGTCCGGGAAGACCCCGCTGCGTCCGGCGAGCGCAATCGCCTGGTCGGTCCCCGCCGCCCGGATCACGGCGAGCGACTCGTCGACGAGCGCCCGGCTCGCGGTCATCTTCGCGCCGAACATCGCGAACTCCTGCGGCGAGAAACCGCGGCCGATACCGACCTCGAGGCGACCGTCGCAGAGGAGATCGAGCGTCGCGATCCGCTCGGCGACGTGCACCGGATGGTGGTAGGGAAGCGGGATCACACCGAGGCCGAGGCGCAGTCGCGACGTGCGACGGGCGACCGCGGCCAGCACGAGCTCGGGCTTCGACGAATGCGAGTAGCCGGGCATCAGGTGATGCTCGGTCAGCCACACGCCGTGAAAGCCGAGCTGGTCGGCGAGCTCGATCTCGTCCGCCGCCTCGGCGTAGGTGCGCGCCTCGTTACGCCCCGAGCCGGGTACGACGGGAAGCTCGTAGAAGAGATCGATCTTCAGGCGCGGTCTCCGCTTGGCTGCGGCGATTGTATGATCAGCAGGATCATCGGTCGCGTGGCGTTATCGCGCCCGCGCACCGGATCACGTGCATACCGCCGCTCCATACTCGGCCAACCCCGAAGGCGCCGCCGCGCAAGCCGGCGCCTACGTCGACCCGCTCCCGGCGATCGACTGGAACGCCGTCGACCACGCGTGCTGGTGGGTGCCCCCCGGCGCGCTCTCGCTCGCGACGGTCCCGGCATTCGAGGCTCAAGCGGTCGCCGTGCGGCGGCGGCTCTCGCAGCTCGAGTACCTGCACCTCGTCGAGACCGGTCTCGTGCTCGAGGCGTTCTTCGTCGAGCGGCTCGCGCTCCTCGCCGAGCGTACACGCGACGCGGACGCGCGAAGCGCCTACCTGCGCGAGATCCGCGAAGAGGCAGGTCACAGCCTGATGTTCGTCGAGCTGTTGCGGCGAAGCGGCGCTGAACCGACGATTCCCCGTGCTGGCGTTCGCTTCGCCCGCACGCTCGCCCGCAGGCTCACGCCCGGCTCGGCACTCTTCTGGGCGATGACGATCATTGGCGAGGAGCTGCCGGCACGGCTGACGCGCGCCGTCGAGGCTGGCCCCGATGACGTGACGATGAGCCGTGTCGTCGTCGCGATGGCGCGCGTCCACGGCGCCGACGAGGCGGGTCACGCGGCATTCGCGCGCGAGCGATGCGAGGAGGCGACCGCGCGGCTTCCAGCGTGGCGACGCGCAGCATGGTCAACGGTGCTCGCCGCGTGGCTCGCAGCGTTCGAGCGCTACCTCCTCTATCCGCCCGCAGCGCTTTATGTGCGTGCCGGTCTCGTCCCGGGCGCGACCTGGCACGCCCGCGCGCGCACCAACCCGGCGCGGCGCGCGCTCGCTGCGCACCTCACCGGTTCGACCGTCTCGTTCCTGTGCCGGATCGGCTGGTCGCTTCGGGAACCGCGTCAGAAGTGATGCGCCCACTGCACGCCGAGCGACCACTCGTACATCTGGATCTTCTCCTGCATCGACGGCTGCGGAGGCGGAAAGAAGTTGTTGAAGAGGCTCGCGCCGGTGACGCTCTGATTGAACGCGTACATCGCGGCACCGGTAAGGTCGTTCTTGTCGTCGATCTTCCACGTCGCGCCGCCCGTGATGTGATCGCGCATCACGCCCGGAGCGAGGATGTTGAACGTAACGTCGCGGCTCTCGATCGGATCGCCGCTGTGGTTGTAGCCGGCTCGCACGGTCAGCCGGTCGTTGACGTGGTACTCGGCACCGACCTTCCAGACGTCGACGTTCTGCCAGCCGAAGCCCGCGCCGTTCGACCCTCCGAGGCAGGCTGACGGGACACCTCCGGCACACTGCAGGATGAGGCTGCTGCGGTTGCCGACCGAGCGGATCGAGTTGTAGTCGATCCGCTGGTAGTCGATCGCAATCCGCCACGCGGGCGCCGGCGTGATCGCGACGCCGATCGCCCAGGTGGACGGAATGTCGAAACCGCCCTGCTCGGCGAAGAGCCCGCTGTACTTGTCGAAGTCGCCCATGCTGATCTTCGACGCCCACGTCGCGCCGACGGCAATCTCGGGCGTGATCTGCCCGAAATAGCCGAGCCGCACGCCCCATCCGGTCGAGCTCGCGTAGCCGTTGTTGCTGACGTTGCCGGGCGACGTCGAAAAGCCGGCAAAAGCCTGGATCCCCTCCGCCTTGAAGCGCTGGTAGGCGAACAGCGGAGCGATGCCGATCGAGTTCTGCGCGTTGATCTTCCACGCGAGCGTCGGGGCGACGACGAGCTGCGACAGGTCGACGCCGAGCCGGCCGTTGCCGCAGAGCAGGTTATACGGGCCCGGCCGCGGATTGAACCCGGTTCCAGGCCCGGTCGCCGGACCGCAGGCCCCCGGCGACGGGAGCTGCCCGCCCGGGTAGTCGGTATTCATGCCGCCCTGGCCGATCACCGTCACGCCGAAGGCGAGATCGGGACGCAGCATCGTGCTGTAGGCGAGTTCGGGGACGCCGAAATAGTCGCTGCCGCTCTCGGCCGAGCCGTTCAGCCCGTACGCGGCGCCGCCGGTACGCTCCGCTTTGCGGTGCGGGCTGAAGAGGTCGACGCCGATCGCGAACTGATCACCCGCGTACGCCATTGTCGCCGGATTGTTGGCGCCGCCGAACGCGTCGCCGGTGACGGCGACCGATGCGCCACCCATGCCCTTGGCGACCATGCCCCAGCCGTGCGGGAAGTAGCCGTCGGTTGCGTGCGCAACCAGGGGAATACCCGCCAAGAGCGCCGCAACCAGTCTGATCCGCATCCCTGCCTCCTCGAAGTGAACGATCAGATGAACAAGCTGACGTCGGCGTCCTTCGCCATCGGCAGGAAGGTTGCCGCGCCGACGAACTCCGTCACCTCGGGGATGAAGTCCTTCGGCTCGTATCCGAACAGGTCGACGGTCATCTGGCACCCGATCAGCTTGACGCCTGCCTCGAGGCAGAGGCTGCGCAGCTCGGCGATGTCGGCGACACCCTTGTTCCTGATCGTCTTGCGCATCATGCGCGTGGCGAATGCCTCGTACTCGGGAACGAGCGACTGCACGGCGTTGGGAACGTTCCAGCGGATCGACCTGAACCACGCCGGGCCCACCGGCATCTTCATCGGCATCGCCGGGTTGCCGAGCGGACTCACCTTGAGCTTCTTCATGTCCTTGCGCAGAAGCTCGAGTCCGTAGAACGTGAAGAAGATGGCGACGTCCCAGCCGAGCGCCGCGGCCGTCGACGCGAGGATGAACGGCGGGTACGCCCAGTCGAGCGTGCCCTTCGTCGCTATGATCGTCATCGACGGCGTGCGCGCGGCGTCGCGCGCAGCGAGCGCCTCCTCGATCTTCGCCGGCAGGATCTCGTCGAGCCGCTTCGCGATCAGCTGCTCCAACGCGTCCGCGCCACCTGCGTCGGACTGCGCGGCGATGACCTCTTTCAGCCTGTCGGGTGCGAGCGCCATCGGACTCCTCCTGCCGCGGCGCGTCGAGGACTCGCCGGCCGCATCATTACATTAGCAGACACTAATTTAGAAGATGCTAATGCAGGCTCCCCGGGCCCGCAAGCGCCGCGGAGTCCGCAATTGACGCCGCGCAAAGTCTCCGCCGGGACCGGGGCGGTGCGGCGGTCAATGCCGCAGTGCGGCAATCCCGGCGCCGATGCCGTCGAGCGTCAGCGGAAACATCCGCGGGCCGAGCGCTCCCAGGATGAGCTCGGTACTTCGCGTCACCGTCCACGATCGCTCGGGCTCGGGGTTCCACCAGACGACGCGGCGGAAGTGCCCGAATATCCGCGCGAGCCACGCGAGTCCCGGCTCGAGATTGCGGTACTCGGCGCTGCCGTCGATCGCCGTGAGTTCGTACGGGCTCATCGCCGCGTCGCCGACGACGACGACCTTCCAGTCGGGCCCGTAGGTACGCAGAAGCTCGAGCGTCGAGACCATCTCGGTCCTGCGCCTGTGATTGTCGCGCCAGAGGTGGTCGTAGATGCAGTTGTGGAAGTAGAACGTCTCGAGCCGGCGGAACTCCGATCGCGCCGCCGAGAAGAGCGCCTCGCAGGTCTCGACGTGCGGATCCATCGATCCGCCGACGTCGAGCAGGAGCAGCACCGCGACGCGATTCCTCCGCTCGGGGCGAAGCTGGAGATCGAGCCACCCGGCGTTTTTCGCCGTACCGGAAACCGTCCCGTCGAGATCGAGCTCGTCAGGAACGCCTTCGCGCGCGAAGCGCCGCAGTCTGCGTAGCGCAATTCTCAGGTTGCGCGTGTTGAGCTCGACATCGCCGTCGAGATTGCGGAACGCGCGCTCGTCCCAGACGCGCACTGCGCTGCGATGACCGGCGCTTTCCGATCCCAGCCGGATTCCCTCGGGGTGGAAGCCGTGGGCGCCGAACGGGCTCGTTCCGCCGGTGCCGATCCACTTGCTGCCGCCCTGGTGGCGCCCGCGTTGTTCGGCGAGGCGCTCGCGGAAACGCTCGAGAAGCCTGTCGATCCCGCCAAGCGATTCGATCGCGCGCCGGTCTTCGTCGGAGAGATGCCGCAGGAACTCGCGGCGCAGCCACTCGTCGGGCACCTTCGCGCCGGCGTCGAACCGCGCGTCGATCCCTTCGAAATACGACGCGAAGGCGGCGTCGAAACGGTCGTAGAACTGCTCGTCCTTGACGAGACAGGCGCGTGCCACCGCGTAGAAGTCGTCGAGGGAGCCCGACACGACGCGCCGGTCGAGCGCCTCGACGAGCGTCAGGAACTCGCGCGTGCTGACCGGCAGGCGGAAGCTGCGCAGGTGCAGGAAGAATTCGACCAGCATCGTGTCACGGGTTCACAGGCGAAGCGCCGTACGGTCGCCGCTGCGGCGCCGGGACATGACGCTCAGCGCGACAGGAGGAGACCGAGGTGCCGCTTCACCGCCGGCCACTCCCCATCGACGATGCTGAACACGACGGTGTCGCGCCGGCTGCCGTCGGCAAGGAGCTGGTGATTGCGCAGCACGCCGTCCTGTTTCGCGCCGAGGCGGGCGATCGCCGCGCGCGAGGCGAAGTTGAACCAGTGCGTGCGAAACTCGACGGCGATGCAGCCGAGCGTCTCGAACGCGTGACGGAGCAGCATCGATTTGCATTCGGTATTGATTGCGGTCCTTTGCGCACGCTTCGCATACCACGTGTGCCCGATCTCGAGCCTGCGGTTCGCCGCGTCGACGTTGAAGTAGCGCGTGCTGCCGACAACTTCGCCCGTCGCGGCGTCGCGGACCGCGAAAGGCATCGCGCCCTGGTGCTCGCGCATGTCGAGCGCCGCCTCGATCCACGAGCGCGTCCGCTCGGGCGGCGGTACCGACGTGTACCAGAGCTCCCAAAGCCTGCCATCGGCGGCAGCGAGCCCGATCGCCTTCTCGTCACCGGCCGCGAGTGGCTCGAGGATCGCGTGCGCGCCGGCAAGCCGCACCGGTTCGACGAAGCGTCCGCCCATCGCTCAGCGCCCGGCGCGCGCCATGAACGCGACGCGCTCGAACAGGTGCACGTCCTGCTCGTTCTTGAGGAGCGCCCCGTGGAGTGGCGGGAGCACGGTCCGGTGATCCTTGCTCTTCAGCGCCTCGGGGGGAATGTCCTCGGCGAGCAGGAGCTTCAGCCAGTCGAGGAGCTCGGAGGTCGACGGCTTCTTCTTCAGCCCCGGCACCTCGCGCAGGTCGAAGAACGCCTCGAGCGCCTCGGCGAGGAGCGCGCGCTTCAACCCTGGGAAATGGAC
>Ga0134128_10010083_pt1 | contig 11325 bp, 9 predicted proteins | sample KB31754_FD_96462 | JGI IMG/M metagenome (GOLD analysis project Ga0134128, IMG submission 96462) | Terrestrial soil microbial communities with excess Nitrogen fertilizer from Kellogg Biological Station, Michigan, USA - KB3-175-4 | ecosystem: Environmental > Terrestrial > Soil > Unclassified ...
CGTCGCCCGCAGGAAAGAACGCGGACAGCTCCAATCCTTGCGCGACATCAAAGCTTTGGAAGACGTAGGATGAACCAAAAGGAAAGGCGTTAAACCGTGGGAAGACTTTTTGAGAGCCCTTGGGCGATCACCATCATCATCATCGTAGTTTTGTTGCTGTTCGCGGCACCCAAGCTGCCGGGCATGGCCCGCAGCCTCGGCCAGTCCATGCGGATCATCAAGTCCGAGGTCAAGGAAATGAAGAACGACGGCAAGGACGAGAAGCCCTCCGCCGCGCCGGGCACGGATGCGCCGATGGAAGGCAAGATCGTCAACAACCCGGCGCAGCCTGACAGCAACACGGGCGACGGTACCGGGACCGGTACCGGCGCTCAGTCATAGATACCGCCACAGCACCGGTGAACGGGCACAGGGGCCGGAAAGCCAATCCGGAAGGGCGGATGCCGCTCAAGGCGCACTTGATCGAAGCCCGCAACCGGCTTTTCAAGAGTGCCCTGGCGATGCTGCCGGGCGTGGTCATCGGGTGGATCCTTTACGATCCGATGATGGAGGCCATCACCCAGCCGTTGCGGGACATCAGCACTGAGCGCCACATTGTGGCATCGCTGAACTTTGAGGGCGTCACCACCTCCTTTGACCTGAAGATCCAGATCTCGCTGATCCTGGGCCTAATCATCGCCTCTCCCGTATGGATTTACCAGCTGTGGGCCTTCATCACGCCCGGGCTGACCAAAAAGGAACGCCGTTACACACTGTCCTACATGGCAGCTTCTGTTCCGCTGTTCCTGGCCGGCATCTTTGTGGGCTGGATCATCTGGCCCAACATTGTCCGCGCGCTGACGTCCTTCACCCCGCCCGGGGGCACCAACATCATGAAGGCCATCGACTTCCTGCAATTCGCCCTGCAGCTGATGCTGTTCATGGGCGTGGCCTTCCTGGTCCCCGTGCTGTTGTTTGCCCTCAACGCCATTGGCCTGGTCCGGGGCACCACCTACCTCAAGGCGTGGCGCTTCACCATCCTCGGCGTCACCATCGTCTCCGCCATGGCCGCCCCGGGCTCCGACGTCATGTCCATGTTCTTCCTGGCCGCCCCCTTGCTGGTGCTGTACTTTGGCGCGATCGGGCTGTGCATCCTCAACGACAAGCGCCGCGACCGCCGGGCTGCAAAGCGGGCCAATGAGACGGACGCCACGGCTGACATTGCCACGCCGCTGACGGACCTCGAGGAACTGTAGGAAGCGTGAGGCACGGCGGTCCGCCGTCGTCCTTTGGGCGGCGGGTCCTGACGTAGGCTGGAAGCATGCCAATGCCTGACTTCCCCACACCTGCCGAGCGTTACGCGGCTTCCCGGGACGCCTCCGCGGACTCGGGAACCCTGTTGGGAAGCTTCAAGCAGACCTTTGACTTTGACCTTGACGACTTCCAACTCACGGCATGCCGTGCCATGGTGGCAGGCCGCGGTGTTTTGCTGGCCGCGCCCACGGGGGCCGGCAAGACCATTGTGGGCGAGTTTGCCGTCTATCTGGCCCTTGCCGGCGGCAACAAGGCCTTCTACACCACCCCCATCAAGGCCCTGAGCAACCAGAAGTACCAGGAACTGGCCCGCAAGTACGGGCCTGAGAATGTGGGCCTGCTGACGGGGGACACCAGCATCAACTCCGAGGCGCCCGTGGTGGTCATGACCACCGAGGTGCTGCGCAACATGCTCTACGCTGACTCGGACACCCTTTCGGGGCTGGCGTACGTGGTCATGGATGAGGTCCACTACCTGGCGGACAGGTTCCGCGGGGCCGTCTGGGAAGAAGTGATCATCCACCTGCCCAGCGAGGTTTCCGTGGTCTCCCTGAGCGCGACAGTGTCCAACGCAGAGGAGTTTGGGGCGTGGCTGGGCACCGTCCGGGGAGACACGGCCGTGGTGGTCTCCGAACACCGGCCCGTTCCGCTGTGGCAGCACGTGATGGTCCAGCGCGATATCGTGGACCTGTTTGCCACCAACCAATCCTTCGACGAGGCAGCTGCGGAAATTGCGGCCAGCCCGGATGCCACGGCCGCAACGGCCGTGCCGCCGCGCTTCAAGGTCAACCCTGAACTGCTCAAGCTGGCCCGGAGCGAATCCGGCAGTTCTCACCGCGGCCGGCAGTCCTACGGCGCCAGGGCCGGGCGCGGGGAACGCAGGGACCGCTACGGTTCCGACCACTCCTCCGCGGGCACGGGCATGGTCAAGCGGGCCAGCCGGCCCCAAGTGATCAGGGCGCTGGAAAGCCGGGACCTGCTGCCGGCCATCACCTTCATTTTTTCCCGGGCAGCCTGCGACGCCGCCGTGCAACAGTGCGCTGCCGCCGGCCTGTGGCTGACCACCCCGGCCGAACGCAGTGAAATTGCCGACCGCGTTGATGCCGCCACCGCCCAGCTGCCCGATTCGGACAAGGAAGTGCTGGGCTACTGGGCGTGGCGCGACGGGCTGCTGCGCGGCCTGGCGGCCCACCATGCCGGCATGCTGCCCAGCTTCAAGGAAGTGGTGGAGGGGCTGTTTGCCGACGGACTGATCCGCGCCGTGTTTGCCACCGAAACATTGGCCCTGGGCATCAACATGCCTGCCCGCACCGTGGTGCTGGAGAAGCTGGAGAAGTTCAACGGCGAGGCCCATGTGGGCATCACCGCGGGCGAATACACACAGCTGACGGGCCGGGCCGGCCGGCGGGGGATCGACGTCGAGGGCCACGCGGTGGTGCTGTGGCAGCCGGGCACCGATCCGACCGCCGTGGCCGGGCTGGCCTCGCGGCGCACCTATCCGCTCAATTCCAGCTTCCGCCCCACCTACAACATGAGCATCAACCTCATGGCGCAATTTGGCCGCCAACGGACCCGCGACATCCTTGAATCGTCCTTCGCGCAGTTCCAGGCAGACCGGTCCGTGGTCGACCTGGCCCGGCAGGTCCGTTCCCGCGAGGAGTCCCTGGCCGGGTACGAGAAGTCCATGAGCTGCAGCCGCGGCGACTTCACCGAATATGCCAGGCTCCGCCGTGAGCTCTCCGACCTTGAATCCGGTGCTTCCAAAAACCAGGCCCGGCAGCGCAAGGCCCTGGTGGCCGAGTCGATGGCCCGGCTTCGTCCCGGGGACGTGATCATGGTGCCGGCAGGGCGCAACCCGGGCCACGCCGTCGTGCTGGTGGCTGATCCGCAGTCCCGCGAGCCGCGCCCCGGCGTTCTTTCGGAGAACCGCGAAGTCCGCCGCCTGGGCATCCACGAACTCCACGGCCCGGCCGGAGTGCTGGCCCATGTGCGCATTGGCAAGGGTTTCAATGCCAAGCTCCCCAAGGACAAGCGCAATCTGCTGGCCGCCGTGCAGGATGCGCTCGCGCAGGCTGCCACACAGCCCCCGGACCGCCAGGCGGCCTTCGCGATGTCCGGGACTGCCCGTGGCCAGGAGGATGCCATTGACGCCCTGCGCCGGGCGCTGCAGGCCCACCCTTGCCATGGCTGCCCGGACCGCGAGGACCATGCGAGGTGGTCCGAACGGTGGTGGAAGCTGCGCCGGGAGACGGACGGCGTGGTCCGGGCCATCCAGGCACGCACCAACACGATCGCCAAGACCTTCGACCGGGTCAGCGAACTGCTGGCCGCCTACGGCTTTGTCGAGACGGACGACGGCGGCAACCTGCGCCCCAGCGCGGACGGCCAGCGGCTGCGGCGCGTCTACGGAGAGAAGGACCTCCTGATCGCCCTGGCCCTGCGTGAAGGCGCCTTCGACGACCTGGACGCGGCCGAGCTGGCGGCCTTTGCCAGTGCACTGGTTTTTCAGGCCAAGAGGGACGACGGCGGCATGCGGCCCAGGATGCCCAGCATCAGCCTGGAGACTGCGGTAGATGCCGTGGTGCGGCTCTGGTCGGTGCTGGAGGATGCCGAGGAATCGCACCGGCTGCCCTTGACGGGGGAGCCGGAGCTGGGGCTGGTCTGGCCCATGTTCAAGTGGGCCAAGGGGCGCACGCTGCAGGACTCGCTCAAGGGCACCGACCTGGCTGCCGGCGACTTTGTCCGGTGGACCAAGCAGGTCATTGACCTGCTGGACCAGCTGGCCACGGTGCCGGGAATGCAGGGGGACTTCCCCCGGTTGTGCATTTCGGCCATCGAGCTGGTGCGTCGCGGGGTGGTGGCCTACACCACCGTCGTGGAGTAGGCCGCCACGGCAGCCTCCAGCCACCGGCGCACGCCCCGCTGCCGGGCGATTGATTTATCGAAAAGTTCCTGAAAGGACCCACCCAGCCATGTCACTCACCATGTACCGCAACGGTTCCGTCTACAGCGCAGGGGACCCGTTTGCCACGGCCATGCTGGTGGACGGCGACACCGTGGCGTGGGTAGGTTCCGAACATGCCGCAACCTCCCTGCTGGATTCGCGCATGCACGTCATCGACCTGGGCGGTTCCCTCATCACCCCGGGGTTTGTGGACTCCCACGTCCATGTCACGGAGACAGGCCTGGCGCTGGACTCGATTGACCTCTCCGGGGCACGCTCCGCCCAGGACGCACTGGAGCTGGTGGGACAGGCAGCTGCCGCCACCACCGGCATTGTGCTGGGGCACGGCTGGGACGATTCGTCGTGGCCCGCCGGAGTCCGCCTCGGGGCCGGGGAACTGGACAGGGCAACCGGCGGCCGTGAGGTGTATCTGGCCCGCATTGACGTCCACTCGGGAATTGTTTCGGCAGCCCTTTCCGCGCGGCTGGGCCTGGCCGGACTCCCCGGATGGGACGGGGCCGGCCTTGTCTCCGGCGCCGCGCATGCGGCCGCCCGCGACGCAGCACGCCAGCTCGCCCCCGCCGACCGCCGCCGGGTCCAGGAACGTGCACTCCGCCACGCGGCCTCCAGGGGCTATGTGGCCATGGCGGAGATGGCGGCGCCCCACGTCGGCTCAGCGGCAGACCTGGCCCAGCTGGCCAGCCTGACGGCCTTTGATGCCACGGACGCCTTCCCCGAAGTGCTGCCCTACTGGGGGCAGGCGGTCTCGAACGCGGGGGAGGCCAGGGAACTGCTGGCGTCGCTCGGAACGCCCGTGCTCGGCCTGGCGGGGGACCTGAACATTGACGGCTCCCTCGGCTCGCATTCGGCCTTTCTGCGCGAGCCGTATGCGGACGCCGCCGACAGCCGCGGACAGGCGCACCTCACCGTCGAGGAGGTGGCCGCCCACCTGGCAGCCACCTCGGAATTGGGCATCCAGGGCGGCTTCCACGTCATCGGGGATGGAGCGATGGAGATCGCCGTCCAAGGGCTGGCGCTGGCTGCCCAGCGCGTGGGCATTGAGAAGGTGCGGGCTGCCGGCCACCGCTTTGAGCACGCTGAAATGGTCGACGACGGCGCCATGGCGGCACTGGCCCACCACGCCGTCACGGTTTCCGTCCAGCCGGCCTTTGACGCCCTGTGGGGCGGGGAGGACGGGCTGTATGCCCGGCGCCTGGGGTCCGGCCGGGCAGCTGCCATGAACCCGCTGGCCCGCTTCTACGCTGCTGGGGTGCCCATCTGCTTCGGCTCGGACGCCCCTGTCACACCGCTGAGCCCGTGGGACAGCGTGCGGGCTGCGCTGAACCACCACCAGCCCGGGCAAAGGATCTCGGCCCGTGCCGCGTTCATCGGCCACACCAGGGCGGGGTGGCGTGCGGCCCGTGACGCCAACCCCCTACTGGGCCAGCTGGGGCCCGGCGCGCCTGCCAGTTTCGCCGTGTGGGAAATTGAGGAACTGATGGTCCAGGTGGCCGACGAGCGCGTGCAGTCCTGGTCGACGGATCCCCGGGCGCGGACGCCACTGCTGCCCGCGCTCGACACGGAGAACGATCCACGCTGCCTGCAAACGGTCCACCGCGGCCGGGAACTCTTCGCCGCCGCCGACTTCGCCTAGCTCCACAGCTGTCCAGGCGACACGCCGGGGCCGACACGCCCGCCCAAGCAAGTTTTTGCGAACGCCAAATGTGCCCCTGACCTGCGACGATGCACATCGACGCAGGTCACGTCCGCATTGACAGCAGGCCTGGGGGCAATTAGTTTTTATTGAAGCGGACACCCCGAACGGGGCTCCCAAGCCGGTCAGGGGAAACCGCGGGCCGGTGCTTTGGGAATGGGCTCACGCGCCAGTAGAAAACAAACAAGGACTCCGGCCCGCCGCCGGATCCTGCTTGGCCCGAAGGCGCGTGGGCCCATTCCTTTCCCGCAGTCCCGCTTGGCCGTGCGCGCTGCCACGCCCGTCCTCCCGCCCTTCGCTCCCATGGGCGTCCCCTATACTGGGGACGTGGCGCCTCACTGCTGCCGCACGGACTTTTCAAGTCCCCTGCAGCCCAGGCCGGCAAGCACCTTTCGGTTTGGCGCCCCTTTTTTTGCTACCCACACGGAAAGGCACCATTCTGTTGCGTGTCCTGACAATCATCCCCACCTACAACGAGCTCGAGTCACTGCCGAGGACTCTGGCCCGGCTCCGTGCGGCCGCGCCGCAGGTCGACGTGCTGATAGCCGATGACAACAGCCCGGACGGGACAGGCGCGCTGGCGGATGAGTTGGCCTCAGCAGACCCCCAGGTCCACGTGCTGCACCGCGCGGGCAAGGAAGGACTCGGCGCGGCGTACCTGGCCGGCTTCACGTGGGGCCTGGACGCAGGCTATGACGTCCTGGTGGAGATGGATGCCGACGGCTCGCACCAGCCCGAACAGCTTCCGCTGCTGCTCGACGCCGTCGAACAGGGCGCTGACCTGGTGCTGGGCTCCCGGTGGGTTCCGGGCGGAAAGGTGGTCAACTGGCCGCTGCACCGCAAGCTCATTTCCACGTGCGGCAGCCTGTACTCCCGCATCCTGCTCGGAATCTCCGTCCGTGACATCACCGGCGGCTACCGGGCATTTCGCCGCACCACCCTGGAAGCCCTCAACTTCGACGAGGTGGAGTCTGTGGGCTACGGCTTCCAGGTGGACATGCTGTGGCGGGTCTGCCAGCTGGGTATGAAGGTGGTGGAGGTTCCCATTACGTTTGTGGAACGTGAATTCGGCGCCTCAAAGATGAGCGGCAACATTGTCCAGGAGGCCATGCTCAATGTCACCAAATGGGGTCTGGCCGCCCGGTGGAAGAAGTTGACCGGCCGCAAGTAGGCCAGGCCCGCGGTCCGGGCACACAAAAAATGGCGGACGGTCCCGAAAAGGGACCGTCCGCCATTTTTGTGGGCCATTCCCTGGCGATTTGCTGGCCAGGGCCGGGCGTCAGACCTTTTCGCCGCGACGCTCCCGGAGGATGGTGAGGCGGTCGGCAAGGATGGTCTCCAGCTCGGGCAGCGAGCGGCGCTCCAGCAGCATGTCCCAGTGGGTGCGGACAGGCTTGTCATTGGAGCGGTCGGGTGCTTCCCCGTTGACCAGGAGGGCTTCCTTGCCGGTCTTGGACACCCAGGTTGCTGGAATTTCAGCTTCGGAAGAGAATGTCACGAACACCTGCTCGCCGTCGGCGCAGCGGTATTCCACACGCTGCCGAGGTGCCGGCTCAACGCCCGACTCCGTCTCCATGCTTTGCGCACCCAGGCGCATGCCCCGCAAGCTACGATCGCTCATGATTTCTCCCTAATGTTGTTGCCCGCCCCTGTGGGGGAGCCGGCGTCCTGGCCCGCGCCGGGGCGTTCAACGCCCCGGCACGCACCCACGTTCCTCTTAGATTCAACGCACGGTCAGCCGCCGTTGTTCCAACGGCGCTTCCGCTGGCAAAGACAGTGCAGAAACAGTTCCCAGGAACTGCCCTGCGGCGGCCTGAAAGTTGGCAGGCTGCGCAAAAACGCCGCGCGGCCAAGCACCCATTATACGTGCTTGGCCGCGCGGCCGGATCCGCCACGGAGGCGGCTGCCCGTGATTACGGCAGCTGGTCGCGGGCGACGTCCGCGGAATCGTCCGAGTCGCCGTTGGTGGAACCGAGCACGTTGCCGATGCCCTTTAGGGCCTCGCCCACTTCGCTCGGGATGATCCAGAGCTTGTTGGACGAGCCGGAGGCGATCTTTGGCAGCGTCTGCAGGTACTGGTACGCCAGCAGCTTCTGCGTCGGGTTCCCCTTGTGGATGGCGTCAAAGACCTTTTGAATGGCCTGGGATTCGCCGTCGGCGCGGAGGATGGCCGCCTTGGCGTCGCCTTCCGCCTTCAGGATGGAGGACTGCCGTTCACCCTCGGCCGTCAGAATGGCCGACTGCTTGGTGCCCTCGGCGGTCAGGATGGCAGCACGGCGGTCACGCTCAGCGCGCATCTGCTTTTCCATGGAGTCCTGGATGGACAATGGCGGATCAATGGCCTTGAGCTCAACACGGCTGACACGGATGCCCCAGCGTCCGGTGGCCTCGTCCAGGACGCCGCGCAGCTGGCCGTTGATCTGGTCACGGGAGGTCAGCGCCTCCTCCAGGTTCAATCCGCCCACCACGTTGCGCAAGGTGGTGGTGGTCAGCTGCTCAACAGCCTGGATGTAGTTGGCAATTTCATAGGTGGCTGCGCGCGGGTCCGTGACCTGGAAGTACACCACGGTGTCAATGGAGACCACCAGGTTGTCTTCCGTGATGACCGGCTGCGGAGGGAAGGAAACCACCTGTTCGCGAAGGTCCAGCAGCGGCAGCAGCCGGTCCACGAACGGGATAAGGACCGTCAGCCCGGGATTGAGCGTGCGCTGGTACTTGCCAAGCCGTTCAACCACCCCGGCGCGGGCCTGCGGAATGATCCGCACCGAACGCACCAGGACAATGACAACGAATATCAGCAGGACTATTACTACAAAAAGCCAAACTACTGCTCCGGCTCCATCTGGCATGAAATCCCCTCTTTTCTTGTTTCATGGAAAGCTTGTTCCGTGCGCCTTTTGGCACAGGAAATTTCGTGCAGCCGCCCGGCAGCGTGGCGCTCAGGCGGTTGTTGCGGCTGTTCCCGTCGGCCGGTGGGCGCCGGGGGAGCTGATGATGGCCGTGGCGCCGTCAATCGCGGACACTTCCACGCCTGCCCCCACGGGGATTTCCGCCCCGCCGCGTATGCGCGCCGTCCAGACATCCCCGCCGATCTTGACCAGGCCGGAGTTGGTGCTGACGGCTTCAAGCACCACGGCCGGGTGGCCAATCAGGCGGTCCACATTGGAAAGCTGGTCGGCCGGTCCGCGGCGCAGGTGCGCCAGCGCGAGCGGCCTGATCAGCACGGTGGTGGCCAGCGCCACGACGCAGAAGATGACAATTTGCAGCCATAGCGGGGCATGGAACAGGAATGCCACCAGTGCCGCCAGTGCGCCAACGGACATCAGGATGAAGTAGAGGTTCAGCGTCAGCATTTCGGCAACTGCGAGCAGCAGGAACACGGTCAGCCAGATGATCCAGCCGAAGTCATTAATCCATTCGAGCATCGAGTCCCCCTTTGTGACTTAACGTACAAATGAGCCTACTACGTAAAGGTGTGAATAGCCCGTTAGATAACCGCCTGCAGGGGGATGCGCAAGGGCTCGGCGCCTACACTGGAGCTGATGCGGGCGAGGATGTCAACGCCGTCGCGCAGTTCGGCATCCCCGTAGCTGAAGGGCAGCCGCAGGAATCTCTCAAACGCCCCGTCCAGGCCAAAGCGCGGCCCGGGCACCAGGCCCAGCCCCTCGCTGCGGGCGGCCAGCGACAACGCCGAAGTGGAGATCGAACCGGTGTTGATCCACAGCGACATGCCGCCGTCGGGCACGGCCACGTCCCACTCTGGAAGCTGTTCGGCCAGCAGCCCCACCAGCAGGTCCCGGCCATGCCGCAGGGCCTTGCTGCGGCTGGCCGCCAGGAGGGGCAGGTCCCGCAAAAGCTGGGTGGCCACCAATTGTTCAAACAAGGGCGTTCCCAAGTCCGACGACGGCCGGTTGCGCAGGAGCCTGGCGAGGACTTCGCGGCTGGCCCGGATCCAGCCGATGCGGAGTCCGCCCCAGGCCAGCTTGCCCAGCGAACCGAGCGTCACCACGTGGGGGCTGAAACCGGCCATGGCGGGCATGGGGCCGCGGTCTATGTCAAGCGGTGCCGTTGTCTCATCGACCACCAGCACCGTACCTTCGCGCTGGGCAGCGGCGGCCAGGTACTCACGTTCGTGGGCGGGCATGCTCATGCCTGTGGGATTGTGGAAGTCGGGCATCAGGAACGCCATGCTGGGGGCCGTCCGGCGGATTTGCAGCAGCGCCTCAGGCAGGTCCCAGCCGCCGTCCTGCCGGACAGGGAAGGCAACGATCCGGGCACCGAGCGAATTGAAGGTGTCCAGGGCGTGGGGGTAGGTGGGCTGTTCCACCATGATCCGCTCACCAGGGGAGTACAGCGTCCGGGCGACCAGGTTCAGTGCATGCTGGGCGCCAATCGTCACCAGGACCTGGTCGGCGGAGGTTGGAACGCCGCGGTCCCGGTAACTTTGCGCGATGGCCTCACGCAGGTCGGGGAGACCCACCATGTCGAAGCCGTCGTGGCTGAGATAGGCGGGAATTTCCTCTGCGGCCGCAGTGAAGGCGGCAGCCAGCCCGGGCCACGCGGGTGCCGTGGCCTTTGTGAAGTCCAGCGGCAGCCCGCTGTTGAGGGCGTGCTCGCCGCGCTGGCGGCCGGGCAGGATCAGGGTGCTGCCGGAACCACGCACGCTGGCGAGGTATCCGTCGTCGCGCAGCTTTGAATACGCGGCAGCCACCGTGGTGCGGCTGAGGGCCAGGGCGTTGCTGAGTTCGCGTTCGGCCGGCAGCCTGGCCCCGCTGGAGAGCCGGCCGTCCATGAGCAGTACGCGGATCCTGTCGGCCAGGGCCCGGTAGGCCGGCCCCGCCTGCCGCCATTCACCTAGTTCGCGGGCCAGCCGCCGTCCGGTGACGAAAGAGTTCATAAAGCCACCTTAGACGAATTGGCACTACTGCATAAGGCCAGTTTCCCTAGACTTGAAGCATGCACCGTTTCTTCACGACTCAATTCCTTCCCGTACGCCTGCTGAGGCTGCTGGTGGGCCTGGCCCTCTACGGCACGGCCATGGCACTCATGATCCGCGGCAACATCGGGGCGTCACCGTGGGACGTGTTTGCTCAGGGGGCCTCGCGCACCACCGGAATCTCCTTTGGCTGGTGCACCATCATCATCAGTGGAATCGTGCTGTTGTTTTGGATTCCCCTCAAGCAAATGCCGGGCTTCGGCACCATCGCCAACGCCATCCTCATCGGCATCTTTGCCGACATGGGGCTGGCGGTCATTCCGCAGGCTGGCCACCTTGTCCTCCAGGCCGCCCTGTTCCTTGCCGGGCTGTTCACCCTCGCGTTTGCCACAGCCCTCTACATCGGGGCCGGACTGGGCCCCGGCCCCCGCGACGGCC
>Ga0134128_10010084_pt1 | contig 11323 bp, 8 predicted proteins | sample KB31754_FD_96462 | JGI IMG/M metagenome (GOLD analysis project Ga0134128, IMG submission 96462) | Terrestrial soil microbial communities with excess Nitrogen fertilizer from Kellogg Biological Station, Michigan, USA - KB3-175-4 | ecosystem: Environmental > Terrestrial > Soil > Unclassified ...
CGTGCGATCGCAAGGCGGCGGAGCGTCCTCATGGGGCATCTGGCAGTGTCCGATAGGTGCCTGGCGGCACCGGGGCTTCGCCAACGCAGCGAGCGTGCGTGGCAGGCGTCGCGGCCCCGGCGATGCTTCTTACACACGGCCTAGTCCGCCTCAGAGGCGGGCATGAACTCGGCGGCGGCATCAGTGCCCTTCTTGTGGAAGCGCACAGCCTCCCACAGCGGGCCCGGGATCATGTGGATCCCGTAGTGCGCGCGGTGGTGGGCGACGCAGAGCACTTCGAGGTTGCCGGGCGACTCGGCCCACACCTGGAAGTCCTCGTCGTTCTGGAAGTGCAGCCCGAGCGCTTCCTGGATCTTCTTCGGGTCGACCTGGTTGATCTGCGAGAACTCGATGTAGCTGTGGTGCAGCTCGGGAACGCCGTCGCAGAGGTCGTCATTGATGATGCACTTCCACAAGCCCTGACGCTTGAGCCGCGCCTTAGCCTGCTCGAACAAGTGGTAGTGCGGGTCGTCCTCGCGCGGCGCGTGATCCGGGATGTGCGAGAGAATGTGCAGCGTCATCGCCTGGTCATGCGCGGCGGTCGCCGCAGCGGCCGTGGAGGCGCCGTGCGTGTGATTCGGGGCCTCGGAAGTGTGCAGGTGTGGAGCGACCTGGCGGGGCACGGTGGCCGTCTTCTTTGCGGACACTGCTTTTGCGGGAGCCTTCTTCGCTGGCGCCTTCACAGTGGTCTTCTTCGCTGGGGCGTGAGTGTGCCCTTCGCCGTGACCGTGCTCCTCGGCGTACTTCTCAGCAGCCTTACGCCGCGCGGTCTCCTGCTTCTCTTTCTCGTCGTCATTAAAGATCTTGTCGAAAAGCCCCATACGGTCATCCCCCTGACAAAAACGCCTGCGATCCGGAATCGTTGCAGGGCGACGGTATCCACATCGCAGGGCTCTATCAACAGCGCGAATACCGGCAACCCGGACGGTACGGGACCATCCGGGCCAGCCGATCTGGAATTGACGCGCGGTCAGGCGACGGAGGCGAGCACCTCGGCGGCGAGCAGGCAGTCCTTCTCGGTCACGTCCAGATGCGTCACCACCCGTAGCAGCGCCGGCCCGAACGCCGATACTCGAACGTTCTGCTCGGCGGCGCGAGCGGCGACCGCCGGGGCGTCGGGGACGTCCACGAGCACGATGTTCGTCTGCGGCGTGCGAGCGGAAAGTCCAGCGTTTTGAAGGGTTGTGGCCAGCAGGCGCGCGTTGGCGTGATCCTCGGCGAGGCGCGCGATGTGGTGATCGAGGGCGTAGATGCCCGCCGCGGCGAGGAGACCGGCTTGTCGCCAGCCGCCGCCGAGGCGGTGACGCATCAAAATGGCCTCTGCGCGGCGGCCTGGCGGTAGCAGAGCGACGGAGCCGACTGGGGCGCCCAAGCCCTTGGACAGGCAGACGGAGAGTGTGTCGGCGATCGCTCCATACTCGCGCAGCGGCGTGCCGGTGGCGACGTGGGCGTTCCAGATGCGCGCACCGTCTATGTGTACTGATATGCCGCGCTCGTCCGCGATCTGCCGGATCGACCGCAGGTGCTCGATCGAGTAGACCGATCCGCCGCCGCGGTTGTGGGTGTTCTCCAGTTCGACCGCAGTGGTGCCGAGAGTGTGCGGCACGTGCGGACGGATCAGCCTGCTGACGTCGTCCGCAGAGAGCAGTCCGTCCGAGGTGAGGGTGGTGCGGGTTTGGACGCCACCGTGCCAGGCCAGGCCCGCGTCCTCGTGCGCGAGGATGTGCGCGTCGGCGTCGGCGATCAGCTCCGAGCCCGGACGCAGCAGCATCCGCAGCGCGATGTGATTCGCCATCACGCCGGTGGGCACGAAGAGCGCCGCAGCCGGCTCGAAGCCGAACAGGTCGGCGACCTTGGCTTCGAGGGCTGCGACAGTCGGGTCCTCGCCGTAGACGTCGTCGCCCACCTCCGCGTCGAGGATGGCGGCGCGCATGGCGGGGGTGGGCTTGGTGACGGTGTCGCTGCGGAGGTCGACCACCGTCCGTTGCTCACCCCCGCCGGAAAGCTCGGTCACGCGGCGCTCCGGTACATTTCGGCGACCAGGAACGCCAGATCAAGGGACTGCGATCGGTTCAGACGCGGGTCGCAGGCCGATTCGTACCGGGTCGCCAGGTCGCCGAACGCGATCTCGTCGCCGCCGCCGACGCACTCGGTCACGTCGTCCCCGGTCAGCTCGACGTGGATGCCACCCGGGTGCGTGCCCAGCGCCCTGTGCACCTCGAAGAAGCCCTTGACCTCGTCGAGCACATCGTCGAAGCGGCGGGTCTTGTGACCGCTGGGCGCCTCGAAGGTGTTGCCGTGCATAGGGTCGCAGATCCAGGCGACCTGGTGCCCCTCGGCGGTGACCTTCTCCACCAGCGCGGGCAGCTTGTCCCGGATCACCCCGGCGCCCATGCGGATGATGAAGGTCAGCCGCCCCGGCTCGCGGTCTGGGTTGAGCCGGCGCAGGTAGGTGAGCGCGTCGTCCGGCGTCGTGCTCGGGCCGAGCTTGATGCCGATCGGGTTGCGGATGCTGGAGAAGTACTCCAGGTGCGCGCCGTCGAGGTCGCGGGTGCGCTCACCGATCCAGACGAAGTGGCCGGAGGTGTTGTACAGCGTGCCGGTGCGCGAATCGGTGCGGGTGAGTGCGGCCTCGTATTCGAGCAGCAGGCCCTCGTGCGAGGAGAAGAACTCGACGGTGCGGGTCTCTTCGGGGTCGATGCCGCAGGCGCGCATGAAGTCCAAGGCTCGCTGGATCTCGGCTGCCAACAGCTCGTACCGCTTCCCGGAGGGGGACGAGGCCACGAAGTCGCGGTTCCAAGCGTTCACCTGATGCAGGTCCGCGTAGCCGCCGGTGGTGAACGCGCGCACGAGGTTCAGCGTCGCGGCGGACGAGTGGTACATGCGCACCATGCGCCACGGGTCGGGCACGCGGGACTCGGCGGTGAAGTCGAAGCCGTTGACCGAGTCGCCGCGGTAGGCCGGCAGCGTCACCCCGTCGCGGGTCTCAGTGTCCTTAGAGCGCGGCTTGCCGTACTGCCCCGCGATGCGACCGATCTTGACCACCGGGACCGAGCCCGCGTAGGCGAGCACCGCGGCCATCTGCAGCAAGGTCTTGAGCTTGTTGCGGATGGCGTCGGCGGTCACGCCCGCGAAGGTCTCGGCGCAGTCGCCGCCTTGCAGCACGAAAGCCTCGCCGCGGGCGACCTGCGCCAGACGGTCCTTGAGCTGATCGCACTCGCCGGCGAAGACGAGGGGCGGATACGAGCGCAGCTCGGCGGCGGCGGTCTGTACGGCGGCCGGGTCCGGCCACAGGGGCTGCTGCTTTGCCGGGAGGGCACGCCAGCTTTCGGCGGCTGCGTTCGCGGTGCGGTTCGTATCCACCCCTCAAGGCTACGGGACGGCTCTTCGGGGAGCGTGGGGTGTTTCGGTTAGCGAGATGAGTCACCGGTGAGAATGCGCTCGATTTGGTGCAGTTCGTCCTGGGTGAGCGCGGGGGCGTTAAGGGCGGCGACGTTCGTCTCCAGCTGGCTGACGGAGGATGCGCCGATGATCGCGGAGGTCATCCGGCGGTCGCGCAGCACCCAGGCGAGCGCAAGCTGCGCAAGGCTCTGGCCACGTCCGGCGGCGAATTCGTTCAAGCGCTTGACCTGGTCCATCAAGCCGTCGGTAAGGGCATCGGGGCGCAGGAAATGACCGACCGAGGCGCGTGAGCCCTCAGGCACCCCGCCGAGGTAGCGGTCGGTCAGGATGCCCTGAGCGAGCGGCGAGAAGCAGATGCAGCCAGCGCCGACATCCTCGAGCGCGTCGAGCAGACCGTTCTCGACGGCGTCGCGGCCCAGCATCGAGTAGCGCGGCTGGTGGATCAGCAGCGCAGTGCCGAGGTCGCGCAGAATGGCGGCGGCTTCGCGGGTGCGCTCCGGCTCGTAGTTGGAGACGGCGGCATAGAGGGCCTTTCCGGAGCGCACCGCCTGGTCGAGCGCGCTCATGGTCTCTTCGAGCGGCGTCTCGGGGTCGGGCCGGTGATGGTAGAAGATGTCGACGTAGTCCAGGCCCATGCGGCGCAGGGACTGATCGAGCGAGGCCAGCAGGTACTTGCGCGAGCCGAAGTCGCCGTAGGGACCGGGCCACATGTCGTAGCCGGCCTTGGTGGAGATGACCAGCTCGTCTCGGTACGGGCGGAAGTCCTGCGCGAAGAGCCGGCCGAAGTTGGCCTCGGCGCTGCCGTAGGGCGGGCCGTAGTTGTTGGCCAGGTCAAAGTGGGTGACGCCGAGGTCGAAGGCGCGGCGCAGCACGGCCCGCTGGGTCTCGCGGGGCTTGGTGTCGCCGAAGTTGTGCCACAGGCCGAGCGAGATCGCGGGCAGCTTGAGACCGCTGCGCCCACTGCGCCGGTATTGCATCTCGGCATACCGGCCCGGGGCTGGCACGTGGGCGCGGTCGCCGGTCGGGAAGCTCTCGGAAGTCATGTCGGTTCCTTGGTGTTGAGTATTACCGGGGATCTTACGAGGGCGTGCGAAACCCGCTTGCAGTAGTTCGATGAGTCTCGTACGATCGAGGCTTGTTCGAATGCCATCGAACATTGCTGGAGGGGTAAGCATGTCTCTGGTCACTGAGCGTTCCGGTTCGGGTTTCGCCGAGCCGTCGGGCGTCGCAGCTGTCGCGAAGCGTTCGAGCGCCCCGGTGCGTCCCACCGAGGCGATCAAGCCGCTGGAACCTGATCCGGGGCGCTGGAAAGCGCTACCCGTGCTGCTTTCGGCGATGTTCATGGCGATGTTCGACTACTTCGTCGTCAACGTCGCGGCGCCGTCCTTGCAACACGACCTGGGCGCCACCGAGTCCGGGATCGAGCTGGTGGTCGGCGGTTACGGCTTCGCTTATGCCAGCGGCCTGATCACCGGGGGCCGGCTCGGCGACCTGTTCGGGCACCGGCGGCTGTTCCTGATCGGGATGCTGGCCTTCACCGCCGCCTCGTTGCTGTGCGGCCTGGCCGGAAGCCCGGCGCTGCTGGTGACCGCGCGGATTCTGCAGGGCGCGACGGCCGCCGCGATGGTGCCGCAGGTGCTGGCGTTGATCAACGTGATGTTCCCGCCGCACGAGCGGGCGCGCGCGATGGCCGCCTTCGGTGGTGTGATCGGGGTCGGCGCGGTCGCCGGGCAGGTACTGGGCGGGGTGCTGCTGGACGCGAACCTGTTCGGCTGGGGCTGGCGGACGATCTTCTATATCAACGTGCCGATCGGCCTGGCCGCGGCAATGCTGGCCGCGCGCTGGCTGCCGGGGCACGAGCGGCGCGCCGAGACCAGGCTTGACCCGGTCGGCGCGGTCGGGATCAGCGCGGCGCTGGCGCTCATCCTGGTGCCGATCTCGCTCGGGCGGCCGGAGCACTGGCCACTGTGGACCTGGATCTCGCTAGGCGCCGCGATACCCGTGGCCGCCTCGGTGCTCTGGTATGAGGCGCGACTCGGGCGCGGCGGCGGCGCGCCGGTGCTGAACGTGGAACTGCTCAAGGAGCGGGTCTTCGCTGCGGGCATGGTCATCGCGGGCCTTTACCTGACGTTCTTCGCCGGATTCATGCTCTGCCTGACCCTGCTGCTGCAGAACGGACTCGGCCTTAGCCCGCTGCGCGCGGGTCTCGCCTTCACACCGCTCGGGCTCGCGTTCGCCACCAGTTCCTGGCTCGCGCGGCGCTTCGGTCGCCGCGTGGTGACTATAGGAGCGGCGGTAAGCCTGGCCGGGCTGCTGCTGACGGTCGGGACACTCGCGATACGCGGCGATCACACCTCGGCGGCTTGGCTGATACCAGGCATGATCGTGGTCGGGTTCGGCAACGGGCTCGCGCTGCCGTCGATCATCGGCGCGGTACTGCTGCGCATACCGGCGCCACAGGCCGGCATGGCAGCCGGGGCGCTGACCACGGTCCAGCAGTTCGGTAACGCGACCGGCGTGACCGTGCTGGGCACGATCTTCTTCAGCGTGCTGGGCTCGGCGCCGTCGATGCACGGCTACGTCACGGCGATGACGGTGGCGGCGGCGATCTGCGCCGGGCTCGCGGCGATCATCGTGTCGACCTCGTTCCTGCTGCCGCGCAAGTGACACGGCTGATACAGTCATCGCCATGACGCACACGGTCCTACACCGCTCAAACCAGTGGTGGTCCGCCTTCCTGGCGGACTTCTAGGACTCGCGCTTCCCACGACTCGCGAACCGGCCGCCAATCAGGCGGCCGGTTCGCTGCTTTCAGGCGGATGTCCCGGTCCGGCTGAGCGGCGCCGGTCTTACTGAAAGGCCGGAAGTCATGGACGACACCGCCCTGCTCGATCTGACGCCCCCCTTCGCGCTGCTGCGAAGGGAGGGCCGCGAACGGGTCGAGGTGCTGCGCGGCGAGGTGAGGAGCGTCGCGCGGCTCGCCGATCTGCCTGACGCACCGCAGCTCGCACTGGTCCCCTATCGCCAACTGCGCGAGCGAGGCGATGCCTGCCACGACGACGGGGCGCAACTGATGACCTTGCTGGTGCGGGAGCGCGCGCAGGTCGGGGTGGCGGACCTGCCCGAGCTGGCGCCGGTCCAGATTCGGGACGGCGACTTCGATGTCTGCGACGACGCGTATGCGCTACAGGTCAAGGCGGTACTGGAGGAGGAGATCGGGCGCGGCGAGGGCGCGAACTTCGTGCTGCGGCGCACCTTCGTCGGGTACTGCGATGACGTGACCGCCACGGCGCTCGGCGCGTTCCGGCAGCTGCTGGCGCAGGAGCGCGGGGCTTACTGGACGTTCCTGGTGCACACCGGGGACCTCGTCATGGTCGGCGCGACGCCGGAGCGGCACGTCTCGGTGCACGACGGTGTAGCGGTGATGAACCCGATCAGCGGAACGCTGCGCATGCCGCCGGCCGAGGCCACCGCCGAGCAGGTGCTCGCTTTCCTGGCCGACCCGAAGGAGCGCGACGAGCTGGCGATGGTCGTCGACGAGGAGCTGAAGATGCTCGCCGAGGTCGGCGGGCACGGCCGGGTAACCGGTCCGTTCCTTAAGGAGATGCGCAACCTCGCGCACACCGAGTACTACATCAGGGCCCGTACGGATATGGACGTGCGGCAGGTGCTGCGCGAGACGATGTTCGCGCCGACCGCCACCGGTTCGCCGATCCGCAATGCCTTCCGGGTGATTCAGCGCCATGAGACGGAAGGCCGCGGCTACTACGCCGGCGTGGCCGCGCTGATCGGCGCTGACTCGCATGGGCGCCAATCGATGGACGCCTCGCTGCTGCTGCGGGTGGCGTATCTGGATCCCGCGGACGGCTCGGTGCGAATCCCGGTCGGCGCGACCTTGGTTCGCGGCTCCGACCCGTACGAGGAGGTGCGTGAGACCCGGACGAAGGCCGCGGGCGTGCTGCGTGCGTTCGGGGTGGATGCCGGCCTCGGCGGACGCGTGAAGGCCCGTGCTGAGAACGACGGACTGCGGCGGTGGGCTGATGACCCGCGGGTCCGCGAGACCCTCGCTGCGCGAAACGAGGCGCTAGCGCCGTTCTGGTTGCAGGAGCACGAAGCGGACGCGTTCGTGGCGCCGGAGCTGGTTGGTCGCAGAGTACTGATCGTGGACAACGAGGACGCGTTCACCTCGATGATCACCGTGCAGCTGCGGGCGCTCGGGTTGGCCGTGACGCGCACTGCGTTCGCCGCCGTCGACGGTACCGCCGGATATGAGGAATGCGACGGTCTGGACGGATTCGACCTCGTCATCCTCGGCCCAGGCCCTGGCGACCCGAGCGACCTCAACCTCCCGAAGGTACGCGTTGGCAGGACGCTGATTCAGCGGTTGTTCGCCCGGGATCAGCCGGTGCTCGGCGTGTGCCTCGGCCATCAGCTGCTGTGCGCGGCGATGGGCTTCAAGCTGATCCGGCGGCTCGAACCGAATCAGGGCACGCAGGTCGAGGTGGACCTGTTCGGCCGGCGCGAGCTGGTCGGGTTCTACAACTCCTTCGCCGCGCTCGCTCCCGAAGGCGTGGTGCCGGGGCTGCAGATCGCGACGCTGCCCGGCTCCCGGGAGATCGTGGCGATGCGTGGCCCGCGCTATGGAGGAGTGCAGTTCCACGCCGAGTCGATCTTCAGCCGGGACGGGCTCGGGATTCTGCGCACGGAGATCACGCGGCTGCTGACGGACTGAGAGGGCGTTTGGTCCGGCTTTGGGGGCGGATCGGCCGATCGACGACCCTGGCCGCGTTGCCGAAACGTCCACAGACAACCCGGTATGAGGACGCTCCGGCGCCTTGCCAGGCCCGCCGCTTGGCCGATCCGCTGCCTCGTCCCCGACATACCGGGCATCTCACCTACGCCGACCGTGACGTGAGACTCCAAAACCGAACCAAACACCCTCTGAAGGCCGGTCGCGGCCTGCTGCTCAGGGCCACAGCGCGGCGCGGGCACGGTCGAGGGCGGTGGCCACGGCGCCGGTGAGAATCGGATTGCCGGGCACCGCCGTGGTCCGGACCCGCGTCGGCACAGGGCAGACCGCGGCGAGGCGCTCCTCGACCGCCGTCGCCAGCAACGCGCCCCCGGAGCGGCCAAGGTCGCCGGTGAGCACGACCGTTCCCGGGTCGACGACAAGGGCAAACGCAGCCGCTCCGAGCGCGATGCGGGTCGCGAGCTCGGTACGGAAGCCGGCGTGCTCGAAGTCGGCCGGGGTGACGGTGTAGGAGGACTCGATGTACGGAGGCTCGGCGTGGGACGGATCAGCGGAGCCGACTGCAGCCGTGCGACGGCGGCTGGGACCGACGAGGCCGTGGGATTCGGCGAGTCGAGCGACTGCCGCCGGGCTGACCAGGTCGTACAAGCCGCCGGTGCAGTCGGTTGGGCTGAGCTGCGGACCGGCTCCCGGCACGGCCAGGAAGCCCAGCTCCCCGGCGCCCCCGGAGGCGCCACGACGCAGCACGCCGTCCAGGATCAGGCTCGCGCCGACGCCTAGCGCGCCGAGCCAGAGCAGGCCGAAGGAGTCGATGCCCGACGCGCCGATCACCCGGTGCTCGGCGATCCCGGCGAGGTTGACCTCGTTGTCGAGCGTGACCGCGGCCGCGTCGAGTCCGGTGCGGTCGCGCACCGCCTGGGCCAGCTCGGCGTGCCAGTCCGCCTCGGCCGCCACCGGGCGCACTCGCCCGGTCACGGGGTTGATCAGGCCGGGCATGCCGATGCTGACCGAGTGCAGCGGACCGGACTGCGACCCGCGCACGGCTTCCGCAAGTACCGCCGTGACCGTGTCGAGCGCCGCAGAGGTGAGCGTGCCAGGCGGGATCGGCGCGGCGCGTTCCGCGACCGTGTGTCCGGCCAAGTCGGTGACCGTGAGATAGACGATGTCCGTGCGCACGTCGACGCCTGCGACGCACACGCGATGGCCGGAGAGGGCGTACAGCCGGGCGTTCGGTCCGCGCCGGTCCGCGCCGACCTCGCCGATCTGCTCGATCAGGCCCGCGCTGCCGAGCCGCCCGAGCAGTTCCGTCACGGTCGGGCGGGCCAGCCCGGTGGCCTCCTGCAACTGCCCGGCGGTCAGCGCGCCATGGGCGGCGAACAGCGTGAGGGCCGCCCGGTCGTTGATCGCGCGGGCGGTCTGCGGGGTGGCGGGCTGTGGCGTCGCCGGTCGGGGAGGCATCGGGCTGAAGGTATCGCAGCTATCACAGAACGCGACGGCCGACTCGGTCCCGCGCGCCGGAAAGGCGCGGAGACGGAGTCGGCCGCTGGTTGAGACTTAGCCGAAGAGGACCTTGGCCTCTTCGTAGAGGGACTTCGGCACGGTCTTCAGCTCGGTGGTCGCCGCGGACAGCGGGACGCGCACGATGTCCACGCCCTGCAGCGCGACCATCTTGCCCCAGTCCCCGTCGTGCACCGCGTCGATCGCGTGCAGGCCGAAGCGGGTGGCCAGCCAGCGGTCGCGCGGGGTCGGGGTGCCGCCGCGCTGCACGTGGCCGAGGACCGTGGTGCGCGCCTCCTTGCCGGTGCGCTTCTCGATCTCCTTGGCCAGGGACTCGCCGATGCCGCCGAGCCGCACGTGCCCGAACGCGTCAAGCTCCTGGGAGACCAGCGCCTCGTTGCCGTCCTGCGGGGTCGCGCCCTCGGAGACCACGACGATCGGGGCGTACTCGCTCTTGAACCGGGACTCGATCCAGGCGCACACCTGGTCCAGGTCGAACTTCTCCTCGGGGATGAGGATCACGTTCGCGCCGCCGGCCATGCCGGAGTGCATCGCGATCCAGCCCGCGTGCCGGCCCATGACCTCGACGATCAGCACCCGGTGGTGCGACTCGGCGGTGGTGTGCAGCCGGTCGATCGCCTCGGTGGCGATGGTCACCGCGGTGTCGAAGCCGAAGGTGTAGTCGGTGGCGTTCAGGTCGTTGTCGATGGTCTTCGGGACGCCGACGACGTGCACGCCCTCCTCGGTGAGCTTGGTCGCCACGCCGAGGGTGTCCTCGCCGCCGATGGCCACCAGCGCGTCCACGCCGAGCTCGGCCAGGTTGGCCTTGATCCGGTCGACGCCGCCCTCGACCTTGATCGGGTTGGTGCGGGACGAGCCGAGGATGGTGCCGCCGCGCGGCAGGATCCCGCGCACCGCCTTCACGTTCAGCTCGCGGGTCAGCCCCTCCAGCGGGCCGCGCCAGCCGTCGCGGAAGCCGACGAACTCGTAGCCGTACTTCTGCGTGCCCTTACGGACGACGGCCCGGATGACGGCGTTCAGACCCGGGCAGTCGCCTCCACCGGTCAGGACTCCGACGCGCATTTCGATCCCTTCAGCAACGTTTGTGGAGGTGGGAGCCGCCGCACCGGCTCGTCTTTCTCGAGGGTAAGTGGCCCCGCTTTGCGGCCGCTTAACGTGCCGCGCGTCCGCGTCATGCACCGCAGGCGTGGTGGGGGTACCGGGCGCCGTTGCCCCGCCGCGCCCGGCCGCTTCGGGCAGGGCTGTGCGACGTTCGACCTCGGAACCAAACCTACCGGTTACTCGTCAGTCGGTTTACCCCGGTTCGTATCGCGGACGGGTGACAGGTCTGTGAACGCGGTGGCGCATGCGTGAACAACGGGGATTTGGTCGCCGCGACGGGAATTTCCCCGGACCGCCCACCCGTTCTTGAGTCTCGTATGAACGATCAACGCAGGGCACCCTCCGGCCACGGGAGACACGGATGAGCGAGCAGTCGACGTTGGGGTCCGCCGAGATGCCGCTCGCGGCCGCGACCGTGCGCACCAGCGTGCGCATACCGTTGCAGTTCGGCGACGGGTTCCGCACCGAGGCGCAGGTGTTCACCTTCGCCGGGCTGGTCGACGGACAGGAGCA
>Ga0134128_10010085_pt1 | contig 11323 bp, 8 predicted proteins | sample KB31754_FD_96462 | JGI IMG/M metagenome (GOLD analysis project Ga0134128, IMG submission 96462) | Terrestrial soil microbial communities with excess Nitrogen fertilizer from Kellogg Biological Station, Michigan, USA - KB3-175-4 | ecosystem: Environmental > Terrestrial > Soil > Unclassified ...
CGCGGCCCTCCGCCGCCTCGGCGGATGCGGAGGATAAGAATGATGACGAAAATCGCGATCGGAAGGATCGGCGAGAGATCGACGTGCCGTTGCGCGGGCGCCGGAGGCGGCGCAGGCACGCCGGTCAGCGTCGCGCCGCGCTGGTCCGCGATGTGATGAATGACCGCGGTCGCCCCGGAGAGAAGCCCGGCGCCGTACTGGCCTTGCCTGAACGCCGGCAGGATCGACTGCCGGATCGTGTCGCCGGCGAAGCCGTCCGTCACGAAGCCCTCGAGGCCGTAGCCGACCTCGATCCGGACCTTGTGCTCCTTCACCGCGACGACGATGAGCAGCCCGTTGTCCTTGCCCTTCTGGCCGATCTTCGCCTTCTCGAAGAGCTTGACCGCGTACTCCTCGATCGAGGCGTAGCCCTCGATCGTCGGCACGGTGGCCACGACCACGCTGTCGCCGGTCGCGTCGAACAGCGCGCGGATGCGCGCGTCGAGCTCGCGCGCGGAGTCGGCGTCGATGACGTGGGCGAAGTCGTTGACGGGGGCTGTGAGCGTCGGCAGCGCTGGCGTTTGCGCGGCAACCCGCGGTTCCGCAACGAGCGTCATGATCCCCACGAGGAACGCGGGGAGAGACACGCGGAGCCAGCGCATCAGCGTGGCGACCACCCGTCGACGTGCGTCCAAAGCCGCTCCGCCGCGGTCAGGTACTCAGCCAGTCGCGTCGCGACGCGCGCGCTCGCGTCAGCGCCCTCGTCGGCCGCGAGCACGTCGCGGCCGAGCGGGGCCGGAAGGTGCATCGTGCGTTCGGCGAACGCGGCCAGCTCGTCGGTGGTCTCGGCGGTCTCGCCCGAGAGGCGCGCCACCTGGATTAGGAGTGCGCGAAAGGGCCCGGCCGACCGCGCCGCAAGATGGGCGAGCTCCTGCGGATGGCCGTGGGCCTCGAGCCAGCCCTGCCGCAAATGGACGAGATGACTCTTGGCCTGTACCTCGCAGGCGCGTCGGAGGTCCGCGGCGTCGATGCGAATCGCGGTCAGCGGGTCGGTGCCGTCGATGACCTCGTGGCGGTCGAGCATCGCCTGGAACTCGAGCGGGAAGGCGTCGAGCGAGCGGGAGAGCTCGTCCACCGTCATCACGAGCGGCGTGGCGAGATGATCCCGGTGCCACGTGTCGACCAGAGCTCCCATGGCGTCGAGGTCACCCGGCTCGACGGTCTCTGCGAACACCGCGCTCCGATGCGGGCCGTAGGCGACGAGCGAGACGAACCTCGGGCCGAAGACGCGCCGCAGATCAGCGGCGAGCCGGCGAAAGCGCGATTGGGCGGTCGGGGAGAGCCACGTCGCCATGTCGCGATTGTAGTCGCTCGGCATCCGGCCCTCCTACAATACGTCATGCGTCTTCGGGTCCTTCGCGTCGGCTGTTTCGGGGGCGGCACCGGGTTGCCGAGTCTGCTCGGCGGCCTGCGCGCCAATCCCTGGCTCGACCTCGACGCGATCGTCACGATGTTCGACAGCGGCGGATCGTCCGGTCAGTTGCGCGACGAGTTGGGTGTGCTGCCGCCGGGCGACGTGCTGAAATGCGCGCTCGCCCTGGCACGCAACGAGGTCGAAGCGCGCGAGATCCTTCTGGCGCGCCTGCCGATGCTGGCCGACGGCCGGCTCACGGGCCACACGGGCGGCAATCTGCTGCTCTCGATGATGGAGCAGTACACGGGCGACTTTCTGGTCGCCGTCGACGCGTTGCGCGCGCTGCTCGGCTGCCAGGGCCGCGTTTGGCCCATCACGACCGAGCGCGCGACGCTCTGCGCCGATCACCACGACGGATCGACCTCGCGCGGCGAGTCGCTCGTGGACGCCGGCCAGGCCGACGGCCGCGCGATCACCCGGCTCTGGCTCGATCCCAAGGTGGCGATCCGCCCCGTCGTCGCCGACGCGATCCGCGGGCTCGATGCCGTCGTCATCGCGCCGGGCAGCTTCTATACGAGCCTGCTGCCGATTTTCCTCGTGAGCGGCTGCCGCGACGCGATCGCGGGCGTGAAGGGGCCGGTGATTCTGATCGCGAATCTGCTGACCGAGGGCCGCGGGATGGAAGGCTTCACGGCGGCCGAGGCCGTGGCGAGGCTCGAGCGCGCCATCGGCCGCCCCATCGACGTCGTGATCGCGAACACGGAATGGCCGGACGACGAGGTGCTCGCGCCGTACGCGGCCGAGCACAAGGCGCCGCTGCCCGTCGGCGCGCTGCCGGCAACGTGCCAGGTCGTCACCGGAGGATTCTGGCGCGGTCCGATCGCCCGGCACGATCGCGGCCGGTTGGCGGCCGCGGTCTGGAACGTCCTGGCCGATCGGCTACTCGACGTGGACCGACACGTCCGGGCCTGAAGCGAAAGCGGCCTAGCGTCCGCCGCCGCGGCCGCCGGCGCGCTTCGCCTGCCACGTCGCGTCGCCGAGGCCTTCGATATCGGCCGCGCCCTTCATCGTCTGGCCGTCGCTCGAGACGTCGCCGTGGAACTCCATCCGCGCCGCCTGGCCGTCCGCGTCGATCGTGCAGCTGAAAGCGATGGCGTGATCCGTGACGGTGCCCTCAATCGGCGCCGCGCCGTACCGGCCCGTGTAGGTGCCGGTGATCTTGCCGCCGTCCTGCTTGATGTCGAGCGTCGGCGTGCCGGTGCCGATCGTCATCTCGAGCGTCATGTTCCATTTGCCGGCGACATCCACCGGTTTGGGGGCGGGCTTCGGGGCGTCCTGCCACGCCGCGGCGCGCGCACCAGCGAGGAGCAGGACGATCGCGGCCGAAAGCGCGGCTCGTTTTGTCATAAAGATCCCTGGCGGCGCCCGTTACTTGTCCTTCGGGCGCTCGGCGTGGAACGGGAACGATCCCATCTGGCCGGCGTCGGCCGTGCCGGTGAGCACGTTGTCCTTGAGCGTCGCCGTGAACACGACCGTGAGCGGGCCCTGCGACGTGTCGATGCTGATGCTGAACGTCAGCTTGCCGTCGGCAAATTCGCCGCTCACCGCCGACGAGCCTTGTTGGCCGGTCAGAGTGCCGGTGACTTTCTTGCCGTCCAGCTTGAGCTCGATCTGCAGGTCCATCGGACCCTGACCGGCATCGACCGAGCCGTTCCATTTGCCGGCAACCGTCGCGTCGGTTGCCTTGGCCGCCGGCGGGGGCGTCAGCGGATCCTGAGCCGCGACGGCGCGAGCCAGCAGGCCGGGCGCGAGCAGTACGGCAGTGACGAGCACCATCAACTTCTTCATGACAGCCTCCAATATTCTCCGAGGGGCTTCGCCCCTGCGGACTCCCCAACGCGCTCACTCGCGGGGCCCCCTAGACCCCGCTCCGTTCGCGCGGCTCGCTCGCGCCGCTCGCTTCGCGCTCTCCGAGGGGCTTCGCCCCTGCGGCCTTCGACTTCGCTCAGGCCGCCCTGAGCTTGCCGAAGGGCGGACTCCCCGACGCGCTCACTCGCGACCTTCGGCTTCCGCTCAGGTCGCCCTGAGCCGGTCGAAGGGCGGGGCCCCCTGGACCCCGCTCCGTTCGCGCGGCTCGCTCGCGCCGCTCGTTTCGCGCTCTCCGAGGGGCTTCGCCGCCCTGAGCTTACCGACGGTCGGATTCCCCGACGCACTCACTTGCGGCGCGGTTTCGCGCGCGCCGGTTTCGTCTTGCGGCCCGGCGCGGCCGCCGCCGGCGTCCGCGTTCGGCGCGAGGGTGGGGCAGATTCAGCCGCCCGCTCGAGCCTGAGCGCCGCTGCTTTCTCGATAATCTCGCGCAGCATAGCACCGGTGGCGCCTCCGGCGGCGGGCCGGCCTGACCGCCAGATGTCCGGCTCGTCGCGCGCCAGAATTTCGGGAAAATCCTCGCCCGACTTCACGCTGAGCGGCGCGAACGTCGTGATGTCCAGGTCGCCGGCCCACTCGTCCTTGTGCTTGATGAGCAGCCAGCTCTTGCCCTCGCCGCGATCGCCGCCATACCCGCGCGTCCGAACGAGCGCCCAGGATCCCTTGAGCTTGTAGCCATCGAGCTTGAACTTCAGATCGCCCTTGGCCAGGCCCGCCGCGACGTCGAACTCCGGCGTCCAGGTGCCCTCGTCCCAGAGCATCACCAGGCCGGCGCCGTACCCCTCGGGGATCACGCCTTCGAAGCGGCCGTACTCGTACGGATGGTCCTCGACCTGCATCGCGAGTCGCTTGATCCTGGGATCGAGCGAGGGACCCTTCGGGATGGCCCAGGACATCAGGACGCCGTCGTACTCGAGGCGGAAGTCGTAGTGGAGGTGACTCGCGAGATGCTTCTGCACGCAGAAGAAAAGCGGCTTCGCCTTTCTCGCGCGTCGAGCTTTCTCCTGGTCCCCAGCGGGCTCCGGAGACTTCGTGAAGTCGCGCTTGCGCTTGTACTCGTCTAACGACATTCGCGCGCTACTTGATACCACCCATGAGGCGCGTGAGGGGCTTGTTGAACGCGAACATCAGGAGCGCGCAGACCAGGCCGAAGGCGCCGACGACGCCGAAGAGCGTCGCGAGCGACATCGAGCTGTACAGCGAGGCCATCTGGCCGCCAAGGTAGTTGCCGACCGACGCGCCCAGGAACCAGACGCCCATGATGAGCGACACGATGCGCGCCGGCGCGAGCTTCGTCATCGCGCTCAGGCCCACGGGGCTGATGCTGAGCTCGCCCCAGGTGTGAAAGAGGTAGGTGATCGTCAGCCACAGCACGCTGACCTTGACGCCGGCCGCCGCCATCGACGCCGCCGGCACCAGAATCAGGAAGCCGAGGCCGGCCCCGACCAGGCCGAAGGCGAACTTCGACGGCACGCTCGGCTGCCGATTACCCAGCGCGATCCAGAGCCACGCGAAGACCGGCGCGAAGATGATGATGAACGCCGAGTTCAGCGACTGGAACCAGCTGCTCGGGAACGGCCCGTAGAGCGGCAGCGTGTTGTCCGTGCTGCGGTCGGCGAACAGGTTCAGCGTCGATCCGGCCTGCTCGAAGATCGACCAGAAGAGGGCGACCGCCAGGAACAGCACCAGGATCACCCAAAGTCGTCGGCGCTCGACGGGCGTCCAGCTCGAGTTGAAGAGCAGCCAGGCGAAGAAGGGAATCGTCACCAGCACGAGCAGGTACCCGATGGCGTCGGCCACCTGCTTCGGCGTCACGGGCAGCACGCCCGTCGCGACGATCAGAATGAGCGCGACGATGGCGGCCGCGCCGATGAGCGCCGCGGTCCGCGCCTGCTGCTGTTGGACGGGCGTGCCCGTCGGGTCGGCGCCGGCCGTGCCGAGCGCGCGCATGCCGAGCAGGAACTGGATCACGCCGAACGTCATGCCGACGCCCGCGGCGCCGAAGGCGAAGTGCCAGGCGGCGCGCGGGTCGATCCCGTGCGCCGAGAGCCAGCCCTGGAACTGCGGCTGCTGCGCCAGGAAGCCCGTGATCAGCGGCCCGATCGTCGCGCCGAGATTGATCCCCATGTAGAAGATGGAGAAGCCGGCATCGCGCCGGATGTCGTTCTGCGCGTACAACTGACCGACGATGACGCTGACGTTCGGCTTGAGCAGACCCGTCCCGAGCACGATCAGCACGAGGCCCAGATAAAACGTCGACGCGAAGGGAATCGCGAGCGAGTAGTGGCCGAGGGCGATCAGAATGCCGCCGTAGACGACGGCGCGGCGCTGGCCGAACAGTCGATCCGCGAGCCAGCCGCCGGGCAGGCTCATGAAGTAGACCATCGACGTGTAGGCGCCGTAGATCGGTCCGGCCACCGCGACGCCAAGGCCCATGCCGCCGGCCGCCGCCGGCGCCGTCATATAGAGGATGAGGAAGCCGCGCATCCCGTAGTAGCTGAAGCGCTCCCACATCTCGGTGAAGAACAGGGTGGAAAGGCCGCGCGGATGGCCGAAGAACGCGCGATCGAGCGCCACCTCTCCCCGGCCGCCGGCTGCTACTGGAACCGTCGCCACGACGTTACCTCCGGGCTCGACACTGGGTGGGAGTGAAGGAGAGGCTCAGGGCTTGCCCGGCGTGTAGCCCGGCGGCAGCGCGGCGCCCTCACCGAAGAAGAACTCTTCCATCTGCTTGGCGACGAGCGCCTGCGCTTCCTTTTGAAAGGGCAGCAGCCGGTACTCGTTGAGGATCATCTTCATGCGCTCTTCCCACATCTCCCAGGCTTCGGCGGAGACGTGTTCGAAAATGCGCTGACCGAGTGCGCCGGGCCACGGCGGTGCGTCCAGCCCGGGAAGCTCCCTTCCCAGTTTCACGCAGTGCACCATTCGTCGTGCGGAGGGTTCCGCAGGTGCCATAATCGCAGAGACTCCCAACTGAGCCGACAGGCCGTTGGCATCTTACCTGAAACCGCTCGCACGGAGGACACGCCTCGAACCACGGCGCACACGATGACGACGCTCGGGCGTGCGTGGAGACCCGCGGCGGGCCTGGTGGCCGCCGTCCTGTTCGTCCTGTGCTGGGCGCGGCCGGCGAGCGCCCAGTACTTCGGCCAGAACAAAGTCCAGTACCGCACGTTCGACTTTCAGATCCTCAAGACCGATCACTTCGACATCTATTACTACCCGGAGGAGTCCGAGTCGGCGGTGCTCGCCTCGCGCATGGCCGAGCGCTGGTACTCGCGCCTGTCGCGCTTCTTCAGCCACGAGCTGCGCGGCCGGCAGGTGGTGATTCTCTACGCCTCGGCGCCGCACTTCCGGCAGACGAACGCCATCGAGGGCCTCATCGGCGAGGGCACCGGCGGCGTCACCGAGTCCATGAAGCGCCGCGTCGTCCTGCCCATGGGCGGGTCACTCGCGGACACGGATCACGTGCTCGGCCACGAGCTGGTGCACGCCTTTCAATACGACATCACGGGCAGCGACACGCGCGAGGGACCGGGGAGCGCGCCGGGAATCGCGGCGTTCCCGCTCTGGTTCGTCGAAGGCATGGCCGAATACCTGTCGATCGGCCCCGTCGATCCGCAGACCGCGATGTGGCTGCGCGACGCCGCGATTCGGGAGAAGCTTCCCTCCATCAAGGATCTCGACGACCCGAAGTACTTTCCGTACCGCTGGGGGCAGGCGTTCTGGGCCTACATCGCCGGACGGTACGGCGACCGCACGATCGCGTCGCTCGTCCGGTCGGCCGCCAACCCGCGCTTCGATCTGCCGGGGCTGTGCCGGCAACTGGGCACCGACCCCGAGACGCTGACCGCGGACTGGCACAAGGCGATCCGGCAGCAGACCAACGCCGCGCTCGCGGACCGGCCCACCCTCGAGAGCCAGCCGCGCCTGGCGATCTCGCGCGCGACCGGCGGAGGCCGCTACAACGTCGGGCCGCGGCTCAGCCCGGACGGCCGTCACATCGCGTATTTCTCGGAGCGCGATCGGTTCGCGATCGAGTTGTATCTGGCGGACGCCGAGACCGGGAAGGTCGAACGCAAACTGCTGCACACGGCGACCGACCCGCACTTCGACAGCCTGGAGTTCCTGGACTCGGCGGGCGCGTGGAGTCCCGACGGCCGCACCATCGCGATCACCGCGGTGCGATCCGGCGAGCCCGAAGTCACGCTCGTCGACGCGCGGAACGGCGACGTCGTCCGCGAGCTGAAGCTGCCCGGGCTGGACGACGCCATCGATCCGGCCTTCTCGCCCGACGGCCGCACGATCGCGTTCAGCGGGGATCGCGGCGGCGTGAACGATCTGTTCCTGCTGACGCTCGCCGATGGCAAGGTCGAGGAGCTGACGCGCGATCCCTACGCGGATCTCGAGCCCACGTTCACCCCGGACGGGCGGTCACTGGTCTTCGTGACGGAGCGCTTCAGCACCGACATCGAGACGCTTCGTCCGGGCCCGCTGCGGCTCGCCCGGCTCGACCTGACCACGCACGCCGTGACGCCCATCCCAGGGTTCCTCCGGGGGAAGCATCTCAGCCCGCAAGTGTCGACGGACGGGCGGACGCTGACGTTCGTCGCGGAGCCCGACGGCATCAGCAACCTCTACCGGATGCCGATCGACGGCGGCCCGATCCTGCAGCTGTCGTCCGTGCCGACCGGCATCGCGGGCATTACGGCGACCAGCCCGACGCTGACGGCAGCGACGACCGGGCGCCTCGCGTTCAGCGTGTTCGAGGACGACGGGCACGCGGTCTACGTTCTCGATCCCGACAAAGTCGTCGCGCTCGTGTCGCCGGCGTTGACGGACACCGGCGCCGTGCTTGCGGGGCGAGCGTCCACGCCGGGCGAGGTCGAGCGGCTGCTGCAGGATCCGCGGCGCGGGCTGCCGAGCGAGAGCGTCACGCCGCCGATCGCGGTCAACACCCGCGGGCTGTCGCTCGACGCGCTCGCGCAGCCGACGGTCACCGCGGGCGCCAGCGCGTTCGGCCCGTTCATCGGCGGCGGCATGGCGGCGTCGTTCAGCGACATGCTCGGCGATCGCGAGTTGACGGCCGGCGCCTACGCGGGCGGCAAGCTCGTCGATTTCCAGGGGCAGGTCGCGTACGCGAACCGCCGCCACCGGTGGAACTGGGCGGTGGCGGCCGCGCAGGTGTCCTACGGCATCGGCTTCATCGGCGCGAGCCAGCCCGCGCCGGGGGCGCCGATCACGGTGAGCACGATCATCGATCGGCAGACGGGACCCGCCCTCTTCGGCATCACCGCGTACCCGCTGAGCAAGGCGAACCGCATCGAGTTCTCCGGTGACGTGCGGTATCTCTCGTTCACCGAGGAGACCATCAACCAGGTGATCTCGCCGGACGGCTTCTCGGTGCTCAGCCGGCAGGACCAGACCGTGCGGACGGCCGCACCGCTGAGGCTCGCGGAAGGCACCGCCGCCTTCGTCCATGACACCGCTTACTACGGCGCGACGAGTCCGATCTATGGAAGCCGCTACCGCATCGAGGTGGGGCAGTCGACCGGGACGATCGACTTCTCGACCGTCAACCTCGACTGGCGGCGCTACTACATGCCGAAGCGTCCGGTGACGATCGCGCTGCGCCTCCTGCACATCGGGCGGTACGGCGCCGACGCCGAGGACCCGCACCTCGTGCCGCTCTTCCTCGGCTACACCGATTTCATTCACGGCTACGGCTTCGGCTCGATCTCGCCGGCGGAGTGCGGCACCCGGACGCTCGGCAGCTGTCCGCTGCTCGACGAGCTGGCCGGGAGTCGGATGCTCGTCGGCAACTTCGAGGTGCGGGCGCCGCTCGTCGGCCTGCTCCGCGGCGACCTGCAGTACGGCCGGATTCCGATCGAGGTCGCGGGATTCATGGATGCGGGCGTGACCTGGAGCCGGACGACGCGCCCGGACTTCGCCGGCGGCGATCGTCAGCTGCTGCGGAGCGCCGGCGGCGCGGTGCGGATCAACGCCTTCGGCATCGCCATCGTGGAGATCGCGCTGTCGCACCCGCTCGATCGCCCCGAGCGCCGCCTGCAGTGGCAGTTCTCACTGAAGGAAGGGTTCTAAAAGGCCCCCGGCGTCATTTCTCTCGAAATACCACCGGGTGTTTTTATCCGTCGGCGAGCAGCACGACCTGCACGCGGGCGTCGTTGAAGCAGGCGCCGCCGGAGAGCGGCTCGATCGCGTCCGGCACGAGGGCCGTGCCGGTCTCGCCGTTGAACGTGCTTTTCGACCAGAGGCCTTTGGGCAGCGCGACCGTTCCCGGTCGCACTTCCGGGGTCACGACGGCCTCCACGTGCACGTCCCCGAGGTCATTGAACACCCGGACCCTGTCGCCGTCCGCGATCCCGCGCGCATGCGCGTCGTCGGGATGCACTTTGAGGCTCGCGACTCGGGGACGCAGTTCGCCCAGCGTCGACGAAATCGTGTGCGGGCTGGCCGGAGAAATGAGACTGAGCGGGAACTTCTCGGTCGCCGGATCGGGCGTGTACGTGTAGAGCGCCGTGGTCCGATCGGCGACCATCGGATAGAGATGCACGCGGCCGTCGTCGGTCTTCGGGTGCACGTCGACGAACTGGACCGGCCGTCCGCCGGCCGGACCGGTCGCGACGCGCTGCTCGAACAGCGCCGACGACAAATCGCGCGGCAGCCGCTCGGCCATCTCCATCACGGCGCCCGCCTCGCCCAGCGTCTCGTCAGCGCTCTCAGCCGGGATGAGTCCCAGTCGGACGCCGAGGTCGCGGAAGACCTCGTGGTTCGGCCGCGCCTCGCCGACGGCGGCGATGACCGGTTGGGTCAGGTGGAAGTGATACGCGCCGTAGCCCTTCGTGATGTCGTAATGCTCGAGGAACGTCGTCGCCGGCAGCAGCACGTCCGCGTACGCCGCGGTGTCGGTCATCACCTGCTCGTGCACGACCGTGAAGAGATCCTCGCGCAGCAGTCCCTCGCGGACGCGATTCTGATCGGGCGCCGTGGCGACCGGATTGCAGTTGTAGTTGAAGAGTACCTTGACCGGCGGGTCCTGTTCCTCGGTGAGGACGCGGCCGAGGTGGTTCATGTTGATTGTGCGCGCGCTGCCCGCCGGCACGCCGATCAGCCGTTCGGCCGTCACGCCATACGCGCCCGAGTTGCTCATCGTGTAGCCGCCGCCGTGCACGCCGAACTTCCCGCCGACCGCCGGCAGCGCCAGGATCGCCATCGACGAGGCCGCGCCGTTGCGATTGCGTTCCTGGCCCCAGCCGCAGTGGATGACGGCGGGCGTGATCGTGCCGTACCACTCCGCCACCTGCTCCAGCGCTTCGGCCGCGACGCCGGCTTCCGCGGCCGCGCGCGCGATCGTCCACGGCTCGGCGGCGGCGCGCAGGGCGTCCACGCCGGTGGCATGGGCCTCGAGGAACGCCATGTCGGCGCGCCCCGTTCGAAACAGCTCGCGGATCATCGCCAGGGCGACGACGACGTCGGTGCCCGGACGGACGGGAAGGTGCAGGTCGGCGTGGCCAGCCATGGGCGTGCGCCGCGGATCGATGACGACGAGCTTCGCGCCCGTCTTCTGCGCCTGCTTCACGTAGGACACGAGGTGGATGCCCGAGGCGGCAGGATTGCAACCCCAGATGACGATGAGGCGCGCGTCGGCGTAGTCCTGATAGCTGACGCCGCCCATCTTGCCGTAGAGCTCTTTCGCGGCGAAGGACGTCGGCGCCGCGCAGATTGTCCGCGCGAGCCGTGACGCGCCGAAGCGGCGGAAGAAGCGCGCGTCTTCGAGTTCGTTGGTCAGAAGCCCGTTGGAGCCGCCGTAGTAATAGGGCAGCACCGACTCGGCGCCGAACCGGTCGCGCGCCTCGGTTATTCGGGCCGCGATGAGATCGAGCGCCTCGTTCCAGGTCACCCGCTGGAAATCGCCGTTGCCTTTCGTACCGCGGCGCACGGCGGGGTAGAGCACGCGGTCAGGGCCGTGAACGCGGCGATGAA
>Ga0134128_10010086_pt1 | contig 11323 bp, 14 predicted proteins | sample KB31754_FD_96462 | JGI IMG/M metagenome (GOLD analysis project Ga0134128, IMG submission 96462) | Terrestrial soil microbial communities with excess Nitrogen fertilizer from Kellogg Biological Station, Michigan, USA - KB3-175-4 | ecosystem: Environmental > Terrestrial > Soil > Unclassified ...
AGCGGCATCGGTTCGCGCAACGCGGGCTGCTTCTGAGCACAGCCGCTGGCGTGCCTGCTAGAATCCCGAAGCTTCGCCGGCATAGCTCAGTTGGTAGAGCAACTGATTTGTAATCAGTAGGTCCCGGGTTCGACTCCTGGTGCCGGCACCAAGAAAAGCAAGCACTTAGGCCGTCCTTCGGGACGGTCTTTGTCGTTTGGGGTTCGGTGCAAACACGAAACTGACACGGAAGCACGTTGCATCAACGCGGCGCGGCTTTTGCCCTTCGTGTCTTTGGGGATGGCTTGTGCCCCCGCTGGCTCAGGAATTCGCCGATGAGTTCCATGGGAGGGACGCCCAAAGCCTCAGCGAACTCTACAAGCTCGACGACGTCGATCCTGCGTTCGCCTCGCTCGCATTTCGAGACGAAGGTCTGCGTGTTGCCCAGCCGCGCTGCCAGTTCTACCTGAGACACACCCTCGCGCTGGCGCATGGCACGAAGCACGCCCAAGAGCAGTTGGTAATCGGTATTGTGAGTCGAGTGTGCCATCGCGCGATGACTGGGGAGTCAAGGCACGCTAAAGTCCATCGTGGGATAGTCCAAAAGAGGCTATTTGCTAACCGTATCGGGGGGGAGTGCATGAAGCGCATAGCGATTCTTTTGATGGTCTTTGTGGGGTTGGCTTGGATTGGCTCGAAACTGGCGCCGCATAACGAGTCCCCTTTGCCGGTGGTCCAGGCTCCTGTTGCGGCCTCTAACTTGGCCAAGAGTTCCCAAGCCGCAGAGCCAGAGCTGGACAAGCCGCAATCGGCAGCTGAGAAAAAGACGCAGCAGGAGAAGTGGTTCGGTGCAGAGACCATCGTCGCGGCCGAGCGCGCTGTCAAAGCCTCGCTCAGTGATCCAGATTCCGCGCAGTTCAAGGATGTCTATGCGAACTACACGGTGAAGTTCGGCGTGGTTGCCTGCGGTCAGGTAAATGCCAAGAACAAAATGGGCGGATATGCCGGTTTCAAACGGTTCGTATCAGCTGGAAAGAGCGTGGTTCTCGAAGGTCAAGACAACCTCGCTGCCGCTTGGGCCGGTGCTTGCCGTTAGCGTCATCTCGTCAGCCTCGCGGCTTCCGCTCGATGAAGCTCACGTTTTTCTTCATCTAGCAGTGCGAGGTGCCGCTTCAGTCCTGCGACGCTCGCTTTCAAGCTAGGGTCGTTGGGGTTTAGCTCAAGCTGGGATTGTGCTTCCCGCGTTTTGCGGTGTTGCTTATTAGGGGCTCTGCTGACCCCGTTCCTAAATGCTCGACCGGTAACAAGTTTGGGAGCGCCTGCATGGAAGACGCGAGTTTTTGTCTCCTTCAACGTCAGGCCTGCCTGGCGCAAGAGACGGCTAATCCACTGGATGTCCGTGTGGCCGATTCCCTTGCCCGTTATACCCATATCATCGATGTAGAGAGTGAACACTCCGCGACGTAAACGAACCCGTTCATCGATAGCGTCGAAAACGTCTCGGTGTGCCCAAAACGACACAAGAGGGCTGGCAGGGCTACCGGTCGCTAGGTGCCCATCGCAGCAGAGAAGATGAGCTAGCGTCTCAGCCACATCTCTAGGATGTTTCAGGTGCTTCTCGAAGAAATGGACAACATGTTCAAGCTTGATCGACTGGTAGAACGAATCGATATCCATCGTGATGGTGCAGCCTTCGGCTTCACAATGTGCCGAAGAGTTGCTCAAGTACGAATGACCTGAGCGGGCGGAGTGCAGGTAGTCCGGAAGCTCAATGCGGCGCAGCAGATCAAGGAGCCGTGCCTGAAACGCCTTGACACGCTTGGCCGGGGCTTCTATCAGTCGGTCTTTTCCCGGCTTCGACCTATCGATGTAGCGGCTGTAGTTCGTCGTTCTACGACTGAACTCTTTGAGCTGACCAGTCGTTCCCGCCCAGTACAGCCCCTCGGCGAGCCGAGCGTGGCTCGCCATTCCATACAACGGGGACGAACCTATTGCATAGCGTTCAGTTCGCTTGCGTGCGGGGTCCGCTTTCTTTGTCCTCGGAGTGTTCATTCCCAACGGTCCATGAGAGAACGCTTAGCAGCTTTTTAGCGCGAGCGCGTCTGACTTCTGATTCGCCTTCGAGGGCTTCCATGAAGCTCAGAAAGGTGGATGCGGGCACATCGAAGGTAGTTGCGTACTTGTTTAAGACGTCGAGGCTTACCTTCTTCTCACCTCGCTCAAGCTCAGATAAGTAGGATTTCGAAATCCCTAGTGCATCAGCGAGCTCGCCCTGCTTCATCCGATGAACCTCTCGGACGATCTTTAGGGCTTTGTTTAGCATTTCTGCTCCGATATCCGGATACGTGGAGGCTTGTTCTAAGGGAGGGTGCTGATTCGGTCGTGTCGTGCATGTCGGTGCCTGGCTTCAATCACAGATAGCGATCCATCAGCTTCCAGATAACGCCAATTACCAAACGCATGAACCAAGGCTTCCTCAGGAAACGTTTGAGATAGCCAACCAGCTGCTGACGCCTGTCGTGCTTCTGACCTTCATGCTTCGTACTCATCGGTCTTGTCTCGGTGTGGTGCGAAATTGCACCCCTTGCGACACCTGAGACGGGGAAGCGCCAGCTTTTGCCCTCCTATAGCCCACCGGCGTCGCACCTTGCCGACGCCACCTGAATCCCACGACCCTCAACCTTCGATCATTGACCTTCGACTGACGTCGCCGCAGGAGCCTTTGGGGCTTTCGCCCCTCGAGCCTTTCGGCCCACAACGTGCAAGGATGATCCCCTTCACGACAGCTTCAGATTGAATGATCAGCGTGGTTTTGTCACGCTGTCAGCGAACAGGTGTTTATTATCTGTTCATCTTGTATGGACGTCGTGATCACCGCAATCGGCCTGCGGAATCCGGAATCGCACTGTCGTGTACCGGGCGATGCGGGCTGCGTTGTACTAGGAGATTCCACAAGGGGAGACCGAGCAAACGTTGGCGGCATTGCGCGGATCGGCGCTGTAATATGTGAACTAATCGGGCCCGCAATCGGCCTGAGGATCGTCGGGCTCGACGGTCAGAAGTGCTCTCGGTGGCAAGAACAGCCGAGGCCCGCCTAGCCTGACGAGCTAGGCGCGGTCCATCTCTGCGACGCACAGCAGGACAAGTCCCCCGGCGGCACATCGCCGCTGCGGGAACTGTTGGAAGATGGAGCCAACGAAATGCCGAACCCCCACGAGACCAAGAAGCTCACCCCCGACGAACTGGCGGAACTGCACGCACTGCCGAACGATGCGCTGGCGACCGCCCATGAGGCGGCCGCGTTCCTGCGCCTCAGGTACAACACCCTGTCCTGGTATCGGTGCAACGGCGGCGGCCCGAACTACACCCGCATCGGTCCGAAGCTGATCCGCTACCGCATCGGCGACCTGCGCGACTACGCGAAGGGCCAGCCGATGAGCGACGGCATGCGCAGGGTCGGCGCGGCGATGCTCGCCGCCCGCACTGCAACCGCGGAGGGCTGACCGATGGACACAAAGGGAAACGCCCGCGGACTAGGCGGGCGTAAGGTGTCACAGGTAGAGATGGAGCCTGCACAAGCTCACGGTACAGATCATGCCGCTCGTCGCTCCAGTCGTATGCCATCGATCGACGCCGCGGACGGGTACCGCCGCGTCCGCCTGGATCTGATCCCCTTGCGAACGCGTGATAAGGCACCTGCGGATCGCCGCTGGCAGGTCAGGGACTACGATTACGCCGCCACGATCGAACGCGCGAGGCGCGACGGCCTGAACCTTGGTGTGCGACTTCCTGCGGATGTGGTCGTGGTGGACGTGGATCCGCGCAACTTCGCCGCTGGGCGTGACAGCTTGGCCGAGCTCGTCAAGGACGTGGGATTGAACTTGGCGGCGGCACCGCACACGGTGACGGGCAACCTAGATCACCCTGGCCACCACTATTGGTTCCGCAAGCCTGCGGAGGCCGTGCTATTGGACAGCATCGACGGCTATCCCGGTATCGAGTTCAAGTCGCTTGGCCGTCAGGTCGTTGCCGTTGGTTCAATCCACCCGACGGGTGGCATCTACAGATGGTCGCCGGACTCGCCGCCGCTGTACGACATGCCCGAGCTGCCCGTGAAGCTTGTAGAGATGGCGCGTCGTCGGGCACGGCCCGCCGGCGCGTCGTCGGATGCGGGCGAGGTCACGCCGGAGCTGCTGGCGAAGACCCTGGAGCAACTCGACCCTAGTGATTTCGGCGAAGGGCAGCACGAGCGGTGGAAGCAGCTGATGATGGCCTGCCACTACGCCAGCGACGGAGAGGGTCGGCAGGAATTCATCGACTGGTGCGCGGGCGACCACCACTACGCTGACCACGAGTGGATTGTCGGCCGCCGCTGGGATTCACTACACGTCCAGCGCGACCAGAAGATCACGACCGCCACGCTGCGGATGTTCTTGGGCGAGGTCGGCGGCGACATCGCGGCCCCCGATCCAGAGGACGACTTCGACGCGTGGGAGGATGGCGGGCCACATGACGCGGGCGGCGGCGGTAACCACTGGCGCTTTCTGAGCATCGACGAGGTGGAGGCCTTGCCGCCGCCACGATGGTTGATCCCCGGTCTACTGGTTGAATCCAGCCTCGCTGTAATTTACGGCGCGCCAGAGTCGGGTAAGTCGTTCCTAGCAGTGGACATGGCGATGGCGGTCGCGGGCGGTATGGCTTGGCACGGGCGTGCCGTCGAGAGGGGCGCGGTTTTGTACATAGCTGCCGAGGGTGCGCCCGGGCTTGGCAAGCGCATGCGCGCCTGGAAGGTGGAGCGCCACGCGCAGGGCAGTAACTTCCGCCTACACCTCATGCGCGATGAACTGAACCTCGCCGTGGAGAAGGACGGTGGCGCCCGCGCCTTCGCGCAGGCGGTTATCGAAGAACTCGGCCCGCTGCGTCTGATCGTCATCGACACGCTGAACCAGACATCAGCTGGCGCTGACGAGAACTCGGCGAAGGACATGGGCTGCTACATCGCCAGCATGAAGCGGCTGCGGGACGCGACGGGCGCTGCCGTGGTCGTGGTGCATCACTCAGGCAAGGATCCAGGCAAGGGTATGCGCGGTAGCAGCGCGCTGCTGGGCGCAATGGACACGACTGTCGAGGTGGAGCGTGACAAGGATAGGCAATCCATCAAGGTCGCCGTGCAGAAGCAGAAGGACGCCGAGCGCGAGGTACCCATGCGCTTCAACCTGGAGAAGGTGGCCGACTCCTTGGTGCTGCGCGCGACCGTGATGACCGACGCGGCAGGGGACTTCGATGGCAGCTTGAATCCGACCTTGGAGTTGGCTTGTCGGATGGCCGTCGATCGCGATGGAACTCTCGCTCTAAAGGATCTGGTCGCGGCCATACGCGAACGCGACGGCGGGTCAGATGCGACCGTGCGGCGGAAGATCAGGGACGCCATCCCCGATGGACGCAAGTGCGCGGCGGTCACTGCGGATGGTCAGCGTGTCTGGCTGGAACCTGTGAACAGCAACAACGCGAAGCTCGGAATCGTCGTCAGGACGGAGCAGTGAGTGCGGCATTTCGATTGTCACAGGGAGTCGAAAGTCGAGCTTGATTGTCACGCCCATTGACAATCAGATTGTCGTCGATTGTCGGGTTTGATTGTCAACGTGACAATCTAAGCGCACCAAGGATTTTGGGCGATTTCGACCACTCGATTGTCACTTTGATTGTCGCTGGCGGATTTGATTGTCACGAAGGTCGTCAGTCTATAGACGACGACCGTGACAATCGCGATGACTTTCGAAATCCTCGAACCTTCTACGCATCGACAGCGGGTGGTCGAAAACGCCCAACCTTGCGTGCCGTGTCCTTCGCGCGCGAGCCGACAGCCCGACCGACGACACCCACTGATCACTCATCAGAAGGTCTAGGCCGCCCAAGTGATTGATCCGTCTGGATCAACGATGGCGTGCCAGCGCGCGTAAGCACGACACGATCACGCCGTAAGCCATTTTTCCAGGAGACGGCGGCGTGCAGTCCATCCCGAACACCTTCACCCCGGAGCGGCGCGAGCTGTTCTTCCAAGTACTGGAGGACACCTGCTCGCCCAAGCAGGCGGCGGCCGCGGTGGGCATCTCGCGGCAGACGGCGTTCTATCACAAGGCCAACGACGTGGAGTTTCGCTCGCGGTGGGACAAGTGCATCGAGGTGGCGCTCGACGCGCTCCTGGACGAGGCCTACCGACGCGCCGCACTCGGCGTGGATGAGCCTGTAATCCACGGCGGCCGTCTCTCGACCGTGACTGACCCCGTCACTGGCGAGGAACGACCGCTCACCGTCAGGAAGCACAGCGACCGCCTCCTGGAGGTACTGCTCAAGTTCCGGTACGGCGACCAGATGGCCGACAGGCTCAAGATCAAGGTTGACTCAGTCGGCCTGGACGCCGACGCGCTGCTGAGGATGCCGAGCGACGAGCGTGCGCAGCTCACGGCGCTGCTGACCAAGTACGCGGCCAACAAGAAGGAGGAGGCAGACGATGGCGAAGAGTGAGGGCATGAGCGCAGCCGAAGCCCTGGGCCGCGTTGCAGCGATCGAGAACACCCTGGATGCCTGGGAGCAGACCGCGCCAGACGCGATTCTGGCCCTGGGTGGGCGCGATGCCCTGGCTCGCGCGAGCGACATGACGTGCATCGGCCCGGTGCCGCGCCTGGACGCCGCGACCTGGGAGCGTGCCAGCCGCGAGTACGAGGACAAAAGGTACGACGTGCGCTAGATTGCGGAACTCCTATGCTCTGAGTCGGTATCTGAATATGGCTTTTATCGGTGACACCATCGAAAAGAAAATCACAGTAACCGGCGGAAAAACGTTCAAGATATTTCTTACCGAACAGGTTGGGGGTTACTGGGTAGCGACGATTCTCTATGCGGCGGCTGGCGTTGTTTCTACGCACAATGAACTTGGATCGAGCAAGGAGGATGCGTTTACTAAGGCAACTTCGTGGACGCTCAACAACATTGACAAGAACGCCACCATTGAGACGCTCTGAGTCTGCGCGAATACACATCCAAGACGAGTACTTCCGAAGCGCGCGGTTGGTACTCAATGCCCGCGCAGACGTCTGACATGACATCGGTGGACCACGCGTGCGCATGCCCTTGATCCGCATGCCGTGGCGACGGCGACAGTGAGGCCACCAACACGGCGGAGACAGGCACGATGAACAACGGCGTGCCCGGCCAACACGCCACGACACAGTGAAGGCATCCGGTCGCGCAAAGGCGCGTGACCACCCTGAAGGCTTGGGGATGCGCTAACAACAGGCGACCGGAGGAAGTCATCCCCATCCGGAGCCATCACGCATGAAGATCGAACTGATCGACACCCTGCTACTCAGCCCGCCCAAGATCGGCGAGCTCGCGTCCTCCCTGGACGCGCTTCACACCCGCGTCCTCAAGGCCATCGAGCGCCTGAACAAGGACGTCGCCACCAAGAAGGCGGAGATCGCCAACCGGTGGAAATCTGCTGGCATCGACCCCGCTGACAGAGCACGCATCGCGCAGACCGAAACCCTGGCCGCCGTCCGCCTCATCAAGGACAACTCCAGGGCCGAACTCGACCGCATGCTCAAGGACGCTGGCCCTTCGCACGCTCAGCTCGTCGCGCAGCGCCCGTATTACGAGAGCCCGGTCAAGGTGCTTTCACGCGCGGGACTCGGAGATGCTCGCCGCACCGGCTACCTGCAGCAGCTCGCCAACGCCGGACCCGCCGAGCTCGGGCACATGGCCCAGGTCGCCGTCGGCACCAAGAACGAGGCGCTGGCCGCCGCCGTGTTGTCCTGCCTCGACGCCATGCCGACCAAGGACCGCCCGGTCAGCCCACACGCCCTCGCGTCAGCGATGCAGCTCGACGACTACACGAAGGTTCGCGAGTACTTGAAGATCGGCGACGCGCGGCTCCAGGGCATCGTGCTCGCCGTGCGCGCCTGGAACCAGGGCAGGTCGAATCCGTTGAGCACCGTCGCCCTCGCGTTTCGCGAGCGGGAGATTGATGCGGAGGTACTCAAGGAGGTGGGTCATGGTGACTAACCTCTCCGTGTATCCGGCGCGCCACCCCGTTGCCTTGGCGCTCGCGGGCATCGCCCTGGCCGTACTTACGAGGACCGACATCCTTGTAGCCTTGGCCGAGCACGCGGAACGCGTCGGCGTGTCCTTCGGCTCCGAGCCCTTCGACGATGCCGCCGAGCTGGTCGGCGCGCCGTACTGCCGCGCCCTTGATCTGTACGTGGATCGCGCGACCAAGCGTAGGGCTGACGAGCTGGGGTTTGAGCGGGCGCACCTTGCCTTCGTGAGCTGACCAGGTAGCACCCACGGTCGAGACGTCGCGACCTCCTGCTGGCGGTGTCTCGGTCGTGTTCCACAGGGGCCGTCCTTCGGGGCGGCCCCTTCCTATTCATGCGCTTATGAACCCATGGCGCCTGATCGTCAGTTAGAAGGTGACAAAACGCCTTCGTGGGGCTCCCGGAACGAGGGAATCGCGACCTAATGACCCCACGACCCAACAAGAGGAGCGCGCATGAACCTGGAACAGATGACGATGAAGAAATTGCTGGCACTTCATAACGAGATCGCCGACAAGCCGGCAGGCCCCAAGACGTTCTCGACCCGGGGCAAGCTCGTCGCGCGGATCGCGCAGATCGCCGAGGCCAAAAGCATCGACCTGACTTCATTCGGGCAGCGCAAACTGCCCGAGGTGGCAATCAAGCGCGCACAGCCTCGAATCAAGGCCGCCGAAGCGACACGCGTCCGACCGGACGAAGCGAAGAGGCCCGCAGGCAAGGGCATCGGCGCGCTCGCCCGCGAGATCCTGATGGATGCCATGGGCTACCCGCACGCGCTTATCGCCGCGATGGTGAACGCGCAGATCGAGGGTGCGGCTGCAACCGCCAAGTCGGTGCGTTGGTACGCGACCGACATGCGCAAGCACGGCCTTGACGTACCGCCACGGGCGAAGGTTCACCCGGCCTATATGGACGAGGAGCAGTCGGCGGAATGGCTCAAGTCTGTGCGAGTGGTCGAGCCCGCGCCGTCCGACGACTGACCGCGTTCTTCTGCCGTGAATGAATAAGGGCCACCGTGACGGTGGCCCATTCTTTTCATCGCCTTGCGCGCGATCGCGCGCTGACAGTGGATCAGGCAGCGCGATTGAAGGTCGTCTCCGCGAGATACCCGTTCAGGGCTTCAATGCGTTTGGTCCGGTCATAGCGGCCGTAGCCATCGGGTGTCCGCGTGGGGAGGTCCCACCAGACCATGTCGTACTCAAAACAGATGTGGGCGCGCATCACCAGCTTCTGGACGACCTGGTGGACGTCGGTACTCCCCAACTTCACCTTCGTGCCGAAGTACTCCAAGTACAGCCTGATGGCGGTTGCCACCCATGTGTCGCCGTACAGTTCACGGAGCGCGATGTATGCCTCCAACGACGGAAACGGATGCCCCTGGCCGAGCACGAAGACGCCCGGATAGATATTTAGCGGGCCGCTATAAGATTCAAAAAGGTTGGCAGTGCCGATCAGATTTTCGCAGGCGTCGTACAGCTGATAAGAATCGCTGATTCCCTGACTGCGCATGATCCTCTCTGCAGCAAGTGCGCGGATGCCGGACGCAAGTTCCAGCTCCTTGCCGACCAAGATGATGTGATTGCGGTAGGCATCGACGGCGTTGGCGACGTTCTTCTTGTTGTTCATGTTCAAATCTCCCAGCTAGTTGACGCTGATCGGCTGACCAACTAGTGAGCAATGCTAAGCACACTTTTCGCCCCCGTATGTAATTGTTCGCTGGAACTGCTGCCTTCCCGACAGTTCCAGCGAACGTTGATTTACAGCGCGCCCGCAGGCGTGCTTGCGAGGCGCGGAGGCCACTCGCCTTCGGTCCACTCAAGGCCGAGCTGTTCGAGGATGTAGTGCGACGCCGTCTCCTGATGTTTCGCGAGATGTTCCACGCCCACGTGGATGTAGCCCATCGTGACGTTGCTCGCCGCATGGTTGAGCAGGTACTTCAGTTCCAGCAGTGGCACGCCCGACTGAATTGCCAGCGTGGCGAAGGTATGCCGCAGGGCATGCCCGGTCAGTCCACCCAACTCGTGCTGCGCAATCTCAGCGACGTGGCCGCTCTTGCTCTCGGCAGGGAACAGCCACGGGCTCTTTCGGTGCAGGCACGGGTTCTCAGCGAGACGGTGGCCGAGCAGGTCGATGAGTGGGCCAGACAGGGGTAGGTCGAACGCGCGGGCCGATCCACCCTTGGGCTTGGGCACGTGCAAGCACCTTGAATCGAGGTCCAGCTCGGAGACCTGCGCCTCGCAGACTGACGTGCGGCGCATGCCCGTGAGCAGCATGAAAAGGTTCAGGTCTCGGCGCACAGGGTGCAGCCCGAGCACCGCAGCACCCCATACTTTGAGCCTGTCAGCGCCGGCGTCCACCTTGCGCCTGCGCAGCCCGTGGTAGTCCACGTTGCCGCAGGGGTTCGGCGGCAAGTCCGGGTGCTCGCGCAGGCCGCGGTTGTACACGGCGCGAAAGACGCGGAAGACGCTGTCCGCTGACGGCGCGCCGTGCTTGGTCGTGATCCGGCGGTGACGCTCGCGCACCGCCGCGCGGTCTGCGCCGACCTCGGCCAGCGGCCTGTCGAGCCAGTCGGCGAGGTACTGCTCGCAGTTGTAGCGGTAGTCTTCCTTTGTCCTTGATGAGAGCGGCTTGGCCGCGAGATGCAGGTCAAGCGCCTCCCGCAGGGTGATGCCCTTGGCTCGTGCCTTCCGACGCTCCTCGTTCGGGTTCGTGCCGCCGCGCATCCCGACGAGGGCCTGCCTTGCGGCGTCGCGGGCCTGCTTGGCGTCCATCGCGGGGTGGTCGCCCAGCTTCGTCCTGACCTGTCGGCCGTTGACGAGGGACTGAACGTAGAAGCTGCGCTTCGTGTGGGTGAGGATGAGATAGAACCCCCTCATCTCGGTGTCGGCGTACAGGACTGACTTGCCCGGTTCTGGCTGGGGTGCCCTCTCGACAAGGGACTGAGTAATCTTCGACTTCACGTGCTGGCTCCGGGTGACGGGCCACGGCGTAGACACGGTTTGGCACCACAAGGTGTCGTGTTCAGACGCGCCGTTCTTGGCCCTGAAGCCTCATTAAGTCGCGGTTTTGCTTGCTTGTAAGCGCTCCAGACCGTCTGATTTCAAATGATGGCAAACGTTGCGCGCCGCGATTTGTAATCAGTAGGTCGCGGGTTCGACTCCTGCTGCCGGCACCATGCGATCTTGTGTCAAGGCCGCCCATCGGGCGGCCTTGGCCGTTGGTGATCCGGGCGGCCGGCGAATGGAGAGGGA
>Ga0134128_10010090_pt1 | contig 11321 bp, 8 predicted proteins | sample KB31754_FD_96462 | JGI IMG/M metagenome (GOLD analysis project Ga0134128, IMG submission 96462) | Terrestrial soil microbial communities with excess Nitrogen fertilizer from Kellogg Biological Station, Michigan, USA - KB3-175-4 | ecosystem: Environmental > Terrestrial > Soil > Unclassified ...
GTGTCTTCGAGTTTCTTCCTAAATTCCTGCTGGCTTAGCATGCATTTTCTCCTTTGTATTCGATCAATGAGGTGACTTCACTGCGAGATGTTGCTGGAACCCGTTGGCCTCCAAAAAGGTGCTGGGTGTCAGGCCGGGACTGCAACCGCTTTCTCAACCAGCCTCTGAGCGTTGCGATTGAAAATGAGTAACTTTTCACGTTCGTTCAGGTCTGATAGCGGCCCGTCTTCAGCCATGAGAGTTTCTACAAAGCTTTTTTGCTCTCCTTGTAAACGGAAAACGGGAAAATCGGTGCCGAAGAGTACCTTGTGATTGAGTCCGAGGGAAGTGATTGCCTTAATTGCACCTGCTGACGGATCGTAGCCGAGGGTGGCCTCGAAACCGCTGATATCCAAATAGACGTTAGGCCTGAACCTGCACATCATAGTGCATTCCTCTACAAAACTTACTGCCCCATGCGCCAGGATGAAGTTGACTGACGGAAATAATCGAGCTGCTTCATCCAGCAAGAATGGGCTGGAAAACGTGAAGTCCAGCACCGGAGATGTGGGGCCGATGTGCAGCAATACCGGCACATGGTAATGTGCGCATAACTCGTAATATGGAAACAATGTCCGGTCGCTTGGGCTGAATCCGCAGGGAGGGTAGAGCTTGAGGCCACGAAACCCGAATTCTGTCAGCGACCGCTCGAAGAGCGCCAGTCCGTCTTTGCCCCACCGTGGATCAACTCCGCCGAAAACTTCGAACTTCCCGGGATGCCGAGCCAGCACCTCTCTATGTTTATGAAAGGACTCTTCGATGGTCAGAACACAATCTTTCAACGCATAGGTGAAGTCCGCGATCAGGAGGATGCTCTTAACGATTCCGGCGTCTGCCATTTCAGCCACAAGTCCATCACACAGCGGGTCCTGCATTTTGCTCAGGAACATGGTCATGAGCTTTCTGTTAGTGACAGGTACACCTTGCGCAGTCAGCGCCGCTGTCATGTTTGCAATTGACCCTTCGATGAAGGACCGGGGCGTATGCTCCTCAGCTGCAATGTGGCAATGACAATCTATGATTTCGAAATCTTCTTGTTGCCGTTCTTCCATGTTCGCTTCAGGATACTCTGCTCTCTGCCTCGGTTAAGATGTCCTGGCCGGCCTGCAAAAGATCGCCCACCGTTCTGAGCTTCGCAATGTTGATCTCGATGCCAAGTTGAGCGATGTCAATCCCAAATACTTCTTCAAACCGGAATACCAGGGCCAGCATTCCAATCGAGTCCAAGCCCAATTCCTTTTGCAGGTTTGTCTCATGGGTAAGCTTGACCTTCTTGAATTTTCCGGGGATTCCTTCAGCAATAAGTCCCAGGATTTTTTCTTCCAATTTGACATTCAGTTCCATCACGCGCTCCTGGCCACTTCGAGCCTGACCATCTCCTGATCTGTGCGGAGAAAGCGTTCGCCTATTCTCTTTCGATCAAGTTTCAGGTTGGGTCGCAGAAGTCCATTTTCCCGTGAAAACGCTTCATCGCTGAACAGGACTCGCCGGATTGTCAGCGCCGGCCGGAGCTCATTGCGCGTATCGATAAACTGCTGGATTCGCGTTCTGGCCGAGTGATCCTGCAAATTCTTCGGGACTATTACCGCAACCAGCCCCGCTGAATCCTGATCTGCAAAAACGACAGAACGGGCGACATCAGGACAGGCATCAATTTCCGCCTCGGGGATTTCCGGATGGATCTTGGTGCCGCCTGCCGTGACGATCATCTCTTTCTTGCGCCCGACCAAATAAAGATAGCCGTCCTCATCAAACCGCCCCACATCTCCCGTGGCAACGCGGTCGCGAGTGATAAATGTTTTTTCCGCTTCGCCTTCCTCGCACTCGAAGTACGTGGAGGCAATCCGGTGTTCGCGAACGGCTATGACCTCACCATCCGGAGCAAGCTCGACGCCTACTCCGGGCAGCAGCCGTCCGACAGAGCCAATTCTGTTGGCTTCCGGCAAATTCAACGCAACGCCGCCAAATTCCGTAATGCCGTAGGTTTCAAACAGCGGCAACTGCATCAGGCGAAAAAGATTGAGCGTACTGCGCTTGATGGGCGCCATTCCGGTGACCATGAACCGCATTTTTCCGCCCAACGCCTCATAAGCTTCTTTAAAGAATCGTCGGGCCATCTGCCGGCGCAACGATTTTCCCGGCAATCTAAGCAGAATGTTCCCCAGGATTGTCGCGGTCATTCGCTTCCACTTCGGCAGGTTGTAGAAGCGGGTCTCAAAGGTTTCGTACAACATGGGGGGAGCAATAAGAATGGTAGGGTGCAGTTCCTTCAGCGCGCGGAACAGCCGTGTGGGGTCCGTGACAATCAGATCAAAGCCGTACCAGAGCGCCGAGTAATACATAAGTCGCTGCTGAAAATTCGAGATGGGCAGAAAAAGCAGCAGGCAATCGTCAGGCCGGGGATTGGCAACCAAGGTGAATGCGTCAACGCTGGCTTCTACACCCCGGCGGCTCAGCTTAAGACCTTTGAGTTTGCCCGTTGAACCGGAAGAAAACACCAATCCAATATTCTCAAATTCCGGATCTTCTTCCGTCTGGTTCCGGACGATCGCCCGGATCACCTCATTCCGTCCATCCAGAAATGCAACCGCATCCGCCCGCCGTCCACTTTTGTGCCGGGCTTCTGTAGCTGGCACCAGTAACAGAGAAAGCGCGTACTTCTCAATCAAGTCATCGGAGCTTCTGCCAGCAAAATCATCAGTAAAAGCTACTGACAAGGCCCTCAGCTCAAGCAGCGCGGCATCGTAAACAATCCATTGATAGCAGTTGCACGCCCAAATTCCCACCCGCATTCCCGCTTGTACACCCCATTGCGTGAGCCTGAAACAGGCCTCAATGATGTCCGTGTGCAAAGTTTCATGGGTCCTTCTAACCACCTTGCCATTTTCAAATGTCACGATTACGTTCGGATAGCGCCGTTCTGAAAGACGTGACGTGAGATTTCTCAGATCCATTTGGAGCGCCTCTATTCAGGCAGAAGTATTTCGCGGGTTGTCGGAGATCGCGGGCTAGACGACGCTCGCATGGGCTGCAAGCGATGCCGGCGATGCCGTGATCTTTGGGGTTCTTGTCTTACTGGAGAGACAGAAAAAGTTTCTCAACAGATTGGCAACAAATTGGGGCCGGTCATAGAGACAATAGTGAGTTGCGCCCCGAACCAGCACGCACTGCGAGTTCGGGAACAATGCTGCCGCTTGCTCAGACGCCTGTGGTGTTGCTACCTGGTCATATTCTGTGGCCACGAGCAATACTGGAACGCGCACTGCGCTGGCTTTGGGTCTTGCATCCTGAGCCCAGAAGTCCACTAACTGGTGAGCGTAATTTACCGTTGTTGCATTCGTCTTGAATGGGGCCAGGAGGTAAGACCCTAAGCTGGGGTTGGCCCGCGAAAGCACGCTTACGCTCATCTGCTCCGCGTCTGCGCCCTCCAGCAACTCAACTTCGCCTTGCTCTACCCGCGCCATTAACGTCTTCATCACAGAATCGGCCATGGCTGGTTTTCGGACGAGCAGACGGCATAGCGATTCGAGGTTGTGTTCGTAAGGACTATCGAGTTCCTCAGGGCTTCCGACACATTTGAAGGTGCCATTCAGGAATGCCATGGACTGTACGAGATCGGGGTGACGAAGGTAAAAGTCAATGGCCACCTTCGGCCCTGTACACCAGCCAATCAGATGGCAGTTTTCGATGGCCTCCTCTTGAACGATAGCCTCCACGTCGTTCACCTGCTCCTCCAATCCAAAGGGTGGAGGAGGGAAGACGGTCCCTCGTGGTTCCCAGATAACCACTCGGTAATCTTCTATAAGTTCGTGTAACAGCGGATACCAATATTCCAGTCCCTGTCCAATCGCATTCAAAATAATGATGGTCTGCTCGCCCGTGCCGGCAGAGTAATAATCCAGCGGAAAGCCGCTTCTGTTGAGCGTCTTGCGTGCCAGTCTCTCCGGCAACTGTTCGATTCGTTTCCTCCGGATCGCCAGCGCATTTTCCTGGCGCTGCCGGATGGATTGAAATGCTGCGATTTGCGTCTCCTGGTCCAATACCGCTTCTTCCACGAAGAGCTCGACATTAGACAGCAACGTTTCGGCCGGGTGGGCTGCTGCCTCGATCGTAAGATACCTGCGAAAATCGACCGTCCGCTCGCCAAAACTACGGTCAACGGCGTTGAGCGTCGCGTCGTCCTCGACCGGCAGGAGGCTGATACCGTAAGTGATGCCGATGGTCTCGCACAGAGCTGAAAATTTGGTGCTGCTGCGGCTGGTAATCACATAACTAGATTCGGCGGCCTGGGTACTGCGGGCAAAACCGGCCAGCAAATGGGCCGCCGCAACTGGCGAGAGCAGGTTCAATGTGGCCTGGGTCGACGCTGTGTACCGTAATGCCTGGAAATCAAAATATTGCGGTGCTCTCGCCTCGATTTCAGTTTTCAGTGAATGCAATTCGGCAAGGAATTTCTCGAGCGCGCCTCCGTCGCCCAGTATCGGCGAAAGGTGAAAAATAGTGTATTGAATGCCACAGGCTTTGCATCGCTCCACAATTTCAGCTTCCAGAGCTGGCTGTCCTGGGCCAACATCCAGATCCTCAGAAGCGTAATAGAACCTCTCTGTTCCGGTGCTGAGACAAGCGATGACCAATTCATTAAGCATGTCTGGTTCAACTCCGCTTGCTTCGTCCGCGAAATACCATACCTCAGCGATGTTGCTGGCCATTGTCAGAGTGTCGTGCTTCCGAAGGCGGTCTGCTATTTGTTGGCGGTGGCTGTCTTCCTGGTTTCGGTTGCTCTCTGCGGCAGCGAAAGAGATGCGATCTGAAACCTCTTCGGCACTAGTCCTGGTAATGGCGGGCAGATAGGAAATCCTGATATCAGGCGATCGCATGAGCATCGCGGCAAAATGCGAACCCAGGGAAGTATCAATGCCTTGGATCAGAATTTCTCGCACGGTTTCACACAGGTATGGCGTTTTAAACGATGGCGAAGGCACGTACCGGAAAACTTCCGAATGCTTTGATTTTTGCCGGTGGGGCAAAAAATCGGAATCCCGTTTCTGGAAGAAGTTCGAGGTTCGTAAGATGTTCCACGACCGGTATGTTGGCTTCCAGCAGCAAGGTGTGTACGGGACGGCTGGTATCGTGAACATCATCTATGTTCATGGAGTCAATTCCCACCAGTATGGCCCCGGTTTTCACAAGCCATTCGGCCGCAGCCCGGGTGAGGAAAGGCGGGTCTTGAAAATATCTTTCCGTCAGCCAATGCTTTGACCAGCCGGTATGGACCAGCACAGCCTTGCCGCTCAGGTCTTTGCCGGCAAACAGATCGCTGTCAATGCGCCGGTGCCTCCCTGAGCTGAGGCGCACGCCGCAAATGTCGGCCAATGACTCCAGCGGCAGCTCTGCAAGGTCCTTGCCTTTCGCGAAGCGATGGAAGGGAGCATCGAGATATGTCCCGGTATTCGCCACCATGTCAATTTTCCCAATATGGAACTCGGTTCCCGCGGCGTAATAGCTTCTTGACTCTTCGCGGCTGCGATAGTCGCTGATCACCGGTCCAGGCAGGCCTTTATAGGTAATCATGCCATCTTCAATTGTGTGGCTGAGATCAACAAATCTCTTATTGACCATTGCTTTGTGCTACAGCGCAATCCTATTTATGTGCGGAAGTTATGGATGACGATCAAGAAAGTGGTTGGAGTCTGCGGGCTGCCGCCATTCGAGCATCTCCATGAAGGCTCATGAGGGCAGGTGGCAAGACACTTCCTTGGTACTGCAACAGCCAGAAAGTAGCCTGCACTCTAGCACGATTTTCTTTCAACAGTCAAATTCTATTTAAATTTCTTTTAATGCGGTGAGAACCGAACTAAGAGCCCGTTCTGGCTCTCTGTACCAGCCCTTCAACTTTCTCTATAACGAAGGTGCCGGTCTTCTGCAACGCTGGCGTGGAAGTGTTCTCCGCGGTGATCGAAGTGACTACAACTTTCGGCCACTCGCTCGCACGCTGTGACCTTGAGTCAAACAACTCTGTTTCCGCCAGGTCTCGCCGGTTGCTTGCGTTTAACTTCATCAGAATGTTGGAAACATGGAACTTCACTGTACTTTCGGAAATCCCGAGCAGATCCCCCATCTCCTTGTTTGAGCAGCGTCGCCGCAGCAGATCCAGAATCTGGCTCTCCCGGACTGTGAGCATTTCCACTCCGGTTGCGCGCATGGCTGTCCGCGAAGTCAGTTTCATGTAGGTCCGTATCACCTCCGGCGACGTCCAGATAAACTTCTGCGCTACCACTTCAATGGCGCGTCCCAGCAGGTACGACGCCTCTTCATGGGTGATAAACCCCGAGAACCCCGCTCTTAACAAGTGCGCTACCTCCATTTGGTTTCGCGTCCGATCCGTTGCCAGGAATACGGCCCCGGGCAGGGCACGGCCGATGGTCTCCAGGTATTCGCAATTCGGCCGGGGCAGTCCCCACAAATCAATCAGGACCACCACCGGCGCATTGGCGGGGAACGCCTGGGCGTTACTCACCCCATCGGAAAGGACAACCGGTAGCATGTTCAGATTGCCTTTTATCAGTTCAACTAAATGGTGGGCTGCCAGGGAATGGGATGAAACTATGGCGACACAGATAGGATGCGTCGTCTCAAATCGGAGCTGCTGAGCAGAACCCTCGAATTGCATGGCTGTAGTCGTTTGGAGCATGGGCGTGTGCCCAGATTAGAATTGATTAAAGGTCTCGTTGCAGACTTAGAGTTGCTGCTGGAGGTAACTCTTGTCAAGCAGATACTCGACTAATTTGTTTTTACCCGTGCCATTTTGGAACTCCAGATTTCAAAAACGATCTGGAGCTATTGGCAAAAGTAAGAAGGATCAAATAGCTCAGCGGGAGGCATAGGGCTCCGAGACTACTTTCCAAGGCAAAACCTTATAGCGAAACAAAGTTCCTTCTGAAGATTAAGAAATCTCTGAGATTGTTGGAAAGTGCACTGCTGCGCTTGGGAGCCGCAATTTGTTCTGTGCGGTCGGAAGTTCTGAGCCCATTTCTGAAACTAGAATGCGGGCTGACGGAAGATCTGCACGGAGAATTTCGCTTTCAGCAAAGCTTTCTCAAGCCATTGTTAATTTTGATGGAAAAATACCCGTAAAACTCTTTACATCTCCGATATTTAAAATGGTTTAACGCTATGAAGTTTCCGTTGACGGATCTACTTGATCTCGCATTCTCTAATGAGCTCCCGGTTTTTTCCGACCTCTAACTATTCCCAGTCCTTCAGTTGGCAGGATTCAATACTTTTTGGGGGGGGATGTCCCCGTCTGTTCATCCGTTGTTGGTCTTCCAGTTCTCGCGGATATTCATGTTGTTTTCTATTTCGCATTTGGACTGGAGGGATCGACAATGGCGCATTTTCATGGATACGAGGAAAAGTGGTTTGCGTTGCAAGTAAGGACCCGCACCGAGCATCGCGTAGCAGACTTGTTGCGAGTAAAAGGATACGAAGAATTTTTACCGACCTGCAGTATCAAAAAGAGAGGCGCGTTAGCACAGATACCGCTGTTTCCCGGCTATGTTTTCTGTCGTGTCAACCCTCATGTTTATGGCCTCATTGTGACTACGCCCGGCGTCATCCGCATTGTCGAATTTGCTGGGAGACCTGCCCCGATTGACCCTGAGGAGATTCGCTCGATTCAACTTATAGTCAACTCCGGTGTGCCCACCTGCGTCGTGAAAGGCTTGCAGCCGGGCGATAAAGTCTGTATTGAAGATGGTCCTTTGCGCGGAGCCGTTGGCATCCTGACTTCCATCCGACCAAAGCACCGTCTTCTGGTTTCCATCACCATGATGATGCGCACTGTGGTTGCCGAACTTGATCCCGAATGGGTCACCGCGGTCAGGTCGGCAGCGCCGCGAAAACCCGCCATCTCTGAATCTCCCGTGGGCGCCTTCGCCCAGAGCGCCTGATGTTCGGCCGGTGCTGGGTTGTTTTTAGGGAAATGTCTCGGCACCGGTCTCAGCGTATCAGTCACATCAGCAGCGCCTGTTCCATAACTCAATCAAGCAGCATCTCGCGTTCTCCAAACAGTCGCTCCGCAACTATGCCACGCTCACGGCAGGTTTCAATCAGCTTGTTGGATTGAACGATGGGGTTTGATTCCGAACTGTACTTGATGCTCATCACATAATTCAGCCACGGTTCCTGGCCCATGGCATAGACAAACACCTCTTTGCAGTTCAACGCATTCACAATCTCTATTGCCTGGGCAAAATTGGAGCCGCTCAGACGCCGCGATTCGTCCTGCCCCCGCTCGATGCGCCTCGTCAGCAACGGCCCGTAAAGCCAAGTCAGTGGCGCGCCATCGCACTCCATCCCAACAAACATCGCCCTCACGTCGCCGATGTGGCGCTGCAAGTTGCGGTAGAGCGCCGGTTCGATATTGCAGGAATCGGCGGCGAACAATAGCTTGTGTCCGCGAAGATTTACCAGGTAAGCCAGCTTGGATCGCACATTCAAGTCCGCATGTTCTCCCAGGAACGGCAGGCCGGTGATGGAACCACATTCAAAGTCCATCATCTCCAGTTCGTCCAGTTCGATCACATTGCGGAACCCAATGCTCTCGAGAGTCAGCTTAAGGGAAGGGTCCTGCAGTGCGCCGCCTCCGGAACGGGGAACGATAATGGCCCTCACCTTGTGCCGGATTTGCAGCAGTGTTTCCAGTAAAACGTGGTCCTGATGATTGTGTGTAATCAGCACGTAATCAATTTTTTCCGGCAGGTCGTCATAGGTGTATCGCGAAATGCCGCTTTCGTATGTGTAGCTCAGCACGGGGTCGAAGAGTAAGCTGATCGTTGGCGTTTCCAGCAGAATACAGGCGTGGCCAAAGTACCGCCACCGCGCTCCAGCGCCAAGGTATGGGCAATATCGCTGCGGCGCCTGCGTGGTGAAAAATGAGTGGAACACTTGTTCGTCCGGGGCCGCCACGCCGCATCTCTCCATCAGTTCTCCCAAGGGCTTTGCCTCCAGTTTCGCGGAAAACAGGTAATCCACCGTTTCATCCGCAAAGGGAATCTTGAGATGGCAGATTTCGTGGTTGGGTAGACGTGGCGTGCTCAGCACAAAGGGACGGTCGTCTCCGGTAATTCGGGACAGCATCAGGCTCTGCGAATCCCTTACGTAAAATTCGCTGCGATAGAGCAGAGATTCCAGGATCCTGAAGGAAGGATGATTGTTCAAGTCATAGACAAGTTCAACATATCCCTTCAGGATCGGCGGGATTTGTGCGTATAGCGGATGCAGAGATTCTCCTCTCGCTTTGCTTTGCAGCATCCGGTCCAGTTCCTCCAGAGCTTTGGAGAGAGCCACCAGACATGCGCGTTCGTGCAACGTATTTGCCAGCAGGTCTTTGATTTCCTGCACCCGCTCTCCGCCGTAGTCAATAAAGGGACCGCCCAGCATCTTCGGGTTCTTCACTGCGTTGGCATGGATTTGCGGAGCGGTAATGTACGACTGCATAATTTTGGCGTGCCGCTCCGTCATGTTTCGAGCGGCTGTAGCAGGCGGAATCAAGTGTGGCCACGCATACCAGTGATCAATCAGCGGTTCCACCTGCACGTTCGGACGTAGGTACATGTTATTCATTGAAGATCATTTCTCGACCGCAGTCGCTGTCAGAAAACTCAGCATAACGCGGGGTAAACGCTTGCTAGGGGCGACGGGGAAGTTGTGTAGCAAATCAGAGGAGGCAGCGTGATCTTGATTGAGCGCTCGAAAAGCCAGACGCGCTGCCGCCAATTGCGACAGGAGGCGCGAACCGTATGGTTCAGCGCGAAGCAATGTATCAGCATCTCTGTTGGGTTGTCAATCGCACTTGTTCCAGATGACGAGGAACTCAGCGTCTGCGTTGCAGGAAACTTTGGCAGGAGACCGCGATTGCCATAATCGCCAGTTTATTGACTAAGTCGGAGCACGATTTGCCGATTGCACGCGCGGCTTGCATGAAGCACCGCGTTTACACGCTTTGTCCTAAGTCCCAGCGTTACCGTCAGTGCCCAAGCTCCTCAGGAAAGCTTTTTGTCTTCGGGGAGATTAGCAGCAACACGATATTATTTTTCCTGTTCCAGCCCATCTAGCGCCGTGTCATACATGACAGAACGCTTTTGGTGGTCCTGAACGTTTAAGAGGTGCAGACAAGACTGGAACGGGACATAACGCATTCGTCTAGGCAACCCCACAAAGGGCATCAACGTCTCAGGTACGAATACAAATCGACACATCTTTGTCCCTTCCGGGAACTTTAGTAAGCGGTAACCCCTTCCGGGAAGCGCACCTTACGTCTGACCATCTGAGTCATTAGTCAGTCATAGACGGAAAGCCTGTCAACTTCATTCACAGCGAGGAACGTCGCCAGGTTCGGTCGGTGAACAGTTTAGCGACGCCGACCATTTGCGTACGCATTTTTCACAAGTCCCATTTTCCGAGCATTCGAGCGAATACGCATACGGGATTGTGTTTTGCGTAGCGCTGAATGCGACAGGACGAGTTCATGATGAAATTTGAAGATGTTTCCGAGAATACTTCCAACAGCTTTTCTGAGGCTTCTCTGCAAGCAGCTCCCCAACCAGCGCTGCAGAACGGGCGAAGCTGGCGCTCCAACGGACACCCGTCTCCCACATTGCCCGATCAGCAAGTGAGTAGCTCGCGCTCGTGGCCCAAGATCGTGCTCTATTCGCACGATACGTTCGGAATGGGAAACATCCGGAGGACTCTCCTACTTTCACAGGAGTTCATTACATCCTATCCCGATGCTTCCGTCCTGATCATCACCGGTTCGCCGATGATCCATGCGTTCCGGATTCCGAAAGGCATTGATTACATCAAGCTTCCTTGTTTGGATCGGTTCGAAGCCGAGCAATATGGCCCTCGCTATCTCTCGGGCTGTCCCAACGAAGTAAAGCAGACGCGGGAAGCCATTCTGAGGGAATCAATCCTTCAGTTCAATCCGGACCTCATCGTTGTAGACAAGCGGGCCGCCGGAGTTGATGGCGAACTTTTACCCACACTCCACACATTGCACAAGAGCGGCCGGCATACCAAGCTTGTGCTGGGAGTTCGCGACATTCTGGATGAGCCGGAACGTACACGAAACGTGCTGGTCAGCAATGGCAGCTTTGAGGTGATTGAGCAGTTCTACGATGAAGTCTGGATTTACGGGTGCAAAACCGTTTTCGACACAGTAAAGGAATATGCATTTCCCGATCCGGTGCTGCGAAAAACCGTCTATTGCGGATATTTGAAAC
>Ga0134128_10010092_pt1 | contig 11321 bp, 11 predicted proteins | sample KB31754_FD_96462 | JGI IMG/M metagenome (GOLD analysis project Ga0134128, IMG submission 96462) | Terrestrial soil microbial communities with excess Nitrogen fertilizer from Kellogg Biological Station, Michigan, USA - KB3-175-4 | ecosystem: Environmental > Terrestrial > Soil > Unclassified ...
CTGAGTGATTGCTCTGAGTGATTGCTCTGAGTGATTGCTCTGAGTGATTGCTCTGAGTGATTGCTCTGAGTGATTGCTCTGAGTGATTGCTCTGAGTGATTGCTCTGAGTGATTGCTCTAAGTGATTGCTCTAAGTGATTGCTCACCGACTGGGGCTCTATGCAAAAACATGAGCTGCCTCAGCAATGCGTTGCCCGGTAGGAAAATAAATGAGGCAACGGTTTTGCTTGGGTTCGAGTTGTGGTTAAGGCAATACGTCGCCCATGCGAAACGAAATACCGCACTTGCTAAGGGAAAATTTGCATCTGATGCAAGTTTTTATAGCGAGCGTGAAGGCTCCCCCGGGACTCCAGATCGGCTGCGGAAAGCGGCTGCCTTGCATTGTTTTCGAATACTTGCACAACCACTTGAACAGCAAGCCTTATTCCGATAAGCTGATTGGTGCTATGGCATCGTAGGCGGATGTTTTGCGGCCGTCCGGCCGAGCGAGCGAAGCAAAGGTGGTCGACGGACAAGTGCGCATGATGACAGCTAAATAGCCACAGGCGGACGACCCGCCCGCGCTCCTGACACCGGAAACTGTTCGCATGACTACACCCGAACCAATAGTGCAGGTGCAAAACCTGCGTAAAGTCTACGATGAGAAGACAGCTCTTGCTGACGTTTCATTGGCAGTGAAGCGCGGTGAAATTGTGGGTTTGCTTGGCGCCAATGGCGCGGGAAAAACTACGCTTATTCACATCCTGCTAGGACTGTTGAAACCGACTTCCGGCACCGTGCTGATCTTTGGCAAAGATCTCGAACACCACCGGATTTCCATTCTGGAACGTTGCAATTTCTCGTCCGCGTACATACACCTGCCGCACAATTTGAAAGTGTGGGAAAACCTACTCGTATTCGCGAAACTTTATCAGGTGAAAAACGCCCGCAAGAAAATCGATCACTTACTCGACTCGTTTGAGGTTTCGCATTTGCGCAACAATCGAACCGGTTACTTGTCGTCCGGTGAACAGACACGCGTGAATCTGTGCAAGGCATTAATCAACGATCCGGATCTGCTTTTGCTCGACGAACCCACTGCCAGCCTTGATCCTGATATCGCTGATAAAGTGCGCAAATTGATCAAACGAGTGCAGGAAGAACGCAACATGACCATCCTGTATACCTCGCACAACATGCGAGATGTGGAGGAGCTTTGCGATCGAGTTCTCTTCTTGCACAAAGGAAATATCACAGCCGAAGGATCGCCGCAGGAAATAATGGATCGATTCAAGCAACAATCGCTGGAAGATGTATTCATCAATATCGCTCGCGGTGGCGATGTCGAGGAGGAGGAAAAGCATGAACTTCCATCGGGTTAGCGGACTGTTGCTCCGTTATGTTTTTCTTTATTCGCGGACGCCGTTTCGCATGTTGGACCTGACGTTCTGGCCTCTCATGGATTTGCTGGTCTGGGGCTTTATGACAATGTACATGATGCGCATCCAAACGAAGGTCGCGCCCTTTCTCAGTTTTCTCATCGGTGCGATTATCTTCTGGAACATACTATATCGAGCGCAGCAGGCCGTCACCGTTTCCTTCCTCGAGGACATCTGGTCGCAAAATTTGTTGAACGTATTTGTTGCTCCTGTTCGCCTGACGGAGTTTATTGCCGCAACCTACATTATGGGCTTCGTCCAATCCATGATTGTCGTTGTCCTGATGTCGCTAACAGCTCTTTTTGCTTATCACTACAACGTCGCGATGCTTCCTTTGAGCCTGGGAGTCTTGTCCGTGAACTTGCTATTGCTCGGCTGGACGCTGGGCATGATGACCACCGCTCTGATTATTAGATGGGGACATTCAGCCGAGGCGCTTGCTTGGGCGGTGCCGTTTTTAATCCAGCCGATTTCGGCTGTGTTTTATCCGGTCAGCATTTTTCCGAGCTGGCTGCAGCCGATTTCGCTTGCCTTACCTTCGACCTATGTCTTCGAAGGCATGCGCCAGGTGCTTCATGGTTCTCCCTTGACCGCGACGCAAATCGTTATTCCATTCGCACTGAATGCGCTTTATATGTTCATGGCCGGGCTGGTATTCAACCGCATGTACAATATCGCCCGTGACAAAGGTTTGCTGGCGAAAGTCGCATCGTAGCGGCGGGCGTAACCCCGGCGCAACTCTTATCGTAGCGGCGGGCGGGAGCCCGGCGCAACTCTTATCGTAGCGGCGGGCGGGAGCCCGCTTTATCTGGAAACAAATGACAAATGCTGAGGTCAATACATAAGTAGCTCAGCATTGGGTTGAACACATGTCTAAGGAAATGGTTGCTGCACTGAGTCTTGCATTGTTAATCGGCACGCCGGCTTTTGCGCGATGCGCGTGTTTGGATTCTGTTGATGATGTGAAACGCCAGATGGAGGAGCAAGCAGCGTTGTCCCGCTTGCCGTCGGAAGCAAGCCGCAGTTTGGCACGCCAATTCATGCAGCAGAAGCTGTACGGCGACGCGAAACAATATTATGACCTCGCAGTGCAGCAGGCCGCCGAAGAATCGGCTGACGCCAACGATCGTAACGGCGGGCGTGAGGCCGCTGTGCAACGCAATGATAGCGGCGGGCGTGAGGCCGCGTCGTTGCAGCGTGCTTCGCTTGCCGCGCGCCTCGCTCATGCGCTCGATATCGATAAAGAGGCTGCCGATTTCGCCATGTCGCGAGGAGATTCATCAGGTGCTGCGGCATTGCGCGAACGCGCCCTCGCGGTCGCAAAGTCGATGAACGACAACGTCGATCTCGCGCAGGAGTATTCGGCGATTGCAGCGTTGTTCGAATCGGCGGGAAATAAGCCGAAGGCCGCGCAATATTTCAACAAGCTTGCAGAGCTATTGTCCGCAACGCACGGACGATACGATCGTCAAACGGTTGCGGCATGGGCGAACTATCGGCGATTGGCGGGAGCCGGGTCAGCCGTTCACTAACGCAGGCTGGTAGCCTGCGCTCCTCTGCAGAACCATGACCAAAGTCATGGTCAGCGATGACCGCTGTCCGATGAAAGCCGGTTGTATAGGCGGTAACTTCGCTGATACAGCCAGCGGAGGACAAAATCATGGTCGAGTCGAGCGAGTGCCGGATGCCCCACGGTAACTTCAGAGCAGTTAGTCTAGAGGCACAGCGCGTTTTAGAAGAAGAGGGACGACGGCGAAAACGCAAATCGTTTGGCCAACTCTGGGCGCTCGTTCTCGGCTTTCTGCTGGTCAACGGTTCCATCGTTTACGGCGCGGTGCAAAGCTCTCACTGGCGAGAGGCAGTTTTGTCTCTGCCCGATGTGCCAATAGCCGGGCTGTCTGCCAGCCGATCAACGATCACAGGGATTCTTGATTCCGAAAGTCTTACCGCCTCCTATTACTGGACATTTGTAGTGCACAACTCCACCGATAACTCGCAAGAGGCGCAAATGAAGTTGGAGCTTCCGCGGAATGCAACCGTGTCTCGAGCGACGCTTTGGGTTAACGGCGTACCTGAAGAGGGGGCGTTCAATTCTACGCAGCGCGTCGAGCGCGCCTACACATGGATCACCCGTAGGCACCGAGACCCGCTGCTGGTTACGCAAACCGGCCCGCAAACGATTTCGCTGAAAGCGTCGCCGGTATTGCCGCATGGGGATATGGAATTTCGTTTGGGAATAACTGCCGCCGGGTTTCTGGAAAACGGCAAGGTGAAGTTTGCCATGCCAAAGGTGCTGACCGCGAACATGGACGTGTCCTGTGCGCAAAATGTACACATGGAGGCTAACGATTTGGCGATGAGCAATTCGCCACAGATTGAGACTGTAGTGTCGGGTTCGCTTTCTGCCAAGCACGAATTGCAAGCAAGCTCTCGACCATCACTTAGTCGCGGCAACATCAACATGGACGGTCTAGGAGCATTGAGTTTCACCGTCGAGCGCCCATCTGCTGACATTATTTTCGCCACGCGAGCGACGCACTCGAATGCCGGTTCATACATCCTCGCGAAAGTGGTGCCGGTTAGTCGGCGCCGGTCGCAACTCGTATGCATGAAGACAAATACGTTGCCTGCGCACGCGAAAGTCTTGAAGTCTGAGGACCAGGCTTTCCGATTGTCGACATTGTGGGCCTTCGGCCAAGTCGAACAGTTGGCTGAGCACCATAATGAAACACTTGCCGGTCAGCTTGCCACCGCATATAGGGTCGTTTCTTGTGTGTCTGGTGTGACGGTTATGGAAAATGAGAGCGACTACCAGTATCAAGAGCTGACAAGAGATCCGTACCAAGTTCTCTCATTCATGCCCGATAGCTATGTCGTTCCTGCCGCCAGCACCAACTTTTCTTACCCGGAGGCGAGCGCAGAAATCGCTGCGGCGGACGCAAGCTGGCCGAGGCACGATGAGCCATTCGACGGTTTGTTGTCTGCCATCGGATATACGGCAAAGTGTGCGCTGCAAACCACGCTTAGTCAGTCGTTTTCCACCGTCGTCGGTCAATTGAACTCGTTAAATAGCTACGCTGCGACGTCATCAGGCGGCTATGGTTTTGCCTCTGCCGCATCCGATTCCGGCGATAAGTCCGCACAATCCACATCAATTGTGAATGCCTTCACGACCAACAACATTGCCCTCCAACGGGTGATGGACAAGATGCAGGCTCAGAACAAATTGCTGCACGATGCCATTTATTGTGCAGGCACCGTAAGCGGTGCGATTGGTTGCGGCATCAGTTCTCAAATACTCAAACAAGCATCCGGATCGTCTCTCGGCTCGATGTTGTTTGGCAGCCAGGAAAAATTGACTGAGTCGATTATTAAGCTGAATTTGATAGCACTGCTGGTAATCATCAATTTCATGGGCGCGTTTGCTCTGGCCGGACGGGCATGCAAGCAATCTGCCGCTGGTGAAGTCGATCAGTGCAACGGTACGGTCGCGCAAGCGATCGCATGGTTCATGCTGGCTCTCTTTTTGCCTGACCTGAGCATTTTCGCCAGTTTGTGGTTTGTCACTGTGCAGTTGCTGAAGCGGTACGAGCAGCCGCAGATTCAGGCTGACATAATCTAGGGAACGCTGGCCTCGGCTGGCAGCGGGCTCCCGCCCGCCGCTACCGGCAAAACAAAGTTGCACCCACACCGGAAAGACCCGCAGTGCATGCGGGTCTTTCGCGCTTTTTTACAAAAGCGGTCAGCACGGCACGATTGTGATTCAATGAACTCTGCGCAGCATCGCGCCATGTCGACCTTTTGATTCAAGAAAGGATTTCAGATGCGCACGTTTTTTCTTGCCATTGCCATCTCTGCCAGTATTCCCGTCACCGCGGCGGCAACCCAAATACAGGGTAGTGTGATCGGCACCTATTCTCAGCCATCCGCCGGCACGAAATTCGGCAGTCCCGCTTATGTCATCGAGTGGAACAAGAAATTCGAGGATAGGCAAAAGATGCTTCGCAGCGGTAGCATAGCAGTGGTGCCGCCGCATGGCTTTGCCCCGCACACGCCTCCTACTGCGCCGCAGTTGCAGGGAGATTATTTCAACGAGGAAGCATCGCGCGGTGCTTCCCACTGGACGCACATGCCGCTGCGCGTTTGCATTGAAGGTGGCGGGGCGGCTACGGCGCAAGACGCCACCTTCTTTTCTCAGAGCATGGATGACTGGGCGCGAGCCAGTAACGGCCGTATCAGTTGGGTGCGTGCCGGCGATCCCGCTGAGGCGGACATCACCGTCGATTGGTTGCCTGGTGCGCCGCATGGTGTGGAGGCCGGCAACACGCGTTCCCGAATCAACGCTGTGGCGGGACAATTGATCATCAGCAATGCTCACATCGACATTGCAGGATTGGTCAACGGGCGACCGATGAGCGAAAGCGAGATGCGCAAAACATGTTTGCATGAGATTGGGCATGCGTTGGGTTTGGTGCACACATCGAATCCGCGCGACATCATGTACTTCCAGTCCAATCAATCTCAAGTGGCTCAGCTCAATGCGCGCGATGTGCGAACTATTCAACGCTGGTATAGCCTCTAAATCGGCTGCCATCATGCGCGGTGGCAGAGCAAAGATGGATCTTCCAACCGCGCGCAGGATGCGCTATATTAGTCGCGTGGTCGGTGGTAGCCGAAGTCGAACCCTCTAGGATGGCAGATGCCGTTTTTTGCATATATCGTCGAGTGCGCCGACGGCAGTTTATATACCGGCTGGACGGACGACATTGAAAGGCGCATCGCCGCGCACAATGCAGGCAAAGGCGCTCGCTACACCAGGTCACGGCTGCCTGTGCGATTGCTTAACCATTGGCAGTTTGGCAGCAAGGGCGAGGCCATGAGTTTTGAATGGCATGTAAAACAAATGTCTCGCAAAGAGAAGCTCGATTTGGTGGCCGGCTGCTCTGCGCCGTCACACATTGCTTGCCGAATTAACCCGCCAAGATTAAGCCTGCAGCCTGACTGACGTTTGCCGAACTGGCCAATCGGGTACGGAAGAAGCGAGAGCGCACTGTCCAGGATGGCGCGGAGTCCCAAATTGCGTCAGAGGTAGCTGAGGTTGGCCAGGATACTGCTTGCTGAAGACTACGACGACTTGCGTGACATGATAACCGAGCTGCTAAAGCAGCAAGAACATGTCGTGGAGCCGTTTGACAATGGGTTGGATGCGCAGCAAACCCTTAAGACTAAAGAATTCGACCTCGTCATTTGCGATTGGGACCTTCCCCAAGTACTCGGCGTGGACATCATTCGTGAATACCGCGCAGGCGGCGGGAAAAGCCCGGTGCTGTTGATTAGCGGCAAGAAGGCACTCAGCGACAAAGAGTTGGGCTTCGAGGCCGGTGCCGACGATTATCTCACCAAGCCGTTTCATCCGAAAGAACTGACCGCGCGCGTTAAAGCGCTGCTGCGAAGAGCAGAGCTTTTGACGCCTAAAAGCTTTGAGCCGGGCATTTTAGAAGCGGGCACTTTATTTGCCGACCGCTATGAAATCATTTCCTTGCTTGGACGCGGCAGCAGCGGCATCATCTACAAATCGAACCACATATTTCTCAACCGCACGGTCGCTCTCAAGGTCCTGCATCCTCAACTTATATCGGAATCTGAAAGTGTGGCTCGCTTCAAGCGAGAAGCGCAAGCCGTCAGTTGTCTCAGTCACCCTAATATAGTCGCGGTGTATGACTTCGGCATCACAACCGGCGGGCTGCCGTATCTGGTGATGGACTTCGCCGATGGAGAAACGCTCGCCCAGCGCATTTCAAGTCAGAATCATCTGCCGCTGGAACAAGCGCTGCCGATTTTCATGCAGGCGTGTGCTGCACTCGCGCATTCGCACGAACGGGGCGTCATTCATCGCGACGTGAAGCCGGGAAACATGGTTCTTATCAAGGACAGCGATGGGAAGGACCAGCTTAAAGTTGTGGACTTCGGCATTGCGAAGGTATCGCGCGGTGGTGCGGCGATGCAGGTTACGCAGAACGGTGATATTCTCGGCAGCCCGCTCTATATGAGTCCTGAGCAGTGCATGGGACAAGAACTCGACGCAAGAACCGACATCTATTCATTCGGTTGCGTCATGCATATGGCGCTGTTGGGACGCGAGCCCTTTGTTGGAGATAACGTGCTCGACACTATGTATCGGCGTACGGTGGAAGATGTTCGTCGGTTTGCAGCCGTGCGCGGCGACATTGACCTACCTCAAGCCATTGAAGCAATCGTGCTGAAGGCGCTGCAACGTGAGCGCAACAACCGCTATCAGTCTATGCTCGACCTGCACGCCGACCTCGAAAAATTGAGTTTTGCGATCAGGTGATCAGTGGCGAACTGCCAGCATCGTAGCCAGTCCTGCCATCATTACGAAGATGCCCGCAATCAATATGAGTCCGATTTGGATCGCGACAACCGCGACAGCTCTGTTGGACGGCAGGTTCTGTGCGCGTTCGAGCGCAATCTTGAGCAAGAAGACAGAGTAGATGGCCCCGATAACTTGGATTACAGGAATCCATCCTACGATGTGCGGTGCGGCGGAATAAGCGCACGCCCGGTACGTCGCCTCGTATGATCCTGTGCCTCCTAATAGTCGACTCAGACCCATCGTGATCGCCGCGCCGACAAAGCTGAGAAGCATGATCGTGATGAAGGTGCCAATCCCTCCAAGGATGGCTGCGATCGGGTGCCCGATGTGCAGCAGCATATCCCCGACGCAGATTACACCGGCTATCACGGCATAAAGGAGGGCAGGTTGCATGAAGCCGCCTTCCAGAGGCATGTTGGCGAAAAATATTTTCGGACTCAACAAGATGACCTTAAACTGGTCAATAATTTGCTGTGGTGAAAACCCGGGAGCAATTGGGTGTGGAGCTACCTCAGGGGCGCTTCCGGTTGGCTGGTTATCTTGCATACCTTAACCTCTGCAACGACATCATCTCCGTGGTTCTCACGGCTAAAGGTACCTGTTTGATCGACAATATGTCAATGGTAAACGGGCGCTTCCGCCCGCCGGTATAACAGGTTCATTGTAGCGGCGGGCGGAAGCCCGCGTGGTGCCCGCTCTACCGTTGAAACCGTCCGAACGTAAACGGGGCGATATTTGCGAACGGGCTGACGACCCCGAACGTGAATATAGCCAGGCTGATCAATCCAGGAACCAGCATGGCGGTTCTTGCCTGACCCAGGGACTGCTGTAATGCCTGAATCTGCTCGGGTGTCAGCTTGCGATGCCTTTGTCCGGATGTATTCGTCGCCGGCTGATCGCTCGACGATTGGTTGTGATTATCCACGGCCGGCTTATCTGAGCCGTTCGCGGCAGTATTCGACGTCTGCGCATCTTCTTGCTCTTCAGCCTGTATTGCGGCGGCCAATTGCCGAGACGAAATGGCACTGATGCGCGATATTCCCGCGTTCACGCAGCATTGCGAGCCAATCGCGCCTGCCACCAGGCAACCCAATACTACCGACGAGATAGTTTTCCCGAGCTTATAACCGGATATCTTGTGCAGCACGTTACCGACGAACACGCCGATGAAATAAACAATGATCCAGCTGTAAAGGCCAATGCCTGGCAGCGATCCTAAGCTAAATCCGAACAACGCGCCGACTACAAGTGTAGCGGCGCCTGTACGCAACAGGACTTCTGGTGTCACCTTCACGCTGTGGCTCGCGGTTTTGTCGGCGCAAGCCTTGCACCGATTGCCTACCGGGCAGATGACCATGCACTTGGGACAAACTTGGGCCGAGCACTCGACGCAAGCCAATCTGCTATCTACACAGGCATGCTTGCTGAAAAGCGACATTGATTGATCCTCCGCGTTTCAGTCATTGTACCCGGGTACCTTGGTTGAACCTCAATTCATGGAGAGGCGACGCAATATGTCCACGTTCTTCTTATCGGGTCCTTTGTCCTCGAAGCCCGGCACTTCGAGAATCCACGGCAAATTTCGCAACCGCCGGTGGTGCAGCATTCGCCGGAATCCTGCTTCGCCAATGTGTCCCTTACCGATATTCTCGTGCCGATCCTTTCGCGCTCCGAGCGGGTTTTTCGAATCGTTGGCATGTACGGCATAAAGCCAATCAAACCCGACCTCTTTTTCAAACTCATCGATGGTGCGTTTCAATCCTTCGGCCGATGCTATGTCATAACCTGCATTGAACAGATGGCAGGTATCCCAGCAAACGCCCAGGCGCTTGTCGAATCCGAACGCAGAAAGAATGTCGCGAAATTCACAGAATTTATCACCGATAGTCTGTCCTTGACCGGCGCAAACTTCCAACAACAACTTGCACTTGCCTTTGTATCCATCGAGGACTACCTCGAGTGCTTTCAGAAACCTCGCCAGCGCTTCCTCATACGATGACTTCATGGCTGAGCCCGGGTGAAAGATCAAGCCTTGGGCGCCGGCTGCGTCGGACAGACGCAAGGCAAGACTTAGATTTTCGATCGATTTTGAAAGATTCTCGGGCGAGGCGGTCGCTAGATTGACGAGATAGTTGCCATGTACAAAAACAGGGCCGAGATCGTTGTTTTCGATCCCGCTGACAAACCCTCGAACATCATCTTTTGCCGGGGGCGCGAGTTTCCATGTCTGCGGAGAGCCGATAAAAATCTGCAGCGTTTGCGCGCCTATCTCTTGGGCATGAGCAACAGCGCCTTTAAGGCCGCCTTTGCAGTGCGCTCCGATGACAACCTCATCTTTCGCTGACACATTCTTTTTCGCCGGCACAATTGCAACCCTCCAACGGAATCAATAATTGTACCGTTGCTCAGTCGGTTCTGTACCGGGGCCGCAGCCCGCTTTCTATTTCGTTTTCTTCGCTGCCGGTTTTACGGCGGGATGCGTGCCACTATGCGCGGTGGCATGCTTGTGATGCACCGGCGCCGGTGCCGGGCCGAAGCTGTGGTATTCAGGCGTGTTGTCGTCGGATACATCGACCGAGCCGTCGGCATTGCGATGAACGGTGACGCCGTCGGCGTAGTGCACGACCCCGGGAGGCGCGGCATGATAGGTGATTCCTGGACTGGATGGGGCCGGCTGATCGCTAACTTCTATTGTTCCATCGGGATTCTTAGTGACCACCGTGTCTGTCTGCGGCGTGCGCGCAACCGGGCGCTTGCTTCCCGACTTCGCCAGGGCCGGCATACAGCTGACTGCAGCCATGGCTGCAACGACAATAATCGCCTGTCGATGAATTTTCATCGGCGCCTCACTTTAATTGGTAATTGGTTCAAACAAGTCTTGAAAGTCCTTGAAAGCAAGACTATACGACAATCCAAGCCATTGTCAAGCAGGTTCTGGCGCGCCAAGAGTCCTGGCGTCGTCCACATGATCCGCGGGCGTTTCATCGGTGGTATCTTTTATGCGCGTAAGCGTTCACCCATCATGGTGTCGTGTTTAGACTGCCGGTGCATCAAGTTGCCGGCGAAAGGAAGGACCTTTATGAGCAGGCTGACAGTGTCTCTAGCCGCATTAATGCTCTTCGGCGGCATGCTTGTGCCGGCAGCCGCAGTCGGGCCGAGCTCGCCCGGCACCTCTATTAAATCTGCTGCGTTGCCGCCGCAGTCGGCTGCTCAAGACGCGCGAAATGCTGAATGGTGGAAGCATGCCGTCTTTTATGAGATCTACCCGCGCAGTTTTGCGGACGCCAATAATTCAGGCACCGGCAATCTTGCCGGCATTACTTCCAAACTCGATTACCTCAAGGACCTCGGCATCGACGCCATCTGGATTACGCCGTGCTATCCATCGCCTCAAGTCGACTTCGGCTACGACATTTCAGACTACTGCAATATCGATCCTCAGTACGGCACGCTCGCCGACTTTGACAAACTGGCTGCCGAGGCGAAGAAACGGGACATCAAAATAATCA
>Ga0134128_10010093_pt1 | contig 11321 bp, 9 predicted proteins | sample KB31754_FD_96462 | JGI IMG/M metagenome (GOLD analysis project Ga0134128, IMG submission 96462) | Terrestrial soil microbial communities with excess Nitrogen fertilizer from Kellogg Biological Station, Michigan, USA - KB3-175-4 | ecosystem: Environmental > Terrestrial > Soil > Unclassified ...
GAAGCCTGTACAGAGTTCGCGGATGGATGCCCCCTCTGACCGCTTCGGCAGTGTGCAGGACTCCGCCCTTCCGCCGAAAGATGCGCAGTGCCGCTTCGTTTGACGCCGCTGTGTGCCTCACGAAAACAGTATACCTTGCGCTGGATAGAACTTACTACAGTCATTAGTAAGTGCAGATAATTCTATCCCAGTCGTGGTTCGTAGTCGGCGCCATCCCGACCCCTCCGCATTGAGGAACCACCACCCGTTTTTCGTGTATCGCAGACAATTCCAAAGGAGCGACACCAGTCGTATAATGTCTTGGCAACTCCGCCGATGGTTCAACCCGCCATCGAAGTTTGGGCATTTCAACTTTCATCTTTTGACGATCGCGGTGTGAGGGATTGACCGCGCGTTTTACACACCATTTTCATGGTCCACGCATCCATTCTCAGGAGAAGATCTTGTGGCTGAGCTCGAAATAACTCCATACGCTCCAGCATTCATTGAGGCGATGCGCGCCGTGGGTTATTCGCTAGAATCGGCAATTGCTGATCTAATTGATAATAGTATTTCGGCATATGCAACATCGGTAAAAATACAGTTTCGCCCATTTGATAATCCATACGTCGCCATCATAGACAACGGTAAAGGAATGACACCTGACGAACTTACTGAGGCTATGCGTCATGGGGGACGAAGTCCGCTCGATGCGCGGTCCCCACATGATCTGGGCCGTTTTGGTTTAGGACTGAAAACCGCCTCACTCTCTCAGTGCAGAAAGTTGACGGTCGTCAGCTACAAGAACCGCACAATAGCGGCGCGTTGTTGGGACCTCGATCTCATTAGCAAACGAAAGGCGTGGATCCTAAAGACATTCGATACCGAGGAAGAAATCAGGAGACTGCCACACGCTGAACAAATCATCAGCGGTCGACGGGGCACTGTTGTTATTTGGCAGGATTTGGATCGCTTAGCTGCTGGTGAAATATCGGTGGAACGAGCTCTGAACATAAAGATGGATCATGTGCGTGAACATCTAGCTGTGATCTTTCATCGTTACTTGGCTGGAGAGGCGGGCTTGGATCCATTAAACATTGAAATCAATAACAATCCTGTATCTCCAATCGATATCTTTCTCGCTTCGCATAAGGGAACTCAGAAACTCAACAAAGATGCTTTTTCGGTACAAGGACATGAGATTCGCGTACAGCCATATATTCTTCCTCACATAAGCAAGCTATCGGCCGAGGACTTAAATCTCGCGGGCGGTGAGGAAGGCCTTCGGCGAAACCAAGGGTTCTACGTTTATAGAAACCGAAGGTTAATCATTCGTGGAACCTGGTTCAGGCTCGCCCGCGCGGAGGAATTAACGAAGCTCGCACGAGTTAGGGTCGATATTCCAAACGCCTTAGATCACCTCTGGACGCTCGATATAAAAAAGTCGTCGGCCCATCCCCCTGAAGTTGTGCGTCGCAACTTGAGTAGGACAGTTGATCGCATCGCCGAGCGCTCGCGCCAGACCTATACGTTTCGCGGAAGAAAGACGCAACGTGACGGAATTGTCCATGCATGGAATCGACTCCAGGGCCGTAGTGGAATCTCGTACCTTGTAAACCGTGAGCACCCTCTTGTGGATGCATTGTTAGAGTCAGCTGATGACGACCAGCGCCGTTTAGTACGTTGCCTCTTGGACACGCTGGAATCAACCTACCCGGCAGATGCACTGTATGCTGATATGGCTTCTGATCGCCCTCGTGCTGTAGAAGAGCGCAGCTTGGCTTCGCTGAGAGATCTTGCGCTTCAGATACTCGACGCGGCGGGGAATCTTCGCGATCGGAATAAGTTGCTTCAGATACTGCACACCATCGAGCCATTCTCTTCATATCCCGATTTCACACACGAGATCGTAAAGGAGCTGGAAAATGCCGAGTGAAAACGCCATCAATCTGGAAAATGCAATCATCGCCACTCTCACCAGGCAGGGTATCCCCACTGAAGACGAAGTACAGACTCTGGCCGAATCGTTGCGCAGAATTCCAAACTTCGCTGTTGATGATTCTGAGTTTGGTCTTGTGCTTCGCCGTATTCATTCGCGACTTCAGATCGACATGGACCTCGGCGCCGCTATCGTTGAGGAGTATCGACCGTGGTTGCCGGGCAGGAAGGCCGAAATCGAGCCTTACTATTGGGATCGGTTTGAAGCTTATCTCAAACGCGATGGATGGCCTCCACGTGTAGTAGCTAAGTTGGATCAAGTGACAGATGAGATTTTGAACCTTCTTGGCGATCCTGCAAGAACCGGCAATTGGGAAAGACGCGGACTGGTGATGGGAGAAGTACAATCAGGGAAGACGGCGACGTACACAGCATTGACATGCAAGGCTGCTGATGCGGGTTATCGCCTTATCATTTTGTTGACCGGCACCTTGGAGAACTTGCGACGGCAAACTCAAGAGCGCCTAGACCTCGGTTTCGTTGGCTTGGATAGCTCCGGATGGCTAGTAGCGCGCGAGCGAAGAACCAGCGAAGTTGGCGTTGGTGAAATCAACCGCAACCGAATGGCCGTCGTCTTTACTTCACGCACACGTGATTTCAATACCAACCTTGTAAATCAACTTAATCTGAGAATACGCGACATGGCAGAACCGATTCTTCTTGTCGTGAAGAAACACAAGCGAATTCTTGAGAATCTTGAAAACTGGCTTCGGGCCTATAACGCAGGTCAAAGCGGATTAATTGACACACCAATGCTGCTTATTGATGACGAGGCTGATAATGCGTCAGTAAATACCAACTCAGACGCACAGAACCCAACTGCAATTAATGAGCGCATACGCGCACTCCTCCGTATGTTCTCCAGAAATAACTATGTGGGGTTTACAGCAACTCCGTTCGCAAACATCTTCATCGATCCCGACACAGCGGACGAGATGCGTGGTAACGATTTATTTCCGAGAGATTTCATTTACGCCTTAGAATCGCCGACCAATTATCTTGGCGCCCAAACGATCTTCGGTGACGGAGCGCAGTTTAACTACCTTCGTCGAATTGAGGATGCTGAATCATTCTTTCCAGCTACTCATCGCTCCTCATATGTTGTTGATGGATTACCACCAAGTCTTTACGACGCGCTTAGGACATTTGTCCTCTGCAACGCTATAAGGGATGTTCGTGGCGAAGGAACCAGCCATCGCTCAATGCTGGTTAATGTTAGCCGCTTCACAAATGTCCAAGATCAGGTCTCGCAGCTTTTGGACTTAGAGATCCGGCAGTTACAACAGGACATTCGCAACTACAGTCGGCTTCCGGTTGATGAAGCGTTACGCAACAAAAATATTTCCTTGCTTAGAGAACAGTGGGAGCGGGAATTCGGTGACGCTGGAGCGAAATGGGAAGATGTTCAAATGGCGTTGGTGGGCGCAGCACTCCCGATTGTCGTTAGATCTGTAAACCAAAGAACAGGAGCTGCCAGCCTTGACTTCGCCTCGCATCGTCAGAGTGGTTTGCGAGTTATTGCGGTCGGCGGGAATAGTCTATCGCGTGGCCTCACATTGGAAGGCCTCTGCGTTAGTTATTTTTTCCGAAACACTCAGATGTACGACACTCTTTTACAGATGGGACGATGGTTCGGCTATCGCGAAGGATACGGCGACCTTTGTCGGGTCTGGCTGACTGACGAAGCGATTCATTGGTACGCACACATCGCAAACGCTACTGATGAATTGAGAGATGAAATCCGTCGAATGCAAGCTGCAAATCTTACTCCGAAGGACTTCGGATTGCGGGTTCGATCGCATCCTGACTCTCTGCTCGTCACAGCTAGGAATAAAATGCGAACTGCCAGAGAGTTCGAGCGAGTCGTGTCAGTCAGCGGTGAGGGTTTGGAAACCCCGCAGCTGAGATTGGATGAGGAAACAATTCGCGCCAACGCTGCCGCTACAGAGGAGTTTATCCAACGTCTTGCGGATGCTGGCATTCGATCCGAATCGTCTGAATGGGGTAATACAATTTGGCGTGGAGTTCCTAAGAGTCATATTGTTTTCATGTTAAGGCGTTTTGTCAGCCATCCGCTGGATTTCATATTCCAGCAGGATTTCCTTGCAAAGTTTCTAGAAGACACAGACGAGCCTTGTCTCGAGTACTGGGATATCGCGCTTCCGAACGGCAGCGAGAATGAGACCGAGTTTGCGGGGGTTCGCTACCGACCGCAGAAGCGAAAAGTCACTGTAAATAATTCGATCAAGTCCATACTTGTTTCAGGCAGTAGCAGACGGGTTGGTTCGCGTGGTATAGAGCGGGAAGGGATGGCCCTCGAAGAAGTAAGGCGTATCGAAAATGAATACAGGTTACAACACGGCAAGAAGATGATTCCAGACAGGGCATTCCGTAACCAAAGACAAAGACCCCTTATGCTTCTGCACCTCACAGCGCCGGAATTAGACGACAGGCCATTGGAAACTTATGAGGAGCCGCTTGTGGCGCTCGGATTGAGTTTCCCTCAGTTCGATGATAGTAAGGTCGCCAAGCGAGTTGTTTACAAGATCAATCTAGTCGACTTCCGCAATATGTTCGATCTCGAAAGGGACGACGAACCGGAGGTGGAAGATGACAGCGTTTGAAACGCGGTGGCGGGAAATGGTCGTGCATCCTGAGAGCCCAGCATTTCAAAGGGTTGATGATTCACACCCTCTCGACTTCTATCTTGGTAAGGAAACTTCCGGCGAGCTACTTCTCCTATTGATAACAGACGAGCGTCCCAAAACGACGCGGGAATATCGTGCAATTCATGTCATCGGTCGCGAGCGGAACGATGGGCGGTGGGCACTGCTTTTCCGTTTGATGATCCCAGATTTAGAAAAGCTTTTTGCTCTGGTCTGTGAAGACTTAGTCGAGTCCAGCCGGAATATTCGCGACCCCGAGCTGGCAGCTACTCTCGTATTACAGAGATTCGCGCGATGGCAGAGGTTACTTGAGCGGGGCCAAACAGGCCTTCTCGACGAAGAAGCAATCCGTGGGCTAATGGGGGAATTACTCTTTCTGGAAAGGCAAGCAATTCCGTCGAAAGGGGTTCGTGAAGCCGTAAATGCCTGGGTAGGATCAGCGGGTGCTGAAAGAGATTTTCGGTTCACGGACAATGAATACGAAGTCAAGGCTATTCGTACAGGGGCTAACAGCGTATTGATTTCCTCGGCGGAGCAGTTGGACTTGGCCACTAAGTCACTTGACTTGTTTATCGTAGTAATGGACGAGGCCGAGCCGGAGAGTCACGCGGAAGTTTTTACGCCGATCGAGTTAGTTAACAGACTTAGGACCGCAATGGAAGTAGATGCTGTTGCGCTGGAATCATTCGAATCAAAGCTCATGGAAGCTGGATTCGTCCTACGAGAAGAATACGGGGAACGAGCGTACTTGTTTAGGCATTTCCGGAAGTTCCATGTTTCAGAAGATTTTCCCGCTATTAGGCGGCGCCAACTTCCAAACGGTATAGGAACGGTTGTTTGGGAGCTGCAGATTCCAGCGATTGTGCCCTTTGAAGTGAGTCCCGCAGTGATTTGACAAAGAAAATGGAGCTGAGAGATTTCAGAAAGGACTTTATAGAAACAGCACGCGCACTCGCTGTAACTGAGGGCGACTTTGAGGAAGCCTCTTTTGTTTCGGAAGCAGCAAGGCGGCTTGTTGAAGCGGAGGAGCTTGAAGATTTCGAGCCATGTCACTTTGAAGGAACCGGCAGCAGGCAGCGTAAGATGCGCGTCGACGGATACTGCTTCGATGAAGTTGATGGTTCAGTTTCCCTAATCGTTGCGAACTACGAGGGTTCAGAAACAGACTTGACTCTCACCCAGACGGACGCCACGAAGCACTTTGGCATGCTGCGCGCGTTCGTCGAAGACGCAGTGTCGGGAAGGCTACACGAGACTATAGAAGAAAGCTCGCCGGGATATGGCCTCGCCAGCGATCTCTATCAGCGACGGGAAAGCATAACCAGGTTTCGCGCTTTCCTTCTAACTGATGCAACGCTAAGTACTCGTGTGAAAGACTGGCCGGAAGACGCGATTGCAAAGCGGCCAGTAGAGTTTCATATCTGGGACATAGCGCGTTTCCATCGTGTCTTCGAATCTGCGGTTGGACGTGACGAACTAGAAGTTGACTTTACTGAATTCAGGGAGAGAGGCCTGTTGTGCTTAGAAGCTGGACAGGCCGAAGCGGAATACAAGGCGTACCTGTGCGTGATTCCAGCCAGTGTCCTCGTCGACATTTATGAGCGATTTGGAAGTCGACTGCTTGAAGGAAATGTTCGGTCGTTTCTTAGCACAAGACCCAAAGTGAATAAGGCCATTCGCTTAAGCATCTTGAATGAACCTGAAATGTTTTTCGCTTACAACAACGGCATTGCCGCGACGGCGACCGACGTCACAGTCGAGAGAGGACGACTTCTCCACGCAACTTATCTACAAATTGTGAACGGTGGGCAAACAACAGCCTCCCTTGCCTTGGCGCGGCGAGGCAAGGACAAGGCTGACCTAGAAAAGATTTTTGTACCAATGAAGCTGTCCGTGGTAACTCCCGCGGCGGCGGAGGTGGTCATACCTCGAATCTCCTATTGCGCGAATAGTCAGAATAAGGTAAGCGAAGCCGACTTTTTCTCGAACCACCCCTTTCATATTCGGATCGAGGATATCTCAAGGCGACTATGGGCACCGGCGACAGGCGGTGCTCAGCTTGAAACTCATTGGTTCTACGAACGTGCTCGTGGACAATATCTCAACGAACAGGTAAGGCTCTCACCTAGCGAGAAAAAGAGGTTCCTGTTTCAGAATCCACGCGGTCAAGTCATCGCGAAAACCGATCTTGCCAAGTATGAGAACTCATGGCGAGGAATGCCTCACACAGTCAGCTTAGGTGCTCAAAAGAACTTTCTCGCATTCGCGCGATGGGTCGGTGAGGAATGGAAGCTGAACGATGCCGACTTCAACGACGAGTTTTTTCGCAACTCGGTAGCAAAGGCAATTATCTTTCGTCACACGGAACGTATGGTGACCCGTCAGTCGTGGTACCAGCACGGATACCGGGCAAACATAGTTGCGTACACGATTGCGCTGCTTACTTGGTTGATCAAATCCGATGCTCCAGGCATGACGGTGGATCTAAGACGCGTGTGGGCCAGTCAAACCGTGACAGAGAACCTTGACAAACAGTTGGCATTGATAGCCAAGGCTGCATTCGACGTAATTGTGTCGCCGAGCTTGGGTGTCCAGAACGTCACGGAGTGGTGCAAAAAAGAAGTTTGCTGGCAGCACGCCCGTGAAAGTGACGTAAATCTTACCAATGCATTTATTCAAGAACTAGTTGACGAAGATGAAGTGAAAGTTGTGAGAAAGGACGCGAGATCTCAACGACAAATCCATTCAGGCATCGAAGCCCAGACGACTGTCGTGAATTTAGGTGGAACATATTGGTCAAGGTTGAGTGAATGGGGCAAGAAAAATAATTTGGTTTCCGCCGGTGACGAAAAACTGCTCAGAGTTGCAGCTAAGATTCCCAGAATAATACCTGAGGATTGGCAGAGCGTTGCGCTCCTCGAAATCAGGCAACGCATGGAAGAGGAGGGGTTTCGTGTGCCTTGAAGCGACAGTCAAGAGTCCTGGTAATTTTCACTGTGAGCGCATGATGGCGGAACGGTCGGTTATCAAATAATGGCAATTCCGGCAATAGATTTATTTGCTGGCCCAGGTGGACTGAGCGAAGGTTTTTCATCCCTTACAACCACTCACAACCAGAGTCTTTTTAAGGTAAAGCTCTCAATAGAATGTGATGAGCATGCGCATCAAACCTTGGAGTTGCGAGCATTCTTTCGACGATTCCCGAGAGGCGAAGCACCTCAAGACTATTATGAATACGTCAAGGGGAATCTCACTCGCGATGAACTATTCACTCGGCATCCCACTCAAGCTAGAGCCGCACGCAATGAGGCCTGGCTGGGAGAGCTTGGTAACGAATCAACTCCAAATACGATAGTTGACGAACGCATCAGAACTGCACTGAACGGTGCGGATGCGTGGGTGTTAATTGGCGGGCCTCCCTGTCAGGCATACTCACTCGTCGGCCGCTCGCGAATTCGGGGAAAGAGTCGTAGAAAATACAATAAGGATCCCAGGCACTTTCTATACAAGGAATATTTACGAATTCTTGCAGAACACGCCCCACCCGTGTTTGTAATGGAAAACGTAAAAGGATTACTTTCCGCCACTGTTAAGAAGCAACGCATTTTTCAGCAAATTCTTAGTGATCTGGCTCATCCGGCACTTGCTATTTCAGAGAACGGAACGCGGAATCATCTTGAGTATCGACTCGTATCTGTTGTTAACCCCACTGGTAATCTGTTAGGAGAATTCGAACCCGAAGACTTCGTTGTTAGAACAGAGAGGTTTGGAGTACCCCAAGCGCGTCACCGAATAATCATCCTCGGAATTCGCTCGGACATCATTAAGACCCCAAACGCGCTGATCTGTAGTGCCCCCCCAACCATAGATGATGTTATTCGTGACTTGCCGCGCTTGCGAAGTGGACTTTCAAGAAAAGAGGATTCCCCCAAGGCTTGGAGCGAAGCAGTAAGAGCATTGATTAGCGAGAAATGGTTCCTGAATGGGTCCATTCAGGAAGACATGCGTCAGGCGCTCACTGTGGCCGTTCATCGAATTCGAGAGGATCTTCAGCGAGGCGGAGAGTATTGTTCGAGTGACCGCCGGCCAGGTTGCTTACCAGATTGGTTTTTTGATCCAAAGCTCGGCGGAGTCCTCAACCATGTAACACGCGGCCATATTTCGGCGGATCTGCACCGCTACCTGTTCGCATCTGTTTACGCTGAGACGCATGGACGTGGTCCTTTGTTGCAAGATTTTCCCAAGCCGTTACTACCAAAACACAAGAACGTTCGCGCGGCGCTCAAAGAAACGAAGTTTAATGACCGCTTTCGCGTTCAATTAAAAGGGCGTCCCTCGACAACTGTTGTTTCGCACATCTCGAAGGACGGTCATTACTTTATCCACTATGACCCGACGCAATGCCGCAGTCTGACTGTTCGCGAAGCGGCACGATTACAAACCTTCCCCGACAACTATTTCTTTGAAGGGCCACGCACGGAACAGTATAAGCAAGTTGGGAATGCAGTTCCGCCTTTACTTGCTAAACAGATCGCGAAAATCGTTGCTGATTTGTTCGAATGAGCGATTTCAATGGCAGACGTCCTAACGCCACAGCAGCGAAGCTTTAATATGTCGCGCATTCGAAGTCGCGATACCCGCCCTGAGATGGTCGTTCGATCAATTGTTCATCGATTGGGTTTTCGATATCGACTTCACAAGAAGGACTTGCCTGGCAAGCCAGACTTAGTGCTTGTGCGACATAGAAAAATTATTGATGTGCATGGTTGCTTTTTTCACATGCACAATTGCCCGTACGGGAAAGTTGTACCAGCGACGAACGCGGAGTTCTGGCGCACCAAAAGGGAATCAAATCTTAACCGTGATCGTCGAAATGTGAAGTTACTTAAGAAAGGTGGTTGGCGGGTCCTAGTGGTCTGGGAATGTCAGACTAGGCATCCAGAAACTTTAGAGAAAACTCTATCGAATTTCCTTATAAGCAATCCCTGAATCTGGGCTTGTCTACAGGTCAAGATCGGCTCTTGGATGCTGGAACCCGAAAAGTACTCTGACCTCTTCCGCGAAATTATTCTGAAGATCTACCGCTTCGCCGTGTCCTCTGTCCTTTCGACCTTCGCCGCCCCTCGCGTCGTGTAAGCACCCATCCGTGCCGCTAACACTGAAAGATTCATCAAACTATTCGATAATAATCGAAGGTCCTCGCCGTGAATGTCGGAAAAGTTTCCTCTCGGTTTAACTGCGTCAGTGGGTAATTGCGACGTCATTCGATACCTTTACTCACGACTGTCACTCTAACCTTCAAGCTCGGAGAATCTCTCGAAATGAAAAACCAAGTTGTCCGAGGACGGTAGTGCCAAGGCGTCTGCGGGTTGTGATAACGGGCGATTGTGCAACGCATAATAATCGCGCCCGTTTTCGAATTGTTCGCGAATGCGTCGGCTTATGATGAGCGTGCGCTTGGTTGGGTGCACAGTGATGTAGTGCTGGTCGAATAACGTATGGAGATCGCTTCGCAGTAAGAGGCCATTTGATAACTCATGCATGCCACCCTCAGCATATGGACGAATGTGGGCGGCTTGAAGGACGGGAAGCGTTCGCTCACGCGTGATGGCGCATCGATAGCTGTACGCAGTTGTGACCAAGGTACGAAATGAACCCTGGCCCAGTCGAGGGGCGATGAGAACTGGTTGGCCGTATCTTTGTTTGTCGATCGCATTCATAGTGGCTGGCCCGAGCGTCTTAACAGTTTCGTCCAGAGCCAGAATCGTTTTAACCTCATTCCATAATTCCGCTGCTTGTTTCTCGTCGAAGTTTCCTTTGCCTGCGACAATCGGCCCGCGCATGTAGCGCGCGCTTGGAATCCAGTGTGAACGGGAAAAATAAAACGGTTCACTCAAAATGTTGCATCCGATGTAGGGGTCTTTTGAGGGAGCGTTGGTTAGATGTTTGCCGATGAGCCGACGAAATCCTTCCAGCGTGCTTGCACCATTTCCTTCACGAAACGCCGCCCATGCAAGGCTCAGTGGGACCGGAACAAATCTCAAAAAGAACCCGCCGCCGACGATGAATTCTTCCGGTGCGTGAAGCTTGAAAAGAAAGGGCATTCCTGGATAGAAGTCTTGCCGGTAAGGCTGTGGCGTAGGTCGCCAAAAGTTGATCTCCTCCCGGGATCCTTTTGCGGCCAGGAATCTAAACCACTCGTTATTGGTTATCCCCACCCAGAGTTTCACGGTATATGATACTAATCGGATGGCTCACAATCGTAAATACAAATGTGACCGTGTATTTGCTCCTCCGCATTGTCAATCTCACCCCCGCGGATCGCAGCATTGAAACGGATTTGGCGGCTATAGGAAGCTTCATTTCAGCACTCGTAAGATTCCAAACCGCTGCTGCGTGTTGCACTCATGCGACGCGAAATAAACTCACAGGACCAAGCGACAACCCAGTTCACATGCTGCTCTCGGGACCGCGCGAATGAGTTTAGCCAGGGTGCAACTGACACCGCCGCAAGTTGACAAATAGGTTAGTAGAACAATCCTAAGTGGTCCAAGAATGACTCGAAAAACGATGCGAAGTTAATGCAGATTCGTGATTCCGTGCGAAGGTTTTGAACTCGTCAGGAGGTGCTTTGCACCTGATTTATTTGACACGTCACCCCTTCAGGTTTTCGTGCAA
>Ga0134128_10010094_pt1 | contig 11321 bp, 9 predicted proteins | sample KB31754_FD_96462 | JGI IMG/M metagenome (GOLD analysis project Ga0134128, IMG submission 96462) | Terrestrial soil microbial communities with excess Nitrogen fertilizer from Kellogg Biological Station, Michigan, USA - KB3-175-4 | ecosystem: Environmental > Terrestrial > Soil > Unclassified ...
CGGCCGCTCTCCGCCGTCCGCACCTCCCACTCGCCTTCGAGCAGAGCCTGGAGCCCCGTCAGGATCGCGGGATCGTCGTCGACGATCAGCACCGTGTCGCTCATGTCCAAAAATCATACAGGTGTGCGGTGTCGAGACACAACGGAAATTCATCGTTGAGGCTAAATATCTGATTTTGCGGTGCAAACCGTGTGGTACAGGGATTGGACATAGAGCGCGGCATGATCATCGAAGCAATCACACTCGCCGCTCTCCTGCATCGCCCCGCGCCGAACGTGACCTGCCACGCCGGCGCGGTGTCGTACAAATTCGTCGGCGCTCCCGGGACGCAGTTCACCTACAGCGGGAAGCAGTACGCGGTGCCGCAGCGCGGCTGGATCGAGCTGATCAGCCACGGCCGCGACTCCAAGTACGCCGCCAACGGCCGCGACCTGGCGCTCGACGTTTGGCCGATCGATGAATTCGGCACCCGCACCGTGCCGCTCCCGAATGCACAGACTTCATCCAAGGAGGATCTCCATGACTCGCGTACTGGAATTCGTTGAACACACCACGTCCGATCTCCGCGGTGGCCGCCACAGCTGGCGCGTGCTGACGCTGCTCTGGACGCTCTCGCTGACCGTCGCCGTCACCGCGCGCCTGATGGTGCACTGAGGAGCCGGCCATGCAACATGACAATCGCCGCATCACGCTCATCAGCCGCTCCGGCTCCGCGCCGCAACGGCTCTGGCTCTCCGATCCCGCTGCGCCGCGCCGCCTGATCTTCGTCGGCAGCTTCGGCGTGATCCCGTACGCGCTCTCGCGCGGCGTCGACGAGCTCGGGAAGGACATCGAAGCGGTGATCATCGACGGCACGGCCGACGCCGCGGAGTATCTGCACCTTCTCTCCCGTCTTCCGGCCGCGTACACGGGCGACGTGGTGCTGATCCAGGACGACAGCGCCTTCGTCAGCGCCACCGGCCGCGGCGGCGACCGCGTGCTCTACGCGCTCGGCCCCGACGACGTGCAGTTCTATCTCGAAGCGAAGCTGCTGACCTCGCCGCCGCAGAGCGCGGCGGCGTGAGATCGCCTGCTATCATGACGGCATGCGATCCGTCCCGAGGTATGGAGTGGAGATGTGCGAGAGCTGTCTTTCGTGCCCGTGGCGCGACGACAGCTTTTTTTGTCAGCTCGATCCCAAGACCCTGAAAGCGTTCGACGCCATCACCTTCGCCAACATCTATCCGTCGGAGACGCTGCTGTTCGCGGAAGGGGAGCCGCCGCGCGGCCTCTTCATCCTCTGCTACGGCTCGGCCAAGCTCACGATCTCCTCGGGCGCCGGCAAGAAGCTCATCACCCGCCGCGTGCAGCCGGGCGACGCCCTCGGCCTCGCCAGCGTGCTCTCCGGCAACCCGTACAAGGCGACCGCGGAGACGGTCACGCCGTCACAGCTGAAGTTCATCAAGCGCGACGACTTCCTGCGCTTCATGGGCGAGTATCGCGACGTCTCGTTCAACATCGCCCGGCAGCTGATCGAGGAGTGCGAGTCCGACGCCGACCAGATCCGCTCCCTCGGCCTCGCCAACTCCGCCGCCGAGAAGCTCGCCTACCTTCTTCTATCGTGGTGCGACGAGTCCGGCAGCCCGTCGGCGAGCGGCGTGCGGGTTCCGGTGCTGATGACGCACGAGGAGATCTCGCAGACGATCGGCACGTCGCGCGAGACGGTCTCGCGGCTCCTTAAGTCGTTCAAGGAGAAGAAGATCATCACGATGCGGAACTCGTCGATGACGATCCACCGTCGCGACGAGCTCGAAGACCTGATCCTCCTCTAATCTACAAATAACCATCGTTTTTGTGACCGCGGTCCGCCCTCCGCCCGGTATCGGTCCGTCTGGCTGGTCCACGCGTCCATGCCGCTTTTCCCTCCCGCACCGACATTGCGCACATCCAAGGCAGAAAGAGAAGACGGAGGGAGCCATGAATACCAAGCACTTCTTCAAAACCATGATGACCGCGATCGCGATGGCGATCGTTGCTCCGCTGGCGATGGCGGACGATTCCACGACGGCCACGACGCACAACCCCTACACGGTTCTCGGCGTGCAGCTCCGCTCGGTGCTGCTGTCGGATCCGGCGGACGGCTCGTCGGCCGTGTCGTACGGCCCGGCGGTCTTCCAGGAGATCGTGCCGTGCCGCTTCATCAGCACGCTCGAAGCCGACAACTATCCGCACGAGTGGGGCGGCCCGGCCTACGCGCCAAACGAGAGCCGCTCCTACCGGCCCACCGGCGAGCTGCGCACGGCCGACTGGATCAACCCCTGCAACCAGCAGGTTCCGACCGAAGCGATCGCCGTCGCCGCCCGCGTGTGGGCGACCGGCACGCGCTCCACGAAGTCCCTCGGCACGATGGCAGTGTGGCTGACCCCGGGCAAGGACAAGCAGCCGCCTGACGACCTGTCGAAGATCGCGCTGCGCCCCGGCGAGCACGCCATGAATGAAGCGAGCGTCGTGCTGCGCGACCAGATGTTCACGCTCACCGCGCAGCAGGGCGGCGTCGACCTCGTGATCGACATCATCGGCTACTTCCTCCCCGACAAGTGGCAGGTCGCCGGCGCGAAGGGCGACAAGGGCGATCGTGGTCCGGCCGGCCCCGCGGGCGCGCAGGGCATTCAGGGCGAGAAGGGCATCCAGGGCGCGCAGGGCGATCCGGGTGTGGCCGGCGCCAAGGGCGACAAGGGCGACAAGGGTGATCAGGGCGTCGCCGGCGTGCAGGGTGAAAAGGGCGCGCAGGGCGTGCAGGGCGAAAAGGGTGACAAGGGCGACAAGGGTGATGCGGGTGTGGCCGGAGCCAAGGGCGACAAGGGCGACAAAGGTGATCCGGGCACCGCCGGTGCGCAGGGCGAAAAGGGTGACAAGGGCGACAAAGGTGATGCGGGTGTGGCCGGCGCCAAGGGCGACAAGGGTGACAAGGGCGATCCGGGTGCCGCCGGTGCGCAGGGCGACAAAGGCGACACGGGCGCGATGGGCGCGATGGGTCCGCAGGGTCCGGCCGGTCCGCAGGGTCCCATGGGGCCGATGGGTCCGCAGGGTCCGAAGGGCGATCCGGGCAGCGGCGCGTGGGTCTCGAGCGTCCACTGCATGGACCAGGGCGACAACTCGGTGGTCGTGACCAGCGCGTCGATCCACGCCAACAGCGCGATCCTCGCGACGGTGGTCGGCCGCTCGCTCGGCAACACGATCTCGGTTCTGTCGCAGAGCGAAGGCTCCGCCACGATCTCGGGCAAGCCGGCGACCTGCTTCCGCCTGGTGGTCTTCAACTGAAACGCGTCGGGTCCGCGGGCAGTTGCGCGAGGGGGCGCCGGGCAACCGGCGCCCCTCGTCGTTTTTACAAAAGTGATGCGAAATTCGTCTTCTAGTCACTCCCCTATAGCAGGAGCTCCTATGGCCGAAGAGAAAAAGCCGCCGCTCGACGAGAGGTTCGATCCGGAGCAGCTCTACTCCGCCGTGATTGCCCCACCGCTGTCCGAATTCATCCAGGCCTCGCGCGATGCGAAGGTGGTAAAGCGCGTGCGGCAGAAATATGCGCAACTGCTCAAGCGGGTCAAACCGCCGTATCGCGTCATCATCGACCTCAATGTTGAAGCGCGCGGCGGGACTGACGCGGCGAAGAACAAGGTGAGGCGGCTCGTCGAGAAATTATCGCTAGCCGATGGTGAGAGGATCAACGAAGAAAAATCGAAGCTCGCGGAACAGCAGATCTTCGCGCAACTCTCCGGCGAAAACATCACTCGCCTCGTCCAGTACGACGCCGAGGAGCCGATTACGAAGGACGATCTGAAGGGTACGCCGGGAGAGGAGGACTTGCAGCGCATCAACGAGCTCCGGCGGCTGGACCCGGAGCGCGTCAGCTTTGGCGAGCACGCCAAACAGCGGGCGATCTACCACATTTGGCTCGATTTTCCGCTGCGGTCGCTGATCTCGAAGTCGCTCACGACCGTCAAGGCGGACGCCGCGCATCGCGCATTCTCCGCCCTCGGCGACCAAATCGTCTGGGCGGTGATGGATTCCGGTATCGACAAGAATCATCCGCATTTCTGGCTGCACGACACGCTCAAGGTCGACCTGCCGCTTGCGCACCGCGACTTCACCGATGAAAACAACGCTCTCGTGGACGGGTTCGGCCACGGAACGCACGTCGCCGGCATCATCGCCGGCGGCGTCGTCGCCGGAAAGGAGCTCAACGACCCGACCGGCGCAAAAACGACCGCGGTCATCCGCACGCTGAGCGCCTACCGCGACGAAACGAACAGCATCCGTCAGCGCGTCGACGAGATCCCGGAGATCTCGGGCATGGCTCCGCGGTGCAAGCTCCTCAGCTTGAAAGTGCTGGACAAGGACGGCAACGGCGAAGTCTCCAATCTCCTGACCGCCATTACCTACATCCAAAAAATCAACGGCTACGGCCGCAAGCTCCTGGTCCAGGGCGTCAACATGTCCCTCGGCTACGACTTCGATCCGGAGTGGTTCGCCTGCGGCCAGAGCCCGCTCTGCGTCGAGGTCAACCGGCTCATTCGCTCCGGCGTCATCGTCGTCGTCGCCGCCGGCAACACCGGCTACGTCTTCACCAAATCGCTGGCGCGCGGCGTCGTCGCCGCCGGCGCGTCGCTGACCATCAACGATCCCGGCAACGCCGATCTCGCCATCACCGTCGGCTCGACGCACCGCGACATGCCCCATGTCTACGGCGTGTCGTACTTCTCGTCGAAAGGTCCGACCGGCGACGGCCGCCTGAAGCCCGACCTCGTCGCACCCGGCGAGAAGATCCTCTCCTGCGCGATCCCAAAGAAGTTTGCCGGCGCCGCCGATCCGAATCCGCCGCCGGCCGGCACCACCACCGCCTGGTACGTGCAGGACAGCGGCACGAGCATGGCCGCGCCGCACGTCTCCGGCGCGGTCGCGGCGTTCCTCTCCATCCGCCAGGAATTCGTCGGCCGCCCCGACGAGGTGAAGTCGATCTTCGTCAGCTCCGCGACCGATCTGAAGCGCGAGCGCTACTTCCAGGGGAGCGGCCTCGTCGATCTGATGCGCGCAATCCAATCCGTTTGAAAGGACTCGTATGGCCATGCTCAATGGATTCGACTACTACGAAGTGCAGTTCACGAAGGACGGCGCGATCTTCGACCGCTCGCAGCTCGACCAACTCCTCGGAAACGTGAACAACTACAGCGACGTCTTCGTCATCGCGCACGGCTGGAACAACGACGAGGCCGACGCGCGCGCTCTCTACAACAACTTGACGCGGCAACTCGCCGCGGCGATGCCGCGGTTCCCGCTGCCGGGGCGGACGTTTGCGGTCCTCGGCGCGCTCTGGCCATCGAAGAAGTTCGCCGACGCGGAGCTCATCCCCGGCGGCGGCGCCTCGGCGACGCAGCAGGACGCGGTGCTGGCGTCGAAGGTGGAGCGCCTGAAGGAAGCGATCGCCGCGAAGCCAGAGAAGAGTGACCCCGATCCGAATGCCGAGACGGCGGCGGCGAAGCTCGACGACGCGCTACCGCACATTCCGAACCTCGATACCAGCGCACAGGCGCGCGCCGCATTCGTCGCCGCCGTCCGCGCCGCATTCGCCGGCGCCGCGCCGAGCGACACGAAGGACGACGCCTCCGACCGTCTCTTCACCGCCTCGGCCGACGATCTCCTGGCACGGCTCGGCAACGACGACGACGACTTCTGGGACGAGACCCCGCCGCGCGGCGGCGCTGCGTCGTTCGGTGCAAACTCCTTTCGCCCCTGGACGCGCAGCGGCGGCGCCGCGGGCCTCGGCAGCTCGATCACGTCGTTCAAGAACGGCGCGCGCAACCTGCTGAACCTCTTCACCTACTTCACCATGAAGGAGCGCGCCGGCGTCGTCGGCAAGAGCGGCGCCGCGCGCGTGCTCGACGAGCTGCTGGCGAAGAAGCCTTCGCTGAAGATCCACCTCATCGGCCACAGCTTCGGCGGTCGCCTCGTCACCGCCGCGGCCGACGCCGTGCACAAGAGCGGCGCCGACCCCGGTCCGATCGAGACGCTCGCCCTGCTGCAGGCCGCCTACTCGCACAACGGCCTCTCCGCGAATTTCGACGGCCACGGCGCGAAGGGCTTCTTCAACGGCGTGATGGCCAACAAGAAAGTGCGCGGTCCGATCATCATCAGTCACACGCGCAACGACCGCGCCGTCGGCATCGCCTATCCGCTGGCCTCGCGGCTCAACGGCGACGTTGCCAGCGGCCTCGGCGACGCGAACGATCCGCACGGCGGCATGGGCTCGAACGGCGCGCAGAAGTCCGACGCGAAGACGAACGTCGCCTTGACCGCCGGTGCGCAGACGTTCCCGTTCAACCGGGGCAACATCTACAACCTGCTCGCCGACACCGTCATCTCCGGCCACAGCGACATCACCAAGCCGGAGGTCGCCTCGGCGATCTTCAGCGCGGTCAGCGCCACGTAAGATGCCGATCAACGCTGCGGAGTGGAACCTGCTGGTCGACCGTATTCACGACGGTCTATGCATTCCGTTTCTCGGCGCAGGCGCGTCGATCGGCGCCAACGCTCCCTCGGCCGCCACGCTCGCCGAGATGCTCGCGGCCAGGTGCGACTATCCCGGCCGCGACAAGAAGGACTTTCTCAAAGTGGCGCAGTTTTTTCGGATGGTTACCGACGAATACGAGCCGCGGCGGGAGATTGTCAGAATCCTGAGCAACCCCGCCATTCGCCCAACGCCGGCGCACGAAGCGCTGGCGTCGCTCCCGTTTCTCTTTTTCATCACCACGAACTACGACGACCTTTTGGAGCGCGCGCTCCGCGATCGGGGACGGCAGCCGAGGGTGATGGTCTACAAAGTCGGCAAGGACAAAGAAGAAGTCGAGCGGATGCCGACGTTCGCGGAGCCGATCGTCTACAAAATTCACGGGACCATGGGCGACCTGACCTCAATGGTCGTGACCGAGGACGACATGGTCAACTGGATGGCCGGCGTCCTCACTTCGGACCCGCCCTTGCCGAAAGCGATCAGCGCGCTCTTCAAGGAGAGCGTTCTCTTCATCGGCTACGCGCTCACCGATTGGAACATCCGCGTTCTGCTGCGCGCCATTCGGGGCCGCGAGCCGGCCAAGCTTTGCATCTCCATTCAGAAGCAGCCGGAAAACCCCGAAGATCTCGATTTCTGGAACCGCCTCGTCGCTCACCTGACGAAGAACGAGCTGCGCTGCTACAGCATCGACGCCGGCGACTTCATCGCCGAATTGAAGCAGCGCTACGACGCCGCGTATCGGGGGCCGGCGTGAAGCGCTCCAGCCAATATCATTTCGAAACCTACCCTGGACTCGAGCATTTTCGCGACGATGATGTCTCGCGGAAGCTCTATTACGGCCGCGATGTCGAGAAGCAGGCCCTGCTCGACCTCGTCATCGCCGAATCGCTCGCCGTGCTCTTTTCCCGCTCCGGCCTCGGCAAAAGCTCGCTGATCAATGCAGGCCTCAAGCAGCCGCTCCGCGAGCGCGGCTATTTTCCCGTCTCCGCGCGCGTGACGCTCGCGGAGAAGCCGGTCCGGTCCGTGATCTCCTCCATCCTGATGGAAGCGATGCTGGCGCGTGTGGAGGTCCGCGGCGGAGACGATACCTCGTCGCTGTGGCAGTTCCTGAACACGGCGCGCTTCGAGCGCGATGGCGCGGCGCTCAAGTTGGTGCTGATCCTCGATCAATTCGAAGAGCTCTTCACCCGCGTGCGGGAGAAAAGCCCCGACGACGAGGAGAGCTTCATCGTCGACCTCGCCAATGTCGTGCGTCGCCGTCTGCCGGCCGAGGTCGAGCAGGCGCGCGCGAAGGAGCTCGAGACCATCGAGGAGGCGCTCGGCGAGGAACGAGATCAGGGACGGGTGGCGCAACTGAAAAACAGACGCCACGAGCTGGTGAGCCTCCTTTACGACACCGTCGTCCCGGACGTGAAGGTCCTGATCGCTCTTCGGGAAGACTATCTGGCGGACCTCGAGCGGCTCCGGGAACGCATTCCCGCCGTGTTCCACAAGATGATGCGTCTCGATCCGCTGACAAAGCTCAATGCGCAGGATGCCATCGAGAAACCGGCTACGCGCGACGACATCCCCGGCAAGGACGTCTTCCACTTCGAAAGAGATCCGGCGAAAAAGATCGATACGGTCGATCAGATCATCCAGTTCCTGGAGATGCGGAAGGTGGAGCGGCGCACGCGCGAGGAAGCGACGATCGATCCCGGACAGTTGCAGCTCATCTGTCAAAGGGTCGACGCGAACCGCACGGGCGACGTCGTCACGGCCAAGGCTCTCGGCGGCGAGAAGGGGATGCAGCGAATTCTGCAGCGCTTCTATCGCGACACGCTGCACTCGATCCCCGGGCTGCGCATCGGACGCAGTGCGCAGCGGTGGCGGCCGTCGATGACGAATTTCCTCATCGTCAACCGGCCCCGCGCGGCCGCGCGCCGCCTCTGCGAGCACGGGTTGATCTCACGCGGCGGCCACCGCGACAGCCTGAGCCAGGAGGCGATCCACAGCCGCTTCGGCGTCATCGACGATGACCTGAAGACGCTCGAGCGCGAGAAGCTGATCCGCTCGACCACGCGCCTGGAGCGGAGTTTCTACGAGCTCAGCCACGACACGCTGATCAAACCGGTGCGCGCGCTCGCCGCGTCGCGGCGAAGCGCGTACTACGTCGCCGCATACCTGCTGGCGTGCACCATTCCGTTCGTGGCGGTTCGATACGGATCTGACTGGAACGAGAGCCGCCTGAACCAGAACTTCGCTGCAAAAGTGAAGTCCAGGCAGGTCAACTTCGCCGGAGCGAATCTCTCGAATCGCACTCTGAGACAAGCTGTTTGGACCGGCGGGAGCCTCGCCCGCGCCTCGCTGCGAGACGTAACATTCGAGAAAGTGAGGTTCGAACAGACCGATTTTCGCGACGCCGACGTCTCCGGCGCGAGATTCGACGGCTGCGCGTTCTACCGCTGCCAGCTGCTGATCGACGGCAACGCGCCGAGCTTCGTCGGATCGTCGATGTTTCTATCCGACCTCTCCGGGGCAAAAATCCCGCTGGCGGACTTCAGCCAGACCAGCTTCAGCGGCTCCAACCTGAGCAACGCGAATCTCGACGGAGCCAAGATCGTCGATGCGGATTTCCGGCTGCGAACGCTGGTCACGGGCATCTCCGTTCGCGATGCCGACTTCAGCGGCACGGCGTGGTGGCTCGCCAGCGGCTGGTCGGCGGAGCAACTGCGGGACCTTTCTACGCGATTTCCGCCGAACGACAGCATCGTCAACTCGAAGCTCTACAAAGACGCGATGAGCAAATTCGAGTCGCAGCTCCTCGGCGCCGACAGCGTGAATCAGGCCGAGACCTATGGCCAGCGCGCTTGGTTCCGCGCCGTTCGCGGCGTCGAATTGCGTGAGGCGCTGAGTGACGTTCAGCAGGCCCTTTACGTTCGGCAGGAACCCGACCCCGACGTGCTCGACACGCGCGGCTACATTCGGCTGCAGATGCGCGACGTGGCTGGAGCGCTGGCCGATTGCAAGAAGGCCGCGCAAGGAGGCGCCGTGGGCGAGAACCTGTATCACCTGGCCCTCGCGGAGCTCGCCGCGGGCGACGCAGCAAGCGCCGCAGGGCATTTCCGGGATTCCATGGCGCGCGGCTATCAACCGACGTACGAGCTCGTGCTCACGCCGCGCAAGGGACGTTGACCCACTCGCGCCGAACGCGAGCCGACCGTGAAAGGAGATCCGGTGACGCTCGCGGACGCGATGGCGAACAATCGGTTGGCCGTATTGGCGGGCGCCGGTATTTCCCGGCTCGGTCCATCATTTCTACCCGACTGGTTCGGCTTCAATCGGGCCATTCTCGAAGAAGCCAAGGCGTGCGTGCTGCGCGGGATCCCCTCGCTGGACGCCGCCGCCCGAACCGCCCTGCAAGGACTCGCCATCGAGCAGATTCCGGTCGAAGCATTCTCGGATCTCTTGGTGCGCTCGTTCGCGGCCGAAGGGTATTTCACGGTGCTTGACGTGCTCGACTCCGAGCAGTCGAACGCGAACCATCAGGCTCTCGCAGCTCTCGCAAAGCGCGGCGTGTTGCGGGCCATCGTCACGACGAATTTCGACACGTTGATCGAGCGGGCCTTTCGCGACGCCGGCGTTCCGCTGCAGGTCGTGACGACCGAGGCGCCGCTGGACGACGGCCGGACCACGCTCTACAAAATCCACGGCTCGGTCACCGCGACCGCCACGCTCGTCGATACGGTCAGCCAGAAGCGACGCGGCCTGCCGGCGCCGTTGCGTCAACGACTGGCGCAGCTCTATCGCACACATCACGTGCTCGTTCTCGGATACTCGGGCGGCGATCTCCGATTCGGCGGCGACTATCTGGCGTTCGAAGCAATCGATGCGGACTCCCCAGGCTTTACGTGGGTGACGCGGCCGGGCAGCAATCTGGCGCGCGAAGTCGTCGTCCTGAGAGATCGGGTCGGGGAGAGGGGAGAGATCGTGACTGCTGCGCTCCCCGAATTCTTCGCCACTCTCGGCCTCGACGTGCCCGTCGTGCCGGTCGGGGACGACGGAACGGCGCAGCGCCAGGCAGAGGAGCGCGCTGCGCTGCGCATCCGCAAGTTTTTCGATGAGCCGTACGTCGGTCCTTTCTCGAGCGCCGCATTTTGCGCCGGCTTGTTGAGCAGGCTCGATCAACGCCAGGCCGCAACGGCGGTTCGTGACGCGCTGGCCGTAGAGGCGGAGCGTTGGGGAGGTCGCGTTCCGAAAACGGCCGCGGGAGTCTTTCGCACGATCGCGAAGGGTCGAATGGATGACGGCGATCTTGCCGGCGCCGAACGATGGACGCGGATGGAGATCTCTTTTTGGGAAACGGCGAAGACATACCTCACCGCGGAGACGGCGCCGGAAGCGCTTGCCACTTGGCAGCGCAACATGGCTGCGGTGCTGCTGAACCTCTGTGTCGTCGACCGTGCACAGGAAAAGCTCGACGATGCGCGTGCTGCGCTCGCGCGCGCCGTCGAGCTCGCAAAGGCATCCGATCATCGCGGACTGCAGGCGGAGGTCTTTCGCCAGGCCGCCTCGCTCGCATGGCAGGGCGACGACGATCACGACTTGGTGATCGAGCTGTGGCGAAATGCGATCTCGGCCTCGGTCGACGACGGTGGCGCGAGACAGGTCGCCGATGCATCGATCGAGCTCGCCGAGGTTCTACTCCGTCTCGGCGAGTACGACGTGGCTTGGAACGAGGTCGAGCGCGCGTCGAAACAGACGGCCTTCGCCGTCGATGCTGATGCGGCTCAACGCA
>Ga0134128_10010096_pt1 | contig 11321 bp, 11 predicted proteins | sample KB31754_FD_96462 | JGI IMG/M metagenome (GOLD analysis project Ga0134128, IMG submission 96462) | Terrestrial soil microbial communities with excess Nitrogen fertilizer from Kellogg Biological Station, Michigan, USA - KB3-175-4 | ecosystem: Environmental > Terrestrial > Soil > Unclassified ...
TCAAGGACATTCTTGTGAAACCAAATTCGCCGGCCACTTTTTAACTCAAATATATTTTTAACCAATGGATGATAACCGTTATACGAGGGATCGGAGGGATTCCACTCAAGGCGTTTAGCCAAATAGTTGTGACTGATATCAACATCGGTCGGTATAAGTCCCCAATACACAGTAGCGTCCGACGATGGAACCTCTGGCAAGCTGTCATAGCTGACTACATTACCACCAATAGATCGTACAGTCGTATATAAATTTCTGACGCCATTCCAAAACGATATCCCCATTCCGACGCCAAGATTCTGCGTGGTGGATAACTTAGCCGACGTGAGTGTCGGCACACCAATCGTCGTGCTGGTTTGGAGAGAGAGATAGTCGGCGCCGAACAGATTTTCGCCCGCCCCCTCGATGTAGTCGTTTTTAATTTTAATGTTTTGCCCGCCGAACATGATCGCTTGGGCATCTTGTCCGACCACATGAGCCTCCGATAGATAGCTGTCCACGATGGCGCACGAAAAGCAGTGCAAACGCACATCTCTCTTCAGGTCGTTCTTCGGTAGGCCGTGAATATAGCACCGGTCAATAATGATGTCATGTGGGAAATCGGACAGACGTTGAATTGTCGATGGATCAACATTGGCTTGCGCATCAATCACGACCAATTCTTGGACAACTACACTCGGATCGTCTTTTGTAATATTTAGACCGATTAGACGGTAGTTATGTGCACCAGGCTCTGTCACAACAACTGGAGCGTTCCAGCCGGGCGAAACTAGTCTTGGCATGAATTGGCTATCAGCCGAAGATACTCGATTCCCCTCGGACGGCAAGCCGGCGTCTACCGCGGCAGATTCTATTGTGATCCATCCAGTTCCATTTTTTTTTCGAAGTTCGATCGATCCCAGTCGATATGTAGCACCCGGTCTAAGAATGACGGCATCGCCATATTGAGCCTCATCGAGGGCCGTTTGCAGGGCAATGCCATTTTTATCGGCGTCGGTTGTTACGGGCACAACGATTCGTCTACCCGTAACCGGCGTAGACCACATGCCGGTTTCGACTCTGCTTGTAGGCAACTGCGGGTGTGCTGGATAAAGCGTTGCCTGCGCTCCAACGACACACCACGTCGCCAGCGCCACGACAGATGCGATCTGCCATACCGGTTTCATGCTGCCTATATCGGGCGAGATATCGGCGGATTTTAATGCGCGTGCAATTTAAATGTGTTTGATCAGCGGCAGTGATATTCCACCAGATTTATCCGAATATCAATTCTGGGCCAAACTGACGACTTTCAACGTATGCGCTTTCAGCAGCAGCGAGAATCGAACTAGCCTGTAATGGCTGGGGTCAGCAATCCGCTCGGTGCCTAGATAGAGCGCGTCGGCGCCCCGACGCCGACGGTTCCGCAACTCCGGCCCAAAAAGCACTCGAAGCATTCAATCGAGCGGCTCGAGCAGAATGTAAGAGGCGCGCCGATCATATGCGTTGAAGATAGGCGGAGTGCGCCATCGCTAACGCAGAGTGGTGCAGCACGCTGGGCTAGGTCTTGTTTCAAATTCCTGGGTGTTGTCACTCGGATGTTGATCACGCCGGTCTGCAGCCGGTTCCTTCCGAGGAGCCTTGTGAAAAAGCACCGAAAAAAAACTTCGTAACCGACGATGCTTCGCCCGATACGGCGGAGCGCTCGGAAGGGGCATCGGCATCGAAAGCTGTGGCATTGTGCCAAATGGAATGGTTGGCGGCTTCGCGGCGATGACCGTAAGGGAAGGAGCCGCCGATGGCGCTTGCGTTGTCAATTCGTCGATTTCGAACTGACGTCGAACCGAAACCTTTGGTCTATGTGCATGAACTAGCGGCCGGTCCAACGAAATTGGCGCATCTAGGTTCGGCAGTTCGACTGTCAAGGAAGGAGCCATTGGTAATTCGGAGAGTATTTGACTTGTGACCTGAACTTCTGAGGGAACGGAAAATTGCTTTATGTGTGCATGCCGAAACAGAAAAACAGCAACCACCAGAACGACAAGCAAGGGTACTCCGCAATACAGCTTGTATGATTGCCATTGATTGAATCCCTTGAACGAGCTTAGTGCCCTTCTGCGAGCGCGAGGACCATCTGCATTCACCTCGGAATCAACTGCCATGGTTCGAGGGGCTAAAACGCGGTCGTGATACAGATTCTCCAACGTTGTGTTGGGGTCTTTCAGCCAGAGTTTTTGCCTTGCTCCTATCCGGATGGGGGGATCAGGACTTGTCTCTAACCAATCAAGAACCTGAGCGATTCCTGCTTCTTCAGCCATTTCGGGTATGTAGGTTTCGAATTCCCGTAACGTTTCACTCCCTTGATCGGGTACTGCCCGGCGCCAATCGGGCCGCATCCGCAACCGTAGACGATGCTCGTCGACGACAATAACCCCGACTGGCGGCGTCCCCGGAACTTTAGTTTCAAGCAACGCCCATTCTGCCATGCGATCTTCCATCTGTTCCATTAGTGGAACTCAAACCATATTCGTCTCCGGCAGATTACCTAGGAGAGAAATGCGGAAGCCAGCAACCTTGTTTCTTAGCGCCACAACGCGCGGTTCGGCGAAGCTCAACTCGCTTCTGCCAGGTTGCTGATTTGGAAGCCAATCGATCAGAGTTCCGAACAGCGGAGAAAACCCTAAAATCCCTAAACGCGAGGATTGGTCAAACTCCACATTCTATGGAGGCCAGAGCGGCCGGATCATCGATCTCTAAGGGCCCCTCCAATCTTCATATCGGCGTTATCGGCTTGCGTAACCCCCAACGAATCGCACGGTAGTTCGGGCTCTTCAATGCCAAACGCAAATCATTTCTTATGGCTAAATAGCTGAATCTACTTGCTTATCGATCTCAATCGAGCCATACGGATCGAAAATCAGTGCTCGGGGAACGCGCCGGTGCGCGCACATCCTCTAGATTTGAGTGTATATTTTACAGACATTCTCCTTTTTACACTGAAACAATTGCCAGATTATCCCGGAACCAAGCAATTATTGCAATATGTCTGGTACTATGTAGGAGCATTTTCGTAGACGTAGTAAGCAGTCTTGATGCACGAATTCGATTGGGGACATCAATGCTTCCAAAAACACCTTATAGTGAAACGGAGCTATCACACGTTGTCGAGCGCGTGAGGGCCGGAGACCCGGCGGGAACTCAAGACCTATACCAGTTGCTCTATCGCCTCATGTACAGCATCGCCGTGCGGCGTGTGGGGCCAAAGCACGCGGAGGACGTGGTCCATGACAGTTTCATAGCGACGATAGAGGCACTTCGATATCGTGGATTACGGCATAGCGGAGCGGTATTCAACCTCGCCCGGATTATTCTAAGTCGCACGATGCTGCGTCTTTCACGAGATGCGGTTCGTCGAGAGCGCGTCCTCATGTCAGGAGCGGACGGCGCAGAGTGGGAGATAGCCGATGTACGACCGGATCCCTATCAATCCTTACATCAACGCGAGCGGGTGTCAGCAATGCGCATAGCCTTGATGCAGTTGGATTCCCGACAGCGTGAGATTCTGGAAAGAATCTATTTGCGCGAGGAGCCGCAGGAAGAGATTTGCGAAGCAATGGGTCTGACGGAAGCGCAATATCGCCTCCTGAAATTCCGCTCGAAACAAAGGCTCGCTACGATCGCGGCAAAAAAGACGCCAAGTTCGACGCTCGCGCGTAAAGCGAGGGCCTGTGCCTGATTGCGCGCTTCGGGGTGCGCAGCACCTCAGACAAGCCTAGCTTCCATGCGATCCTTTCGAGACCACGACTGCTGTGTAACCGGACGCTGCTGTGCGAAGCGCTACCTTTCACCCGGGCGGACTGTAGGCCGCCTGCCACTTTTTTGAGGCAACGAGATCATCGTCGCATGTACCGTTCTCAAAGGCCATCATTAGATCCATCACAAAAGCCGCGGCCTCATCACACAGATTCATGCAGTGTTCACAAACCAGGAGATGGTCGAGCACCTGAAATGCGTCTGTGTCCGGAAGGCGATCCAGCACATACTGCTCGATTACTTCCGGACTGGGGTGTCCGGCGACTTCAGCATTTATCCAGGACATACACACGTTAGTCGACATAGTTTACAAGTAGATATCCCCAATAGATGTAGCGAAACAGAGTAAGAAATCTCATCTATAATTGGTCCGAGTACCCGAAGTGCAACCGCATCTGCCAACCCCCTTTTAAAATCCGATAACTATCCTCACGGCTGCAAGGCCCAACTCGACGCTCACTGCAGGGCACTGAAGCCCCCCAATCGCTTTAGCGTGGCGAGGTCCGGATTTGCTTCTGCAAACGCCAGCGGATATCCGCGCCGGCGAAGGATCTTTATTAGATCGAGTCCCTCGCGATCTCTGCCTAGGAGCGCATTCACAATACACTCCTTGTACAGGATATTAAGATCGCTCTTTCGCGCCTCAAGCCGACGCAAAATCGCTTGCGCAACAGCGTGATGACCCAGTGCTGCGTGATAGATCCCCAGATCAGCCAACGCCCCACCGTTGCGACCGGCTTCCTTTTCCGCCTGAGCAATTGCGCGACGGTATAGCGGATCCGATTTGTCGCGCATATTCAACCACCTGTATACATGCGCGAGATTTCCTAGATATTCGTACGTAGGAGAGAGCGACGCCGCTTCTATAAACAGCGGAATGGCCATCTGTCGTTCGCCAGAGAAAAACAGCGCCATTGCTAGATTCGTGCAGCTTTCCGCTGATGGATTCGTCTCTAGAACCTTCTTCAGCGGAGAAACCGCATCGTGAAATCGGCCGGTCTGTATGTACGCCGCTCCCAAATTGTTCCATCCGATTGGATTGGTCGGATCAATCTCAAGAATTCGCTTGTCAGCAGCGATTGCGCCGGCGTAATCAGGGATCATCAAATCAATTTCGCCGAGCGCCGCCAAGCTCGTGACATCCAGGCGATTCAACTCAACTGCTCGAAGCAACTCGTGTTTCGCAAATGAATACGATCCATTCTCTGCAAGCAGAGTTCCTTGTAACCTGGATAGAATCGCCGAGCGGGCGGTAGCCTCTTTTTGGCGTTGCAACAATGCAGACGCATCGGCTAGTCGGCCAGCTGCATGGTATACCTCGACCGCCGCACTCAATGTCTGTTCGTCCGTGTCATCCAGGATCAGGGCAGATTCCGCTGCGGAAACCGCCCGTTTCAGTTGAGCATCACTCGAACTCAATCGATATTCAAATAGCTCCGCCTCGGCCAAATGGGCGTAGCATTTTGCACAGCGAGGGTTTGTGGCGATTGCCCCCGTGAGCAGCGTTACAGCGGCATTTGCATCATCCGCCGATCCTCGACGCAGCAAATGAACAGCCAGGGAATAGGCCTGGAAGCCCGCAGCATCGGATGCAAACTGCGTAGCGGGATTTTGCAGGGAAGCCAAACCTCGAAGTAGGGGTTCTCTTGCCAGCCGATCCCAAATTTGGCGTTCCAGATCGAGTGCCGAATCGCCCTTCGCCTTGAGCCTAAATTGAAGTCCCTTGCCTACCGAACTTCCCTCTAGCTCGATAACAAAGGGGCCGGTTGCTCCAGTGATTCTTCCACGCAGAATTAGGTCGGCGGATCGCGCAGCATTCAATGGCAGGGATTTGGTCTGTGAAATGTCTGGGCTCCAAACCCGGTAGCGACTGGCTAGATTCGTGCGAATTGACTCCTCAATTCCGTCGACGATTTCAGCGTTATCAGATGTAAACGGAAGCACGGCAATTGTATTCACGACAGGAGCCGCGGGCGCACCCCTTCCCACGGGAAAGCGCGCAAAGCAAAAAATTATCAATAAAACGCAGAACCCAATAGCGAAACGACGTGTGCCCCGGACCTTAGGCAATAAAGCATAGCCGACAAATCGCTTTTGCTTAAGGTCCCGAAGTATTTCAGCGCAATCAGAGTAGCGGTCCGGTGGCGACCACTGCAGACATCGGACCACCACCCGACTCAACTGTGGCGGTGCGTGGACCAAACAGCGCGCGATTGCTGCTTCCGATTTCAATTCTTCAATGCTGGCCCTGCGGCCGCAGAGTAGCTCGAACAGAATGAGGCCATAGGCATAAATATCCGTCCGATGGTCGACGGGCAGGTTTTGCTTTTGCTCCGGCGCCATGTACGTCGGTGTTCCAGCACACCCAGTCGCAATCTCACTCAAATCCAAAGATAAACCGAAATCCGTAATTCGAGCTCGCCCTCGATCGATCAATATGTTCGCCGGTTTTAGATCGCAGTGGATAATCTGCTGTTTATGAGCGAACAAAAGTCCTTCACAGATCTCATAGGCGAATGCCGCTATTGTCGAAACATTCAGAAGCTGAGTATCTCGTACGTATTCCGCCAGATTGACACCGTGAATCAACTCCATTGAAATGCACGTGTTGCCTCTATACAGACACACGTCGTGAATTCTGACGATTGATGGATGGCTGAGCTTTTGGGCGATTATCGTCTCCTTTGTTAGTAACTCCTCGGCATCACCTGCCTCCAGCTGCAACATTTTGATCGCAACGCGTCTGCGCAACTTGTGATCCCAGGCTTCGTACACGCATCCTGTGCCACCTTCACCAAGTGGCGCCAGCAACGTAAAGCGCTCTTTATCTATGTTGTCAGACTCGGGCAGCACCATTCACCCTATGTCAAGAAATGTGGCAGGCGGCCAGTCATTTGTCGCGGCTCATTGTTATGCTATAGATACCTTCCGCGAGATGCATTCCGCGTGAAATTTATTTGAGGCCCGTAGTGGCGCTCATTATTTGATGGCAAGTCAGAAAGGACCTAGAATGGTTCCTATCATCATTCATCCGACTATCTGGAAGTTGTTCTTTGATATGTGCACGAGCTTCTTTTTCTAAGCCAAGAGATACGTAAAACGGCTAACAGAAGACAGAGACAGATGTTGATATTGTGGCCCGCCTCGTTTCTTTCAGCCATTGTTGCTGCGTGACGGGCATTCATGACTCGTAGCATCTTAAGGTATTCCACTAGGATTTATCCGCAACAAATATCTACTGTCTATGGGAGTTGCTCTTAGGTGGCTGGCGAAGGCGATCTTGCTTGCATCGCTTTTAATTTTCGATAGAGAGTAGTCCTACCAATATGTAGAATCGCTGCTGCTTCAGTCCGATCTCCCTTCGTCGCCTGCAGTGTTTTTAGAATCAGCGCCTCTTCGACCTCACCGAGAGTGGCTAATGGCAATTCTTGGCACCCCGATCGAATAGATGATTGTCGCCCGCTACTTTGATACGCATCACGAGCGAGCGCAAAGCCTGTCGTTAATGCCTGGTGCCTGGAAACATTGCCTCCAACGGCAGCGGCCGATACCAAAAGCGGTCGTGTCAGATGTACTGGTCTAATTGAAGATGGCAGATGCTCCTGACCAATATATCCGTTGGTGGACCTCAAACTTGCTCGTTGGATGCAGTTTTCGAGTTGGCGTACATTGCCGGGCCATTCGTAAGTCAGCAACGCAGAGTAAGCGTCTGGCGTTAGAGCAACGTTTGCTTCAGATCCAATGAAATGCTCAACCAAAGGCTTGATATCTTCCTTTCGCTCTCGGAGAGGCGGCACGTGCAACTTGGCGACAGCGATTCGGTAATATAAGTCTTCTCTGAAACGACCCTCTTTGACCTCTCGTTTTAGATCTCGATTCGTTGCGCAAAGTAGTCGAAAGGCGCTCTGTCGTTCATGCACACAGCCGACGCGCCGATAGGTGCGCTGCTGCAATAGTCTCAAGAGCTTGGCTTGTACGCCCAGTGGCAGTTCGCCGATTTCATCAAAGAAAGCGGTCCCACCGTTTGCCATTTCAATCAGACCAGGCCGGTCAGAAACAGCGCTCGTAAACGCACCTCGAACATGGCCAAATAGCTCGCTCTCTGCAAGATCCGAAGAAAGGTGAGTGCAATCGACCGTTACGTAAGGCGTGGCGGTCCGATGGATATAGCGGGCGATCAGATCCTTTCCCGTTCCAGTCTCACCTGAAATCAGCACCGGTACAGTGCTGCCACTTAACTGGTTCGCCTCCGCAAGAAGATTATCGATCGCTGTTGATACGTGTATAACCCGGACGGCATGGCCCAAGAAAGGGACATCCGCTTGAGGCCGTTTGGATGCGCAAGGTGCTTTGACGATCATCGGCATGGTAATAAAGTGCGAATATGCGCCAACAATCCACTATAAGAATATTCCCACTCGTTAGTATGCCCTCTCGTTATTGCGTATTCCACGAATACTCGTCGATCGCTCTCTTCGGTATGAAACTTCCCCTCAGGATCACCGCTCCATTACGCGTATTCAACTGCGCCGTGTTTACTGATGCGCAGACGCACGCTAATCCGAATGCATGACACAGCCAAGCGGCAAGTGATTCACATCTGGACATCGAATCACTGGAATTAGGGTAGCGTGACGTCTCGCTTGCGCCGAGAGCGTCCTGTTCCTCCTCAACCCACTTCGTATTCTGAACTGGCCAGTTGGGCAGTTGGTCCGCACAGTATCGAACGGGCACTCTGATTCGGGCGCAGCCCGAACCGGAGGGACTCGTTGGATTAGGGAGCCAAGGTGGAGCTACTCGAAGAAATGCGTCGAGAGTACGAGTTCGAGATCGGTACGATCGCGGTGTGGCCAAGAAACTAGGCGTGCACAGACGGCTGGTGCGCGAAGCGGTCGGTACTGCGTTGCCGAGGCCGCAGAAGGAGCCGGAGCGCCCGCGATGGAAGGCGAAGACGGTGGCCCAGTTTTAACTGCGGAATCCGCATTAACGATGCGATTCGGGAAGAGGACCGAAAAGCCCGCGCAAAAATCGGCATAAATTTGAACGGTGTAAACGGCCATGCCGAGAGCCTCAAAGGCTGCTTGGCCTCACTCGTTGCGAGTCGAGTTGAACAGCCAGTTTTAATGCGTAGAGTGCTTTTTCCTTAAGAACAGTGGCTTCGTCGGCATCGGGACAGCGACGCGCCTTTCCGAAGTTCCGAAAGGCTTGGTAACACCAGCCTTTTGAGGTCAGCTCTACTCTAAATTCGGATTGACCAGGCATACGTTGAGAGTCGTCAGTTTGGCACAGAATTATTAGCCGGATAAATCCGAGGCCGTATTTGCAGCAATGAGAGAATTAACGTGTTGTCGGCATTATCTGGTCGATGAGGGGCGCGGGAGCGGTTTCGGCGGCAGGCATGAACATTTAGCAGGTTGGGACCACTATACTCCGGCTGTCTACCATTCGTCGCGCCATCCAACCCCTTGTACTTGCAGCCACTTGCAATCGCTTTCTGAACTAGGTGGCCTGAAATGCTGGTTGGCTGCGTCGAATACTAGCTGCATGTAGTGCAAACTATAATGCAGGCGGCTAGCATTTTTGATACACTTATCCAAACCATGGTGCCGTTCGCCGATACCGCGGAGTATTTCGATAAATATGCTCCATTGATCCGCCTGTTGAGGGCTGACGAGGATTATGAGTGGCTACGAAAGGAAGGGCACAAACGGTGGATTGTAGAGTGCTTCTGGAACGCAAACCGTTCTGCTCTTGCGGATTACGCAAACGAACTTGAGGCCGATTTTCGAGCACTTTATGATTCCGCTCTGCAGGCCGCCATTGGTGATGAGCAGCTTGCTCTGGAGTTGGTGAAACTGCGCGCCGCTTTGAGAAAGCTCCTTCGGCAAATTCGATACCGCTTAATCATCGAACGTATTTCGCCGCCATGCGGAATAGCGGGCAAAAAAATCAGGCAGGCAACGATTCGGATGACGAAAATCGGCGAGGTTTCGATTTCACGGGTGTTGTCGGCAATGGACATCGTTCGTCTGCAAATCGACGCTTCTGGCGTCAATTCATAAAGGTTCTCATTCGCAGAAAATGTCAAAGATACCGCGAAGATGATTAATGAATAAAGAGGCTTCCATTTTAGATACGCCCGGTGGAATGAGCGACGAAATGAATCGTTCAACAGCGCGCCAACTCAATTCATCTTCGAGTCCCGCCAACGTTGTCAAATACGGCATTGTGTCGTCGACCTTATCCGAGAGCGATAGGGCAAGCCAGAGCCGAAATACGCGACGATGGTATTTCTCAAGTAATGCGCTTGTTTCGGTGAATTCCGGCGCTCGTTCCCGTACGCCATCAGATCGGCGCTGCTTGGCAACGCAAACGAGTCGGAGAAATGTGCTCGGCAGTTCCTCACACGCGGAAATCCAACTTTTGAGATGAGAAGAAACGAGCACAAGCAAAAACATCAGTGTACACCCGGCTGAATGCAAGATTCCACACGGAGAACAATGATTTATGGCGGGAACCGGCCTCGAATTTCTTACGTTTGTGAACCTCGTCGTGCTCGCGGTCTTGGCGTGTCGCATCATATTCCTTAGCCTGCATCGCATTTTCCCGTTTTTCTTCACATTTATCCTTCTAGATCTGGCGCTGGGATGCGCGTATCCCATTTTCGGCCTAGACTCGGCGGCTTATTTCAACGTGTTCAGAATTGGCGGAGTCGTATACGCAATCGGCCAAATTGCTGTCGCCCGCGAGCTATTCGCCCAGCTTCAACGAGAGAACCGCGGATTCAAGGCGTTATCCAGGAGAGCATGCGTGGTAGCAGCTTATGTTGGGTTGGCATGTCTGGCAATCGGATTCTCTCTTACCGCACGACAATGGCGACAGGACAACTTCCAGTGCTTCACGTTTGGCTGCTGGGAGCTCCTGAGACTGTCAGCCTTCTGGGTAGTGGCGTATATCGCTACCATGACCCGATCTCTTCGGCGGGTGGGTATTCGTTTACCTAAGAACCACCGCACGATTGCAATTGCATTTTCTCTTCAGATAGGGGCAGAAGCTCTGTGCAACACGATTGCGGCGAGTTTTCAACTGTACAAATCCCCTTGGTTGGATTTCCTAAATTTGCTTGACGTCAGTATTCAAGTGGTGACTGTTACGACGTGCATTCTGACGTTCACGTCACATCGGAAACTGATGATTGAACGCGGACACATTCCGGATTGGTTTCCGCGATTGTTGGCGTTCGCTCCCGTTTTGCAGCGTCTCGGCGATGAGGCGCATGCACAATCAACTCCATGGCTCGTAACGCTCTTGCTAGGCGGCCATCGGAGATCCGAAAGGAAGAAAAACTATGCAGATTGACGATCAGATTCAGCAATTGTCCACCGCTACCATGAGCGAGACCCTCACGGTTTATCGATTGAGCGATAGATCGAGCTATCCAGCGATTATTCCAGCCAAGGCAGACCGCTATTGGATGGACATCAAGTTCGGCGGTTGGCCGAACCGGTGCCTTCCGCTTCTGATAGCCA